>Ga0154809_1035_pt1 | contig 18364 bp, 19 predicted proteins | sample Rifle2008BG16ft_FD_105817 | JGI IMG/M metagenome (GOLD analysis project Ga0154809, IMG submission 105817) | Chloroflexi bacterium RBG_16_64_43 | reverse complement strand
TGCCCATCCGGTAATGGCGCTGCAGATCGGCCTGCACGCTGTCGACGAACTCACTCGACGGCACGGCCCGTGTCGCCAAGTCCCCAGCCAGGCGGACCAGAATGAACATCTCCGGGTTCAGCGAGCGCATCTGCATTACGCTGGCGTCGGGGGCGCTCGAGAGCAGCTTGACGGCCTCCAGGCGTGCGTGGCGCGAAGCCTGGATATCAGCCTCGGTCAATGGGCCATCCATACGCCCGTGCGCGCCCACTAGGCACTTCTGGGCCGCCCACGGGTAGGAGGCGGCAGGCAGCTCGGGAAGGCTCTTGGCCTTCCCTGCTCGCCCCGGCCAGATCAGATAGGGCGTCGGGTCGAGGATATCCTTCGGGTAACGCGTGAGACCCGCTGCGGTGGCGCCGATCCGCTTCAACGTCAGGTGAAGGTGGCTGCCGGTCGAGTTGCCGGTTGAATCCGCAAGCCCCACTCGGGCGCCCATGCCCAGAACTTGGTTGACGGAGACCAACGGGCGTTTCAGATGGGCGTAGACCGTCTGGTACCCGTCGCGATGTTGGACGCGAACGTGCCGACCATACGGGTGTCGTCCGTGTCCATCGTGAACATCGAACACGGTTCCATCCGCGCAGGCGTACACGTTAGCGTTCATCGGAGCGCGCACATCCACCCCTTCATGGCCCGGGAGGCCATAGCGCCGGTAGATGGCGGGGTTGGCTCCGAAGGCCTGGGTAATCACCGCGTAGTCGGTCGGCCAACGCAACGTAAAAGGAAAAGCCTCTCGCCCGTACCGGTCGTTGACTGCAATCCGCATGGCCAGCAGCGCCTGTAACTCGGCCGGCGTTCTGACCGCGAGAGGGTCCAGGCGAACTTCAGGGAAGTGCGCATTGAGCCAGGGGATGACCTCGCCGTGCACCGGGTGGCCCAAGTAGGCGTTGGGCGCATCCACGACGCTGATCGTCTGGCTGGGGGCCATATGGCGGCCGGCATTATCGGCGTCGCCGGTAATGGCCACCCCAAAGGCCATGACATAATCCCTCACCGCCCGGACCCAGTTCCAGTAGTCCGGGCGGGGCAGGAGCAGAATCTGGTATTCGGGCATCGAAAACCCCGCGGAAAGGGCTGAAAACGCACCTGAAGCAGCAGCTATTCAGGTTGCAAATCCCAGGCCACGTTCCCGCAGGGAAACGAACCGCCCCTGGCCGATAATCAAGTGGTCGAGCACCTGCAGGTCGAGGAGCTTGCCGGCCTCGACCAGCGATCGGGTTAGCGCGACATCTTCGGGGCTGGGCGAAGGATCGCCGCTCGGATGATTGTGAACGACGATCAGTCCGGCCGCGTTGTGGCGCAACGCTTCGCGGAACACCTCGCCAATCCGCACCAACGAGGTGTTGAGCGACCCGTGGTACACCTCAGCGATGCGCACGAGCCGATTGCGTGTGTCGAGCAGCAAGACACGCAGATGCTCCTGATCGAGCGCGCTCATTTCGTACTGGACTAGCGCGGCGGCTTGCGCCGGTGAGGCAACGCTGGGCCGGTCCTCGGGAGGTAGGCTGGCAATCCGTCGACCAAGTTCGATGGCCGCCAAAAGAGTGCATGCCTTAGAAGGCCCGACGCCGGGTAGGCGGCACAGCTCGGCGGGCACAGCGCGCTGCAAACCTGCCAGTCCACCGATGCGCTGCAATAGGTCCTGGCCAACCTGAACGGCGCTCCGTCCGCGGGCGCCCACGCGCACCAGGAGGGCCAGCAGTTCGGCGTGGCTGAGAGCCTGAGGGCCGAGTGCGATAAGTCTCTCGCGGGGCCGGTCTTGCGTGGGCAGGTCGCGAATGCGGTAGGATTGATCCCTGTCGCTCATAGTCCCCCTTTCGAATGAACGCAGGCGCCGCCAGTCTACGGCAGAATCGCGCGGCGCGCAATTCTCACCTGCGGCTGGCGCACCCCGATTGGGCTGCAGCCGCTATGGAGGTTCCATCGTGCCGATTCGCTCGCCTCACAAGAGCCCTCCGCCCGTAGTCGAGATCTATACCGATGGCTCGGCCTCTCCCAACCCGGGCCCTGGCGGGTGGGCTGCAGTCGTGCTCGAGGCGGGTCGGCGGCGAGATCTTTCCGGGGGAGAGGCCCACACCACGAACAACCGCATGGAGTTGCGAGCCGCACTCGAGGCTCTGCAAGCGCTGCCCCGCTCGAAACCGATACGCCTGCATACCGACTCGCAGTACTTGCGTCTGGGGATCACCGAGTATCTTGCCAACTGGATGCGCGCAGGCTGGAAGACGCGCGCCCGGCAGCCGGTGGCCAATCGGGATCTTTGGCAGGAATTGGCGGAAGCTCTCGAAGGCCGCAAGGTGACCTGGGAGTGGGTCCGCGGGCACGCGGGAGACCCGCTCAATGAGGCGGCGGACCAGCTTGCGCAGAAGGCCGCTGTGCGCTACCGACGCACCCCCACCGCTGCCCGCGCCCATGCCGGCGGATGTGACGCATACCTTGGGGCTTCGGCCTCGGCTCGGCACGCACGGTGGGCGGCCTTGCTGGCCCGCCACGGAACCACAACCGCCGCCTCAGAAGAAAAATCCGGATCGACGGCCAACGCGCTGATCTTGCATGCGGCGCTTTATGCGTTGCGCCACTCGGCGAGCGACATGCCGCTGACGGTGCACGCCTCGGCGCGTTACCTGGTGGATGGCGTTACGCATAACCTGCGGCGCTGGCGCACCAATGGCTGGCGCACCACCGCTGGCAGCCCGGTGCGCCATCGCGAATTATGGGAGGCCATTGCGCAATTGGCTGCGAAGAGGGACGTGCGCTGGGTGTGGGAGGCTTCCTCACCCGCGCTTGAAGAAGCCGAAGCGATCGCCGCAGGACGGAAGGGCAAGCCGCATTAGGGCAGGATGGGCTGTCAGCTCTCCGACGCGGCCGGAGTGCGCTCCGGCGCATCGTCGATCATATCCAGTATGGGAGTCAGTTCGCCTCGTTCAAAGATCGCCCGGAAGGTCTCCACCAGGAACGGATCCCATTGCGAGCCAGCGCCGTCGCGCAACTTCAGCAGCGCTTCTTCCGGCGTGTGAGGCGTCGAGTAGGGGCGCCAGGTCGTCAGTGCATCGAAGGCATCGGCCACCGCCATCAGGCGTCCCTCGATCGGTATCTCGGTTCCCGTCAACCCACGCGGATAGCCTGTGCCGTCCCAGCGTTCATGGTGCGCCAGGACGTAGGGGATGGCCGGGCGCAGGTGCTCCACCTGGTCCAGCATGTGCGCGCCGTTCTCCGTGTGTTTGCGCATCAGCAGCCACTCGTCCTCGGTCAATGGGCCCGTCTTGTTGAGCAGGGCGTCGGGGATCGAGAGCTTGCCCAGGTCGTGCAGCAGCGACCCGAAGTCGAGAACCGCCAGCGCTTCGTCGTCCCAATCCAAGGCCCGCGCCAACGCCAGGGCGTAACGTCGCACGCGTTCGACGTGGCGGCCGGTGTAGAGATCGCGCGCCTCAACCGCCTTGGCCAGCAGGATCACTGTCTGCAGGTGGGCTTCACGTGTCCCGGCCAGGTGCACCACGCGCCAGCGGTCGAGACGCGCGCGGACGGCGTTGATCAGCTCTTGGGCGCCAAACGGTTTGGGGAGGAAGTCATCGGCCCCCAGCCGGCGGGCCGTGTCCATATCGGCTCGCGAGGAGCGGGCGCTGACAAACAAGAAGGGCAGGGGCGACCCGGCTTGCTCCTTGCGCATCTGGTCGAGCATATGGAACCCGTCCATCTCGTCCATCATCACATCGGAGATGACCAGGTCCGGCGTTTGGCCACGGAATCGTTCCAGGCCTTCCTTGCCGTTATGCGCGATCGTCACCTGGTAGCCCGCATCTTCCAGGATGAGGGCCATTCCTTCAACCAGGCTGCTGTCGTCCTCAACGATCAGGATGCGCGACTTCACGCACTCACCTCAAAACGGAATGAGCCATCCGATTATACAGCGGACGGCTCACCCGATCTGTGCGGAATGGTTGTCGGCTACTTGCGTTCGGCCAAGGGAATATAAGGCTCGCTCTCGGGCCCGACGTACACAAAGCGGGGCCGGAAGAGGCGGTTATCCTGGCGCTGCTCCCAGGCGTGTGCCACCCATCCGGCGCTGCGACCCACGGCGAACAGCGGGGTGAACATGGAAGGGTCGATCCCTAACGAGGCCATGACCACGCCCGAGAAGAAATCTACGTTGGGCCATATGCCCTTCTGAGCGAACTTTTCGACCATGGTCTTTTCGATTTGCTCGGCCATGACCAGCCAGCGCTCGGTGCCGGCGCGACGGGTCACCTCGCGAGCGTAGCCCCGCAGGATGGTGGCGCGCGGGTCCATGGTCTTATACACGCGATGGCCGAAGCCCATGATCTTCTTCTTCTGGGCCATGGCTTCATCGAGCCAGGCCGCGACGCGCTCTGGGCTCCCGATGCTCTCGAGCATCTTCATCACCTGCTCGTTTGCCCCTCCGTGCAGCGGGCCCTTGAGCGCGGCGATCCCTGCCACCACGGCCGAGTACGTATCGGCCAGGGTGGACTTGACGACTAATGCGGCGAAGGTGCTGGCATTGCTCTCATGGTCGGCGTGCAAGATCAGTAGCACGTCCGTGAGGCGCGCCTCGAAGGCGTCGGGCACGCGGCCCATCATCATGTAGAAGTAGTTGGCGGCATGGCTGAGATCGCTGCGCGGATGCACGATCGCCTGGCCGCTGCGCACCCGCCCAATCGCCGCCGCAACGGTGGCCATCTTGGAGGTGATCTGAACCGCCTGCGCCTGATGGGTCTCTGGGGTGTCCTCTTCGGCATGTTCGTCGAAAACCGCCAGAGCCGAGATCGCCGTACGCAGGACGGTCATCGGATGGACACCTCGCCGGGCGGCATGGTCGCGGACGATGGCGTAGATCTCTTCCGGGATCTCGCGATGCTGCTGCAATTGCCCGGTGAACCGGGCCAGCTCGGCCGCCGTCGGCAGCCGGTCGTAGAGAAGGAGAAAGAACACTTCTTCGAAAGTGGATTCCTCGGCCAACTCTTCGATCGGGTGTCCGTGGTACACGAGGCGCCCACCCAGGCCATCCACGTAACTCTTGGTGCTTTCGGCCGCGACGACTCCATCCAGACCCTTGGAGAAACTGATTTCGCCAGGCCGGGCCACCAGTTTGAACTCTTCACTGTAGGTTGTCATGAGAGGCTCCACTGCGTGATAGGGATAAGGCCGTAAGGCCGGGCGGTGAGCTCAGGCGCTTAGCCGTTCGAGCGTGGCCAGGCTTTCGCGCACCAGCGCCGCAGATGCGGCCAGCGCCTGCTTTTCCACTTCGTCAAGCGGGACTTCGACAACCCGCTCCACCCCTGAGCGGCCGAGCTGCGTCGGCACGCCAAAGAACATATCGCGCAAGCCGTACTCGCCCTCGAGCATCGCGGAACAGGGGACGATGAGGTGCTTGTCTTTGAGGATGGCGCTTACCATTTGAGCTACAGCGGCGGCCGGGGCAAAGTAAGCACTGCCGGTCTTGAGCAGGTTGACGATCTCACCCCCGCCTTTGCGTGTCCGCTCAACAATCGCCTGCAGCCGGTCAGGGGCCAGCATCTCCAACAGGGGGACACCCGCCACATTGGAGTGGCGCGTGAGCGGCACCATCTCATCGCCGTGGCCGCCCATCACGTAGGTGTGGACGTTCTCGACGCTCACTCCGAGCTCCATGGCGACGAATGCACGCATCCGAGCCGAATCGAGGATGCCCGCCTGCCCGACCACCCGCGCCTTGGGAAACCCGCTGCGCCGGTAGGCCAAGTAGGCCATCGTGTCGAGCGGATTGGTGAGCACCACAAGAACAGCATTGGGCGAGTGGGGCACCGAGCTGTCGACCGCGCTGCGAACGATGGCGGCGTTTGTGTTCAAGAGATCCTCGCGGCTCATACCGGGCTTGCGCGCCGCCCCGGCGGTGATCACGATGATGTCGGAGCCGGCCGTGTCCAGGTAGTCGTTTGTCCCACGTACGCTCACGTCGCTCGAGATGATCGGCAGCGCCTCCTGCAGGTCCAGCGACTTGCCTTGCGGCATGCCTTCCATAACGTCCAGGAGCACAATATCGCCCAGCTCCTGAGCAGCTAGCCAATGCGCGGTGGTTGAGCCGGTAAATCCCGCGCCGATGATTGTGATCTTCGGCCGCATGCAGGCCTCCTTCGCCGAGAACTATTCCAAGGTGGGATGCTTTCGAGAGTTGAGGGTGCTACTCTTGGGATATGACCGGGCAAATGCCGGCCCAGGGTTTCGTGGCCGGGTTCGTTTCCGACCGGTGGATAATCGGTTCACGGCCGAAGTCCGTGGGACAGGGACTGTCGACACAAGGGCGATCCTCCGCGACGATGTGGCGTGGAGTGCGCGCAGTTTACCACACGCTGCCGGCACTTCGAATGCTATAATCGAATCCTTATCTATTACCTCGGCCGGCCCGCGGCCTTAGAAAGCCCGAGCGCACTGCGTCCATGATGAACCCGAAATCGATCGCCTGTCTGGACCTGGAGACGACAGGCCTTAGTCCAGATCGCGACTCCGTCATTGAGATCGGCGTTGTGCTGTTTCGCGGCGAGCGCGTCGAGGACGAGTGGAGCACGCTGGTTAACCCCGGGCATCCCATCCCGCGCGCCATTACCGACCTCACCGGGATCACAGACGCGATGGTGGCGGACGCCCCCCGTCTCGATCGGGCGCTCGCTAAATTGGAGCCGCTTGTCGGAGAACGGCCGATCCTCGGTCAGAGCATCGGTTTCGACCTGGGCTTTCTCCAACGCCATGGGCTGTTCAAATTCAACCAGGCGTTCGATACGTACGACCTGGCCGCGGTTCTCTTGCCCACGGCCCCACGCTACAACCTGGGAGCGCTGGCCAGTGCACTCGGGGTGATCTTGCCGGCCACCCACCGCGCTCTGGATGATGCCCGTGCCACGCGGGCCGTGTTCCTGCGTCTGCTCGAAATGGCGGCGGAACTGTCGCTCGACCTATTGGCGGAACTGGTACGGCTAAGTCAGAATCTGGAATGGGGCGGCGGGCAACCGCTGGAGGATGTCCTGGGCGAGCGCCTGCAAGCGCGGGAGGCCGTTGGGCCGCTGACCGCGCCCGCGCTCTTCAACCTCCCCGCGCTGCGGCCTTCTGAGTCTCCGGATTTGTCACCGGCGAGCGAACCCTCGCCTCTGAATGTGGATGAGGTGGTGGCCACGCTCGATGACGGCGGCGCACTCGCCACGCGCTTCCCCGGCTACGAGCGACGCACCCAACAACTGGAGATGACCGCAGCCGTCGCCCGATCGCTGAGCGAGGGGCGACACCTGCTGGTTGAGGCCGGCACAGGCACCGGCAAGAGCCTGGCCTATCTCGTCCCGGCCGTTCACTGGGCTGTGCGCAACGGGTTGCGCGTGGTCGTCTCGACGAACACCATCAACTTGCAGGACCAGCTCATCAACAAGGACATCCCCGATCTGCAAGCCGCCCTCAACCTTGATTTCCGCGCCGCCGTGTTGAAGGGCCGTGCCAACTACCTGTGCCCGCGCAAACTCGAGGCCGCCCGGCGACGCGGCCCCGAAACGGCCGAAGAGATGCGCGTGCTGGGCAAAACCCTCGTTTGGCTGCGGCAGACGACGACCGGCGACCGCAGCGAACTGAATCTGGGCGGGCCCGCCGAGCGCATGGCGTGGGACCGTCTCTCGGCTCAGGATGAGCAGTGCACTCTCGAGACGTGTCAAACGCTCGGACATGGGACATGTCCTTTCTACCGTGCGCGCGTGGCCGCCGAGAGCGCGCACGTGCTGATCGTGAACCACTCGCTGCTCGTAGCCGACATCGCCGCAGAGAACCGGGTGCTGCCCGAGTACGACTACTTGATCGTAGACGAAGCTCATCATCTCGAGAGCGCTACCACCGACGGGCTGGCCTTTCACCTTTCGCAGCCGGATTTCGACCGCGTGCTGCGCGAGCTCGGGGGATCGCGTAGCGGCCTGGCGGGCGCGCTGGCAATGCTGGCGCGGCGACCGCCCGCCTGGGCCGGCGACCTTGATCTGCGCGGGCAGCTCGACCGCCTGACCGAGGGCGGGGAGCGCTGCCAGAGCGACGGGCGCGCGCTGTTCGAAACGCTGCGGCGCTTCATCGAGAACCAGCTCGAATCGCCCATCGGCGAATACGGCCTCGAATACCGGCTGCTGCCTTCGACGCGCTCACTCCCCGGGTGGGAAGAAGTTGAGATCGCGTGGGAGAACCTGCGTGGCGCGCTCGACGAGCTGCGGCGGATTACCTCTGGCCTCGGCGATCGGATGGCGGGAGCCGGAGGCGGGGCCACTCAAGGGGAAGATCTGGGCTCCGACCTGCTCGGGTGGGCGCGGCGGGTTCAGACGCTGATGAACCAGATGAATCAGGTATTCGCCGAGCCCTCCCCGTCCATCATCAACTGGGTGGGTATTCAATCCGAGCGCTTAACGATGTCGCTGCATGCCGCCCCGTTGCACGTGGGTCCGCTCGTCGAGCGGCATCTTTGGCACCAGAAGGCGGCCATCATCATGACCTCGGCCACCCTCACCACTGCGGGCGAGTTCGACTTTTTGATCCATCGCCTGAATGCCGATGAGGCCGATACGCTGGTGGTCGGTTCGCCCTTCGATTACGAACACTCGGCGCTGGTCTATCTGGTGTCCGACATCCCCGAGCCGAGCGACGTGCGCGGGTATCAACGCGGCGTAGAGCAAGGCCTGATCGGGTTGTGCAAGGCCAGCCGTGGACGGGCGCTGGTGCTGTTTACGTCTTACGCACAACTACGCCAAACTCATCAGGCGATCGCCGCGCCGCTGGCGAAGGCGGGGGTCACCGTCTTTGAGCAGGGCGAGGGCGCATCGCGCCACTCCTTGCTCGAGTCCTTTCGCGCCAGCGATCAAGCTGTGCTGCTCGGGACGCGTTCCTTCTGGGAAGGTGTGGATGTTCCGGGTCAGGCGCTTTCTGTTGTGGCGATTGTGCGCTTGCCGTTCGCCGTACCAAGCGACCCAATTGTGGCAGCCCGCTCCGAGACTTTCGATGACTCGTTCTCCGAATACTCCTTGCCGGAGGCCATCTTGCGATTCCGCCAAGGGTTCGGACGGTTGATTCGCACGCGCACCGACCGCGGTCTGGCCGTCGTGTTCGATCGACGGATCCTCACCAAATCCTACGGCCGCTACTTCACCAATTCGCTACCAGACTGCAAGATCGAGCAGGGCACGCTCGCCGACTTGCCGAAACGCGCGACGTTGTGGCTGGGCGAGTGATCGTGATTCAGGCGGGTTTGGGGGCCCTCAACGGAGACGGCACACCAGGGATCCGATGAGCCTCGTCAAGAACCGCTCGTGGTTGCGCACGACATCCTTTGCGGCTCTCGGCGCCGGATTGATGCTGCTGGCGGTGGTTGGGGCGGTGGGCCTCGGGCGTTATTCCAGTTCGGAGGAGCAGCCCTCGGCCGAACCCATCGTGGCCGATTTCCCAGCGCCAGAGTTGAACTATGTCGACCTCGCCGATCAGCGAGGCTCTCTTTCGGACTTCCGGGGTAAGGTGGTTCTGGTCAACCTATGGGCGACATGGTGCCCCCCGTGTCTTGCGGAGATGCCAGTGCTTGCGGAGGCCGCCCGCGATCATGCCTCACAGGGGCTGGTCGTGCTGGCCCTCAACCAGGGTGAATCGCGCCGGGTGGTGAGCAGGTCTGTCGGGGGCTGGGGTCTGGCGCTGGTCGTTGGGCTCGACCCTCACGAGGAGGCGATGCGCCTTTTGCGCACCACAGCACTGCCTTCTTCTTTCTTGGTGGATGCGCAGGGCCAAGTGCGCCTGGCGTGGTTCGGGGCAATCGACCGGGACCATCTCGAGGCGGCGTTGGCCCGCGTGGTGGATTTGGGAGGCGTACCGTGAATGCCGCGGTGGTGTGGAAGAGCGAGCTAACTTTTGAAGGCATGGCCGGCTCGGGATTTCGTGTCCCGCTCGGAGCTGCCGCGGACGTGGGCGGCGCCGAGGACGGGTTCCGCCCGATGGAGCTCATGGCTCTCAGCCTAGCCGGGTGCACGGCAATGGATGTGATTTCCATTCTGCAAAGGAAGCTACAGGCCGTCACGGCCTTCGAGGTGCGGGTGGAGGGCGAACGTGCCACCGAACATCCGAAAGTCTTCACGCGCATGGTGGTCGAATACCGCGTGCGCGGGCGCGGCATCGACCCGCAAGCCGTTGACCGGGCGGTGGCGCTCTCGCGCGACAAGTATTGCCCCGCCCAGGGAATGCTCGCCAAGGTGGTGCCGATCGAGCACCGCGTGGTCATCGAGCAGGACCCGCCGGGTGAGTAGACAAGCTCAGTGGAGTAGGCTGGGGGTCTTTCCCAGGAGCGTCTCGCGATGGCCGAACGTCTGCTGATCACCGGCGCGACCGGCTTCATCGGGCGTGCCCTCTGCCAGGTGCTCTCGCCGAGGGGTTACGACCTGCGCCTTCTTCTCCGGCCTTCGCGATCCATCCGGGGGCTTCCGCCGGGGCGCTCGGAGGTCGCCATCGCCTCGCTCTCCGATGCCCGCTCGCTGCGAGCGGCGTTGGTTGGCGTGCAGACCATCATTCACCTGGCCTCGGCCGAAGGCGAGCATCGGCGGCGCGACCTGCTTGCCACCGACGTGGAGGGGACAGCGTTGCTCGTCGAGCAAGCTCGGTTGGCAGGGGTCCGGCGAGTGGTCTACCTCAGCCACATCGGCGCCAGCCGCATCTCGGCCTTTCCCTTCCTCCAGGCGAAGGGTATGGCAGAACAAATCCTGCTCGAGAGCGGCCTGCCCACCTGTATTTTGCGCACCTCGTCGGTTTTCGGCCCCGAAGATTCATTCACCAATGTCATTGCCATGGCCGCCAGTGCCATGCCGGTAGCGTTCTTAGTGCCACAGGGCCAGCCGCAGTTGCAGCCGTTGTGGATTGGTGACCTGGTGGCAGCAATCGATCTGGCGCTTCGTGAGGAGATCGGGTTCGGGCAAGTGCTCTCGATCGGGGGGCCCGAGCACCTCACAATCGACGACGTAGTGCAAACGGTACTCATCGCTTGCCGCCGCTCGCGCGTTCTGGTGCGCGTGTGGCCACCCTACCTGCGCCTGGGCGCCAACCTACTCGATGCATTCCTGCCGTACTCGCCGCTTACTCCCTACTGGGTCGACTACCTCGCCGTGAACCGCACGTGCGAGGCCAATGCCTTGGCGCGCTGGTTCGGCATTCGCCCGGCCAGGCTTGCAGATCGGCTCGACTACTTGCGCCACGGTCGAGGCCTGCGTGGATTGATGCGTTTCATCTGGCGCGGTCCACTGACTCTTTCTGCCGGGTAGGCTGCGGGGCTCCGCCAGCGGGTTGACAAGCCAAGCCTCCGCCCCCACAATGTCAGAAGGGCTTGGGCCCCGAGCCCGGGCTCACAGCGAAACGAGGCGGGGAAGGAACCAGGCATGCGACTTGAATCGATCGAACTCCATCACATCCGCATGTCCCTGCGCGAGCCGTTCGTAACATCGTTCGGGATCACCCGCGAGCGGGAGGCGGTGTTGGTGCGAGCCTGCGCCCGTGGTGCCGAGGGCTGGGGCGAGTGCGTCGCCGGACAGCAGCCGGACTTTTCTTATGAGACCACCAGCACGGTGTGGCACGTGCTGACCGACTTTCTTATCCCCGCGGTTCTTGCGGCCGAGGTCGAGGAGCCGCAACAGCTGCGGCGGGTGCTGGACGGTACGCGTGGGCATCCCATGGCTAAGGCCGGGCTGGAGGCCGCGGTCTGGGATCTGTTCGCAAAGCAGGCCGGGCAATCGTTGGCCCAGTACTTGGGTGGAAAGGGCGACCGGGTAGCGGTGGGTGTCTCTGTTGGCATCCAAGAAAGTACCTCCGCGTTGTTGCAGGCTGTGGAAGAGTACGTGCGCAGCGGGTACGCCCGGGTTAAAGTCAAAATCAAGCCCGGCCGGGATGTTGAGGCCGTACGCGCCCTGCGTAAGGCGTTTCCGGGTCTCGCCCTGCAAGTGGATGCAAATGCGGGCTATTCGCTTGCGGACCTGCCGGTGTTCAAGGTGCTGGACGAATTCGACTTAGCAATGATCGAGCAGCCGCTTGGGGCGACCGAACTAACAGATCACAGTCGTCTGCAGGCCCAACTGCGGACGCCCGTCTGCCTGGATGAGAGCATCGGCGATGCGGCCAGCGCCGGGGCCGCCCTGGATCTTGGCGCTTGCCGGATCATCAACATCAAGCCAGGCCGAGTTGGAGGATTGGGTGAGGCGCGGCGCGTCCACGACCTGTGCGCGCAACGCAGCATCCCCGTCTGGTGCGGAGGCATGCTCGAAACGGGAATCGGTCGCGCGGCCAATGTCGCGCTGGCCACGCTCCCCAACTTTCGGTTGCCCGGGGACCTTTCGGCCTCCGATCGATACTACGCTGAAGACCTCATTGAGCAGCCGTTCGTCCTGAACAGCGATAGCACACTGACCGTCCCTACCGGGCCGGGAATTGGTGTCGACCTGCGATGGGATCGGCTGCACCGATCCACGCTGCGGCGCGCCCTTCTCAAGGCGTGAGCCATCGCATTGCGTATGCGCCGGCAAAAGCGAACGCCAGCATCTTAAGCGTCTTGCCAATCCAACAATAGAAGAGGAACTTCTGAACGGGCATCCGCAAGATGCCCGCGATGATTCCTGCCACATCGAAGACCGGGTTAGGGATGAGCGCCAGCACGGTAATCGTCAATGACCCGTAGCGGCGCATCAACCGTTCCAGGCGCTCGACTCGTGACGACCGCTCGAGCACGGCGCGTCCGGAGAACCCGGCCAGGTATCCGGAGAGTTCGCCCAACGCTGCGCCCGCCCCGGCCGCCAAGGCCACCGGTAGTGGGGGAAAGACCGCTCCCATGCTGAAGACAAATGCCACGCCCGGCGCGGGCAAGAAGAGGGTGGCGTTGGCGAGAACCGAGAGCAAGAAGATTCCGGGGTAGCCGTACACCGCCAATTGCGCGGCGCGATCGCGAATCGAGAAGATGTAGAGCGTAATGCCGATCACGGCCGCAAGGCTGAGCAGGCGCGCCACGGTAAGCCAGAGGCCGCTCAATCCTTTGCGGGTCGTCCCCGTTTCGAGCGGCGGCAGCGGCTTCGGGTTCTCGAGATCCGCTGGGTCGCGGCTGTCACTCATGGTTGAACGGTCGTTGTGCGTACCCACCGAGCTCCTGCGTCCTGCAACGCGGCCCGAATCGCCGCAGACTGGTGTGCCTCACCCAGCGCGATAACGTTCCCTCCCATGCCCGCGCCCGATAGCTTGGCCCCGAGCGCGCCTGCAAGGCGCGCGGCCTCCACCAATTGCTCGAGTCCGGCGCTGGACACTCCGACCTGTTCAAGAAAGCCCTGATTGCGGTTCATCAGAGCACCGACCTGCGGCAGGTCGCCGTTCGCCAGTGCCGCCAGCGACTGGCGCGCGCAGGTCCCGATCTCATCGAACAGGCGCTCGAAGGTGGGCGTATCCCGTTGCCACGCCTCGCGCACGGCTCCGACGGCAAAACGAGTCTCGCTGCGCACACCGCTGTCGGCAATCGTAAGGTCGAATGTTGCGCCGAGTTCAATCGGCTGCGGAGGAGCGCCGCGGACGAAGACAATCGGCCGTTCGAGGGCGATGACCGAATTGTCGATGCCGGAGGGCGTGCCGTGATACACGACTTCAGCCTCGAACACGATGTCCGAGACCCGCGCCGGAGCGAGGTCCAGGCCATGCACGGATGCCAATGCACGCACGATGGCCGTGGTGACGGCGGCCCCCGAGCCGAGCCCGGAGGCCACCGGGATATCGGACGTGATGCGCAGCGTGCCCGTGCCAAGTTCGATACCCAGCCCTTGACAGACGATGCGTACCGTCTGCCGCAGCGGGTGGCCGGCGGGCAATTCCGCGAGGGGCGAGGTCAGCGCTATCTGCGGCGCTTGGAGCGAAAAAGGAGAGGATCCGGGGGTGTATTCGGCGCGGGCGCGCAGGCCGGGCAGCGGAAGGGCGACCGCTGGGCGCCCGTAGACGACCGCGTGCTCGCCGATCAGGATGACCTTGGCGCACGCGGTGGCCGAGTAACTCATCGCTGGAGGTAGAGGATGCTCATGGCGGACAGCGCCCACAACACAACCCCGGCCTGCAGGGGGCGATCCATCATGACGATTTCCTCGGGCGCACCGCCGGCCTTTTCCACCTGGATGAGGTACAGGTAACGGAAGATGCTGTACACCACAAAGGGCACGGTCAGCATCATCGAGTGATTGGCGGGCAAGTTGGGTGCCGAGAACGTATACAGCGAGTAGGCGACTATGGTCGCCGCCGAGACGATTTGGATGTAGCTATCGAGCAGGGGAATGGTGTACCCATCCAGCACGCGGCGGTGATTGGATGCGTCGTCGACCAACAGCGCCAACTCGGCGCGGCGTTTGCCGAAGCTGATGTACAGCGCGAGCAGGATCGTGCATACGTACAACCACGGCGAAAACCGTTCGACCTGTATCAAAGTCACTCCGGCCGCTACCCGGATGACAAACCCCGCGGCCACCGTCAAGGCGTCGACGATCGGCACGTGCTTGAGCGCGAAGGAATAAGCCAGGTTGAGCAGCAAGTAGCCGAAGACAAGCCATCCGAGAACCGGGTTCAACAGGAACGCCAGGGCGACGGAGAGCGGGCCGAGCACGGCCGACACGGCCAGCGCCAGGGCCACTGAGATCTCGCCCGCGGCGATCGGCCGCTTGCGCTTATCCGGGTGCAGGCGGTCCTGGTTGCGGTCGGCAACGTCGTTGATGAGGTAGACCACCCCCGATGCCAGGCACAGCAGCACGAACCCGCCCGTGGTCCGCAATAGCGCACCCAGGTCCAGTATCTGTCGGTCGAAGCCGAGCGCGGCGAAGATGAAGATGTTCTTCGGCCACTGACGCGGGCGCATGCTCTTGACAAGGAGGCGCAGCTTGTGCACGCTAGACCTCCTCGACCAGGCGCGCCAACAGCTGACGGATGGAGGCCGCCCGCGTGCCGACACACGGCAATACAGCGCCCTCGGCTCCGGGCGCCACCGCCTGCTGCACCGCGCGAAGCGAGGCGGCCCCGGGGAGATCTTGTTTGTTGGCGGCAACCATGTAGGGGACTCCCAGTGCGGCGAACCGCGCGAGCAGATCGCGCGCGCCGTCGAAGCTCTCGGGCGCGGTCGAATCCACGACCAACAGCAGCGCATCTGTTTCCGCGGAGAGGATGTCCCACATGAAATCGAATCGCTCCTGGCCGGGCGTGCCGGTCAGGTGCACCACGGTGTCGCCCAAGGTGATCCGGCCGTAATCCATCGCTACGGTGGTGTGGTCTTTACCGTCTCCGCCAGAGCGAGTCAGCCGTCGCTCGGTGGATACCACATCGATTTCGGATATGGTGCGCACCAGGCGCGACTTGCCCGCGCCAAAAGGTCCGGTCACGAGAATCTTGACGTGTCGGGTCATGCCTGCTCACTTCTCAGCCAGAGGTACCGCGGTGCCGTCCGCGCGGCGGAAATCGAAGAAGCGGTATCCGACCCCGTGCTCGGTGAGAATGTAGACCGGGTGAGAGGGATCCTGCTCCAGCTTCTGCCGCAGGTAGTTGACATACAGCCGCAGATAATGCGTCTCACCGCGGTATTCATATCCCCACACTTTGGCCAACAGTTGGTCGTGAGGCACGACCCAGCCTGCGTTCTGCACCAAATGATAGAGCAGGCGGAATTCGGTCGGGCGTAAGCGCACCAGTCGGCCTTCGACCCATATCTCGCGCCGGTCGAAATCCAGGCGCAACCGCCCGTCGATCACCAGCGGGCCAGTCGCTCCGGGCTGCGGGCTCTCCAGCCGGCGCAACACGGCGCGGATGCGGCTGACCAGTTCGCGCGGGCTGAAGGGTTTGGTGACGTAATCGTCGGCGCCCAGCTCGAGCCCGCGCACGCGTTCGTTCTCCTCGCCCTTGGCGGTGACCATGATGACCGGAACACTGGAGAACTCGCGCATCATTCCCAGCACTTCGAAACCGTCCATGTCGGGCAGCATCACGTCCAGCAAGACCAGGTCCGGCAGGTCGTTACGCAGCCGCTCGAGCGCCTGGGTGCCGTTGTGCGCCTCCGAAACCTGGAAGCCGTCGTGCTCCAGGTTCAGGCGGATGAAGCGAACCATGCGCGGTTCGTCATCGACAACCAGGATGCGTCGGCGTGGCGTTGGAGGCATCGTGCTACTCGCGCACAAACGTCACCAGCCGCTCCTCGGCCTCGCCCGGCAGGATCTCGATGAAGGCCACTCGGCTTGCCGCCCATATTACGGTGGAGACGTTCTCCTGCAGGTAGGGAATATCCTTGCCGTCGCGCCGGCGCGGGTGATGGACGGTGAGGAAGTTGGCCGTGGCGGGCGGCAAGTCGTCCATCTCCGCCATCACCGCCTCCTCGTTGACCAGGTGCATAAGCACGGTGATCGTCATCCGCGCCTCCGGGGCTAGTCCTTGCGGAACACCTGGACCTTGAGGCTGCCCAGGCTGATCGTGTCGTTCTCACTGAGGGGCATGGGTCTCTCGGGGGTCAATCGCGTGCCGTTGAGGAAGGTACCATTGGCACTGCCCAGATCCACCACCATCAGCGAATTCCCCTCGTACCGCAGATGGGCGTGCAGCCGGGAGACACCCTTCTCATGGGCCCCGTAGCGGTTGAGGTCGATATCCGGCAGGATGGCCTGGGTCGGCTCCGCCCGGCCAAGTATGTAGTCCTGCTGGCCGCGCAGGGGAATCGCGACGGTGCTGCCCATCACCCGCACCGCGATCGAATCTTGGCGGGTGAGGAGCGCTGGGCCTTGCGTTTGGCGAGGCTTGGTGGTGATTTCTTCGGCCTCATCGACGGGCAACGAGACGGTCGGTGAGGCGGCATCTTCATCCACCATCAACCCGCACTCGGGACAGAAGAGCGTGCCCAAAAAGAGGGAGGCCTTGCAGCGTTGGCAGGTGATCATCGCGGCCCCTCCGCGTGCGCGTCGAGCAGCGCGCGCGTCCCATACTTTACCCGCTTCTGCCCGCGCTCGGTCAGCTTGTGATCCTGGGCCAGCGCTTCGGCCTCGGCGATCACCGACCGCGCGAGTTCTCCATGGCCGATCTCCAAGAGCTGGGTCGCCAGGCGGTTGAGCCGCCGCGTGCCGAGTTCGGCGTCACCCGAACGCGCGTCGGCCAGCGCCTTCTCCTGCAAGTGATACAGGTTCACGCTGCGTGCCGCGGTGAGCAACTGCCCCGAGATCGGCGCGGGCGCGGCCTCCTTGAGCACCGGGAAGGACAGCGCCAACGAGGAGTTGAGATGCATGTTGGTCTGCGCCAAATGCGCGCCAAAATGCATCGTGCACACCTCGAAGGAAGCCAGCGGCTCGGGAATGGTGGAAATGACAAACTGCAGCAACAGCGTCAGACTCGTGCCGCTGAAGAGCGAGCCCAGGCGCAGCGTGGTCCCTCCTGGCAGCGGGGTGGGCGCGGGCGAGGTGCGGAAGGAGGACTGCAGCATGACGCCCGGCGCAGTGTCGATGCTCAACGATATTTGGTCGGCGTAGACTAGCCCCAATTCGCGGAATTTCTGCTTGAGCATCCGGTTGAGGGTGGACAGGTTCTCGATATAGACCGCTTGTCCGCCCGTCTTGGCGGCCAACGCATCCAGGAAGATGTCGTTCCAGGCTTCGCCGACCCCGATGGCCGTTATCTCGATCCCTTCCAGGGCGGCCTCGTCGGCCAGCTCCATGCAGGCCTGCTCATCGCCATAGGTGCGGCCGTCGGTGATCAGGATCAGGTGGTCGATGGTTCCGCCCACCGCCCCGCGGCGCACCTCTTCCATGCCGGCCCGCAGCCCCTTGAGAATCTCGGTAGCGCCGCTGGTCTGTATCTCCGAGAGGCGGCTATTGGCCGCGGTCGGAGAGAGGTGGGCATCGGAGGGGATGAGCAGTTCGGCCTTGTCGCTGAACGTCACCAGGCCGAGACGGTCTTGCGGGCGAAGCAGGCGGATGACTTCGACCGCCGACGAGCGGGCGGTATCCAGGCGCTCGCCGGTCATGGAGGTCGACCGATCGAGCACCAGGCACATGTTGAGCGGCGGGGCGGGCGAAGCGTCGTCGCGCTGCGGCGGGCGGACCGCGATTTGCGTGTACAGCACCTGCGCCTCGGTGTGCACCTGCAGCGCAGTCCGACTGTGGTTGAGGTCGACGACGAACGGCTCGGCCGGGGCAACGCTGGTCATGGCAAGCCTGCCAGCTCCACGCAAATGACTGAAATGTTGTCGGGTCCGCCGGCGGCATTGGCCAGTTGCACCAGCGCATCGCACGCGGCTTGCGGCGTGTCGCTGTTGGCCATCGCCTCC
>Ga0154809_1143_pt1 | contig 18428 bp, 18 predicted proteins | sample Rifle2008BG16ft_FD_105817 | JGI IMG/M metagenome (GOLD analysis project Ga0154809, IMG submission 105817) | Chloroflexi bacterium RBG_16_64_43 | reverse complement strand
AAAGTCCCGCGCGCGTGACCCTGGTGGCCGAACGGGAGGGTGCCGTGTGCGCCGAGGCCGAGGCTTACTTCGGCGATGAGCCACCTCCCCTAGGCAAGCACCTCAACGTGACGGTGCTCTACACTCGGCGCGGGCTTCGCGGGCGCGGCCTCGGCAGTGCGTTGATGCTCGCGCTCATAGAACGGGCGCGCGAACGAGGCTGCGAGGCGTTGAGCGTCAGCAATGCTTCCGCGCCGGGCTTCTATTCGCGCTTCGGTTTGGCCTGTTGGCGGCGCTGGCGCGAACTGACCCTCCGCGCCGATCTGCGCAACCTCCTCTACGAGCGCAATCCATTTGAGCTCGCGCCGGCGCCGCTTTCTCCCGGGTGGGGAATGGCGCTTGGGGGCGTCGGCTCGGCCGCACGAATTTGGGATCGCCTCGACCCGGACGAGCGCCCGCCGGAGGATGCTCGCTCGCCGGAAACCCTCGTGGCCGCCGAGCTTGCAGTGCGATCGGGCCGCGAGCGGGCCCGTGTAGTTTTAGAGGACAAGCCGTTCACGGCGGGCGCGGTCACGGCCTACGTTTGGACTCCCGACTGCCGCCTCTCGCCGCGCATGTGGGCCGCGCTTGGAGACTGTGCGGCTCGCCTCGACCGCAACCAGATATCTACCTGGGCCGATGACGATCGGCGCGCCGACGTTCCAGCGCCTGCGCGCTGGGGGGAAGAGGTGCGCGAGGTGTGGGGCCTGCGGTTGTGAGCCGAGGCCGCAGCGATGCGGTTCCGGCGGGGCACAGGCCCAAAATCCTGTGCTATACTCGACCGCGTCCGACGAGGACGGGGGAAAATGCGGCTCATGCATCTGCCTGGAGCTCGACCGACTGAACCGCGCATGGGCACGACGGCGAAGGATGCGCCGGCTGGCTCGACGGGTCCCCCATTCCTGGTCCAACTCCTGAACGACGAACCGGGCTTGCGCTTCTTCGCGGCGCAGCTCTTGCATCTCTCCGAACCGCTGCTTTCAGCATGGGTAAGCGATGGCACACGGACTCGCTGGCTGGCCTGGCTCGATGAAGAGCGAGGCGCAGCGGGCGAGGTGCCCTCCCCCGGCCAATCGGTCGGACCCACTTCCTGAAGTAGGCAGGGAGGCTTGGCCTGGTGGACGCGCTGATCGGGTGGGTCGCCCTTGCTGTGGCCGTGCTGATGGCCGCGCTGATCTTGGCCTACAGCCTCACACGCCGTGCGACGTGGCCGACCTTTCGCCACATGCCGCCGTTCGATGCATTGGCGGTCGACCTGGGCCGCTCGGTCGAGGCGGGCACGCGCTTGCATGTGGCGCTCGGCTCAGGGTCACTGACCTCGAACGATTCCGCTGCCTCACTCATTGGCCTTGCGACCCTCTCGCAAATAGCCACGGCCGGGTCGGTCTCCGATAAACCACCCCTGGCCACCTCGGGCGATGGCGCGGTGGCGCTGCTCGCCCAAGACGTGTTGCGGGTCGCCTTCCGCCAACAGCGCGCGGAGGACCGCTACGATCCTTTGTTGGGACGGGTGACCGGCGTCGGAGCTCAGGGCTACGCCGCCGGCGCGATGCACACCGCGCCCGATGAAGACGTCACCGCCACCATCGTGTTGGGGGCGGTGGGCCCCGAAGCCGCCCTGATTGCCGAATCCGGAGCGCGCCGCGGCACCGTCATCGGCGGCACGCTCGATGTTCAGGGTCAGACCGCACTCTACGTTACCGCCGATCATCCGCTCATCGGCGAGGAGCTCTTCGCCTCCGGAGCCTACTTGCACGTGAATCGCGCACACGCCGCCAGCCTGCAAGCACAAGACATCCTGCGCTGGCTGGTCATCGCCTCCATCGTGGGCCTGGCCGTTGTGCGCACGTTGGGGTTGCTGTGAGGTTCAAGGCTTCGGTCGTCGTTGCCATACTCACCGGCGCCATCATGCTGCTCGGCTACTTCCTACCGGGTATCTTCTTTGCTTCCGTGCGGGATGTCATGCTGCGTAGCGGCATGATCATCGGCACAGTCGCGTTGCTTCTGGGTGTGGGCAACCTGCTGCAGGTTCACCTGCGCAAGATCCGCGAGCAACGACCCGGACATCTGTACAGCATCTTCATGGTTATCTCGCTCTTCAGCGTGTTCGCGGTGGTGGTCTTGTTCGGACCGGCTCACCCTTACTCGGTGTGGGTCGTCTCAGAGATCCAACGGCCGCTGGAGATTGGCCTGATGGGATTACTGGCCGTGGTGTTGCTTTTGGCCGGGGTGCGGCTTCTCTTCCGACGTCAGGCACTCGGGACGCTTGTCTTCTTCCTAACCGCTTTCTTGGTTCTGCTTGGAACGGCGCCGCTGCCGTTCATCTCGCTGCCCTTCTTGGAGGGATTGCGCAACTGGATCGCTCAAGTACCGGCGGTGGCTGGCGCGCGCGGCATCATCTTGGGTGTCGCCCTTGGCGCAACGGCCACGGGCCTGAGAGTCCTGCTTGGGTTCGACCAACCCTACGAGCGGTGACGGCCCGCGCCCGAGTGTGAGACCGGATCTGGAGAGGCATGGCTGACGTTCGTTGCCCGATGTGCGGCAAGCCCAATGCGGAAGAGGCAGAGACCTGTCTCTACTGCCAGGCGCGTCTTAAGCCGGTGGGCCCGGGCGCCGCGCCTGGGGGCGACGCGGAACCGGTGGCCGCCGGCGGCGAGCCGGCGCCCGATTGGCTTTCGCGTTTGAGAGACCAGGGGTCCCCGATGCCGGGCGGGACACGCGAGCTTTCCGGCGAGCCCGAGAGCCCCACCGACAAAGAGGCCAGCGATTGGCTCTCACGCATCCGCACTCGCGCCGACGACGAGAGCCCCTCGCCATCCGGCGCCACCTCACCCGCCGAGGATGTCTTCGGCCGCGGAAAACCGGCTGAGCCCTCCGGTCCTTCGCCCGCGTTTGCCCCATCGGCCGGGGAAGGGGTGCCGGCCTCGGCTGCGACGCCGCTTGCGGAACCCGCCTCCGAAGAAGACGAACCCGAGTGGCTTAAGCGCCTGCGTGCACGGCGGGCAGTAGAAGGCACGCCGGGCGCTGCCCCCGCGCCTTCCTTCCCTGCGCCCCAGGCCACGGGCGAGGGTCTGCCTCCGGACTGGATGCACGCTCCGCATGAAGACCTGGCAACGGGGCCAACGGCAGCCGCAAGTCCGCAGCCGGCAGGCAGCGAGGGCGGTATGCCGTCCTGGCTGAGCGATGTGCAGCCGCCTGCACCCAGGCCAACTCCTGTCGAGAATGTGCCTCCCGCTGCACCGGCAACCCCGGCCGCGTTCGCGAGCGAAGACGATGAACTGCGCGGCGCATACTCGGAGAAGGAGATCCCCGATTGGCTGGTTTCCGCTCGCGAGGAGGCTGCCGCGCCCGTGGCTGGACTCGCGGGCGGCCCCGAGGCGCCCACCGAGACACCTCCGCTCGAGGAACTGCTGGCGCCCGGCGTTCTGCCCGAATGGCTGACCGCAGGCTCATCGCCGACACCTCCGCCGATGGAAGCGCTTGGGGCGGGCTTGGAGCAGGCCGTCTTGCCCCCTTGGTTGCGCGCCATGCGACCGGTGGAAGGTCCCTTGGCGCCCAAAGGCGAGGCGGGTGAGGCCGAAGAGCGAGTCGAGTCGGCAGGGCCGCTGGCGGGATTGCGCGGCGTCTTGCCGCCCAAGGTCGAAGCTGAAGTGGGGCGTCACCCTCCGGTGCTGCCCAGCGTGCTCGACATCCAACCGGCCCACGCCGCGCACGCCGAACTGCTGCAGCGCATAATCTCCACACCCGAATCGCGCGCCGTACCGCGCGCCCGTCGGCGCCCCCAGGCCCGGCCCTGGGGCGGGCTGGTGGTCTTGGTCATCCTGGTGGCGGCGATGATTGTCCCCGGGCTCACCGGGACGTCTGTCTTCGCCCGTCCGTCGGTAGTCGCGGTCGAAACGCTGCAGACTGCCAACCTCATCAATTCCTTGCCCCTCGATCGTCCACTCCTGCTGGCTGTGGACTACGATGCGGCCGCCTCGGCCGAGCTCGAGGCCGCGGCGTTGGCCGTCTTGGATCACGTCATGACGATCGGCGCTCCAATTGCCTCGGTGTCCACGCGGCCGGTGGGTCCCGCACTCGCCGAGCGCCTGATGGCGCGTACGCGCGCCGCACATCCACAGTACCAAGCCGGGATCAACTACCTGCCGCTGGGTTACCTCCCCGCGGGGCCGATCGGCTTGCGAGCGTTCGCCGCCAATCCTTGGCAGGCGGTTTACGCACAGTCTGCTCCCGAAAGTTGGGATGCAGGGTTGGTCGCTGCGCTGCACGCCTCGTCCAATTTCTCGGCCATCCTGGTTGTGGCCTCCGACCCGGCCGTCCTGCAGACCTGGATCGAACAAGTGCACACGGCCGTCCCTTCCGTGCCGTTGGTGGCGATCGTCAGCGCCGCGGCCGAGCCGCTGGCGCGGCCCTACTATGAGAGCGCGTTTCCGTCGGTGCAGGGAATGGTCGTGGGCCTAGCCGGAGCCGAGGCCTATGAGTGCCTGAATGCCCTCGACCCGGCCAGCGGCCGCTGCGGGCGGCCGGGCGTAGCAGACTCGATGTGGGATCCATTCGGCATGGCGGTTCTGGGGGCGGTGCTGATCCTGCTTGTCGGCGGGCTGGCCTCCGTCATTCGTCGCGGCGTGATCTCGATGCGCAGGACCAGCCATGAGTGATGTTGCGGCAGCCGCCCTCGGTTTCTTCCTCACCGTGGCGATCCTTTCTTACGTCCTGGGCGACAACGTGCTGTTCCGTATCGCCGCGCACTTGCTCATTGGTGTCACCGCCGGTTATCTGGCCGCCGTCGCCTGGCAAAGCGTGTTGTGGCCGCAGCTTTTCGGCCGCATGCTCAACCTGATGGCATGGCTCGACCCGGCCTTGTGGATCCCGCTCATCCTGGTCCTGCTCATGATCGGGCGCTCGACCCCGCGTCTATCGGTCCTCAGCTCCGTGCCGATGGCGTTTCTGGTGGGGCTGGCAGCCGCGGTGGCCGTTGGCGGCGCACTCACCGGGACGCTCATCCCGCAAATTGCAGCCACGGCCGTTTCGCTTTCGCCGGTGCGCCAGTCATCCGGCGCAGTGTTCTTCGACCTCGAGAGCGCGCTCAGCAACCTGATCATTCTGGTGGGCACCGTAACGACCCTGGCCTACTTCCATTTCGGCGCTCGGCCGCGCGCCGGCGAAGTGCCGGCCCGGCCGTTTTGGGTGGCGCCGCTCGCGCGGGTGGGTGAAGTATTCCTGGCGGTGGCCTTTGGCGCGCTTTACGCCGGGGCCCTGGCTGCCAGCCTCACCGCCCTCATCGACCGGGTTGTGTTCGTGCAGCAGATCGTTGGGCGCCTCCTCCCATGAGCGAACGCAGTGCGACCGCACCCATTAAGCAAGAGCCCGAGTCGTTGCTGGCGGTCGATGTCGGCACCGTCTCGACGCGGGTGGCTCTGTTCGACGTGGTCGAGAGCCAGTACCGCTTGCTGGGCGTGACGACCGCGCCGACCACCGCCGAGTTTCCATTTCTCGATGTGAGCGAAGGCATCCACCACGCGGTAGAGACTCTCAGCACCATTGTCGCGCGCGGCCTGCTAGACGACAAGGGATCGCTCATCCTGCCCTCGCGCCCGGACGGCAACGGAGTGGATGTGGCGGTGCTCTCCTTCTCGCTCACCGCCGACGTGCGCACGGCACTGGTGGGCCTGCTGCCCGAATACTCGCTGCGCAGCGTGCGCAACTTGGCCCGCTCGGCGCCGGTGCGGGTCGCGGCCGAGGTGAGCCTGGGCGACGGCCAGAGTGAAGAATCGCTTCTGGATGTGCTCATCCGCGCCCGCCCCGACCTGATCGTAATTGCCGGTGGCACGGAAGGCGGCGCCTCACAGGCCCTGCTGCAGACACTCGAAGTGGTGGGGCTGAGCGTGCACCTGTTTTCGGTCGATTCTCGCCCGCAGATTCTTTTTGTGGGGAATGGTGAGGTGGCCGATCGGGTGCGCGAACTGCTCAAGGACGTAGGGGCGGTCTACGTTGGCCCGAACGTCCGACCCAGCCTGGAAATCGAATCGATAGACGGTTCGCGCACCGAACTCAATCACCGGGTGGTCGAGTTGCTGCGCACCAAGATCAGCGGCCTCGACGAGCCGCTCTCGTGGACGGCCGGCGCCCTCACACCCGGCGCCCTGGGTATCGGCACCATTGTGCGTTTCTTGGGTCAGGCCTATGAGGGCAGCAAGGGAGTCCTGGCGGCTTCGATTGGCGCCGGCTCGACCATCTTGGCCGCGAGCTTCGGGCCGACGGTGGACCTCTCGGTGCGCCCCGACCTCAACCTCGGGCGCGAGACAGTGGGCCTGCTCGAGCACTGCGCGCTGGAGGAGATCGTGCGCTGGCTGCCGGTGGATCTCTCCGACGGCCAGGTGCGCGACTACCTCTATAACAAATCGCTCTACCCGCGCTCGGTCCCGGCAACAGTCGAGGACCTATGGATTGAGCAAGCGGTGGCGCGCCAACTGCTGCGGGTGGCCGTGCAAGCTGCGGCCCCCTCATGGCATCTGCGACGCGCGCGCCCGTGGCCGGCGCTCTTGCCGTTGCTCGAACCGATCCTCGGCGCGGGCTCGGTATTGGCCCGTGCGCCGCGTGCTGGCCAGGCGGCGCTGATGTTACTGGACGGGCTCGAGCCGGCTGGCATCACCACGCTGGTCCTCGACGCGCACGGCTTGCTCCCGCTACTCGGCGCAGCGGCGCGGGTGAACCCGTTGGCCGTTGTGCAGGTGCTGAGCTCGTCCAGCTTCCCCAGCCTGGGAACCGTGGTGGCACCGGCGGGCCGAGGGCGGCATGGCGAGACAGCCATGCGCTACACACTGGCTTATGAATCCGGCCGCCAGGTGCGCGGCCAGGTCCTGGCCGGTTCGATCGAAGTGCTGCCCTTGCCGATGGGCGAGAAGGCTCGCCTGGCCGTTCAGCCCAGCCGCCGCTTCGACCTGGGCTTGGGCGGCGCCGGCCATGGAGGGACCATCACCGTCAGCGGCGGTCTGGTGGGCGTGATCCTGGACGCGCGCGGCCGTCCGCTGGTGCTGCCCACCGAGCGCGAGAAGCAGCGCCGCGCCCAGGAAGAGTGGTTGATGCAGATCGGGGCCTGAGAGAGACGATGGACCTGCCAACCCAGACTCATGTTGCCCCCCTGGTAATTGTGCGCCGGCGGCGTGCATTGCCGCTGCCTGGCACGATCACTGCACGCTTGAATCAGAAGGTGCAGGCTGGCGACTTGATCGGTCGAACCACCCTGTATCCCAAGCATTTCCTGATCGATGTCGCCTACCACCTGGGCGTGCCGCCCAAGAAGGCGGACCAATACTTCCGCTATAAGGCAGGGGATGCGGTCAGCCATGGCGACATCCTGGCCGGACCGGTGGGCTGGATGCGCAAGGTGGTGCGCGCACCAACGGGCGGCCGGGTGATCGTGCAGGGAGAGGGCCGGCTGGTGTTCGAGGCGGTCGGCGAGCCGTTTGAATTGCGCGCCGGGCTTCCGGGTGTGGTGGTAGGGATGGAGGCCGAGCGCTCGGTGACGATTGAGACCATCGGCGCGCTGGTCGAAGCCGTGTGGGGCAACGGTCGTGAGGAGGCCGGGGTCTTGCGCATGGCCACGCCCTCGGCGGATACTGAATTGACGCCGGAGGCGATTGACATCGGCCTGCGGAGCACAATTGTCGTTGCGGGCCGGGTAACCCGGCCGGACGTGCTCCAAGCATTGGCCAATCTGCCGGTGCGCGGGTTGATGGTGGGCAGCATGCCGGCAACGCTCGTCCCGGCAGCGCGTGAGGCTCATTTTGCACTGGCGCTCACCGATGGATTTGGCATGCGGCCGATGAACAGCGCGGCCTTTGAACTTCTGGCAACCAACGTCGGCCGCGATGCGAGCCTGAATGCCCAGCCGTTGAATGCCTGGTTGGGCAGCCGGCCGGAGCTGGTCATCCCGCTCCCGGCCGTCGGGACGGCAGACGTGCCGGCTGAGGGCGTGGCGCCGGTGGTAGGCCGCAGGGTGCGGATTATCCGCGCGCCCTACGCGGGCAAGGTGGGCACGATTGCCTCGATGCCGCACGGTGTAGCCGCCTTGCCGAGCGGGCTCTTGGCAGCGTGCCTGGAAGTGGAACTGACCGAGGAAGGCATGGTGCTCGTCCCGCTGGCCAACGTCGATATTCTCGAGTGAAGCACTCCTGGCCGCGCAACCGCACGGCGCATGTCGCGGTTGCGGGCGATGAGTATGGAAGGAGAACCGAGCGATGACCGACAACTTCGATGTGAGCGCACCGCCGCCTGAAGAGGGCGGCAACCGGCTGTTTATTATCGTCGCGGCCATCATGGGAGGGGTGCTGATCATCGCAGTGGTGGCGCTGTTGGTCTACGCTTTCGTGTTGGCGCCGCGGTTGCGCGCCGGACGAACCGACCAGGTCGCGACGATCAGTGCTCAGAACACGGCGGTGGCCATGAGCGTCACCCAGACGGCCGGGGCCATCGTCCAACCCACGTTGCCGCCGCCGACCGCCGCTGCGACGGCCACCCCGCTCAAGCCGACGGCCACCAAAGTGATCGCTGTGACCGCGGCGCCGAGCACGCCCACACTGGTAACCACCGCTGCCGTGACAAGCGCCGCTGGAACCACCGCGGCCCCCGAGACGACTGCGATTGCAGCGACGGCCACCAGCACAACGCCGGCCGGAACCGTTGCGGCCCCCACCGCGGATATTGCCGCGAACAAGGCCGCCGCAACGCGCGCGGCGCTGGCATCGCTGACGGCTGCAGCGGTCACCACCCTCGCGCCGCAGGCCGCCGCCAGCATCACGCCGGCCGCGTTGCCCAAGACCGGGTTTGCCGAAGACACCGGCCTGCCGGGTTTGGTCGTCATCAGCCTGGCGTTGATCGTCGTGGCGCTCATTGCGCGACAGGCGCGCCGACGGCAAGCCAGCCCCTGACCCGCTCGACGGCCGCTCCTCGGCGCGTGCCCAACAGGCTCGCCATCGGGCCGTACAATTCAACGACGAGTCAAACGAGTCCCCTCTCCCGCCACACGGAGAGGGGACTTGTTCTTCCCCAGGCGGGCCGCCGCGCAGGCTGATCTGCCCCCCATGCGTTTGCCCCGCCCGGGGGTCCTCTATGAGATTCACGCCATGCTTTGCGCTCGCGGACCCGCGAAACCAAGGACCTCCGGTTGAAATCCGTCGCGGCTTGACCGGCATCGCGCGAGTGTGGCATAATTGGCGAAATCTAAATCGGCGTTGATGGAAACGAGTAAGCGCCCAGCAATCTGCGCAGCGAGCCCGGGAGCGGTGAGAGCCGGGCGCGGGTCGGGTGCCGAAAATCCTTCCGGAGCCGCTGACCGAAGGCGCCCTGCGCTTGTAGACTCAGCCGGACCGCTCACCGTTATGCGAGCGCGGGCATGCACACGTGCCCGATGGAGCGCCTCCCGCGAGGGAGGAATCAGGGTGGTACCGCGGATCTCCCGTCCCTGTGTGGGGCGGGAGTCTTTGTTTCCTTGGAAGGCGGATGCGGGGAAAGGGAGTCACTCCGAGTCGGGAGACCAGTCTCGCGCGCTCTTGCGCAGGCCGTCGAGCAGCTTCCAGTGGCGATCAATGGTCGCTCTTCCTCGGCCGGTGAGTTGAATCAGGGTGTTGGGACGTTTGCCGACGAAACGCCTTTCCAACATCACCAACCCGGCCTCTTCAAGTTTCGTCAAGTGACTGGAAAGGTTGCCGTTCGTCAGCCCGGTCAGACGCAGCAAGAAGGTGAAATCGGCGCCCCGGCAAGCGGCCAGTGCGGTAAGGATGGCGAGACGGGCCGGATCGTGGACGACCCGGTCGAGAGCCGCCAATTCTTCAAAGGGATTAGACATGGCGCTCTTCCCGGTCCCGCGGCAACATCCGGGTGAGCAGCAGGTGCCCCCAGATGCCAGCCACGACGTACAGGAGGCCGATCACCACGCAGATGGCAAGCAGCTGCGAACGCAGGCCGAACCTCGTCCACCACCCGGCCAGGCCGAGGGCCGGAAGGATGCTCACCAGGAATCCGGCGGCAGCGAGAGCCGGATAGTAGAGGAGGTACTTTCCGGTTGCCAACCAAGCGGCGCGGAAGTAGACGACCAGCAGCGCACTCGCGCCGACCAGGCCGATGGCGCTGAAGGGCAGATCGTATGAGACATCCAGCCCGAACGCGCCCAGCGCCAGGGCGGCCCCGGCCAGCGACGTGACCCAATCGATCCGCCGGGCCGGAGGAGCCGCGAGCGCCCGCCCATACTCGCGTTCGTAGTATCGGGAGGCGAGCCAGGCAACGAAAAGGAGCCCGGCGACCAGTAGCGAAACGATCAGCACATCGATCGCGCCGGCCCGGTGGGTGAGCGAATTGGCCCAGACGGCCGCCAGCGCCAGGGCTAGCCCGTAGGGGACGGCGGTCAGCCCCTGCAAATAGGAGAAGCTGGTCACCACGAATTGAATGCGGCGCGCCTCGTGCATTCTTGTCCCTTTCGCGAATGAGGTAATAATGGTTTGCAATGCAAACTAATTGGTATTGTAACATAATTTGCGGTTTTGTCAACGGCCGCTGCGGGTTGCGGCTCAGCCGCACGCCCAGTTCGGGGTGACCCTGCCATGACAGATTTGATGTACTACGTGGATTCCTACCTGCGCGAATTCGATGCCCAGGTGGTCGACTCCAGCCCGGCGGGCGTTGTTCTCGACCGCACCGCGTTCTATCCCGGCGGCGGGGGCCAGCCGTGTGATCGCGGCACGCTCGAGGTCGGAGGGCGCACATGGAGCGTGCTCGCCGTCCGCAAGGAGGGCGGGCGCGCTGTCCTTGAGGTCGAAGGCGATCCGCCGGCGGAAGGCGCGCGCGTACACGCGCGACTCGATTGGGATCGACGCTACGCACTGATGCGCGTACACACGGCGATGCACGTTCTGTGCGGCGTCATTTGGCGCGACTACAGCGCTCATGTTACCGGCGGCAACATGGACGTGCTACACGCCCGCATGGATTTCGAGTTCGAGAACATGCATCAGGACTTGGTCCGCGAAATTGAAGTGCGGGCTAATCGTGAAGTGGACTTGGCGCGTGAGGTGCGAGTCCGATTGCTTCCGCGGGAGCAGGCGCTGGCCATTCCGGACCTTATCCGAACGAAGGTCAACCTGCTGCCGGAGGGCCTGCGCGAAATCCGCGTGGTGGAAATCGTAGGCCTGGATCTGCAAGCCGACGGCGGCACGCACCTGGCCAACACGCGCGAGGTAGGGGCGATCCGCATTGTGGACTACAAGAGCAAGGGGCGCATTAACAAACGTCTGGCAATAGCCCTCGAGTGATCGACGCGGCCCGCCGCGCGCGAGCCCTGCGACGAGAGTGGGAGGCACGCATGTTCGAAGCGGTCACATCTCATTTCGACGCCAAGCGATTGGAGCAGGAGGTGCTGCGCTTTTGGAAGGAGCGCGACATCTTTCACCGTTCGCTCGACAACCGCCGTGGCAGCCCGGAGTGGGTCTTCTTTGAGGGGCCGCCGACAGCCAACGGCCGGCCGGGTGTGCATCACGTCTTGGCGCGCGCGTTCAAGGATCTCTTCCCACGCTACCGCACCATGCGCGGCTTCCACGTGCGCCGACGGGGAGGGTGGGATACGCACGGCCTGCCGGTCGAGATTGAGGTCGAGCGAGAACTCGGGTTCACCGGCAAAGACCAAATCGAAGCCTACGGCATCGACAAATTCAACGAGCGCTGCCGCANTTCCGCTACATCCAGGATTGGGAGAAGCTCACCGAACGCATCGCCTACTGGGTGGATCTTTCCGACGCCTACGTAACCTACACCAACGACTACATCGAGTCGGTGTGGTGGATGCTCAGGCAGTTGTGGGACCGCGGGCTGCTCTACCAGGGCTTCAAGGTCGTTCCCTATTGCCCGCGCTGCGGCACTCCGCTATCCGATCACGAGGTATCCCAGGGTTACAAGGAGAACACGCCCGATCCCTCGATCTTCGTGCGCTTTCCGCTGCGCGACGACCCGCAGACGTCCTTCCTGGTGTGGACGACGACGCCTTGGACTCTGCCGGCCAATGTCGCGCTGGCGGTGCACCCCAAAATGATGTACGCGCGCGTCGAGCGGGCGACGGCCGACGGCCAGCGTGAGTATCTCATCCTGGCCAAGGACCTGGTCGAGAAGGTGTTACAGGGCGCCGAGTTCAAGCTCGTCGGCGACTACCTAGGCGAGGAGCTGCGTGGGAAGGGCTACCAGCCGCTCTTCACCTTCATGCCGTTGGAGAAACCGGCGCACCGCGTGATCCTGGGCGACTTCGTGACCACAGCCGAGGGTACCGGCATCGTGCACGTGGCGCCCGCATTTGGCGCCGACGACATGCAAGCGGCCCTCGAGAATGATCTGCCCATCCCGATGACGGTCGACCCGCGCGGCAACTTTGTACCCGAGGTCACCCCCTGGCAGGGGCTGTTCGTCAAGGAGGCCGACCCGCTGATCGAGAAGGACCTGGCCTCGCGCGGCCTCCTGCTGCGCCGCGACGTGATCCATCACACCTACCCCTTCTGCTGGCGATGCAACACCCCGCTGCTCTACTACGCGCGCAGCACCTGGTATATCCGCACCACCCAGCTCAAAGACCGTCTGGTGGCGCTCAACGACACGATCAACTGGTACCCCGACCACATCAAGCGTGGGCGCTTCGGTAACTGGCTGGCCAACAACATCGATTGGGCGCTCGGCCGCGAGCGCTACTGGGGAACGCCGCTGCCGGTGTGGGAATGCCCAGGCTGCCATCATCAGATGTGCATCGGCTCGGTGGCCGAGCTGGAGCAGCTGAGCGGCCGCTCGTTGCACGACCTCGACTTGCATCGCCCGCACGTGGACCACGTGGAATGGACCTGCACCACGTGCGGCCAGGCCGAGATGAAGCGGGTGCCCGAGCTGATCGACGGCTGGTTCGACTCCGGTTCGATGCCGGTGGCGCAATGGCACTATCCGTTCGAAAACGAGAAGCTCTTCGGCGAGCAGTTCCCGGCCGACTACATCTGCGAGGCGGTCGACCAGACCCGCGGATGGTTTTACTCGCTGCATGCCATCGCCACGCTTGTCTTTGACAGCGTTGCCTTCCGCAACGTCATCTGCCTGGGGCTGATCCTGGACGGCGAAGGCCAGAAGATGTCGAAATCGCGCGGCAACGTCGTCGATCCATGGGACGTGCTCAATGTGCACGGCGCGGATGCCTTCCGCTGGTACCTCTATACGGCATCACCTCCGGGGCAGGAACGCCGCTACTCCACCGACCTCGTCGGGGAGGTCATCCGCAATTTCACGCTCACGCTGTGGAATACCTACTCTTTCTTCGTCACCTACGCCACCCTCGACGGCTGGCAGCCCGATGAGGCGCTGCAACGCATGGCCAGCCTGGGACATCCGGCGGGCGGGCGGGCAGGGCGCAGTTACACCGACCTCGACCGGTGGATTCTCTCGGAGCTGCATGTGCTCACACGCCAGGTGAGCGAGGCGATGGAAACCTACGATGTGCTGGGCGCCACGCGCCCCATCGAGACCTTTGTCGACCGGCTTTCCAACTGGTACCTGCGGCGTTCGCGGCGGCGTTATTGGCGCGCGGGCGAGAGCGGCGACAAGGGCGCCGCCTACGCTACGCTCTACGAATGCCTGGTGACCCTGGCGCGCCTGATCGCGCCCGCCATGCCCTTTCTCGCGGATGCGCTCTACCGCAACTTGGTCGTGTCGCAGAACAAGGAGGCACAGGAGTCGGTGCACCTGGCGGATTGGCCGGAGTACGACCGGACCATGATCGACGAGGGCCTGAACGAGGAAATGCGCCAGGTGCTGCGCTGGGCCTCGCTTGGCCATGCCGCGCGCAACAAAGCCAATCGCAAGGTGCGCCAGCCGTTGGCCGAGATTGCCTTCAGTGTGACCTCGCCGCAGCAAGCAGTGCTTCTGGCACGCTACGCGGATCTCCTGGGCGACGAGCTCAACGTCAAGAAGGTGCATCCGCTCGACGCGGCGGGTGAAGTCGTCTCGTACACTCTCAACCCTCTACCTAAGTCGCTCGGGCCCAAATACGGCGCTCGATTCCCCAAGCTGCGCGGCGCATTGCTTGCGCTGGAGGCCGAAGCAGCGGCTCACGTACTGCTCGCGGGTTCGCCATTGCAGGTGAAGGTCGATGGCGAGGAGCTGCAGGTGCTGCCGGAAGAGGTCGAGGTCCGCTTGAGCGCGCGTGAAGGGTTTGCCGTGGCGGAGGAAGGGGGCCTGCTGGCCGCGTTGCGTACCGACGTCACACCCTCCTTGCTGCGCGAGGGCATGGCACGGGAATTCGTCCGCCGCGTGCAGGATCTGCGCAAATCGTCGGGCCTGGCGATCTCGGACCGCATTCTCGTCTTCTACACAGCCTCTGCGACGCTGGGGCAGGCCATTGAACAGTTCCGCGACTACGTGATGGGCGAGACACTGGCAATCGAGCTTACCGCAGGCGCCGCGCCGGAAGGCGCGCCCTCCGCCAGCGATGAGTTCGACGGTGAACACGTGACCGTGGGCGTGCTCAAATCGCGTTAAGCGCGCGATGCTCCTCACGATGGCGCACAGGCCCGGCTCGCGCGCGCGAGCCGGGCCTCGCTCGTTGCCGTGCTTGGATTACAATTCGGCCCATGCCTACTTCGACTCGCGCAATGTTGATACGCACGTATGCCATCTTGGCGACGATCGCCAGCGCGATCGTGGCGCTCGACCAATACACCAAGTTTCTGGTGCGAACACGCCTGGCGCTGGGTGAAGTGTGGATGCCCATCGACTGGCTCGCGCCCTATGCGCGGATCGTCCACTGGACGAACACCGGCGCCGCGTTTGGCCTCTTCCAGAACGGCAACATGGTGTTCACCGTGCTGGCTATCATCGTCTCGGCCGCCATCATCTACTACTACCGCGATGTCGGGCGCGCCTCGTGGCTCATCCGCCTTGCGCTGGGGCTGCAGCTCGGCGGTGCGCTGGGCAACCTGATTGATCGCCTCACTCGCGGGACTGTGACCGATTTCTTGTCCGTCGGCACCTTCCCAGTTTTTAACGTAGCCGACAGCGGCATCTCGGTCGGCGTGGCCCTGCTGCTGGCCGACATGCTCATCGAGCAGCGCCGGCGTCCGGCGCCGGCCGAAGAGAACCCCGCCCCTCACTCGCCGTGAGCGAAACCCGGCATCTCCTGCACGTTGAGCGCGGAGGCGATCGTCTCGATCGCTTCCTGAGCCTGGTCCTCCCCGTGCATTCGCGCACAACACTGCAGCGGCTGATCGCAGAGGGTTTCGTATCCGTCAACGCGCGGGTTCAGGTGCGCAGCGCACTCAAGTTGGAAGCGGGCGATGAGGTGCTGGTGCGCGTCCCGCCGCCAGCGCCGATGAATGTCGAGGCCGAGGCCATCCCGCTGGAGGTGGTGTTCGAGAACGACGATGTGCTGGTGATCAACAAGCCAGCCGGCATGGTTGTCCACCCGGCTGCCGGCCACGCGCATGGGACGCTGGTGAGCGCAGTGCTGGCGCGCGCGCCGGAAGTGGAGCAGGTGGGCGAGGCAGAGCGTCCGGGGATCATCCACCGCCTCGACAAGGATACGTCGGGCCTGATTCTCATTGCGCGAAACGACTCCGCGCAGCGCACGCTGCAGCAGGCCTTCGCCGAGCGGCGGGTGGAGAAAACCTATCTGGCGCTGGTGGATGGACGCCCGCCCACCCCCTCAGGGCGGATCGAAACCCACGTCGGGCGCGATCCGGTGCACCGGCAGCGCATGGGCGTGGTGCCGGCCTCGCGCGGGCGCCCGGCGCTCACCATGTTCCACACCCTTGAGCAATTCGACGGGCAGGGCCTGCTTGAGATCCACCCGCAAACGGGTCGCACCCACCAGATCCGCGTCCATCTGAGCTACATTGGCTGTCCGATTGTTGGCGATCGAGTCTATGGCCGGCGGACGCCGACACTCGGTGCAATGCGCCAGATGCTGCACGCGGCCCGGCTGCGCCTCACCTTGCCCGGCGAGGCCGACACCCGCGAATTCGAGGCCCCGCTGCCCGAGGATTTCGCTGCAACTCTGGCTGCGCTTCGCCGCAAGTAAACACCGCCAAGGACACGCCATGGACACCATCGATCTTCGTTCCGATACGGTGACCCATCCCACCCCCGAAATGCGCCGCGCCATGGCCGAGGCTCAGGTGGGCGACGACGTTTTTGGCGAGGACCCGACGGTCAACCGCTTGCAGGCGATGGGTGCCGAGCGCATGGGCAAGGAGGCGGGACTGTTTGTAGCCTCCGGGACCATGGGAAACTTGGTGGCGGTGCTCAGCCATTGCGGCCGCGGCGAAGAGGTCATCCTGGGCGACCGCGCGCACACCTTCTTGTATGAAGCAGGCGGCGTGGCTGCGTTGGGTGGGGTCCACCCGCACCCGGTGCCTAATCAGACCGACGGCACCCTGCGCCTCGAGGACGTGGGTGAAGCCATCCGCGCTGAGGATGTGCACTTCCCTCACTCGCGCCTGGTTTGTCTTGAGAACACTCAAAACCGCTGCGGCGGCGCCGTGCTGACGGCGGAGTACACGGATAATGTCGGCCGCCTGGCTCACGAGCGAGGCCTGGCCCTGCACATCGACGGCGCGCGCATCTTCAACGCCGCAGCCGCGCTGGGTGTGCCGGCGAAGCGCCTGGCGCAGGCGGCCGATTCGATTTGCTTCTGCCTCTCAAAGGCGCTGTGCGCGCCGGTGGGTTCGGTGCTGTGCGGGAGCCACGCGTTCATCGCCCAGGCCCGACGCATCCGCAAGCAGGTGGGCGGCGGGATGCGCCAGGCGGGGATACTCGCGGCCGCGGGGATTGTCGCGCTCGAAACGATGGTCGACCGCTTGCCGGAGGATCACGCCAATGCGCGGCGCCTCGCGCGGGGATTGGCGGGCATCCCGGGCATCCTGCTCGACGCAGGCACGCCATACACCAACATGGTGATCTTCGGGTTAGCGCCCTCCGTTCCCATAGATGGCCGTGAAACGGCAGAACGCCTGGCGGAACTTGGTGTGCGCGTGCAGGTCATCGCTCCCCGGCGGTTCCGCGCCGCGCTTCACTATTGGGTGGATGGGCAGGGGGTGGATCGGGTCATCGAAGGCTTCCACCAGGTGATTGCCTCCGCCTGACAGGCTTGAGCAGTCCCAACTCCTTCAACGGCGCGGGTTCAGGCGTCGCTACTTGTCGCCTATTGAGCTGTGCGGGCGGTTGATGCTCGTGCCCGTCCCGTCGCACTTGGTGCAGGCGATCATCCCGTCGAGGCCGACGACTTGCTTGCGGACTGAGAATCCGGAGGGTTGCGCATCGTCGAAGGAAGCGGCCCGGACCTTGCCCTTGCCTTTGCAGTTGGGGCACTCGCCCGGTCGGAAGGTCCCCGTCCCTGCACACCAAGCGCATGTCTTACCAAACAGCCCGCGCTTTCCCTTTCCGTCGCAACGTTGGCACTTCTCAGCAGTCATGGGTGGGCTCCCTTTCCACTATTAGGTTCACCGCTACTGGCAAGATGCGTGAGTATGACAGCGCTCTACCGCCGTGTCAACAGGGATCATCCGATTGAATGCCACCGAGTCCAAGAATGGAGGCAGTGCCGTCGGCGGAAGGGCCGGCAACCTGCGCCCTACAGCCGAATAGGGACCGGGCCTTTGGCCGAGGTACCAGGCCTACGGCACCCAGCGGTACTCGAGGCTCGGTCCGAGCGCCTGGCGAATGAGATCGGCCGGGAAGGTCACCCCGCTCAATCGGGCACCAAGCAGCCCCCACACCGACTGAGGTGTGTGAAGGCGAATCACGCGCGGCTCGCCCTCGATCTTGCCCAGGTCGGCCGCTTTGGCCAGGGCTTCCTGCTCGTAGCCCAGCGCATCCACCAGCTTGAGTTCAAGCGCCTGCGTGCCGGTGAATACGCGGCCGTCGGCTAACGCGCGCACCTCTTCCACCGGCAGCCCGCGACCCTGCGCCACGATATTCAGGAAGCCCTCGTACGTTTCGTCGACAATGGCCTGCCAGAGCGCCTGCTCTTCCTCCGTCATCTGCCGGTAGGGGCTGCCGATGTCTTTGGCGGCGCCGGACTTGATGACCGTGAACTGCACACCGAGTTTCTCGAGCAATCCATGCGCGTCGGGGAACTCGCTGATCACCCCGATCGAACCGGTGAGGGTGTTCGGGTTGGCCACGATGTATTCGGCCGCCATGGAAATGTAATAGGCGCCCGAAGCGGCCAGGTCGCCCATGAGTACCACCACCGGCTTGCCGCTTTCCTTGAGCGCATGATAGATCTCGTCGGAGGGCACCACCGAGCCGCCGGGGCTGTTGACCCGCAAGAGAATCGCGCGCACGTCTGCCTCGGCCGCGGCCTGGCGAATGAGGGGGAGCAATTCCCCTGAGGCCGCAAC
>Ga0154809_1167_pt1 | contig 18853 bp, 15 predicted proteins | sample Rifle2008BG16ft_FD_105817 | JGI IMG/M metagenome (GOLD analysis project Ga0154809, IMG submission 105817) | Chloroflexi bacterium RBG_16_64_43 | reverse complement strand
ATCGCCGCCGTCAGCGTCGTCTTCCCGTGGTCGATGTGCCCCATCGTCCCTACGTTCAGATGCGGCTTGTTCCGTAAAAACTTCTCCTTCGACATGTTACGTCCTCCTGATCTCGAGGGTGGTCCCTGGAGAGATCTCCAGAGCCCGCGATGGGAATTGGACCCATGACCCCACCCTTACCAAGGGTGTGCTCTACCGACTGAGCTACGCGGGCCAGGTGGGCGGTGAAGGATTCGAACCTCCGAAGGCTTCTGCCAACTGATTTACAGTCAGTCCCCTTTGGCCGCTTGGGTAACCGCCCAGGTTGTCACGCCCTGCCGGGCCCCGGCCGGCGCGGAAGGCTAGCGCTTCCCGAGGCTTCCGCGCCGTAAGGGGGCGCAGCGGAAGCCGACGACGGGAATCGAACCCGTAGCCTACCGCTTACAAGGCGGTTGCTCTGCCGATTGAGCTACGTCGGCAAGCGAAAAAACGTGCCCCGCAGGGCGAAGCGATTATACCAGAGCGGCAGATGTGCCGCAAGGCACACACGTCGCCAGGCTGGCGCGACAACCTCCGCCAAAGGCTTGTGAGAGCCATGGCAATTATTCTTGCAACCATCTCTCAAGGTGCCATGCAGCCGCTGCGCGATTGGCCGCTCCTCAATCTCTGCTACAATCCTCGGCGGACCCCTCCATGAAGTATCTTTGGTCCCCTTGGCGTATGGAATACATTCAGGATCACACGCGGGACTCGGCTTGCGTTTTCTGCGAAGCATGGGCGGGCGGCGAGGACGAACGCACGCTCCTGCTCCATCGCGGACAGAGCGCGTTCGTCATCCTTAATCGCTTCCCCTATACCAGCGGCCACCTGATGGTTGTCCCCGTTGTTCACCTGCCAACGCTCGAAGAAGTGCCGCTGCCCACGCTGACCGAGGTCATGGCACTCACCCAGACCGCGCTGAAAGCTCTGCGCCAGGTGTATCGGCCGCAGGCGTTCAACGTCGGGGCCAATATCGGCGAACTCGCCGGTGCCGGAATTGCCGATCATGTCCATCTGCACGTCGTCCCGCGTTGGGCAGGCGACACGAACTTCATGGCCACGCTGGCCGAAACGCGCGTCCTGCCCGAAGCGCTCGACGAAACCTATCATCGTCTGCACGCAGCCTGGCCGGAGCCTAATGCCCCATGAAGGATTTTCGCCAGCCCGTCATCCTCAGCGCGTGCCGCACCGCCATCGGACGCTTTCAAGGAAGCTTGGCCTCCACCCCCGCCCCAACCCTTGGCGGTGCCGCCATTCGCGAGGCGCTGCGGCGCGCCGCGATTGACCCCAGCAGCGTGGACGAAGTGATCATGGGCAATGTGGTCTCGGCCGGCATTGGCCAGGCCCCGGCGCGCCAGGCCGCCCTGGCGGCCGGTCTGCCGCCCTCGGTCGGCGCGCTGACCATCAACAAGGTGTGCGGCTCAGGCCTTAAGGCGGTGATGCTGGCTGCCGCGATGATCCGCGCCGGCGATGCTGAAGTGGTGGTGGCCGGCGGCATGGAAAACATGAACCTGGCGCCCTACCTTTTGCCGCTGGCGCGCACCGGTTACCGCCTGGGCGATGGCACATTGGTGGACTCGGTCGTGCACGACGGTCTGTGGTGCGCTTTCGAGAACCATCACATGGGCGTGAGCGCCGAGTGGGTGGCGCGCGAGTATCATCTGACCCGCGAAGAACTCGACCGCTTCGCGCTGGAGAGCCAGCACAAGGCCTCGGCCGCGATCGACAGCGGCGCCTTCCGCGAAGAAATCGTGGCGCTCGACCTGCCTCAGCCCAAGGGCAACCCGCTGCACTTCGAGCTCGATGAAGGTCCGCGCCGCGATACTACGCTCGAGGCGCTGGCCCGGCTCAAACCTGCCTTCCAGAAGGATGGCGTGGTCACCGCAGGCAATGCCCCGGGCATCACCGATGGCGCCGCCGCGCTCGTGGTCACCAGCGCCGCGCGCGCGGCACAGCTCGGCCTCCAGCCCCTGGCGTGCATTACCGCCTACGCTCAAGCCGCCGTCGAGCCGCTTAAGCTATTCACCGCGCCCATCTTCGCCGTGCGCGCGCTGGCAGCTAAGGACGGCCGCACCCTGGCCGACTACGACCTGATTGAAATCAACGAGGCCTTCGCCGCGCAGGCTCTGGCCGATGGCCGGGCCCTCGAAGGCGAAGGCTGGGATTGGGCGCGGGTCAACGTCAACGGCGGTGCTATCGCGCTCGGTCACCCCATTGGCGCGAGCGGGGCACGCGTGCTGGTGACGCTGCTCTACGCATTGCGCGCCCGCAACAAGCGCCGTGGGTTTGCCTCGCTCTGCCTGGGCGGCGGCGAGGCCGTGGCCTTGAGCCTCGATTTGCTTTAGCTTGGCCCAAAGGAACCACTTTCGCCTCACCCCCCGTCCCCCTCTCCACATCGTGGCTGTCGAGTGTAGAGCGGATGATTGCGGAGAAGGGGTGGAGATGCCCAAGGAGGCGGAGGGGGATTGGCGAACTACTGAGTCATTAGGTCCGCCCACCCGGTGCGGCCCCACCACCCACCGCGTTCTTTCTCGCGTGCATCCCAACCCCCTTGCGGAGGAGAGATCATCATGGAGATCAAGCACATCGCCGTCATCGGCGCCGGTGCGATGGGCAACGGCATCGCGCAGGTGGCCGCCACCTCGGGCTATCGCGTCACTCTGATGGATGTCGTGCCTGCGCAAATCGAGAAGGCACGCGCCGCGATCCTCCAATCCACCACGCGCATGGTCGAGAAGGGCAAGCTCACACCCGACCAAGCCGCTGCCGCGCAAGCTATCCCCACCACCCCCTCCCTGGCCGATACGCGCGAGGCCGACCTGGTCATCGAAGCCGCCACCGAAAACGTGGAGCTCAAGCTGGGTCTATATCGTGAACTGGATAAGCTCATGCGCCCGGAGGTGATCATTGCCTCCAACACCTCATCCATCTCGCTCACCCGCCTGGGCGGGGTCACGCGCCGCGCCGAGTTCATCGTCGGTATGCACTTCTTCAATCCGGTACCGGTGATGAGCCTGCTGGAGGTGGTGCGGGGCCTGGCCACCTCCGAGAGCAGCGTGGCCACTGCGGTTGAGGTGGGTCGGCGCATGGGCAAGACCCCGGTGGTGGTCAAAGATTCACCCGGCTTCGTCTCCAATCGCATTCTGTGTCCGATGATCAACGAGGCCGTTTATGCGCTCGATGAGGGCGTGGCCTCGGTAGTGGATATCGACACGGTGATGAAGCTGGGCATGAATCACCCGATGGGCCCGCTCACGCTGGCCGATTTCGTCGGGTTGGACGTGATGCTGGCGGTGATGGAGGTGCTGCACCGCGATTTGGGCGATGACAAGTATCGCCCGGCGCCGCTGCTGCGGCGCATGGTGGATGCAGGGTTCCTGGGGAAGAAATCTGGGCGCGGGTTCTACGACTATCGCAAGGCCTAGCCGCGCGGTTAGGCATCGGCGGGCCGAGCGCAGCTTGTGCAATCTGAAACTCAAGGATCCTGCGCAGCCTTCAATTCTGCCGCCCGTTATGGAATAATGGCCCGGTGCTTTGAACCCCCCCCCGCCAAGGAGGCAAGTGATGCTAACGAAAGTCGCGCTCGTGACGATCGCGGTACTTATCGCCACCCTAGCTTGCGTTGTGCCCGGCCTTCCCACCCCGCCCGGGCTGGACGATGTCGGCACGCGCGTCGCGGCCACCCTTACCGCCCTCGCCCCCGGGGAAACCACTGAGCCGCACGGGCCCACGCCTGAGGGATCGCCGGTCGGCCCGACCGTGCCGGCCCCCTCCGTACTGCGCATCGTGTATATCAGTGCGGGCAATGTGTGGGTCCTCACCGCCGGCGGCGTTCCTCAGCAAATCACCGCCAGCGGCGGCGCCGAACGGGTGGTCATATCGAGTGATGGACTCAAAGTGGCCTACACCCGGCGCGGCGCGCCCGAGGCGACCTCCGAACTCAACTCGATCAACGTGGATGGCAGCGGCAGCGCGTTGCTGCTCTCGACCGCGCAAATCGATGCCCTGCACCCGCTCGGGTTCTTTGTGCACAACGATATCAACAACCTGGCATTCATCCCGGGGAGCCACCGCCTGGCCTTCAACACGCGCGGCGTCCTTGAGGGCCCCGGCCTTCCAAAGTGGGACGACCTGTTTGTCATCGACGCAGACAGCGCGGCCCTGACCACCGTCTTCCCGGCGGGCGCCGGCGGCGATTTCGCTTTCTCCCCCGACGGCACGCGCGTGGCCATCATTCGCCCAACGACCGTCGGCCTGGCGAATGCCGATGGCAGCGGGATGAGCGCCGACGTGGTGACCTACACCGCGGTGATCACTTACAGCGAGTATATGTACTACGTCCGCCCGCTATGGACAGCCGACTCCGCCGCACTCGGTTTGGCCATTCCGTCCTCCGACCCGCTGGCCCCTGCGACGAGCGCCACGCTGTGGCGCGTGCCCGCGGCAGGCGGCCCGGCGGTCAGCCTGGCGACCATCTCCGGCGAATTCTTCTTCGCCCAATTCGATGCCTCTGCCCTGGCCCCGGATCTCTCGCGGGTGGCGTTCTTGCGCGCAACCGGAACGCCCAATGTGCACCATCTGATCGTCGCCAACTCCGACGGTAGCGGCGAAACGATCTACGCCACCGGCCAGCTGGGGTGGCTTGGGTGGGCGCCGGATGGCATGCACTTCATCTTCTCGGAAGGTGCCGGCAACAACATTCGCTTGGGCGGGCTCGGTACTGCGCCCGCTCCTCTCGCGACCGGCACACGGCTGCGCTGGCTGAACGGCAGCGAGTTCCTGTATCTCTCTGGTTCACCGGGGTTATGGACTCTCAACCGGGGCACGCTGGGCGGTGGCATCGAGGCTCTGGCCACGCTTGCGGGGGACTACACCGCCTACGATTTCGACCAGTAGAACCTATCACGAGACCGCGAATCAAGAGAGCGGCTGGCGCCGCTCTCTTGATTCAAGGCATGCATCACCCGATGGGGAATATGCCCATTACGAGCATTCGATTCTCATCCGATGCCGCGCTTAACATCAAGCGGGCCAGGCGATAGAGTCGTCGAAAGTACGGAGGCATCTGCTCAATGTCGAGCGAGGCGAACCCGAAGCGCGAATAGTAAGGCCCCATGACGCTGCGGCAGGTGAGGTAGAGCGGTGGTGGGTTAGCCCTCATCAACTCGAGGATAATCGCCTGGGCTATTCCCTGTCGGCGCCGTGCCTCCACCACCGCAATCGAGGCCAACTCACGCGATCCGTCGCCGTGCCGCTTGACCTGCCCGATGCCCAGCACCTGGTCCGATGTATCCACGGCCACCACAAAATCTTGCCAATCCAGGCTGAGCGGGTTGAGGTGATTGGCCGATACCAAGTGGCGGATGGCAGGTTGGTCGCCAGCGCGTGCGCGACGCAAGCAGACTCCGGGTGGAAGCGAGCCTAGTCTCTCTTCACTCATCCGCTAGCCCACCAACAGCTTCTCTAGAATGTGTGCAGTCTCTTGAGGATTGGCCTTGCCGCGCGATTTCTTCATCACCTGGCCCACAAACCACTGTAACAGGGTGGTCTTGCCGGCCCGATACTGCGTTGCCTGTTCAGGGTTTTCCGCAATCGCCTGGCGGCAGATATCCTCCAGCGCGCCCGCCCCGGAAATCTGCGCCAGCCCCTCGCGTTCAACAATTGCCCGAGGCGGTGTGCCCGTGGCAATGACTTTCTCCAGCAAGGCCTTGCCGGTAGCCAGCGTCACCGTCGCCGAATCCACCAGGGTGAGGATCTCGGCCAGATGCGCCGGGGTCAGGCCCGCCAGGGCAGCCGTCTGCGGTTGGCCAGCCTGCTGCGGATGTTCGCGCACCAGGCGCAGCACGTCGTTCATCATCCAGTTCGAGACGCGTTTGGCCTCGCCGCTGTACGCCCTGGCCGCCGCCTCGAAGTATTCCGACAGCGAGCGCTCCTCGGTGAGGATCTCGGCGTCGTACTCGGGAAGTTGATACTCGCGCACGAAACGCGCACGTCGCTCGAGCGGCAGTTCGGGCATCGTCGCCAGCAGCCGTGTGCGCCAGGCCTCATCCAGCCGGATCGGCAGCAGGTCGGGTTCTCGGAAGTAACGGTAGTCGCCCTCGGTCTCCTTCGCGCGCATCTTGCGCAACATGCCCGCGTCTTCATCCCACTCGAGCGTCCACGCCTCCACCTGCCCGCCGGACTCCACCTCCCGTACCTGGCGCTGGATTTCTTTGGCGATTGCATCCCGCACGGCCTCGATGGAGTTGACGTTCTTGATCTCGGTCTTGGGGTTGAGATGGATCGCGCCGGCCGGGCGGATCGAGACGTTCGCGTCGCAACGCAACTGGGCGCGCTCCATGTTGGCTTCCGAGGTTTCCAACCAGCGCAGGAGTTGGCGCAGGCGAATGAGATACTGAGCCGCCTCGTCTGCTGAGCGCAGGTCCGGCCCCGTGACCATTTCCACCAGCGGCACACCGCAGCGATTCATATCCACGTAGCGCTGCCCGCCAGCCAACTTCGTCTTACCCGCGTCCTCTTCCAGATGCAGTTTTTGTATCGTCAGGCGGCGCGTCGCCCCGCCGGGCAGGGGTAGATCGAAGTATCCGCCGCGTGCCAGCGGCTCATCGTACTGGCTGATCTGGTAACCCTTGGGCAGGTCCGGGTAGAAGTAGTTCTTGCGCGCAAAGTAGGATGTCTCCGCGATCGTCGCATGCACGGCCGCCGCCAGGCGAACGGCCTTCTCCACGACACCGCGATTGAGCACCGGCAGAACGCCCGGCAAACCGCAACACACCGGGCAGATGTTCGTGTTCGGGGGCTGGCCCCAACTGTCGGCCCGGCAGCGGCAGAATATTTTCGACTCGGTTGAGAGCTGGATGTGCGTCTCCAGCCCGATGACGGCTTCCCATTCCGCCATGCCTGCTCCTTATGCTGCGCGAGCCGCAGGACGCGCGCGTCGCCTGGCCAGCAGCCACACACTCATGATGACCGTCCAGACCATGAGCGATTCGAAGGGCGCACCGTAGCGCGGGTTCTCACCGTACTCGACCAGGGCTTGTGACAGCGACCCGGCTAAAGCAATTATCCAGCCGCCGAGCAGCATGCGTTCAATGCCCTCCAGTTTGCGCATGACCCAGCGCACGGTCCAGACCACGCCCAGCCCAAGAAAGACGAAGTTCACGCCGAGCAACATCGCGCGCTCTACGTTCCACGCGTTGCGCACGATCGACATCAGCTCGTGCGGGTGAATCAGATCGAGGTCCCAATAGATGGGCACCTTCCAGAAGCCGATCCACGATCGAACCACATTGGCGAGGTACAGCAGTGGGTGCGCCACGATGAGCTTGAGGGAGATTTCGGTGAGCAGGCGCGAGAGGCCGGAATAGTCGACGTCGGCCGCGCGGCTCAAGTCGAAAAAGGCGGCCCACACGGTCATGGCATGGTTGCCGGTTGCCGCCACGCGCGCCGCGCGGTGCTCGAGGTAGATGTCGCGCACGGAGGCGTACTTGTCGGGCGCGTATTCCATGAAGTTGCCGACCATATTGGTGAGCGAGTAGCCAGTCAGCGACGTCGGCCCAAAGTAGCCCGCCGTGCGCCAGTTGACGAAGCTCCAGCCAAGGACCAGCGTCACGATCGGCGCAGCGAGGAGTGCCAGTGCGGCTGCCCTCACACGCAACGGCTTACCTCGCCGGCGCAGCCATACCAGTGGAATCAGGACTGCGCTCCAGTACAGCATCTGCGGTCGGGTAAGCGCCAGCAGGCCGGCCAGCACTCCGAGCACCAATTCGGTCCACGGCCAGCGCTCCACGGCCCGGAAGCGCAGAACCAGGAGCGTTAGGCTCACGGCCAGGAGGAAGGTGGTTGTCGTCTCCGAGAGAATCATCCCTTCGAAGAACAACTGCGCCAGGTTGAGCGAGTGCGCTGCCCCTGCCACAAAGGCCAGCCATGCTCGGCCGGTGAGGCGCCACGTGACGAGGAACAACATGGCCGACACGGCCAGCCCCATGGCCGACTGGGCCGTCCACACGGCGCGTTCATCGAGTTGGAGCAGCGCGATCAGGCCGGGATAGACCGGCGGACGAGTCGCATCGTTGCCGTGCAAAGTCAGGCTGTGCAGCAGGCGGGCAATGTTGAGATACGACTGCGTATCGGAGTCATGGGCCGGCGCATAAATAAAAGCCATGCCCAGGCGCAGGCCAAGCGCCAACACCATCAACGCAAAGAACCACCCGCGCCATGCGGCGGCACGTTGCACTCGCCTAGCCCCCGCCCAGCACTTTGGGCCGCGCCGATCGCCAGGCCTCGGCCGCTGTGCTCATCTCATAGGCCCGCCCGAGGCGGAACAAGCGCGCCTCGTCGAAATCGCGGGCCATAAACTGGATGCCGATCGGCATCCCGCCGCGGTCGAGCCCGGCCGGGATCGAGAGCGCCGGCACGCCGGCGTGGTCCGCCGGTACCGTGAGCAGGTCGGCGTACTGCATCAGCACCGAGTCGCCGTAGAGCGCGCCAAGCTCAAAGGCGGTGGTTGGGGTAGTTGCGGCGAGCAATGCATCCAGGCGGTGGAGGCCCGCGGGGTCGAAGGCCGCCTCGAAATCGCCTCGGATAAGCGTGCGCACGCGCAAGGCGCGCTGGTAGTAGTGCTTCTCATACTGCGCGGCCGAGACGTACATGCCCATCAGGATTCGCAGCTTGGGCTGCACCCCGAACGCCTCACCGCGCGAGGCGCGGTACATCGCGCGCAGGTCGGCCATGGGCCTCGCGGTGCGGTGCCCGTATTTGACCCCGTCATAGCGGTGCAAATTCGAGGCAGCTTCCACGCGCGCAACAACGAAGTAGGCGGGAATGCCGTAGCGCGTATTGGGCATGGGCACGTTCTCGACGATCTCGGCGCCGGCACCCGCCAACCGCTGCGCAGCATCGAGCACGGCCGCTTTCACCTGCGGGTCGATCTCCTGCTCGCGCAGTTCACCGGTCTTCGCATCTGGATACTGGATGCGGAAGTAGTCTGGCGAGAGGCCGATGCGCATCCCCCTCACGCCCGCCTCAAGTTCAGCCTGATAATCCGGTACAGGCACGCTGGCGGCCGTGCCATCCTGGGGGTCGGCACCGGCCATGGCGCCCAACATGAGCGCCGAGTCGGTTACGTCGCGCGTGAGGGGGCCGACGCAGTCGATGGAAGAGGCAAACGCGATCAGCCCATAGCGGCTGACGCGGCCGTAGGTGGGCTTAAGCCCTACCACGCCGCAGAATGCGGCCGGCTGACGGATTGAACCGGCGGTGTCGGTGCCGATGGAGAGGACGGCCTCGCCCGCGGCCACCGCCGCCGCGCTGCCGCCCGATGAGCCGCCCGGAACGCGTGATGGATCCCATGGGTTGCCGACCGGCGGCTGGAAGGCGGACGACTCGTTCGAGGATCCATAGGTGAACTCATCCAGGTTGACTTTGCCCAACACCACCGCGCCGGCCGCCTCCAGGCGGGTCACGCTGGTGGCGCTGTAGGGCGCGACAAAGTGCTCGAGCATGCGCGAGGCCGCCGTGGAAGGCGTGCCCTCGACACAAAAGATGTCTTTGACCGCCAGCGGCACGCCGGCCAGCGGGCCCAGTGCCTCGTCGCGCGCGCGCGCCTGGTCAATGGAGCGGGCGCGTTCTCGCGCCCGCTCGGCCTGCAAAGAGATGTAGGCATGCACGTGACGGCGGTCCTCGGCCTGCTCCTCGGCCGAAGGCGGATAGGGCGCCGTCCGGGGCGCCCGGCCTTCCACCTGCGCAATGCGAGCCAGAACCGAATCCAGGACCGCCTCGGCACTTGTCTCACCACGCCGCAGGCGCTCCACGATCTCGTGCGCCGTCAGATCACAGAGTTGCATGCGCACCTCACGCGAGATCGGTATGCGGGATGTCGGGAACCCGGTAGTAGCCGTCTTCCGATTGGGGGGCCTGCGCCAGAATGCGTTCAGGCCCCGGGTAGGGCCTGGCAGCGTCCTCGCGCGGCGGCGGGCTGATGGCCGGAGAATACGGAACACCATGCGAGGTGATCGGCGTGTCCTCGGGCAGGTCGATCGCCTCGAGTTCGTGGATGATCTCAAGCTGTTTGTTCAATTGCCCGCGCAGGTAGGCCGCCTCGCTTTCCTGCAGCTCGAGCGCGGCCAGTTCCACCAAATGGGCAAACAGTTCGGCGGTTATCTCTTCGTTCATCCCACCTCCGGATCGGCGAGGTCATTGTACCCGTGCCTCCGGAGGCGGTCAAAACACAGGCCGTCGCACGCGAACTCCGCGGGTGCCTGCGCTATAATCCATGCACCACGCGCGTTGCAGCTGGGAGGAGGCTATGACATCTGCCGAGCGAACTGCATCCGGTCCGTGCCTCACGCTCCTGCCCGAGCACGAAATGATCCGTCAGGCGGCTCGCGACTTTGCCCGCAGCGAAATCGCACCCATTGCGGCGCACTTCGACGAAACCGGTGAGTTCCCCTACGATACGATTCACAAGATGGGCAAGCAGGGCTTCATGGGTATCGAGGTGCCCGAGGCCTACGGCGGCTCCGGGCTGGATTCGATCGCCTACGTCCTGGCCATGGAAGAGATCTGTAAGGTTGATGCAGCCCACGGCACGATCATGTCGGTCAACAACTCGCTCTTCTGCCACGGGTTGCTGAAGTTCGGCACCGAGGCGCAGAAGCACAAGTTCATCACGCCGGTCGCCACGGGCGAGAAGATCGGCGCCTATTCGCTCACCGAGCCGATGTCCGGCTCCGATTCGGCCACCATGAAGACCCGCGCCGTGCGCGAGGGCGAGGTGTACCTGATCAACGGCCGCAAATCCTGGGTTACTTCCGCTCCCGTGGCCGATTTCGTCGTCGTCTTTACCACCACCGACCCGTCCAAGAAGCACCGCGGGATCACCGCCTTCGTGGTCGAAACGGACAAACCGGGATTTGAGCGCGGCAAGAAGGAACCCAAGCTGGGCATCCGCGCCAGCGCCACCAGCGAGATCTTATTCGACAACTACCACTGCCCGGTCGAGAACCGGCTGGGTGAAGAAGGCGAGGGGTTCAAGATCGCCATGACCGTGCTCGACGCGGGCCGTATCGGCATTGCCTCCCAGGCGCTGGGCATCGCCGAAGCGGCCTACGAGGCCAGCCTGGAGTATGCGCGCGAGCGCGAGGCCTTTGGCCAGAAGATCGGCGAGTTCCAGGCCACCCAGTGGAAACTGGCCGACATGAAGACACGCATTGAGGCCTCGCGCCTGCTGATTTATCAAGCGGCGCTGGCCAAGATGGCCAGCCGCCAAACCGGTCAGCGCTATACGTTGGAGGCCTCGATGGCCAAGCTCTTTGCCTCCGAGACGGCTATGTTCTGTGCCCATCAGGCGGTGCAGATTCACGCCGGCATGGGCTACAGTAAGGAGCTGCCGGTCGAACGCTATTTCCGCGACGCCAAGATCACCGAGATATATGAAGGGACGAGCGAGATCCAGCGGTTGGTCATTGCCCGCGGCGAACTCGGATTGCGCTAACTACGATGAACTCACTCACGGCGGGCCTGCTGACGCTGGCTGCGGCTGTCCTCCTCGACGCCGGGCTGATCCTTGCCTGGCGCTGGCTGCGCGCGCGCCGCGCCGCTCTCCGCCCGCACCCCGCACCTGCAGGCCCGCCCGCAGGCGAACCGGCGCACGCTGGATGGGCATCGCCCCCCGCGAGCCCCGTCGCGGGCGCGGCGGCGGCCGCGCTCAGCGATGAGCAAGCGGCCTCGGGCTCGTCCTGGCTGGGTTGGCTTCGCCCAGAGGCGGTGATGCTCAGCGCGGGGGCTGTGCTCACCGTTTTCGGGCAGGCGATGTTGCGCAAGGTCGTCCCCACCCTGTTGTGGGCGCCGCTGGCCGTGATCGCCCTTGGCCTGGTGCTCTTCCTGGGCGGCGGATATCTCGCCGAGCGCGGCCCGCGACGCGCGCGGCAGGTACCGGGGCTCTCGGCGGTCACTCACTGGCTGCGTGTCTCACCTGCACAGATGGTGTGCCTCCTGCTGGTCCCCGTCTTCGGCCTGGTGGCTGCGCTCGCCGCAGGCGATGGGGCTCTCATGATCCAGCCCACGGTGGCCATGCTGGCCTGGGGTCTGGGCGTGGTGATGATCGGCCTCTGCAGTTGGCCGCACGAGGTGCCACGCTGGAAGCCTCGTTGGAAGATCATGGGGCTGGCGCTCGGCCTCTTCGTGGGTGCTCTGCTTCTCCGCGCCATCGCCACCGACCGCATACCGATCATCCTGACCGGCGATGAAGGCTCGGCCGGGATGAGCGCGGTGGAATTCGCCCGCGGGGCGCAAGACAATCCCTTCATCATGGGCTGGTACTCATTCCCCTCTTTGTACTTCCTGCTGCAATCGTTTTCGGTGCGCCTGCTGGGAAACACCATTGAAGCCATCCGTCTGCCCTCGGCCTTCGCGGGCGCTCTCACTGTGGCTGCGTTGTACCTGGCGGCGCGTCCGATGTTCGGCAATCGCGCTGCGTTCATGGCTGCGCTGTTCCTGGGCGGGCTGCATTTCCACAATCACTTCAGCCGCATCGCGCTCAACAACATCTGGGATGGCCTGGGTTACGTCGTCATCTTAGGCGCCTTCAGTCACGGCTGGCGCACCGGCCGGCGCGCTTCTTTCATATTGGGCGGGCTGGCCCTCGGATTGATGCAATACTTCTATGCCAGCAGCCGCATGTTGTTCGCGCTCCTCCCACTCTGGCTGGTCATCGCCGTGCTGCTCGACCGCAAGCGGCTGCGCCCGCTTCTGCCGCATCTGGTTCTCAGCGTACTGGCTGCAGCCGCCGTGGCCTTCCCACTGGGCATGTTCTATCTGCGATACCCCAACGAGTTCGTCGCTCCGCTCAGCCGCTTCTCGATTCTGGGCGATTGGATGGAGAAGGAAGTAGTGATCGCCAGCCAACCCGTGGCGAACATCTTGCTGCGCCAACTCAGCCTGGGCTTTCAGGCGTATACCGCCACGCCTTTGCGTCACTGGTACACGCCCGATGTCCCTATCTTGCGCAATCTCCCGGCAGCTTTCTTTCTCTTGGGGACGGCCCTGATGCTGCTGCGGCTGCGCGATGAACGGGTTTGGCTGGTGGCGCTGTGGCTCTTCGCCTTCGGCGTGGCGGGCGGCCTGAGCGAGAGCACCCCTGCTGCACAGCGCTATGTCGCCGCGGCGCCGGCGGCAAGCCTTGCGCTGGCTTATGGACTGGATCGACTCGCGGAGTGGCTTGCGCGCCTGTGGCCGCGCGCACGCCCGTACGCCGGATTGGCCGTAGTGGGCTTAGTGGCGGTGCTGGCTCTCGACGACCTGCGCTTCTATTACATCGAATACACACGCACCAGCGATTTCGGCGGCGACAACGGCATGGTTGCCCAGCGTCTGGCTGAGCACTTGCGCTACGAACCGACATCGGCGCACGTCGCCTTTTTCGGGACTCCGCGCATGGGGTACTACTCAATCCCCAGCTTGCAGTACCTGGTTCCCCAGATTGCCGGAAGCGATATGAACCAACCCTGGGGATCGCCGGATAACCCCTCCTTGGCAGGGCATCCACTGATCTTCGTCTTCTTGCCGGAACACGAATCCGATTTGAACGCTGTGCGCGTGACCTACCCGGTCGGGCAGTTGCTTGAGGAACCTTCGCGCACTGGGAACATTCTGTTTTGGCTATACCGCGTGCCGTGACGGCGGGCAATCGGCCCTACCTCGCTTGAGAGACGGAGCAGAATGAAGGCGGCGTTTTTCCAGACCCACGGCGGACCGGAGGTAATCCAGGTCGGCGAACAGCCGCAGCCTGAGCCGCGCACCGGCGAAGTGCTCATTCGCCTGCGCGCCGCTGCTCTGAATCACATGGATTTGTGGGTGCGTAATGGCTGGCCGGGTATCAAGCTGGCTTACCCGCATATCTCAGGCGCGGATGGCGCCGGCGAGATATGTGGGCTGGGTTCCGGCGTCGAAGGTTGGCCGCTCGGCGAGCGCGTCGTGATCGATAGCGTGCTCAGCGATGGCACCTGCGAGTTCTGCCTGCGTGGTGAAGACAACCGCTGCGTGGATTGGCACCTCCTGGGCGAAAGCGTTCGCGGCACGCTGGCGGAGTATGTCGCAGTGCCAGCCCGCAACCTGCTGCGCCTGCCCGCACACGTGACCTTCGAGGCCGCGGCCGCCGCGGCGCTGGTGTTCCATACCGCCTGGCATTCCCTGGTCACCCGCGGTGCCCTGCATGGAGGTGAGAGCGTCCTCATCGTTGGCGCCTCCGGCGGGGTCAACACGGCCAGCATCCAGATCGCACGGTTGGTCGGGGCCCAGGTGCTGGTCGTGGGCTCGAGCGCGGCCAAGCTCGAGCAGGCAAGCGCCCTGGGCGCGCAGGTGCTCATAGACCGCTCCTTGGAGGCCGATTGGTCGCGGACGGTTTACCAACAAACCGGCAAACGCGGGGTGGATGTGGTGGTGGATAACGTTGGCACCACCTTCCCCATGAGCCTTCGCGCGCTGCGTAAGGGCGGGCGTTTGCTCACGGTGGGCAACACAGGCGGCGCCAAATTCGAGATCGATAATCGTTTCGTCTTCGGTAAACATCTCAGCCTGCTCGGTTCCACGATGGGCACGCGCGCCGACTTCGATCAAGTCATGGGCCTGGTGTTCGAGGGCCGCCTGCGGCCGGTGATTGACCGGGTGTACCCGCTAGACGAGATTCGCCAAGCCGAGGCCCGCTTGGATCACGATGAGCAATTCGGCAAGATTGTGCTCATCCCCTAAGAGCCCACGGGACATCGTGACAGAATGAACTCGGGCATCCGCATGCGGCGCCCATGGCGCGTAACGCTTGTGGCCTGGGTTGTGTTCCTCTTTGCAGTGACCCAGGCCGTTCGCGCGTGGCAGGCATGGACGCAGCACGCGCTGCTGGCCAACCTGCCGCTGCCCGTAACGCCGGCCTTCTGGATTGGCAGCGGCGCTATATGGGCCGCGGCCGCCATAGCCGCAGCCTGGGGCCTGTGGCGCATGCACCGCTGGGGGGCCCTGCTCACAGCGATCGGCGCCCCGCTGTACCTTGCCACCTGGGTTGCAGAGCGCTGGCTGTGGGGGCGCGCGCCCGACGCCGTGATGGGCCTGCCCTTCGCCACCGGCGTGCAAGCTGTCGGGATTTTCCTTATTCTGGCGATTATCCTTGCGCCCGGTACGCTGCGGCGCTTCACGAGGAGTTGAACATGGATTTCGATTCAAGCCGCAAGCTCTTGCGCCAATTCCGCGAACAAGCCTTGCTGGGCGGCGGACAGGAACGCATCGATGCGCAGCACAAGCGCGGACGCCTCACCGCCCGTGAACGCCTGGACCTGTTGCTCGACAAGGGGTCCTTCTACGAAGTGGATGCCTTCGCCACCCACCGCACCCACGAGTTCGGTCTAGAGGATCAGAAGTTCCTCGGCGACGGGGTGGTGACAGGCTGGGGCACCATCGACGGGCGCTTGGTGTACGTCTTCTCGCAGGATTTCACCGTGTTCGGCGGCAGCCTGGGCGAGGTGCACGCTGAGAAGATCTGCAAGATCATGGATATGGCTCTTAAAAACGGTGCGCCGCTCATCGGCCTCAACGATTCCGGCGGAGCGCGCATCCAGGAGGGTGTTGTCTCACTCGGCGGCTATGCCGACATCTTCTTGCGCAACACCCTGGCCTCCGGCGTCATTCCACAAATCAGCGCCATCATGGGCCCCTGCGCCGGTGGCGCAGTGTACTCCCCGGCCCTCACTGATTTCATTTTCATGGTGCGCGATTCCTCATATATGTTCGTCACCGGCCCGGATGTGGTCAAGACCGTCACTCACGAAGAGGTGAGCTTCGAAGACCTGGGTGGCGCCAGTGTGCACAGCTCGCTCTCCGGCGTGGCCCACATGGTGGGCGACAATGAGGCCGATTGCCTGTATCTCATCCGCAAACTGCTGGCTTTTCTGCCGCAGAACAACATGGAGGACCCGCCCAGCCTTGCCACGCGCGATGACCCGCTGCGCACCGAGATGGCGCTGGACGGCATCATTCCCGAAGACCCCTCGCGCCCGTACGATATGCGCGAGATCCTTCGCCTGATTGTCGACGACGGAGTATTGCTCGAGGTTCAGGAGCATTTTGCCGCCAATATCGTGATCGGTTTCGCCCGCCTGGGCAGCCACGCGGTGGGTTTGGTGGCCAACCAACCGGCGGTGCTGGCCGGCGTGCTGGATATCAACGCCTCCGAGAAAGCCGCACGGTTTGTGCGTTTCTGCGACGCGTTCAACATCCCCATCATCACCTTCGTCGACGTTCCCGGCTTCCTGCCCGGCACGGCGCAGGAGCATGGCGGCATCATTCGCGCCGGGGCCAAACTGCTCTTTGCGTACTGTGAGGCCACAGTTCCCAAGATCACGCTCATCACGCGCAAGGCCTACGGCGGCGCGTACGATGTGATGTCGTCCAAACATGTCCGGGGCGACCTGAATCTCGCCTGGCCGACCGCCGAGATCGCCGTCATGGGGCCGGAAGGTGCAATCAATATCATCTTCCGTCGCGAATTGAACGAGTCCGCCGACCCGGCGGCGCGCAGAGCGGAACTCGTCCAGGAGTACCGCGACCGGTTCGCCAACCCATTCGTGGCCGCCTCGCGCGGCTACCTGGACGACATCATCGAACCCCACGAAACCCGGCCGCGGTTGATTAATGCCTTGCACATGCTCAGCAACAAGCGCGACGTCAACCCCTCCAAGAAGCACGGCTGCATCCCGTTGTGATAGCCGAGGTCAACGGCCATTCAGTGTATTACGAGACCCACGGCCCCCCGGGCGGGCCGTGGGTGGTGGCGCTGCATCACGGTCTAGGTGCGGTGCCTGCCTGGTCCGGCCAGATCCCGGCCCTTATACAGGCCGGCTTTCGCGTGCTAGCATACGACCGCTGGGGTTATGGGCGATCCGCAGAGCGCGCGGACTTGCCGCTTGATTACCTCGACCAGGAGCCCGCGGATCTGGACGCTCTGCTGGATGCGCTTGGCATCCCACAAGCGCACCTCCTCGGGCATTCCGACGGCGGCACGATCGCCCTGCTCTTCGCTGCACGCCGCCCGCAGCGCGTGTTGCGCATGGTGGTGGCGGCGGCGCACATTTACGGCGAAGAGGTGGGGCGTCAGGGCCTGCGCCAGACGCGCGACCGTTACATGCGCGAGGCGCCCTTTCGCGATGTATTCCGGGCAATGCACGGCGAGCGCAGCGATCGCGTGGTGTTGCGCTGGCTCGACCGCTGGCTGGCCGACGACACAAAGCAATTGGAGATGCGCGCCGTACTGGGGGAGATACGCGCGCGGACACTTGTCATCCAGGGCGAGCTCGACGAGTTCGCTTCGCCCCAGCATGCGCGCGATATCGCGGCCGGCATTCGCGGCGCCGAACTGTGGCTGATCCCCGGCGGCCGCCATAACCCAAACCTGGAACGAACCGCGGAGTTCAACACGCGGGTGATAGAATTCCTGGCCCGCCCCGACCCTGAGGCCGGATAGCATCGCACCTGGCGCTGGCGCGTCCGCTCGATCTGGAGAGGTATGTTCAAGAAGGTCCTGATTGCTAATCGTGGTGAGATTGCGGTGCGCATCCTGCGCGCCTGCCGCGAATTGGGGCTGCAGACGGTCGCCGTCTTCTCGGAGGCCGATCGCCAGGCCCTGCACGTGCGCTACGCGGACGAGGCCTATCTGCTCGGCCCGGCACCCGCGCGCGAGTCCTACCTGCGCATGGACCGTCTGCTCGATATCGCGCGCCGTTGCGAGGCGGACGCCATCCATCCCGGCTACGGGTTCCTGGCCGAACGCGAGGATTTCGCGCGCGCCTGCGAAGCAGCCGGCATCACCTTCATCGGGCCGCGCCCTTCGGCCATCGCCGCCATGGGCGACAAGATGGCCGCGCGCAACACCGTCTCGCGCGCCGGCATCCCGGTGGTCCCGGGCACTGAGGGCGAGGGCGATCTGAGCGATGAGGCGCTCATCGCGATCGCCCCGCAGATCGGTTTTCCGTTATTGATCAAGGCCACCTCCGGTGGCGGCGGCAAGGGCATGCGCATTGTCGAATCGCAGGAGGATCTGCCCGGCCTGCTGCACGCCGCGCGGCGCGAGGCCGAGGCGGCCTTTGGCGACGGCAAGGTTTATCTCGAGAAGGTGATTCACTCCGCTCGGCACATCGAATTCCAGATTCTGGCCGATGCGGAAGGCAATGTAATTCACCTGGGCGAGCGCGAATGCTCGCTGCAGCGTCGACATCAGAAGCTTCTGGAGGAATCGCCTTCGCCCTTCATCGGCGGAAACGATGAACTGCGCAACCGCATGGGCGAGGTTGCCTGCCGCGCGGCGGCCAGTGTCAACTACCTCAATGCGGGCACCATCGAGTTCCTGGTGGACCACGACCGCAATTTCTTCTTCCTCGAGATGAACACCCGCCTACAGGTGGAGCATCCGGTGACCGAGATGGCCACCGGCATCGACATCGTCAAAGAACAGATACGCATCGCGCGCGGCCGCCGCTTGCGCTACACCCAAGCCGAGGTCCGGTTCAACGGCTGGGCCATCGAGTGCCGCATCAACGCCGAGGACCCCTACAACAACTTCATGCCCTCCGTCGGGGTGCTGTCGAACGTGCTCATGCCCACCGGCCCTGGGGTGCGTGTCGACACCTGCGCTTACCCAGGGATGGAGGTCACGCCTTATTACGACTCGCTGCTCTCTAAGCTCATCACCTGGGGCGAATCACGCGCCGAGGCCATCCTGCGCATGCGCCGGGCGCTGGAGGAGTATCGCCTGATCGGGGTCAAGAACAACATTCCCTTTCACCAGGCGCTGCTC
>Ga0154809_1033_pt1 | contig 19372 bp, 17 predicted proteins | sample Rifle2008BG16ft_FD_105817 | JGI IMG/M metagenome (GOLD analysis project Ga0154809, IMG submission 105817) | Chloroflexi bacterium RBG_16_64_43 | reverse complement strand
CACCAAATCCGCCGTGCCGGCCACGCCGAGCTGGTCGAAAAGGAATCCAAACTGCTTCTCCCAGGCCTCGCGGATGGGAGCGCGCGCGGCGTCGGGCAATGTCCACGTCCTGGCCTTGAACGGGCCGATGGCCTTCTTACGCGCCTTATAGATGAACTGCTCATCCGTATCGGTGGGTTTGCGCTCATCGGCGCAATGTTCACGGGTCCAGGCGAAGATCTCCTCCCGCAAGTCGGCCGGAAGGTGATCGAAGGCGATGTTCTGGAAATTCGTCGCCAGATGGACCTCGCAAGCCTCGTTCTGGGGGAAGTTGCGGAAGGCGTTCTCGGGCAGGGTGGATGCGCCGTGTTGCACGGCGCCCGCCAGGCCGAATTGGCTGCGCGCGACGCGCGAGAGGCGCAGCAGAACGCCGAAGTCCACTGCGACTTGGGCCATGCTGCCGTCTGGCAGCACCACGCCGCCGTGCGATGTGCCGGTTTGGATGCTGATCTTACTCAGCCCGAGCGCATTGCCGGCCAAGCGGTCGAGTTCCACCCCATAGAGCTGCAGGTAGGCGCGCAACTCTTCCTCGGTGCTGTTGCGCCCGCCGACCTCTCCGATTTCGCCTCCAACGGAAACCTCGAGACCCTTGGGCTGGTGGGTGCGGATGAACGCCGTGAACGCTGCGCACAAGTGGGCGTTGAGCATCTGTTGCTCGTGAACCGTCGACCGGTTGAGATCCACCAGGGTGGAGGTGTCGATGTCGATGTTGTAGAAGCCTGCCTGGATGGAATCGGCAATCAAGTCTCGTATGGCCTGCAGTTCTGCTTCCGGCGCCGAGGCGTACTTCTTTGCCGATACCTGGAAGTGGTCGCCTTGAATGAAGACCGGACCGCTCCAGCCTTCGCAGATGGCCGCGGCCAACACCGAGGCGGCGTATTCCGCAGGGCGCTGGTCGGTGTAGCCCATTTCGGACCGCGCAATCTCGAAGATGATCGAGCCGGCGCGGCGCGCGCCAGCTGCGCGGAAGACGGCGCGCGCGGCATCAAACGAGAGCATACGCAGGTTGATAGCCGGGACAGTGAAAGTGGATGGGACCTCGCCGCGGCCGCGAGCCAGGTACAGCTCGTTGATCGAGGCGGGCACGATGCCGAGGGCGAGAGCCGTTTCCCAAATCAGCCAGCGGGCTTCCGCCCGCGCCTGGGGTTCGCCCATGGCGGAGGCCTCTGCCATCCGGATGGATGCCGCAGGCAGCGTTTTGCGATTGCCTGGGACGAGGCCGGCGGAGGTCCACGAGGCGTCGCTACCCAGATAGCGACGCGCGATTTCGATATGCTGTTTGCTCATCATCTCATCCTATCGTGCGCGTGGTCGGTGAAGAAAGCCGACAACATTATACACGCGCGGGGTGGCCTGACTAGATGGTCCACGCTCGATGGGCCAGCACCAGCGAAAGCGATTAAAGTGCCTCGAGCCCGTGCGCCTCAAGTAGGTGCGGGTCGGCTAAAAGCGCGGCCGTGGATCCGTCGGAGATGACCCGGCCTCGATCCAGGAGAATCGTGCGCGGCAACAGCTCGGCCACCATCTGCAAATCGTGGCTGGAGACCAACATCGTCTGCGGCAGAGCGCGTAACAGATTGATCAGGTTGCGCCGCCCGCGGGGATCGAGCCCGGCCGTGGGCTCGTCGAGAACGAGCACCTCCGGCTCCATTGCCAGCACCGAGGCGATGGCCACCCGCTTCTTCTCGCCATTGCTGAGGTGATGCGAGACCCGGCTCTCCTGGCCGGACATGCCGACCGACGCCAGGGCAGTTCTAACTCTTTCGCGGACTTGCGACTCACTCAACCCCATGTAGATCGGCCCGAAGGCAACATCTTCCAGAACGGTGGGCGAAAAGAGCTGGTCGTCTGGATCCTGAAAGACCATCCCCACGGCCGCGCGAATTGGCCCAAGGGTTGCCGGACTGAGGGTGTGGCCGCAGATGATGAGCTCCCCCGGACCAGTGAGGATGCCATTCAAGTGCAGCAGCAGCGTGGACTTGCCGGCGCCGTTCGGGCCGACGAGGGCCACCTTCTCGCCCGGCGCAACGCGAAACGTGACATCCTCGAGCGCCGGGTGCCCGTCCGGATATGAGAAGAACAAGTGACGGACGTCAATGGAGTGGTGCACCGGCTTACCCCCAGAAGAGGACCCCCAGGCTGAGAAGGAGAATGAGCAGAGAGAAGCCGCCGGCCAGGGTCAGCCATCCGGACGGGGAGAGCGACGAAAGGGGAAGGCTGCGCACCTCACCGTCGTAGCAGCGCGAAAGCATGGCCCCATAGATCCGGTCGCTGCGATTGAAGGCTCGCAGGAAGAGGCTGCCCGCCATGCCGCCCGCCACTCGCGCGCGCCACGCGAAGCTCGGCATCGGACGGGAGTCGGCCCTTGGGCCAGGACGCCCAGATCGAGCTGCGCGTGCACGCATCAAACGCAGCGCTTCATCGGCTAGGACGAAGAGGTATCGCCACATCAAGCCGAACATGGCCACCAAGAGGCGCGGAAGTCGAACGGCGCGCATGGCGCGCAGAAGGTCGGGGAATGAGGTGCTGGAGGTCAGCACGATGGCCGCCTGAATGGAAAGCCACGACTTGAATCCCACGCTCAGGAATCGTTCCAGCCCCTCGAGCGAGGCGGTCTGCGTCCACGCGCCGAGTCTCATGGTAAATAGATTCGTCCCCTCGACGCTGAAGGCCAACGGCAATGCGGCCAGCACAAAGGGCAGAGCCAGGCTGGCGCGGCGCTGTACATACCCAAGCCCCAGGCGCGACAGGATTTCAACCGACAAGACAGCGGCCAAGAGCAGGATGAAGACCGGCCAGGCAGCGTAGGGAGTCAGCGAGACGGTCAGAATGAAAGCCACCGTCAAGATGAACTTGACCCGCGCGTCGAGGGCGTGAACAGGGCTGTCGAGTGATCGGTGAGGGTCGAGGTAGTGGACGTGCACTGAAATCACGCAGCGCGTGGTTCTTTGCGGAGTTGGCGGGTTGGCTGTCCTCGTGGCATTCGGGCACCTTGCTCAGGAATTGGGCGATTTCGTTCGGTGTAGGTAGGCGACACCCACGGCGGCCCCGAACACAAGGAGCGTGCCCGTGATGCCGGCGGCAACCGTCGCCAGAGCGCGGTTCGAGATACCTGGGAAAAGGTAGTCTGGAATGAGCTGGTAGATCGGCTCTCGGATCGCATCCAGATACCCGTTCTGCGCGGCTACCCATTCCAGCCCGTCCGGGCTGGCGGATGCGATGGGCGAGAGAATCGCCAGCAGCAACGCGAAACCGAGGCCGAAAAGATACGCAAGCGCTCCGGGGGAGAAGGCCTTGGGGTCGTGCCTGAAAAGATCGCGGCGCGCAGTATGGAGGAAGGCCAAAGCGCCGAACGTAATGAGCGCCTCGCCGACACCGATGAGCATGTGAATCCCGCCCATCGTCGGAACGGCGATGTTGGCTGGGGATGTTCCTGAGAGGGCAAGCTCAAGGGCGCAGGCAAAGGCGGCCGCAACGATCGAGGCCCAAGCGGCGGCAACGCCTCCGACGAAGAGCCCCCAGGGCTTCTCCGCAGCCAGCTTGCGGATACTGGTGTAGACGAAGTAGGCCACGGTGGTGCCGATGATGGCCATGTTGAACAGGTTGGCGCCGAGTGACAACAGGCCGCCGTCCTGGAAAACGAGTGCCTGGATGCTGACGACGGTGGTCATTACAACGACGGCCGCCCACGGGCCGATGAGAATCGTTGCCAAGGCAGCGCCGAGGAGATGACCCGAGGTGCCGCCCGCGACTGCGAAATTGAGCATCTGGCCAGCGAACACGGCCGCAGCCAAGACGCCCATCAAAGGCACTTGGCGCTGGTCGAGCTGGCGGCCTACTTGCCGCAAGGAGAAACCGACCGCAACAAGCGAGAGCGCCCAGAGGCCGAGCGAAACGAGCGTCGATAGGAAGCCGTCCGGGATGTGCATCGGCGCCATCTGGAAGTGCATGCTCAGCCTGCCTGGGTAGACCGGGGAGTGGCGCCGCCGGCGCACTTGGCACACAGCCCCGTCAGGACGAGATGGTCGAGGTCGGGATGAAACTGATGTGCGTTCACGATCTGGGAACGCAGGCGTTCGACGGGCGGGCCCGGGAGAACCCACTCACCGCCGCAGCGCCGGCAACGCAGGTGGTGGTGGCGCACTTCGGGTCGGCGCAGTTCGTATTCCGTCAACCCGTCGGGCGTCACGAATGCCGTAACCACCTGGGCCGCGCGCAGCGTTTCGAGGGTGCGGTAGACGGTTGCGATGTTGAGCGCGGGAAGATGTCGGCTCGCCAGCCGGAAAACGCGTTCCGCGGTCAGGTGGCCGCGGTTGTGGCACAACTGTTCGACAATGACGGTGCGTTGAGGCGTGCGCCGGAGGCCTTGGGCGTGCAAAGTGGCGAGAAGCGGCAAGTGGCACGACATCGTAGTTGCGACTCCTTGCAACTACGATTATACGCACTTGGACTGGCCGGTCAAGGGGCGAGCACGGCCTGGCAATTGGGGCAGGTGCGCGTACCGGTTGCCACGACGTGCCCGCAGCGCGGGCAGGCGTGCGGCTGAACCCCGCCCAATGGGGCACCGCAAGCCGGGCACGAGGCTTCGCCAACGGGCACCGCCACCCCGCAATACGCGCATTGGATGCGGCGCAAACGCTCCGATATTTCGTGGCCTGCGCCCGCGGCCTCGGCGGCGCGCGCCAAAACGTCCCACACACGCTCCTGGAGCTGGAGGGAGGCAATGTCCTGGGCGATGTCGTCCAGCCGACCGAGCAGATTGAGGGGGCTGCGCAAGCCAAACAGGGCGCTGACCCCCAGGCTGGCTGCGACGCCAAGCCATTCCTGTTGGCCGGTCTTGACCAGCACCCCGTCTTCGACCTTCTCCAGATGCACGCTCATCGCGGTCTGGCCGCCAGAGGCCCGCACCTGGCGGGTTGCGATTTGCACAATCATGCGTTCCGTGTCGCCCATGACCTGCGCTTGCATGTTGCCCTGAGCGAATTCAGCGATCAGAGCGCGGGCCAGGAGTTCAGGGGAGATCGGGCCGTGATAGACGCGCTGTTCCATGCCTACCTCGCAATCCGTAATGGGGTGCGGCCGTTGCCGCGCAACACTATTCCAAAACCGCCTTAAGGAATTCGGGCGAGCCGTTCAAGAACGCCTCAACGGTCATCGACCTCTTGCCTGGGGGCTGGATTTCCAGCAATTGCAGCTTGCCCTCGCCGCAAATCACGGCGACGCCCGTCCCTTCGCGTACGACGCGGCCAAGCGGACCCGCTGCGCCGTTCGCGCGTGGCATCGCGCGGGCACGAAGGATCTTGAGCGGCACACCTCTCCAAAGAAGGTGGGTTCCGGGCCACGGGTGATAGGCCCGCACACGTCGAGCCAATGCCTCCGCAGGCTGGGCCAGGTCCATCCGGCTGTCGTGCTTGCGCAGCATTGGCGCATAAGTCGCCAGGGCCTCGTCCTGCGGGTGCGGGGGCAGCTCTCCGGCCAAGTACCGCGGCAGGTAGCGTTCAGCCGTTTGCTTCGCGAGCTTCGCCAACTTCTCACCCAGCGAGAGCGCCGTTTCGTCGGGCGAGAGCGCCAGCGCCTCCTGGGCGAGAATGGGCCCCGTGTCCAGCCCCGCATCCATTCGCATGAGCGTTATCCCAGTTTCGGGGTCGCCAGCGAGGATTGCTGCGGGAATGGGTGCAGCCCCGCGATGCCGGGGCAACAGCGACGCATGGAGGTTTACGCATCCTCGTGAGGGGAGTTGCAGAATCTCGGGTCGCAGGATCTGTCCGAAGGCGGCGACAAGGATCAGCTCGGGCTGCCAGGAGCGAATCACCTCGGTGGCCGCCGGCTCGCGCAGGCGCATGGGCTGGAGGATGTCCACTCCCAGTTCGATGGCTGCCAGCTTGACCGGCGGGGGAACAAGCTGACGGCCCCGGCCGGCCGACCGGTCCGGCTGTGTGACGACTCCCACAACCTCGTAGGCGGAGGCCAGCCAACGCAGTGTGGGGACGGCGAATGCCGGGGATCCCATGAAAACAACGCGCATGGGTCGATTCTAGCATGGCGCAACGGGGGCGACTCTGTGGTGTTTTTTACTTGGGGTTGCAGAGCCGAAGTGCAACCGTTATAATGCCACAACTGTGTACCCGGGGGGCCGGGTGCGCCCACTTCACCAAGGAGGAATTGATGACCGCTCAGCCAGGAATGGACGTCAGCAGCGATGATAAACTCTGGACCGCGCTAGCCTACGTCTTCACGCCGCTCATCCCTATCATCCTGCTCCTGATGGCCGACAAGAAGTCCCGGCCGTTCATCCGTGCTCACAACGCGCAGGCGCTGGCCTGGGGCGTCGTTTTCTACATCATCGTCACGATTACCAGTTTCTTCCTCATCGGCCTGTGCATTTGGCCGCTGGGCGTGATCGCGCAGTTGTATTGGGCTTACAAAGCCTACCAAGGCAACATGGTGAACATCCCGGTCATCACCAACTTCGTCAAGAGCCAGGGCTGGGCGTAGTCCGTTCCAGGGTAAAGCCCCGAAGTCACATCAACAGGCCCGCCCTCGGCGGGCCTGTTGTATTCCCTCGTGGCGCGATCGCGGCCCGCGGGCTATACTCCGTCCACCTCGCACCACGTCGAATTGGGAGGCATCATGACCTCAGCCCCTGCGCAAAATCCTGCTGGCGCGACCCCCAGTCCGCCCGTGATCCCGCTCTCATCAGCGGACGAGCGGACGTGGGCGATGCTGGCGCACCTCAGCGTTATCGCTAATCTGTTCACCGGCTTGTTGGGGCCGGTGGCGGCACTGGTGATTTATCTGGTCTACAGAGAACGCTCGCGCTATGTCGCCTATCACGCGATGCAATCCTTCGTCTTCCAACTCATTTGGTGGGTGGGTGGCGGGGCACTGATCGCCGCGGCCTGGACCGTCAGCGGTATCTTGAGCGCGGTGCTCATCGGGTTGTTGTGTATGCCTTTCGCCTGCGCGTTGAGCCTGATACCTCTGGGAGCAGTGGTTTACGGCATCATCGGGGGGATTCAGTGTTCGAACGGCCGCGACTTCAAGTACTGGCTGGTCGGCGGCTGGGTGCGCGGGACGCTGACGGGCTGAGGCCATGGCGGGGGCAGGCGAGAGCCCACGGTTCCCGCGCAAACGGTGGCTCATGGCGGCATCGAGCGAGGCGGATGCCTCGCGTGCGATGCCGGGAGTCCATCCGGTGCTCGCGCGCGTGCTCGCAGCGCGGGGAATCCTCACCGACGCCAGTGCGGCTGACTACCTTGCCGGAAGCGCGCCGACGTCCGCTGACCCCTGGGCGATCAAGGGAATGCCGGCAGCGGCGGAGCGGGTGGCCAGGGCGGTGGCTACTGGCGAGCAGATTGTGGTGTACGGTGACTACGACGCGGACGGCGTGACCGCCACGGCGCTCTTGGTGCGGCATCTGACGCGCCTCACGACGCATGTGCGCGGTTACATCCCCAGCCGTTTCGATGAGGGCTATGGCCTGAATCTGGCGGCCATTCGCCAGTTGGCGGCCGAGGGCGTGCGTCTGATTGTTACTGTCGACTGCGGAGTGCGGTCCTTTGACGAAGCCGCGGTCTGTCGGCAAACCGGCATCGACTTGGTCATAACGGATCACCATCAGCCGCTTGACGAGGTTCCTGATGCAGTTGCCGTTGTCAACCCCAAGCAACGTGGCGACACGTATCCCGAAAAGAACCTGGCCGGCGTGGGTCTGGCATACAAGCTGGCGGAAGCGCTGGGTCGTGTGCACCCTGCGCCGGACGATCATCGAGCGGCCTTGGAGGATGCCCTGGAACTCGTCGCAGTGGGCACCGTGGCCGACCTGGCGCCGCTCACCGGTGAGAACCGCGGCTTGGTGCGACGAGGCCTAACGCGGATGAACGCAGGTGGCCCCCACAACCCAGGGCTGCGAGCCCTGGCGGGAACGGCCAAGGTCAGCCCCGGCTCCGTGCGGGGCCACACGATTGGGTTCATGTTGGGGCCGCGACTGAACGCTGCCGGCCGGCTGGAGACTGCGCGGGCGGCCCTCGATTTGCTGCTGACCGATGGGGTGGACCAGGCGCTCGGCCTGGCGAAGCAGCTCGACGTCTGGAATCGCGAGCGGCAGGAGCAAACCCGCGTCACCTATGAACATGCGCGCGATAGTGTGCTGGAGCAAGCGGGCGCGAAGTTCCCGGGAGGCTTGCCCTTCTTTCTGCTTTCCGTAGATCCCAGCTACAGTCCGGGGATCATCGGTCTCGCGGCCTCGCGCCTGACAGAGGAGTTCTATCGTCCGTCAGCCGTTGTCGTGCTCGAAGGCGAAGAGGCGCGCGGTTCGGCCCGCAGCATCCCGGAGTTCCACATTACGCGGGCGCTGGACTCCTGCCGCGATCTGCTCCTCCGGCACGGCGGACACGCTGCCGCTGCAGGTTTCACCGTCGCCGCGCGTGATCTTCCGGAACTCGGCCGCCGTCTTGAGGCGTTGGCGCGTGCCGAGTTGTCGGGGGTGGTCCTGCAACCGGGCCTGGCCGTCGATGCTGAAGTGAGGCTGGCGGACCTGGTAGGGTTGAATAACGTGCTGCCGGCACTTGAGCCGTGCGGGATGGGCAATCCGACCCCAGTATTTGTGGCGCGCGGACTGACGGTCCGCGAGAAGAGGCGGGTGGGCGGCGATGGCAGCCATCTCAAGCTTAACCTGGAGCAAGCCGGCCGGCGGATGGGTGCGATCGCGTTCCGCTGGGGTGACGCGGCCGACGCGCTACCGCCGCGAGTGGACGCCGCATTTCAATTGATGGTCAACGAGTATCTTGGGGAGAAACGCGACGAGCTCAACATTCTCGATCTCGCGCCGGCATGATGGCGCGGCGGGCACGCAACGTCAGTCGGCGAAGCGATACCGGATCAGTGCCCATACAGCCGCGAAGGCATCGCTCAGCTTGATCTTCTTGCCTTCGCTGTATTCGCGCGGGTTGAATGAGATCGGCACCTCGAATATGCGCGCCCGGCGTTTGAGCAACTTGGCTGTGATTTCCGGCTCGAAGTCGAAGCGGTTGGCGCGCAACCGGATGCCTTGGACGAGCGGCGCGCGAAAGACCTTATAGCCGGTCTCCATGTCGGAGAGGATGCTGTTGTAGAGCAGGTTGGTTGCCAGGGTCAGGAGTTGGTTGGCCAGCATGTGCCAGAACATCGTCACGCGCCGCGGAGCGCCCAGGAAGCGCGAGCCGTAGACGACGTCCGCCACGCCGTCCTCGATCGGCTTGAGCAACATCGGGTAGTCGCGGGGGTTGTATTCGAGGTCGGCGTCTTGGATCAAGATGATCTGGCCGGAGGCGTTCTGGATCCCGGTGCGGACCGCTGACCCTTTGCCCGTGTTGCGGGGGTGGAGGATCACCCGCAGGCCGGGCTGCGGGGGCAAGTCCGCGAGAATCTGGCGGGTGCCGTCGGTTGATCCGTCGTCGACGATGAGGATCTCCCCGGCCAGCCCCGTGGCCTGGACCCGGCGCAGGATCTCGCGCAGCGTGTTCTTCTCGTTGTAGACGGGGATGACGACGCTGAGTTGCATGGCTGGAGTATACCCGCCCCACACAGCCCAGGCAAACGCGTCGTGCTATAATCTGCTCGCCAACGATGCCGGCGCACGACAAACCGGACGCACGTTGGAGGTGCTTGGTGGCCGTTTCCTCAAGTGCAATTGCCCGCCCCTCGGACGCTGCGATAACCGTCGGCCGCTTCGTCCCCGCTCCTATCACCCGAATCGAAGACACCGGACTCTCGGCCCTCTGGCTGCAGGACCTGGCCCTGAAGATTCTCTATTTTCAGGGTTACCTTACCGGCTTCCGCGTGGCGGAGTTGATGTGCCTGCCCTTTACCGGCGTGGGTGATCAAATTCTGGAGGCGCTCAAGCGCGAGAAGCTGATCGAGGTCAAGTCCCAGGTGGGTATCGGCGAGGGCGCGTACCAGTACGCGATCACGGGGATGGGCATGTTGCGAGCGCGCGAGGCGCTCGACCGCAGCCAGTACGCGGGTCCGGCGCCGGTGCCTGTAGCAGATTACAACGCCGCGATTCGCAAGCAGGCACGCGGACGGTCCACCTTCCACCCGCGGACCATGCGCCAGGCCCTGACCGCGCTGGTTCTCAGCGACCGGACCATGGCGCGCATCGGGCCGGCGGTCAACTCGGGCACCTCAATATTCCTCTATGGCCCTCCGGGCAACGGTAAGACCACGATCGCGCGGGCGATCGGTGAAACCATCCTGCGCGAGGATATGTACATCCCCTATGCGCTCGATATCGAAGGGCACGTCGTCAAACTGTACGACTCCGTAAATCACTCACTTGCCCCGGATGAGGACATGGTGTCCGGCGGCGCGGGTCAGCCGGCGCGCGGACTGCGACGCGACCCGCGCTGGATCCGCATCCGCCGTCCGTTCATCATGGTGGGCGGGGAGCTCACACTGGCCGGGCTGGATCTCGTGTTCAATGACGTCTTGCGCTACTACGAGGCGCCCTTCCAAGCCAAAGCCAACGGCGGGATTTTGTTGATCGACGACTTTGGCCGCCAGCAAGTTCGTCCGCGCGACCTACTCAACCGCTGGATCATCCCGCTCGAGAATCGCATCGATTACCTGACCTTGCATACCGGGCAGAAGATCGAAATCCCGTTCGACGTTATGGTCGTCTTCTCGACCAACCTGCCGCCCAAGGACTTGGTCGACGAGGCGTTTTTGCGCAGGCTGCGCCACAAGATACATATTGGCGACCCGACATTCGAAGAGTACCGCGAGATTTTCCGCCGAGTCACCGCCGCCAAAGGCGTGGCCTACTCCGAGGATGACCTAGCCTACCTTTTGCAGGAGTATTACATCAAGAACAATCGCAAGTTGCGCGCTTCCCATCCGCGCGACTTGTGCGACCAGATCCTGGATATTGCGCGGTACATGAGCGTGGAACCGGCGATGACGCGTGACTTGCTGGATCGTGCCGCGTCGTCGTTCTTCGTCGATATCTAGAGCCCGGCGGATCTGGACGCACGGCCCACGGACCGCACGCCGGGTCCGTGGCTTTCTTTATCGGCCCGCCGGTTGGACCCGACATGCCCATCGACGATCTCGCCTACCTGTTCCATCACGTTCCGGCGGTCATCGCTCACCGCGGCGCAAGCCGTCGCGCCCCGGAGAACACACTCGAGGCTTTTCGCCTTGCGCTTGAACTCGGGGCGCATGCCATAGAGCTGGATGTGATGCTGAGCCGCGATCGAGTACCGGTGGTGATTCACGATACGCGCTTGGAGCGAACCACCGATGGAACCGGCCAGGTTCACGAGCACACCTGGGCGGAGCTTGGCGACCTGGACGCCGGCTCTAAGTTTTCGGCCGCCTTTCGCGGCGCGCGGATCCCGCACTTGGAGCACGTGCTTGAGGAAATCGGGCGGCGAGCTTGGATCAACATCGAATTAAAGAACTACGCGACCCGCGGTGACGGGCTTGAGCAGGTGGTCGTGGACTTGGTGGCGCGAATGGGCTTGGGGCGCAAGGTGTTGTTGTCCTCCTTCAACCCGCTTTCGCTCGGCCGCGCCGCGCGTCTTGCTCCGCAGGTGGCGCGCGGACTGCTCACGATGCCGGCGATGCCCGTCTTCCTTCGGGAGGGGTGGCTTGCGTTCGTCGCCAAACCACACTCATACAACCTTCACCTGGATCAAACGAACGTCCGGTCCGTGCGCGCGGCTCGAGCGCGCGGCGCCCGGGTGTGCGCCTGGACGGTGAACGACCCAACCGATGCGGTTCGAATAGCCGCGCAAGGCGTGGACGGAATCATCACCGACGTGCCGGATGTCATCCTGGCTGCTCTGACCCGGAATCCACAACGTGGTTAGGCTTGAGGCGATCCGCGAGGCCGCCGAGCGAATCCGGCCGTATTGCGTTCGGACTCCGCTGACCCATGATGACGAGTCCCCCCTTTGGCTGAAATGGGAGAACCAACAATCGACGGGATCCTTCAAGCTACGTGGGGCATTGAACAAGGTCCTTGGCCAGTCCGCGGAGGCGCGCGCGCGTGGGCTGGTGGCAGCCTCGGCCGGAAACCATGGGCAGGGGGTTGCCTTCGCTGCTCGAATCGTTGCAGCGCCAGTTCGAGTGTTCACCTATTCGCATGCGGTTCCGGAGAAGGTCGCCGCCATGCGCGCGCTTGGTGCTGAGGTGGTGATGGTTGCGGGTGGCTACGGCGAGGCCGAAGCGGCGGCGATTGAGGACGCGCGCGCGTCGGGCCGATTGTGGGTATCGCCGTACAACGATGATTGGGTAATCGCGGGGCAGGGGACCCTCGCCTTGGAGGTAGTGGAAGCGATGGGCCAGGTACAGCACGCGACCATCTGGGTTCCTGCTGGCGGTGGGGGTTTGGCCGCCGGAACAGGGTGTGCAGTTCGGGCGTTGCGCCCGGGGTGGCGAGTGGTCGCCGCGCAATCGGAAGCCTCAGCCTTCCTGCATGCTCACTTTCACCGGCAGGAGATGAGCCGCGTGGTGGAACGTGTGAGCCTGGCGGATGGTCTGGCGGGGCCGGTCGAGCCAGGATCCCAGACCCTCGATCTTGTGCGCGAAGTTGTGGATGAATTCGTGCTGGTCGACGAAGAGTCAATTGCCAGGGCGATTGCAGACGCCTGGTGGCGGTACGGCGAGCGCATCGAGGGCTCGGCAGCGGTTCCACTGGCTGCGGCTCGCCAAGTGGATCTGACCCTAGGTGGAGAACACATCGTGCTCATTTCGGGAGGCAACATCTCACCCGGAGTGCACGCGGACCTTTGCCAGCGATGGCCGCGGCGAGCCGCTTGATGGGCGAGCCGGTTGAAAGGCGCATCCGTCGATGACCAGGCTTAGAGCGGCGTACCTTCAGGTATGGCAGCGCACCCTGCTGGTTGCGATCATCCTCATGCTGGCGATTCCTGCGCTTGGCGCAACGCCTTACCAGGGAACGACGCCGCAGGAAAAGGCCGAGCGACTGCTCGAATCACTTTCGCCTCAGGAACGCGTCGGCCAGCTGTTCATTGTCACATTCCAAGGGCAGGACGTCGCCCCCACTTCTACGATTTACGAGCTCATCAGCGAATACCACATCGGCGGCGTCCTGCTCCGCCCGAGCAACGGCAACATCCTCCCGGGGGCGGGGGAGGCCGTCGGCCTGAACCTCTTGACGAACGCGCTGCAACAAGCTCGGGCCAGCGCCGCGCGAGCCGGGGTCGGGCCGGGCGCCACGCAGACGCCTGCCGCGTCCACCTTCGTGCCGCTGCTCATCGCGCTGGCCCAAAGCGGAGATGGCTATCCGGGATCGAGCCTCGCCAACGACGTCACCCTCCTGCCGTCTCAGATGGCAATTGGCGCCACATGGGATTCCACATTGGCGGAGGCAGCCGGGCTTGTGGCCGGGCGCGAGTTGGCTGCCCTCGGGGTGAACATGTTGCTCGGTCCGAGCCTGGACGTCGTTGAGCGGCCGAACCCGGTGGCCGCGGGTGACATCGGGTCGGGAGTGTTCGGCGGCGATCCCTTCTGGGTCGGCGACCTCGGGGCTGCCTTCATCCGCGGTGTTCATCGAGGGGGCGCGGGCCGAGTGGCAGTCGTGCCGACCCATTTCCCTGGGATCGGCGGGAGCGATCGCGATCCCGAAGAGGAAGTTGCCACCGTACGTAAGGCGCTTGAGCAATTGCGACAGATCGACTTGGCTCCGTTTGCGGCCGTGACTCGTGGCTCGTTAGGGGATGCCGGGACGGCCGATGGGCTTCTAGTTTCGCATATCCGTTACCAAGGCCTGCAAGGCAACATCCGAGTCACCACGCGCCCGTTGAGCCTTGACCCGCAGGCGCTGGCCCAAGTTATGGGGCTACCGGAGTTCAGTAGCTGGCGAGAAGCGGGCGGCTTGACCGTCAGCGATTCCCTGGGCTCCCAGTCGGTGCGCCGCTTTTACGATCCGAGCGGCGTCGCCTTCGCGGGCCGCCTGCTCGCCAAGGATGCGTTTCTGGCAGGCAACGATTTGTTGCTTCTGGCAGATTTCCGCTCCTCGGGTGTTGGCGACGAGCGCCTCTCGATTGAGGAGACGATTTCCTCCTTCGTTCAGAAGTATCAGGAGGATGCGGCATTCGCACAACGAGTCGACGAATCCGTTGTGAGGATTCTGGCCCTCAAGTACCGCTTGTATCCGTTCTTCGACAGCTTGAACAGCACCACGTATGCGGCGACACGGGTGGAAGTAGGTGCGGACGAGGCGGTGGCGTTTGAGATTGAGAGCCACGGATTGACTCGGCTCAGCCCCGCCTCCGCCGAAGGCGATGACCGAGGCCTCGAGCCGCCAACGACCGCGGATCGAATACTGTTTTTGACCGACTCGCGCTCGTATCGTCCGTGTGCCACCTGTGAGTCTGTGGTTCTGGTGTCATACGACGTGCTGCGAAAGGTGGTTGAACGCATGTACGGTCCGCAAGGGAGCGGGCAAATCTCGGCGACCCGCCTCACGTCGTATTCGTTCGCAGACCTAGCGACGTACCTGCAGGGAGTGCCAAATGAGAACCTCACCCGTGATCTTGAATCATCGACGATCATCGTGGCCCTCACACTCGACACCGATCCAGCCGTAGCGGGGTCACGTGCTCTCAGCGATCTGCTCAGCCAACGTGCGGATCTTGTGCGGCGGCGGAAAGTCATCGTCTTTGCTTTGGGGGCGCCGTACTACCTCGATTCAACCGACATCAGCAAGATAACGGCTTACTACGCTCTCTACAGCAAGGTGCCTGCGGCACTCGAGGTAGCGGCTCGCACGCTTTTTGGGGAGCTCGCGCCACAGGGCGCCTCGCCCGTGGCGGTGGAAGGCGTGGGTTACAGCCTGGTTTCCGCGTTGTCGGCAGATCCGAATCAGATCATTCCGTTGGCGGTTGAGGCTGTCGACGCCGGGCCGGGCACTCCAGCGCCTACGCCGAGCGGCTATCGAGTGGGCGACAGCCTGTACTTGAGGGCGGGACCGGTCATCGACCAAAACGGTCACCTGGTTCCGGATGGGACCGTGGTGAGGTTTCGCATTTCATACCCGGCCGAGAACATCCCCACGCTGGTGCTGGAGGGCGCTACCCAGGCGGGGCTTGCGACAGCCAGCCACGTCATCGATCGCATTGGTGCGTTGGAAGTTCACGCGGTGAGTGAACCTGCGATGGTGTCAACGATCTTGCAGCTACAGGTGGGCGAGACGCCAGGTTTTGTGACGGCCATTGCCCCGACACCGCCGGCCACGGCCACACTTGGAGCGGGTGTCTCCGCGGCCACACCGCAGGCCGCCCCGACGGCGGGCGTGGGCACCGAACAAAGCGCCACGGGAGGAACAGCGCTGGCCGCATCGCTGTTGGTTTTAGGGGGGTTGGGAGCGCTGGTTGGATTCTTGTTCGGCCGAATCGGGGCACGCGGGTGGCAGGTTCGTGGCGGCCTGGCAGTCGTTGTGGGCGGTCTGCTGGCGTACGACTACCTTGCCATGGGCCTTCCGGGCTCAGAATCCATGGCCAGCTGGGCTGGTCCTCTTGCAGGAGTTGTCGTTTCGTTCTCTGGCGGGTTGCTGGGGGGAGCTGCCGCGTGGGTCCTCGCGAGAAGGCGATGCGCGGGAACCTGAACCGGTCAGCGTGACCCGGTGTCAGCGCCCGGCGGAGACGGCGAACGCGATGGCCAGAAGCATCAACGCCGATGCAGCCAAGAGGGCTTCGGCGCGTCCAAGCGGGGGGAAAACAGGACTCGGGCGGCCTTCGCCCAACCGCGTCGCCGTTGAAGGGGACGGCATCTTGCCCATCAGCGACTCGCGCAAGGCGTTGACATCCGGCGGCCGGTCGGCCGGGTGCAAGGCCATGCCCCACAGGATGGCCCGTTCGACCGCGAGGGAGATGCCGGGATTGTGGTGTCTTGGGGGAATGAGGGCTTCTGGCGATAGGAACCGGTGCTTCGCCTCGGTCGGAGGTTCGTTCGTCAACAAGTGATAGAGCGTCGCGCCAAGCGCGTACAGGTCCGTGCGTGGATCGGTGTGCCCCGTGTCGCCGCCGTATTGTTCGAGGGGCGTATAGAGCGCAGTGCCCCGGCCCTGCACGACCGTGACCGTCATTTCGTCCGGCTCGAGCACCTTCACCAGTCCGAAGTCCACCAGTTTGACGATACCGATCGGCGTGAGTTTGATGTTGCTGGGCTTGATGTCGCGATGCAGGATGGGTGGGTCTTGTCCGTGCAGGTACTCCAACGCATCCAGAAGCTGACCCATCCATGCCAGCACTTCCGCTTCGCCGAGGAAGCGTCGCCCGGCCCGGGCTTGCTCGATGAGGGCGCGTAAGTCGCTGCCTGCAACGTAGTCCATCACCAAGTAGTCTTTGGTTGTGGTGGAGAAGTAGTCGGAGACCTTGGGTAGGTTTGGATGATCGAGGCGGGCCAGGATGCTCGCTTCGCGGTAGAATTGCTCGCCTGCCTGTTGTTGCAGTTGGGTGGAGAGGGCAGTGTCGTGCACGACCTCTTTGAGAGCGCACAGGCGCCCGGTCAGTCGTTCATCTTCGGCCAGGTAGATTGCACCCATCCCGCCCTGGCCGATGATCGACCGGATGCGGTAGCGGCCGCGCAGGAATTCTCCGGGCGCAAGCGGCTTGGGCATACGCAGCTCCACGCGCGGCCCCGATGGGCCGTGCTCGTACGCGAAGCGACTTCGGATGGTCCGGGAAGGCGGGGCAGGGGCCTGGTCTTTCGTCTCGGCGGGACCTCCCTCCCGTAGGTCCAGACATCAGGCCGATGAACTCACGGCGATTATACAGCATGCGAGCCGGCCCTTGGCTCGTCCACCAATCAACGAGGGTCTTGCACATTTCGGTGGTGTGACGCATGGCGGGACTTGAGGAGCTGCCAGTATTGATCGTCCAATCCGGTCCGCTCAGCGGGCAACGGTGGACGATTCCTCAAGAAGGGCTGGTCCTCGGGCGCGGCGAAGACTGCGACGTGGCAATTCCGGATCGACAAATCTCGCGCCACCATCTTCGAGTGTTCCGTCGCGAAGGGTCTCCCTACCTGAAAGACATGGGCAGCAAGAACGGAACTTGGGTTAATGGACAACCCGTCGACGACGAAGTCCAACTGTCTGACGGCGACATCATCCAAGTTGCATTGGTCCTGCAAGTCGTGTTCGTTGCGTCCGATTCGACGGTGCCGCTCACACTGGAGGGCGGCCTGGCGCAAGCCGGACGGTTGCACATCGATCCACGGGCGCATAAGGTGTGGATCGGTGAGAGGGAGATCGATCCGCCGCTTTCGGTCCATCAGTACCGCCTGCTCGAGCTGCTCTACTTGCGCAGCGGCGCAGTGGTGTCGCGAGAAGAGGTGGTCGAGAGCGTCTGGCCGGGGGTTTCCACGGACGGAGTCTCCGAGCAGGCGATCGATGCGCTGGTGCGCCGCCTGCGCGACCGGCTGGCGGAGGTGGATACCGAATGGGACTACATTGTCACGGTGCGTGGGCACGGCTTCCGGCTCAATAGCGGCGTGTGAGGGGAGTCGTGTTTGGTGGGGCACGATCTTACGCCCTGGGCAGCCCAAGGAGCATCGGCTATAATGATCGGGTCGACGGGGCGTAGCGCAGTTCGGCTAGCGCACCTGCATGGGGTGCAGGGGGTCGGCGGTTCAAATCCGCCCGCCCCGACACGGAGCGGCCCGATATCGGGCCGCTCTTTTCTCTAGTCATGGCGGCGTGGCGATTGACCGCTGCGCTTGGCGGGTGCGGGCGGTGTGCGTTGTGGAGAAGGTACGGTGCCGGTTTTGGACGCAGGATAGCGCGCGATTGGATTCCGGGGGCTACAGGTTGGAGACCGAATGAAGACCATCATTTCACCAGTTAAGGGCACGCGCGATTTCTATCCCGAGGCCATGGCGTTACGCCAGTGGCTCTATGGGGAACTCGCTCGAGTTTCCCGTTCGTTCGGTTACCAGGAATACGAAGGCCCCTGCCTCGAGTCGCTCGCATTGTACGAAGCCAAGTCCGGTGAGGAGTTGGTGAAAGAGCAAGCCTTCTGTTTTGCCGATCGCGGAGGAGATCAAATAGCTCTGCGCCCCGAGTTGACTCCGTCCCTCGCTCGCATGGTTGCCGCGCGGCAAGGGCAGTTGCCGCTTCCCATTCGTTGGTGGTCCTTTGGTCCATTTTGGCGATACGAGCGCCCACAGAAGGGGCGAACGCGAGAGTTCTTCCAGTGGAATGTCGACTTGGTGGGGGTTGAGTCACCCGAGGCGGATGCCGAGCTGGCCGCGGTCGCGGCGACGTTCCTGCGAAACGTGGGCCTCATGCCTTCTCAAGTCTACCTGCAAGTGAATAACCGGCGATTGGTCGAAACCGAGTTGGCCCGTTTGGGCGTCGCATCTGAGCAACGGGGCATGGTGTTCCGCCTCATCGACCGGCGCGATAAGATGCGCGCGTCAGAGTGGGATGCCTACGCGGCGGAACAAGGACTGAGCGCCAGTTCGATTCGCGGAATCGCCTTGTTGCTCGAGGACAAGGAGTTGTGGAAGAAGAGCGAGGAGCTTCAATCCTTTTTCGGCGCAGTGAAGGCCCTTGGCGTCGAGGAGTACGTTGAATACGATCCGACAATCGTGCGCGGGCTCGACTATTACACGGGAACGGTTTTCGAGGCGCGCGACCGCGACGGAGAATTCCGGGCCGTGCTTGGCGGCGGACGATACGACAACCTGGTCGGCGACGTGGGCGGGGACCGCCTGCCGGGGTTCGGATTTGCCATGGGCGACGTGGTCATACAGCTCGTCCTTGCGAAATTCGGCCGCCTTCCGACGCCGCGCACGGCGTCGGCCCAGGTACTGGTCACCACTTTTGCAGCAAGCGAGTTGAACACCTCGCTTGATCTGGCACGCCGCCTCCGAGAGGTTGGCATTCTGGTCGAGTGGTACCCAAAACCGGACCGGCTTCCCAAGCAGCTCAAGTATGCCGACCAGGCTGGCATTCGTTTCGCGGTCATTTGCGGACCGGACGAAATGGCGCGGTCGAGTGTCAGTCTCAAGGACCTTGCGACGCGAGAGCAGATCGAAATGAAGGTCGAGGATCTCGCTGTTGAAGTGCGGCGACGGGTGCTCGATCCTTTGATGGCGTGAGACATTCTGCAGTGAAGCGGCGCGCTGCACGGGATGTCACGTGTGAAGTGCGCTGCACCGGCGAGAACCTCGAGGCTCGATCCTTGCCACTCGGCGTTTGAGCATGTTAGAATGTCGCGCGAATGGTGGCTGTAGCTCAATTGGCAGAGCACTGGACTGTGGATCCAGTCGTTGCGGGTTCAAGCCCCGTCAGCCACCCACGTGACAACCGATGGCAACC
>Ga0154809_1115_pt1 | contig 19828 bp, 17 predicted proteins | sample Rifle2008BG16ft_FD_105817 | JGI IMG/M metagenome (GOLD analysis project Ga0154809, IMG submission 105817) | Chloroflexi bacterium RBG_16_64_43 | reverse complement strand
CGTCGAGCACCGCGGCAAATCGTACGACCGTGTGGGCGTGGTGCGCGACATGTTCCAGAATCACTTGCTGCAAGTGCTCTCGATGGTGGCGATGGAACCCCCCACCTCCTTCAACGCCGATGCATTGCGCGACGAGAAGCACAAGCTGCTGACGGCCATACGCCCGCCGCACCCAGAGGAATCGGCGAGGTCCTCAATCCGCGCGCAGTACACCGGATACTGCGAGGAGCCTGGTGTGGCGACGGGAAGCCAAACGCCCACCTTCGCGGCGGTGCGGCTGCTCATCGACAATTGGCGCTGGCACGGCGTGCCGTTCTACCTGCGCTCGGGCAAACGGTTGGCGCGCAAGGTAACCGAAGTTGTTTTGCAGTTCAAGCGGCCGCCGCACCTGATGTTCCCGTTGCCGGCCGGCGCCGACATTACCCCCAACATCCTGGCGTTGTGTCTGCAGCCGGACGAAGGTATCCACCTGCGCTTTGAGGCCAAACAGCCGGACTCGCTAATCGAGCTGCGTTCGGTGGACATGGAGTTCCACTATCGTGATGCGTTCGGGGTCAGCGCCATCCCCGAGGCCTACGAGCGGCTGCTGCTCGACGCGCTGAGCGGGGATGCCTCGCTGTTCACGCGCAGCGATGAGATTGAGGCGGCCTGGGCTTGGGTCGACGCGATTGAAGCGGCGTGGCGTGCGCCGAACGCGCCCGCGCTGGAGTCGTATGAAGCGGGCTCCTGGGGCCCGGCGCAAGCCGAGGCGTTCATCGCCGCAGACGGCCGCGAGTGGTCGACCGGTTGCCGCGAGCATGAGTGAAGCGGTAAGGCATATCCGCCCGAGGGACCCAGCGCCGGCAGCGTGTGACGCGGCGGCTGGCGTCATCCGCTGTCTGGCTAGGGCGGGAGGGGCGGCCCCGGCTCGACAGCGGCTTGCGCGCGAGAGGGGACCCAGGTGAGGCGAACTCGAGTCCCGCGGCCGGGGACGGACTGGATTGAGACCTGAGCGCCGACAAGCGCCGCTCGCTCGTACATGCCGGCCAAGCCGAAGTGACGGCTGCTGACGAGGGTGCTCAGGTCCTGGGTATCCTGCATTCCAAATCCCAATCCGTCGTCCTCGACCACCACCTCCAGACGAGAATCCTCCAGCCGTCCGCGGACAACAATGCGTCGCGCGTGGGCGTGATGCAGCGCGTTTTCAACGGCCTGCTGAAGGATGCGAAACGCGTGTTGCTCGACTTGTTCTCCGTATCGCGCCTCGCTGAGGGGGATCTCGAGCACCACTTCCGGAGCCTGGCCGGTGCGGGTGGCAACCTCATCGACCATTTCGGCCAGTGCGGCGCGCAGCCCGTAGGTGAGCATCGCGGGTCGAAGCTGGTGAATCATCTCGCGCAAGTTGCCGACGATTGCGGCATAGCTCGCGCGGAACCTGGGCGAGGGCTCCACATCGTCCAGGTTCATCGACAGGACGGCCAATTGGTTGAGTACCTCGTCGTGTAGTTCGCGCGCCAGATGGCTGCGTTCAGTCTCGCGCATATCGACATGCGCCTTGTACATCTCGCGCAGGCGGTCGGCCTGCAGGATGTTGTGGAGGGCAACCGCCAGTTGGCTGGCCAGCGCCGAGAGCACCGGCATCTCTTCCGACGCATAGACATCATCGGGATCGCGCCCCCCCAATAGCCAAAACCCAAGCAGTGTGTTGTCCAGGCGCAGAGGAAAGGCCAAGCGAATCCAATTGGCGGCGGGGTTCAATGATTCCGAGTGCGGCCGGAAGTGCGGATCCGTCGCTGCCAATGAGAACACATCTCCGGCCGCCGGCAGTTGATCTGCGGTGAGGCCGTGGGTGAACAGGGCTGCCGGCGGTTGACCCTCCCGCGTCAGCAGCAGCGCCGATTGGCGCACCAGCAGCGTCGGCAGAACTTCGTATTGAAGAACGCGCACCAGGCTGGCTTGGTCGAGGGAGGTCGTGATGCGTGCTGTGAACACCTCCAGCAGATTGGCGGGCGGATGAGGGATCGAGAGCACACGCATTTCGAACCAGCGTTGGTAGCGCGCAAACCATGTCAATGTCCCGGCACCCACCAAGGTCGCAATCGACAAGCTGATGATGGCCGTCGCCCCAGGGAAGTCGAGCAACCCATCCAAGGCTAGACCCAGCAGCGACGAGCTGATGCCCACAAGCAGGAAGTACGTGTAGTGGGCCAGGACCCGGTTGCTGCGGGTGCCGATGCCGCTCAATGCCTGGCGCGAGGCCGCGTAGATATAGCTCAAGGGAATCGCGGGCAGGGCCATCAATGCGATCCCGCTGACGAAGTCAACTGAACCAGTCAGGGTGGAAAGCAACGCCAAAGCAGACGGCAGTATCAGCCCAACCGCCAACCCGATAAGCACCAAGGCGATGTCCCGTCGCTGTTCGGGGTGGCGCCTCCAATGGGCCGCCAGCAAAGCCAGGCTGCCCAGCGCAGAGACGAGGAATCCGTAGGCCAGCGAGTACACAGGCAGCCACTGCGCCCATTCGGCCGCGATGATCGCGCCGATGGCGGTGTATAGACAAAGCGGGACCCATCGAGGCAGCGTTCCCAGCGGTTTGGGGAAAAGGTAGTTGAGTTGCAGGTACACCGGCACGCACAGCCACCCGGCGGTGCGGAACACGAACGGACTCAGCCAGATGTGCGAGTGAGATAGCCCTGCCCCGGCGCTTATCCAAATCGCCGTAAGGTAATTGAAGGCCACCAGCGCGGTCCGCTGCGTCGCCCGCGGGCGGACCACAAGCAAGGCATAGGTCCCGGTGCCCCAAAACAAGTAGGGCAGCCACCAGATGTAAAGAAGTCGCGTGCGGACCTCCCCCGGTGTCGGGCCGGGCATGGCCCACTCCAGCGCAAGCTGTTCGCCCTGGCGCTCTACGATAAGCGGCACGCGCTCGCCGGGTGACACATCGAAGGGCACCAGCAGGCTCAGGTCATCTTCAAACTGTTCCAGTGAAACGGCCCCGATTTGAACCAATCGATCCCCAAGGTGCAACGGTGAGTCGGCATTCTCTGACCCGTAAAGGGTGCTCACGTTGCCGCCCAGCTCCCAATACATGCCGGAGTACGGCAACACAAAGAAGAATGCGTAGGTGTAGGAAAGCAGCACCGTCAGGACCAGGACGGGCAGGGCGTTTTCGATCGCGAGGACCAATCGTGGAGGGGCGGTCTTCATCGGCTACCCGGATTCGCAACCGCGCGGCCTAGGCGTGCGTGATGGCCGAGGTTCGATACGTTCATGAAGTCAGCCCACGCGCTGCGGGCTGTCGGGCGCAATCAAGCCGAGCTGGCGCGCACGGGAGACCGCGGATGGTCGGCTGCGCACCTCGAGCCGCAGATACGCTCCGGAGAGCAGGTTTCGCAGGGTGGAGTTCGCGACGCCTAGCTTGCGTGCGATCTGGGCTGTGGTCAGGTCGGGATAGGCCGCGCACAAGGAGAGCACTTCCCGCTGGCGCACGGTGAGGGCCGGGCCATTCGAGCCGGCCGGAGCACTTAAGGCCTGCTGTGCGTAGTGACTGAAGTAGATCCCGCCCGCAGCGATAGTCTTGATGGCGCTCGACAGCTCGTGAATCGCTTCGTGATCATCTTTGAGAATATAGCCGCTGACGCCCGCCTCGACCAGCGCGCGGATCAGCGCGCGCTCGGCATGCATCGAGATGACGAGGATCGCCGTATCCGGGAACTCCTGCAACAATGCTGGCGCCTCGTGCAGTATCGGGTAAGGGTTGGGGTTGTCGAAGGAGGTGGGGACGGAGACATCCAGCACCAGGACGTCCACTGAGTACTCCCGCAGCATCCCCTCCAGATCCCGTCCGTACATGACGGAGGCCACGACCTCGATGTGCGGATCGTTCTGCAGGCGGAAGAGGTAGCCGTCGATGATAGACAGATGATCTTCGAGGAAGGCCACGCGGGTCGGGTTGGTCATGGGGTCCCCCTCCCTGAAGAATAGCAGAAAGGCGACAGCTCGGGCAAGTCTGATGCGGGCGGCAGATTCCGCAGCCGCCGCCGGCCAGCCGGAGCCAGGCGAGACGACCTGCATGAGGAGGGTCGGTCTAGCGGAGGGTGAGTGCGTCGCCCACCGCGCAGAGGATTTGTGCTCATCTTGGGAGAAGACCGCCGGGAGCGCCAGCCTCACCGCCTCTGGTATAATGCGCGGGCGTGGGCGGCTAGCTCAGTCGGTTAGAGCGCTTCACTCACATTGAAGAGGTCGGGGGTTCAAGTCCCTTGCCGCCCACCACAAATGAAGAGGTCCTGGCCGATCGGCCAGGACCTTACTCGTTGCGCCAACGTCGTGCGGTGGATGGCCCGCGAGCCAGGTAGTACGAAGTCTTCGACGCAGCCCGGTCTTCAGACGAGATTCACTCCTGCCAACGCCTCGAGCACCGCAATCACGGCTGAGTTGTCGAGGTCGCCCAAACCCATCTCGCGCATGGCGCCGAAGAGTTGAGCGTTGACTGCTGTCGAGGGCAACGGCATCCCGAACTGGCGAGCGGTGTCGAGAACAATCCCGAGATCTTTGGCCTGCAGGCGTCCGCGGAATCCGGGTTGGCGGTTCCCGGCGAATAGCCGCGGGGCCTTAACGTCCAGCGTCCAGCATTGGGCGGCGCCGCCGCGAATAGCCTCGACCACTTTGCGCGGGTCGGCGCCTGCCTTCTGCGAGAACAGAATCAGCTCAGCCATCGCCACCATTTGTGCCGCTGCCATGATTTGATTGGCGGCTTTAGCGATCTGCCCGGCGCCCGAATCGCCGACGTGCGTGATCGTCTTGCCCATGGCCTGCAGCACCGGCCGCGCGCGCTCGAGCGCCGCTGCTGAGCCTCCCACCATGATGGCCAACGTTGCGTCGCGCGCCCCGACATCCCCACCGCTCACCGGGGCATCCAGGCAGCTCACGCCGAGCGGCGTGAGACGCTCGGCAATGAGGCGGGCGGTGGCCGGTTTGATCGTCGAGTTGTCGACATAGACCAGGTCGGGATGTGCGCCGGCCGCGATCCCCTGGTCGCCCAAGACGACCGACTCCACATCGGGCGAATCAGGCAGACAGGTCATCACGACGTCCACTTGTCGAGCGACCTCCGCCGGATTGACCGCGCTGCCGGCACCCGCGGCGGCGAGTTCATCGACCGGTGCCGGGCTGCGGTTGTACACAACGACTTCAAAACCCGCCTTGAGTATGTTGCGTGCGATCGACTTGCCCATCAAGCCCAAGCCAATGTATCCGACTTTCATGAGTCAACTCTCCTCGAAGTGCGCATTCGGGCATTCCGATGCGGCCGAGCCAAGCATCCATCGTCTTCCGTGCGCGCCTATCTTCTGCCTTGGACATCGGTGCGAGCCGGGTTCCCGGGATATGTCTAGCACGAGCTAGCCCAGAGTGCCGATGTATGCCCGCGATGGATCGGCCAGCACGCAATCCTCCCGGAATTCCGACGAAGGGGTACACACACGCTGCGCGCCAGCGTCTTCTCGCTTGCGGAAAACCGGCGGTGGCATCATACCCCCGAGACCGGAGGCAGCTGATGCAGGGCGGAAGGGTGAGGAAGAAGGGTTCATCCGCCGTACGTCCAGCCCGTTTCCCACATGACCAACGGATGGAAGTCGCCTTCGCGGATATCCGCTTCGACAACTTCCGCCACGAAGACGGTGTGGTCGCCGCGCTTAACGGCATCCGTGACCCGCGCTTCGAGCCACGCCCAGGCATCTGCCAGGATCGCTGCGCCCGAGAACGAACCACGTTGGAAGGAGAAACCTTGGATACGATCGGCCTCCACTCGGGAAGGTTTGAAGAACGCGGCGGCCAGATCCTTCTGTTGCCTGGTAAGGACGTTTACCGCCAGCCGTTGAGATCGCTCTGCCAGGCGCTGCAAGTTGCTGTCGTTCCTCAGCGCCAGCATGATCAATGGCGGGACGAACGAGGCTTGCGATATCCAGTTGACCGCGCCCGCCGCCAGTTCCTCCCCGTCGGCTGCGCTGGCCACGACCATGCCGTACGTCAACGTGCGCAAAGCCCGCTTCTTGCGTTCAGGGTCCACGATTCCTCCAATTGTCAGACACGCGGGACTCCGTTGCCAAGGTCACGAGTCCCGCGGCAGAGAGACCACCAAGTTCACGCGATTGCCCGACGGGTCTTGCGTCTGATGCACCCCATCCAGTTCACGCAGCGGAAAGCCGGTCGCGCGCAATTGGGTCAGCGTTGAATCCAATGATCCGTGGGAAGGTAAGACCAGGGTGAAGTGACGCAAACCCGGGGATGCAGCAGGCGGTTGGGGCGCCCCAACTCCTGCCCAGGTGTTGATACCGACATGATGGTGGTAGTCGCCGGCCGCCAGAAAGGCCGCCTGGCCCGCGTATCGCTGGATGAGGTTGAGCCCGAGCCCGTCGCGGTAAAACTCCACCGCCGGCTCGAGGTGGGCCACATGCAGATGGACGTGCCCCATGCGCAATTCGCTCACGGACTCGCGGCCCTCCATCCCTACCGCGCGCGCTTCATCCATAAGCGCCTCGAGGTCAAGCGGCTTGAGGGTCATTTCCAGCGTCTCCCCGCGGCGCGGCCAGGATGCCTTCGGCCGGTCCGCATAGAGCTCGATGCCGTTTCCTTCGGGGTCCGCCAGATAGATCGCGTCGCTCACGCCGTGATCCGATGCACCCTGAATCGGGTACGTGGAGGAGGCCAGGCGCAGTAAGGCGGCGCCGAGGGCGGCGCGCGACGGGTAGAGGAGAGCCATATGGTAAAGCCCAGTGGACTGCGTCAGCCGGGCCCGGGGCTGAGCGCCGGGCTCGAGGCGGACGAGTGCCTCTCCGTGGAGCGGACCCAGCATTGCCTCGTCCGGGCCGGCCGGGCGGTCCGTCAATCCGATGACCTGCAGATAGAACTCTACCGTCCGCTGCAGGCTGGCGACTCCCAACGTCACCAGACCTGGATAGGTCGCTCCATCGATCGGGCGGGTCTCTGTCTGTGTGATCCGTGTTTCATCCATGGATCAACTCCTCTCGATCGAGACGAGGCTCGCCAATGGCGAGGCATGCACGCCGTCGGCTGGGAGCCAGGTTGCCTGCCAGTTGCGCAAGCCGTCGAGCATCGGCACAAGGTGGGTGCCCGCCTGGGTGAGCGTGTAGCGGACCACCCCACCGCCCGAACGCTGTTCCACAAGGCCTTTCGCCTTGAGGAATTGCAGCCGCTGAGAGAGGGTGCGCGGGTTAACGCCGCCCACGGCTTGCTGCAATTCGCAGAATCGCAGGGGGTGGGCGAGATGGAAGAGGATCTGGATCGTCCATCGGGCACCAAGGATGCGTGCCGTGGCTGCCAAAGGGCATTCCTGGGCATGCCGGAGCGGCTCAGGTGTTCGTGGTACCGCGGAGCCGGTTGACCCTTCCTGGGCCGCGCTAGGCCCAATACCTGGCATGTTCCCACCGCCTTCCGCCAAACCTGGGGGTACTATATCATATATAGTGGATGATAATCCTCGGGTATCGGGTTGTCAAGCTGGCGGGAGATGGCGACCCGGCTGTCGAGTTGATGCCTCCGCCGCGCGCACCGCCTATCTACCGCGAGCGTGTGAGAGACGGCTATGACGCACTTCTTGCGAGGACCCAGATGTTGTATGCTAGGCGTGGGTCAGCGGCACACAGGATCTTGATGGGAGGCCGCATTCGATCCGAGGGGGCGGCGAAGACCCGGGTATCCGGAGGCTGGGTAATGAGCCCTGAAGAAAAGACGTTGCCGGTGCGAGCGACTCGTTTGATACAACAGCTCGGCGAGGGCGACGCCTACCATCGACAAACGGCCGCGGAGGAATTGGCGAGCCTTGGCCTGCGCGACGTGCGCATCCAGTTGGCACTCGAGAAGGCCGCCAGCGATGACGCTGAGAAGAACGTTCGCGAGGCGGCCTACGAGGCGCTGGTCATGCTTGACTATCGGCAGGCCACGGCGGAGCAGCGCGCAACGGTTGTGCGGGAGCGGCTGAGCGTTGCGGGCGAGATGGCTCCGGGCATCAAGCCCCTGACACCCAAAGTGCAGAAGCTGCTCGATCGGCTCAAGGCCGCCGATCCCTACCAGCGGCAGACCGCAGCCGAAGAGCTGTCGGCGCTCGGGTTCAAGGACGCCCGCGTGCGGGTTGCGCTCGAGGCTGTCGAGGGCAGCGATCCCGATAAGAACGTGCGCTTGGCCGCACTCGAAGCACTGGTAATGCTCGACTATCGCCAGCCGAAGTCCAAGCGCTGAAGGGTCCTGCCAACCACGACCTTCCGCGCACAAAGACCGCTGAGCGGGGTAGATGGGAAGAGGGCACAGCACGCATTACAGGTGACCGCAGGCGCCAGCCTTGGGCACGTTTCTCGCGCGAGGACGAGCGCTCTGCCCGAGGCCTCCGGGGCAATCCGATGGCGCTTGCAAGGCGAGGCAATGGCCCCGCCTCACATGCATCCAGGCATGGCGCACGACGTGGGCGGGCGCAATGAGCCGTGGTCACAAAGGAAAGCGGGGCTGCTCAGCAATGAGTAGCCCCGCTTTGCGTAGGCTGGGGGTCGAGGATTCGAACCTCGGCAAACGGATCCAGAGTCCGCTGTCCTACCGCTAGACGAACCCCCAAGGCATTCGCATTTTACCACGGTCCGATTCGCCGTAGCGTCCTTAGAGCTCCTCGGTGCGAGTGAACTCATCCTTCACGCTAGGCCGACACGAGTGTGCTGGCTATTTGATTTCTTGCAAATGCGCATCATGCGGGATTGGGCCTCGGTCACGAGCCCGAGTCACAGACAGCCTACCGGACTCATTGCCCGGCGGAGATGCGCCTTGTCCGAATATGTAGGATGAGAGCTGTCGTGTTACCCGACAGCTCTCGAGAATATCTCTGGGTCCGGGCACGGCCTTCTTACATCGCGCGCAATGTGCTCTCGGCGGCGGCCAGCCGCGCCAGAACCTTTGCGCGTCCGATGATGGCCATGCTCCCGAAAAGCGGCGGGCTGACGGTCTGCCCTGTCACTGCGGCGCGCAGGATACCGAAGAGCTGCCCAGGTTTGAGCCCGAGCCGCTCTGCCAGAGCGCGCAGCTCGACCTCCAGCGCCGGGTCCGCGAGGTCGGGGTGACGCGCAAGAATCTCGCTGGCCGCGTGCACGGCGTCGGCCGAGGCCTGTGGCGTCATGCCTTTGCCCACCAAATCGCTCCCCGCGGGAATCACTTGCTCACGGAAGAAGAAGCCCGCCATCTCCACTCCGTCCTCCAGGGTCACCATCCGCTCCTGGACGAGCGGTGCGATTCGCCCCAGCAGGTCCTCCTCAGCAGCGAGGCCGGCCTTCTCGAAGAACGGGCGCATGCGTCTCGCCAATTCCTCAGGCGCCAGGCGTCGCAAGTGGACTCCGTTGAAATGGTCGGCCTTGGAGAAGTTGACCGCGGCCGGAGCCGGGGTGAGGTGGTCGAGGCTGAAGCGTTCGACGAGCTCTTGCAGCGAGAACACGTCCTGCCTTTCGTCGAAGCTCGCACCCATCAGCGCGATCCAATTGACGACCCCTTCCGGCGTATACCCCAGCTCGCGTAGATCGTGCACGAAGACGGAATGGCCCTCCTTCATCAGCTCAGCGCCTTCACGCTTGCTCATCTTGCCCTTGCCGGAGGGCTTCAGGAACACCGAGAGATGACACCACAGCGGTTCGTCCCAGCCGAACGCGCGATGGATCATGGCGTGCAGTGGCAGCGAGGGCAGCCATTCGGAAGAGCGGATGACGTGAGTGATCTCCATCAGGTGGTCGTCCACCATCGCCGCCAGGTGATACAGCGCCCAGCCATCCGTTTTGAGCAGGATCGAATCATCCAGGTCTTTGTTTTGGACGGTGATCTCGCCGCGCAGGACATCCACGGCCGAGGTGGCGCCTTCGTGCGGCATCTTGAAGCGCACCACGTGCGGTTCGCCGGCGAGGCGGCGCGCCTCGGCCTCGGCCGGGGTCAACCGGCGGCACAGCCCATCGTAACGCGGCGGCTCTTTGCGCTGTTGCTGCCGGGTGCGCAATTCCGTGAGACGGGCCGGCGTGCAGAAGCAGGGGTAGGCGCTTCCGCGCGCGATCAGTTCGTCCGCGTGCGCCCGGTAGATCTCTTTGCGTTGCGACTGAAGATAGGGTGCGTTGGGTCCGCCGAGTTCGGGCCCCTCATCCCACTGGAGCCCGAGCCAGCGCAGGCTGGCCAGGAGGTTCTCCAGTGCGCCAGGCACCAGCCGCTTCTGGTCGGTGTCTTCGATGCGCAGCAGGAATTGCCCGCCCGTTTGACGCGCGAGCAGGAAGTTGTAGAGCGCAGTCCGGGCGCCGCCGATATGCAGGAAACCGGTCGGCGAGGGGGCGAAGCGGACACGTGCGGGTTGGGGCATATCAGAATTCCAGTTCCTGATGGTGAATGACGACGCTCTCGACCAGGCCGATGCCCAGCAGCGCCGACCACAATGAGGATCCGCCGTAACTGATGAAGGGCAACGGCAGCCCTGCCACCGGCAGCAGGTTGAGATTCATGCCGATGTTGAACGCGGCCTGGTAAAAGATCAGCGTGGCCACGCCATAACCGATGAGCGCGCCGAATGTGTCGCGTGCCATGCGCGCAGCTCGCAGGCAGCGATAAACGACGAAAGCCAACAGGAGCAACACAGTGAAGGCGCCAACCCATCCGAATTCCTCCGCCAGGGCGGAGAAAATGAAATCTGTGTGGCGTACTTTGAGGAAACGCAACTGCACCTGCGAGCCATGGGCGTAACCCTGGCCAAACCATCCACCCGAACCGATGCTGATCAAGGCCTGGTCCACGTTGTAGCGAGCGCCTGGGTCGGCGTCCGGCGCAAGAAACAACACCAGGCGTTGCTTCTGATAGAACTCGAGGAAGGGGAAAGCCACGATCACAATGAGCAGCGCGCCACCGGCAAGGCTCGCGAGGTGTTTCGTCTTGATCCCTGCGGCGAATATGATCGCCGCCCAGAGCACCATGGTGAGGATGGCCGTGCTCAAGTCGGGTTGGCGGAAGATGACGAAAGCCGGTACGGCGGCCAGCGCCAGGCTGCGCAGTACGCCGCCCCAAGTGCGGATGCGTTCCTCGTTGCGCGAGATGTCGTCGGCCAGGATGAGGATCAGCAGGACCTTGGCCAGTTCAGAGGGCTGCACCTGGGTGAAGCCCAGGTCGAGCCAGCGGGCGGCGCCGAAGGTGGTCGCGCCGCTGATTTCGAGGTAGATCAGCACGGCCAGCAGACCGACGTACATCGGGCGTGTCAGGGCGCGCCAGAAGTGGTAGTCCACGATGGCCGCGACCAGCACCACGCCCAAGCCGACGAGCGCGTTCTGTGCCTGACGCTGCGGCAAATCCGCCAGCGTCTCGTTACCGGCGATGGCCGAGCGGATCATGGCGATGCCGAACACTACCAGCACGGCCACGCCGCCCAGAAGCCAGAAATCGAAATGTCGCCAGCGTCGCGGATTGAACATACGCCCTCAGCCGAGGCGGTGCGGCCGGGAGGCCGGTCCGAGCGGGGTGCCGGTAACGAGGCGCTTTTCTCTAGTCATGGCTTGCTCAAAACCTGCGCCTCCGTGGCCCGAGGCAATCGACACTACTAGCCCTGTCATGAGTCCCCTGTCGCTTCAGGATTGATGGGCCGGGCTACTTGTTTCCCGACCGCTTGGCGTCCACACTTCGGCCTCCAGGATTCCCTGCCGGAGGCGCACAACCTCAGGCTGTGGGGTGGCGCCCCGCGGCGGTGAGGTGGCCGCATGACCTGCAATGCGAAGGTGGGCCGGCGAGAGGTCGAGCGCGCACACCATCGCCTGCACATTGCCGTGGGCTCCGGCGTGCACTGCCCCTCGCAGTCTGCCCCACACGATGATGTGCCCGCCGGCGACTATTTCTGCGCCGGGATCAACATCGCCCAAGACGACCACATGCCCGGCGTATTCGATGCGATTCCCCGATTGCATTGTCCGTTCCACCAGCACCGCCCCCCGATCGGTCATCTCAGAGTCCAAGGGCGCATCCGAGCCTGCCTGAGGGAAGGGCAGCGCGGTGGCCAGGCCCAGGCTTTGAGCTGCGGCAACCACGGCCGGCGCCTCGCTGAGAGCGGCCCACAGTGTCAGCCCGCGCTTTGCCACACGGCTGCGCAGATCGATCAGGTCGGCCGCGTGCGGCTCATGGTCCCCCAGGCGCACCGCGATGCGGGCTCCCAGGAAAAAATCGCCCTTGGAGTCGATGTAGGCCAGCATCTCATCCAGCGCTTCGGCCCACGTGCTGCCTCCAAGGGTGATCAGCAGACCCTCGCGAATTCCCTTGATTGCGATCGTGCTGCCCATCGGCGCGATTATAGCATCCTGGTTTTGGCTAGCGTTGTGCTGCAGCGTCGATTGCCTTGAGCTCGAAGTAGGCCTGCAGCACCTGTTTGACGATCGGCCCCGAAGTCACGGCGCCTTCGCCCCCATCGTACACGAAGGCGATCACGGCGATCTCCGGCTTGTCAAACGGGCCGTAGCCCACGTACCACGAGTGCGTAGGCCAGGCGCCCGGCTGGCATAAGTTGCGCGATTGGGCGATGTTATCGCAGTACTCGGCGGTGCCGGTCTTGCCAGCGGTCACGACGTTGTCGAGTTGCGCGTAATCGGCCGCGGTGCCGTAGCTGACCACTTGACGCATGCCCTCCTGCGCGAGGCGCACCCATTGCTCGTCGACCTTCAAATGATCCGGATCGCTGGTCACGTCCTGGGTGATATCCCATAGCACCTGAGGTTCTATCTCGCGCACGACATTGCCCTCGCCGTCGAGGAACTGCCTGAGCAGAGTGGGCTTCATCACTCGCCCGCCATTGGCCAGGGTGGCGATGCTCTCGAGAACTTGGAGGGGCGTGGCAAGCACGAAGCCCTGGCCGATGGTCGCGATGTAGGTGTCGCCTGTGGCCCAGTTTTCTCCAAGGTTGATGCGCTTCCAGTCCGGGTCGGGCAGCAATCCGGATGCTTCGGCGGGCAACTCGACTCCTAAGGCGCGGCCGTACCCGATGGCTTGCGCGTAACGCTTGATGCGCAGAATGCCCAGGCCGGCGCCTTCCAGCTGGCCGGTGGTGCCGCCGGCCACCTCGCCCGGATAGCCACCGCCGAGTTTGTAGAAGTAGACGTCGCACGAAACGGCGACCCCCCTGAGGAAGTCGACCAGGCCGTGGCCGTTGCGGTCATAGCACACGAACTCGCGCGCCCGGCCCGGATCGTTGGGGAAGTAGCGATTCTGGATGACGATTTCCCCGGGGTCGAAGAGCTCCTTCTCGGGCGTGACCACTTGCTCGTTGAGCGCTCCGATCGCGGTCGCCATCTTGAACACAGATCCGGGAGGGTACTCGCCCTGGATGGCGTGATTGATCAGCGGGTTGCTTTGGTCCGAAAGCAACGAGTTGTAGTAGTCCAGGGGGATCAGGCGGGCGAACTGCTCGTTGTCGTAGGTGGGCAACGAGACCATCGCCAGGATCTCGCCGGTTTGCGGATCCATAGCGATGACCACGCCGCTGACGATGGGGCTGCGCAGGAATTCGAGCTTGCGAGCGCGCACCGAATCGATTGTGCTCTGCAGTGCTGCTTGGGCCGCCGCCTGCAAGCGGGTGTCGATCGTCAGCCGCAGGTTGGTCCCCGCGACCGGTTCTTGGGGAGGTGCCACCAGACGCAACTCAAGGCCGGCGGCGTCCTCTTCCACCAGCTTCTGTCCATAGGCGCCCGCCAGGATTTCCTGCAATGATCGTTCGATGCCCGCATAGCCGATGCGGTCTTGGCCGATGCGCAGCCCGCGCGACTCGTAGAACTCACGTTGTTCGGCCGGGATGGGCCCCATGTATCCGATGATGTGGGCGGTCAACGCTCCCGTGGGATAGTCGCGCGCCGGTGAGACCCGGACTCCGACCCCCGGCATGGTGAAGGCCTGCTCTTGTATCAGCATGGCGGTGTGCGGGTCGGCATTGCACTTGATCTTCACCGCCGCGTACGGGGCCAGGCCGGTCCACTCTTCCACGAGATCTTGAATCCCACGGCCTTCGGCGCACTCGGCCGAGGGCTTGGAGCCCGGCACGACGATAGGCACACCCGTTAGCGACGAGAGGCGTGCGTAGATCGCCTGCACTTCGGCCGGGCTGTCGGGCAAGCTAGCCGGAGTAATGGTGATTTCAAATGATGGCACATTGCGGGCGAGCAGCACGCCGTTGCGGTCGTAGACCACACCGCGCGAAGCGGGCAGGACGACCCGCGTGATGCGGTTCTCATCCGCGGCCGCCACATAGTCGCTGCCCCGCAGGATTTGCAGCACGAACAGACGCAGGCTGAAGATGCCGTAGATGAGGGCGACAACTGCGCCCAGCAGCAGGATGCGCCGGGGGTCAACCCGATTGCCGCCTGTTTGGCCAGCCACGGACTATTCCTCCACTTCGCTGCGCAGCTCACGCGGTCCGGCGAACCGGTCCAACGCGCGCAATGCTGAGAATACGGGCAGCACCATGGCCACATTGATGAAGGCGGTCGGCAGCGTTACATAGGCGAGCGTGTAACCCACGTCGAGCGGCCGTCCGGTCAGGCTGAGAATCGCCAGACCAAGCAGGTGAGTGGTGCCGGTGCCGAGCAGCGCCAGGCCCATGATGATCAGCGGATGGCTGCCCCACAAGCGCCCTTGAATCTGACCAGCAGCAAGTGAGGTAACGAGGTAAACGATGGCCGTGGCTCCGAAGGGCCCGCCCGAGAGCAGATCGGCGGCGAACCCGCCGACCACCGCCCAAACCAATCCTTCCTTGGGGCGCAACATGCTCCAGCAAAGAACAACCAGCAGCAGCAAGTCCAGGTTGCCACCCGCGAATTCAATCTGTCGCAGCACTGCCGATTGGAGGACGGCCACGAGGGCTAGCAGGGGAACCGCGATCGCCCAGATCATTCCGCCTCACGGGGCCGGCTGGCCGGGCGACAGCGAGCCGATATCGATGGGCTCGAAATCGGCGATGATCAGAACGATCTCGAGTCGGCCGAAGTCCACGCGTGGCAAGACGGTTGCCGTCTGGTAAAGCTCGTAATCCCGTTTGCGCACGCTGACCACGCGGCCGGCGAGGATGTTGGCCGGAAAGCCCCCTCCCAGGCCCGAGGTAACTACGAGGTCGCCAGCTTTGACCACCGCATCTTGGGCCAGGTAGGTGAGCGTGAGCTCGCCCGTCGGTTGGCCAATGAGCACGCCTTCGGCGCGCGTTTCCTGCACCCGGGCATTGATGGCGGACTGGGGATCGATGATGAGTTGCACTTTGGCGGCGCTGGCTGAAACTTCCGAGATGCGTCCGACCAGCCCGTTTTCGCTGACCACCGGCATGCCGCGCCGCACCCCTGCGTCCGAGCCCTGATCCAGCAGGAGGTAACGAAGGAAGGGGCTCGTATCGCGGCCGATGACGCGCGCCGTGACGTAGCGACTGGCCGGCTGCTCGCGAGCGAAGCCGAGCAAGGCGCGCAGCACTTCCTGTTCGGCCGCCTGCTCGCGCAGCGTCACCACCTCCGCCTCCAGTTGACTCACCTGCGCCTGCAAGCGCGCGTTCTCGTTGCGCAAGTCGGCCAGGTTGCGCGGTGCCGTCAGGAAATCACGCACGTTGTAATAGGCGGTGGAGAACGAACGCTGCAGGCCGAGCAAGGGGCGGCCGGCCAGATTCTTGAGTGGGTCGAGGTAACCCGCGCGTTCAATGACCAGCAGCCCGAGCGCCAACAGGATCAGCGCCGAGGCGAGGAGCATCCGTCGTCGGAGTTCAGACATTCTTAGGGGGTCGGGAGGGGCGGGCGAGGCTCACTGGATAGGGCAGGCATGGCGAGGGATCAGGACACGCCTCGTGAGCGTTCGAGGCTGGCCAGGAACTGGCGCTCGATGTCAAGGTTCTCTAGGATGGCGGCGGCGCCGCGCACCACGCACGTCAACGGATCGTCGGCACGCCATACGCGGATGTGAAACTCGTCGCTGAGCCGTTCGGGCAGGCCCTGCAGGAGCGACCCGCCGCCGGTCAGACACAGACCGCTGTCGAGCAGGTCGGCCATGATTTCGGGAGGCGCCTTCTCAAGAATGTCACGGACGGATTCGGATATGGCCTTGAGCGAAGGGTTGAGGGCCTCGCGCATCTCGATCGACGAAACCTCCACCTCCTCCGGCAACCCGGTGATCAGGTTGCGGCCGCGCACGGTCGTCACCTTCTCTTCGCGCAACGCGTAGGCCGAGCCGACCGAGATCTTGGCCTGTTCGGCCATCCCGCTGCCAACGAGCAGGTTGTACTTGTCGCGCAGATAGAGCGCGATGTTCTCGTCCATCTCATCGCCGCCGATGCGGATGGAATGTGAGGCGACCACAGTTCCGATGGAGAAAATCGCGACCTCGGTCGTGCCTCCGCCGATATCCATGAGCATCGTGCCACGCGTGTCGCGCACCGGCAGGCCGGCGCCCATCGCCGCCGCGACCGGTTCTTCAACCAGGTACGCTTCGCGCGCTCCAGCTGAGATCGCCGCGTCGTACACGGCGCGCTTCTCCACATCGGTGGCCCCGCACGGCACGCCGACGATGACCCGCGGCCGCGGCACCGGCACCACGCTCTGCTCGTGGGCCTTGCCGATGAAGTACTCCAGCATCGCTTGGGTGATGTCGAATTCGGAGATCACGCCGTCACGCAGCGGGCGCAGGGTGACCACGTTCGAAGGCGTGCGGCCGACCATCTCCTTCGCGGCTGTGCCGATGGCCAACGGGCGGCGGGACTTCTTCTCGACGGCCACCCAGGAGGGCTCGTTGATGACGATGCCCTTGCCGTGGACGCTGACCAGAGTGTTCGCGGTGCCCAGGTCGATGCTGATGTCGAGCGAGAATAGGCCCAGCAACCAGTTGAGGGGGTTGAAAGCCAACGCCTGCTCCTCGTGCCGCACGGTTCAGCACGTCGGCCGGACGCTCATCCAAGCGCAACCGGCATTGACGATGGTGTCGATACGCTGCGTGGAATTGCGCGCAACACGAGATTATACCATCGGGTCCCGGTGTGTCAGTTCGTCTGGCGCGCAGTGCACTATAATCAGGCTAGAATCATCGCCCGCGGCATTGGATCTATCGAAGGTGATCGATTATGCCCTTGTCCATCGATGAGCAGGTCACCCTGCTGATGCAGGGAACCGAATACGGGGACGCCCAGGTCCAGCGTGCCATGGCGGAAGAATTGCGGGAGCGCTTGGGGCTGGCCGCCCGAGAGCGGCGCCCGTTGCGCATCTACTGCGGGTACGACCCGACCACTGCCGATTTGCACCTCGGTCATACCGTCACCATGCGCAAGCTGCGCCAATTCCAGGATCTGGGCCACCAAGCGATCTTCCTGATTGGGGATTACACCGCGCGAGTGGGCGATCCATCCGACAAGGATAAGTTGCGCCCGCAGCTCAGCCAGGCGCAGATTGAGGCCAACGGGCGGACGTATGCGGAGCAGGCCTACCGAATCCTTGACCGCGAGCGGACGGAAGTGCGTCATAATTCCGAGTGGCTCTCGACGTTGACCTTCGCCGAGATGATCCGCCTGGCCTCGAACTTCACCTTGCAGCAATTCGTCACGCGCGACAACTTCCGCCTGCGCTGGGAACGGGGCGACGCGGTATACCTGCATGAGACCTTCTACGCAGTGATGCAGGGCTACGACGCCTACTCCTTGCAGGCCGACGTCCAGGTAGGCGGGAGCGAGCAGCTCTTCAACATTCTCACTGCGGCGCGCAAGGTCATGGAATACCTGGGCGCCCGTCCCAACGTCGGCGTCCTCACGGGCATCCTACCGGGCACCGATGGCGTGGTGCGCATGAGCAAGAGCCTCGGCAATCACATACCCCTTTTGGCGGGCGCAGACGACATGTACGGCAAAGTGATGAGCCTGCCCGATACGGCCATGCCCGTGTACATGCGCCTGTTGAGCCGCTGGTCACCGGGTGAAATCCAGCGCCTCGAAGCCGATCTTGCCGGCGGTGGGGTTCACCCGCGGGACGTAAAGATGTCACTTGCCCGCGAGGTTGTCTCCATCTTTCATGGAGAGGCGTCTGCGGAACTTGCTGAAGATGCGTTTCGACGTGTGTTCCAGCAATCCGATCTGCCGGAGTCGATGACTGAAATGGTGGTTGAGGGGTCGCCCCGCCTGGTGGATTGGATGGCGGAGAATGGCTTGGCTCGCAGCCGCAGTGAAGCTCGCCGTTTAATCGAACAGGGAGGGGTGAAACTGGATGGGGCCGGCGTAGGCGACACCGACGTGACCCTGGACCTCACTCACGATGCCGTGCTCCAGGTTGGCAAGCGGCGCTTCGTTAGGTTAACTCGCATCGCGCGATGAATGCCGGCGCCGCTTGGGTCGATCGTTCTCGCTCCAAGGCAGGCCTTCCACAACGTCCGTTCGCGGTCCGCGCGAATGGACGTCTGTTTTCCTGGGAAGAGCGCAAGGTCGATCCTGGCCGCCGCCCGACGCGGCACGCGGGACGCCCGGTCACAGGGACCGGCCGCGTGGTCGCGGAGAGCACCCATCGAACGGCGCGTGGTGATAGGTGACGCCATGAGAAGGAAGGACATCCGGGGTGTCCGGCCGGCGCTGCTTCGAGCCCTTCTGGGTGCCCTGATATTGCTGTCGGTCGTCGCGGGAGGCCTGACCTATTGGGGGCAGAGTCGCAGAATCCGAGACCAGGCCGGCGCGCAACTCACTACCATCGCCGAACTCAAGGTGGGCCAGATCCAGCTGTGGCGCGAGGAACGATTGTCTGACGGCCAAGTTATTCTGGCCGACGGACTGCGCCTTTCGGACCTGACCCACGTCTTGCGCGGGACGGCCGCCCATGCAGGACGCACCGACGCTCTGAAATGGCTGGGGGCCTATCAAGCCGGGCTCAACTGCGTCGATGTGCTCCTGGTCGGCACGGATGGCAAGGTGACCTTGAGTGCTGCCTATAGCGTGCCCCCAGGCGAGGCGTACGATGTGAACTTGATTGAAAGAGCGCTCACTGGGCGTGTCGCAACCCTGACGGACTTCTATCGCGACGCGAACGATGGGAATATCTACATCGATCTCATTGTACCGATCGTGTCCGGGGGCGAATCACCAGCCGATCGAGTCGGGGCGGTGGTAGAGAGGTTCGACCCCCGCGCTTTCCTTTTCCCCTTGATTCAGTCGTAGCCCGTCGAGAGCGCTACTGCCGAAACGCTCCTCGTAGAACAGGTTGGCTATGAGGTGGTGTTCCTGAACGAACTGCGCCACCGCGATGACCCGGCGCTCATCCTGCGCTTCCCTCTACTTCAGGCGGACTTGCCCGGGGCGATGGCTGTGCGGGGTGTCGAGGGTGTGGTCGACGGCGTGGACTATCGCGGCCAGCCGGTGCTCGCAGCATTACGGCCGGTGGCGCAATCCCCCTGGTATTTGGTGGCCAAAGTTGACCGGGATGAGATCCTGGCACCGCTTAACGCGCTGGCGATCCGAATTGCGCTGATGGTATTCGTCTTCGACGTGGCGCTGGCCTCGGCGGCCGGATGGATTTGGCGTGAGCGCGAGGCGCGCTTCTTCCAGCGCAGCCTGGAACTCGAACTGGAGCGCAAAGCCATCGAGAAACACATCTCTGCTCTCACGCGTTACGCCAACGACATTATCCTTCTCGTCGATCCGGATGGCCGGGTCGTAGAGGCGAACGAACGCGCTGTGAGCGCATACGGGTATTCGTACGACGCACTCCTGGCCAGGAATGCGCGCGATCTTCGTCCGCCGAGCACGCGCGGCCGCGTGACCGACGATATGCGCCTGGTCCTCGAAAGTGGCGGGCGGTTGTTCGAGACGGTT
>Ga0154809_1022_pt1 | contig 19882 bp, 16 predicted proteins | sample Rifle2008BG16ft_FD_105817 | JGI IMG/M metagenome (GOLD analysis project Ga0154809, IMG submission 105817) | Chloroflexi bacterium RBG_16_64_43 | reverse complement strand
CGCGCCAGAACGCTAGAACTCCTCGTTGGGCGAGCGCAAGCGCAGAATCATCAGAACGACGTTCCACAATTCCCCGTCGGGAGGCATGAAGTAATCCTCCAGCGTGCATTTGGCCTCGAAGCCCAGGCTCTGGAAGGCCTTGATGAACGAGGTCTGGTCGTGGATGATCTGCGCCTCAAGCAGATACAGGTTTCGCTGGCGGGCGATTTCGATCAGCGCCTGGAGCATGCGGTTGCCGAGACCGCGGCGGCGGAAATCCTTGGCCAAGAAGATGAACACCTGAGCGCGGTGGCGCTCCGGGCCGTGGCCGAAGATCAGTGTGGCGTCGCCGACGATGCGATCGCCAACCACCGCCACCAGGTGCATCACTTTGGAGTGGTCCAAGTGCTCCACCCAAGCGGCGACGACCTTTGGGTCGCGCACCTCGTAGTGCATGTAGCGCCGCTCCTCGAATGTGGCCGCGGAGTACAGGTCGGCAAGCGGTTGGCGGTCGTCGGTCGCAAGGGGTCGCAGAAGGACGCGCGTGCCGTCTTGCAGCGTCAGCAATTGGCGGAAGATGAGCTCTTGATGGGTCACCATACCTCATACTCCTTGCCAGCGACGTGCACAACCTGCAGGTTCGCGTGGTAACGGCTGGCTCGTCCCGCACTGCAGCAGCCCGTGGATGTTGCAGTCTTCCCGCACCGCCTCTCCCTCACACGCCCACGGCGCAGCCGTGCTCCTGTCGTTCGCAGCTTCGCGGCCAGGGCCACATCCGTGGCGGGCCCGCCGCGCAGGAGGTCCCATTCGTGCTTCGCCCAGGATCTGCGAGACTCGGCCGACATCCCAGGCAGGCAGAGAAACAAGTGAACCTGGCCGACCATGGCCGCGCCCCCGACGAAGGGGCTCCCCGGCTCGGGTTGGGAAGACCCGCCGCGGTCTTCCCGACGGCATCGAAGACTTCGACCTCGCCGCCATGCTTTGCGCCCAGCCCATTCGTTCCGCAGGTTCGCGCCGGGCCCTAGGAGGTAGGACTTTCAGCGAGCAGCGTGCGCACGGCTGCTACGGCGTGCGGTAGCGCGGCGGCAACTTCAGGTGTCAGGTCTTCCGTGAGATCGAACACGCGCTCCGTTTCGATCGCCACCACCCAGATTTCCTCGGGCACGACCGCTTTGAGTTGTCGCGCCATCTCGAGCGCCGTCTGCAAGCTGGCCTCGTGGCCCGAATTGACGTGCCCCGCGCCGGGGTTGCGCAAATCACCGAGCCGCATCGTCGTCACCCGTCCGCGGGGGCCATCGCCGGTGGTCAGCGCGTCGATCAGTATGACGCGGCGGTAGCCCAACATGCGCTCCATCAGGCTCAGTCCGCCCTTCTCGCAGGTGTCGATTTCCGCTCCCAGCTCGTCTGCCGCCGCGTCCAGTGCCTGCGCCACGCGGCATCCGATTCCGTCATCGCCGAGCACGGGATTGCCAAGTCCCAGGACGAGCGTCGGGGGCAGGCCGGCTGTGGTCATCGCTCAGGGGTGCCTTTCGCGGCAGCATTCATGGAGCGTCGGGCGCGTCGTAGGCTGGAGCAGGGGGCAAGGGGCGCGCACGGCCGCGAGCCGCCCGTGGGGCCAAGCCTTCGCTCGGCATCCGTTTCACGGAAGCGAGAATCGGTAGCGTGAATGGTGAGTGGCGCTCGAATCTGGTGGAGACTAGGCGCCCCGTTCTCGCTTCAACATCGCGAATCGACTCGTCAGCCCTTCCGCGACCCGTCGGGCGACCGGGCCGGTCGGCCCCGGCAGCCCGCGGGGTCTTCGCCATGGGAAAGACAAATGCAATGCTGGGCAGGCACCCTCACGCGATGTACCCCGGCCCCGCTCACCTCACTGCACTCCAGCCGCCGACGCGGCATTCAACAGATCATTCCACCCGGCGGATTTGCGTGTCGGCCGGGTGGAACCAGGACTCAGCAGAACTGGCGGAGAACCTCCACCTCTTCTCCGTGGTGATTGTGTATCGTAACCTGCAGCGGCATCTTGCCCGGAAGCGAGTGTGTTGCGCATCCGAAGCACGGATCGTACGATCGGAAGGCCATCTCCACCCGATTGAGGATGCCTTCGCTCACCACGGTGCCCTTGTGGATGAACTCCTGCGCCGCTTTGCGGATCGACATGCTGATCGGCGCGTAGTTGTTCGTGGTGCCCACGATCAGGTTGGCCTTCGTCACGATGCCCCGCTCATCGGTGCAGTAGTGGTGCGTTAAGGTGCCGCGCGGGGCCTCGACGATGGCGACGCCTTCGGTGGGCTTCTCGGTTGGGATGGTGCGGAAGTTGTCGGAGGCGACTTCCGAGTCGCTCGCCAACTCCACCCAGCGCTCCGCGGCGTATAGCAGCTCGATCAGCCGCGCCCAGTGTGTGGCCAGCCGTTGGTGGACAGGTTTGCCGCCGAGGGTTGTGTAGAAGCGCTCGTATTCGGCCTGGGCCAGCGGGGTAGCCATTCCATCGGCGGCATTGAGCCGCGAGAGAGGCGTCGCACAGTACACACCCGAGTCCTTGCCGTCGACGAATCCCTTCCAGCCCACCTTCTTGAGGTACGGGAATTTCAAATAGGTCCACGGCTCGACATGCTCGGCGATCCAGTCGGTGTACTCCGCAGGGGCATAGGTGCCCAATCGCTTGCCCTCCGGGTCGACCACGCTCACCCGGCCATCGTAGAAGTTCACTTTGTTGTCGCCGTCCACCAGGCCGATGTAGTGGGTGCGATGGGTGTAGATATCACCCACGACCAGGTCGAGATAGGCCTCGTTCTTGAGGACGATGTCCTCGAAGAGCTTCAGGCTGAACTGACCGAACTCGACGGCCCATCGGCCGAGGGCCTCGATTTCTTTGCGCTGCTCCTCGGTGATGCCCTTGCTCAACCCGCCGGGGATGGAAGTGCAGGGATGCACCTTGCGCCCGCCGATGATTTCCACCACCGCGTGGCCGGCCTTGCGCGCCTGGATGACCTTGCCGCCGATCTCCAACCCAACCTTGTGGATGACTCCAAGGATGTTTCGCTCGGCCACCGGCGCATCTGGGCCCATGACGAAGTCCGGCCCGCCCAGGGCATAGAAGTGAGTCGCGTGATCGGTCACGTAAAACGCGCTGTAGAGAAGCTCGCGCAGCATTTTGGCCGTGCGCGGCGGGTCCACCTTGTACACAGCATCCGCCGCCTTGGCGGCCGCCATGTGATGCGCCTCCGGGCACACGCCGCAGATGCGATTGGTGATGATCGCCATCTCCTCGATCGGCCGCCCAACGACGAATCGCTCGAAACCGCGCAACTCGGGGATCTGGAAGTACGTGTTGGCCACCTCGCCCTCTTCGTCGAGGAAGATCTCGATTTTTCCGTGGCCTTCCAGGCGGGTGATCGGGTCAATCGTGATGCGCTGCATGCTGATCCTCCTCCCAAGTCGGCTTGCTGGCTTGGAGCAACGAGCCGGCCAGGTTGGTATGGTAGAACGAGCCCACCGGATCCGGGATCTGATCCAGGATGCGCTCGATTTCCTGCGGGTCGGTGCTATCGATGACCGAGGCCACAGCGCTCATCAACCGGCCGCCGAAATCGCGGGCGCCGTCGGTCGGGCCGTAGCATCCCACACACGGTACGCCGGCCATCGGGCAGCGGGCCGTGCATCCATTGCGCGTGGCCGGACCATTGCAGAGAATCCCCTGTTCAAGAAGGCACAGGGCCGGGTCCGGGCGGAAATCCTGGATGCGGGTGAAGCCGGTGATCTTCTTTTCGTTGCGGGTCCGGGTGCACTCGTCGCACACCGTCGAATGGCCTGCACCGATCACGGATCCCGCCGCCGGCAGAGTGGCTTCGCCCTTGAGGGCCTTGATCACCAACTCGACCACAGCCGCGATTTGCTCGGACTCGGGCGGGCAGCCGGGCATGTAGTAGTCGACCGGCACCGCCTGGTCGAGCGGCCGCACTACCGAATACATGTGCGGGATGTCCAACTCGCCCTCGGGCACGGTGTAGTTCGGCTGAGGCCGCAAGTTCTGCGGATTGTCGGTGGACACGGTGGAGAAGGCCGTGCGCAGTGTCTCCTCGCGAGTGGTCAAGTTGGAGAGCGCGGGGAAGCCGCCCTCGCACGCGCATGAGCCAAAGGCCACCAGGATCTTCGACTTGCGGCGCAACAGCTCGGCGATGTGCCGGTTCTCGCTGTTGCGGATGGCTCCGTTGAAGAGGCACAGCGTGATCGATTGATCGGGCATGGCCTCGACATCTTTGTACTTGGCGTCCATGGCCACCGGCCAGAAGACGACGTCGAAGTTGGCATCCACGTCGAGTATCTTCTCGTGGATGTTCAGCACGGCGATCTCGCAGCCTCCGCAGGCCGCGGCCCAGTACATGGCGAACTTCGGTTTCCCGTTGGCGGTCATGCCGGCACCTCCAGGGCAGCGGGCTTGGCGGGCAACGCCGCCGCGACGCCCGCTGTTGGCCAGTTTAGCGGCCCCAACGCGCGGACTTCCTCGACCAACTTGGTGATCTCACCGGCCAGGCGCACACCTTCTGCCGCGCTGGCCCACACCAACTTGACGCGCCCGGGCTCGACACCCATCTGCGCGAGCATGCGCTTGAGCAGGTGGTAACGGCGCATGGCTTTGTAGTTCTGTTCCAGGTAATGGCACTCTCCCGGATGGCAGCCGGTGATCATCACGCCGTCCGCCCCCGAAGCGAGTGCCTTGAGCACGAAGGTGGGATCCAACCGCCCAGAGCACATCAGGCGGATGAGCCGCACATTGGGCGCGTACTTCACACGCGCGGTGCCCGCCAGGTCGGCGGCGCGGTAGCTGCACCAGTTGCAGGTGAAGCCGATGATCACGGGTTCAAATGCTTCGGTCATGGATATCCCCTTCCTGAGCGGATTGGGCGACCGTGAGAGCCGGGAGCGGCAGCCGACTTGCGGCGCGCTTCGGCACGGCCCGCCACGGTTGACCTATACCTCCACGGGCTGCAAGTTTCGCAGCAACAATCCCTCCATCTGAGAAAGTACCTGCTCGTCGCTAAAGCCCGTGCCGCTGATCGCACCGGCCGGGCACGCGGCGACGCACGTGCCGCAGCCCTGGCACAGGGCGGGGTTAACCTCCGACACGGCCGTGTCGGCGTGGTACAGAATGGCATTGAACGGGCACAGCGCATTGCAGATGCGGCACCCGGAACAACGCGTTTCGTCGATGCTGGCGCGAACGGGTTCGAGGGCGATCTCCTTCTGCTGGATGCGCCCCATCACTCGGGCTGCCGCTGCCGCACCCTGCGCCACGCTGGCCGGAATGTCCTTGGGCCCCTGCACCGCACCCGCGATGTAGATGCCCTCGGTCATCGTCGCCACGGGGTCGAGCTTGGGGTGCTTCTCGATGTACCAGCCATCTGCACTGCATGAGATGCCGAACACCTTGGCCACTTGCTTGGCGTCGTGGCGTGGTTCAAGGCCGGCCGAGAGGACCACCATGTCCAGAGGAATGCGCCTCTGCTTGCCGATCAGCGTGTCCTCGACTTGGACGATGAGATGGCCCTCTTCTCCCGGCAGGCGGGCAAAGGCGCTCACTTCGGCCACTTTACCGCGCACGAAGTGAACCCCCTCCTCTAGCAAGCGATGATAGAACTCCTCGTAACCCTTCCCGGGGGCTCGCATGTCGATGTAGAAGTTGTAGACCTCCGCGCCGGTTCGCTCCCGGACCAGATGCGCGAACTTCAGGCTCTGCATGCAGCAGATCGAAGAGCAGTAAGCATGGTAGTTTTCGTCGCGACTGCCCACGCAGTGGATGATGCCGACCGACTTGGGCACGGTCGTGCCGTCGCGCATCACGACGTTTCCGTTGGTCGGACCGGCGGCATTGCACAGACGCTCGAACTCCAAGCTCGTGAAGACGTTCGGCAACCGACCCAGGCCGTACTGGGGGATGCGGTGAGCGTTGAAGAGGTCAAACCCGGTGGCCAGGATGATATTGCCCACCTTGAGAGTGATGATCTCCTCCTTCTGCTCGAAGTCGATCGCATCGGTCGGGCAGAACTTCTCGCAGGCCTTGCACGTGCCCTTGATGAAGTAGGTGCAGTTCTCCCGGTCAAGGACCGGATACTTGGGCACAGCTTGCGCAAAGGGGCGGTAGATCACCTTGCGCTTTCCCAGCCCGACTTCGAATATGTCATCGACGACTTTCTTGGGGCACTTCTCTTCGCACACCCCGCATCCGGTGCACAGGTCGACCTTAACGTAACGCGGCTTCTGGGTTACAGTGACTTCGAAGTTGCCGACGAAACCGTCGACCTTGGTCACCTCAGCGTAGGTCATCAGCGTGATGTTCGGATGGTTGCCGACGCTTACCATCTTGGGTGTGAGGATGCAGGCCGAGCAATCCAGGGTGGGAAACGTCTTGTCGAATTGGGCCATGTGCCCGCCGATGGAGGGCTCGCGTTCCACCAGGTACACCCGCGTGCCGCTGTCGGCGATCTCGAGCGCCGCCTGGATTCCGGCAATGCCCCCACCCACGACCAGCGTGGCCGGATGAATGGGGACGCGCAGCGGCTCCAGCGGTGCGTGATGAGTCACTCGCTCGACGCCACCCGAGAGCACGGCCTTGGCCTTGGCGGTGGCGGCTGCCTTGTCGGTGTGGACCCACGACACCTGCTCGCGGATTGAAACCAATTCGCACAGGTAGGGATTCAGTCCGGCCCGCGCGCATGCGGTACGAAAAGTCTGCTCATGCAGGTGAGGCGAGCAGGCTGCGACCACCACACGGGTCAGCCCCAGCTCCTGGATATCCTTCTCGATCAGTTCCTGGCCGAGGCTCGAGCACATGAACTTGTAGTCGCGGGCTATCACCACGCCGCGATGGGCCAGCCGCTCCGCGGCCCACTTGGCCACGCCCTCCACGTCCACCATCCCGGCAATGTTCGTTCCGCAATGGCATACATACACACCGATCTTCTCGGTCATTCGCTGCCTCCTCTCAAACCGGGCATCGGCCGGTTCGAGTCCGCCCTTCGTGAAGGATCCCTGAGCTCATCTGTGCTCAGGTTTCTCCGAGTCCCTATCTCTTCCCCAAACACCCAGCCTCACTCTAAGACATGAAGTCGACGTCCGCTGGGGGAACCATCACCTCCCGACGCTGGATAGAACCGGTGTCGGCAAGACCAGTTCCTTCCCGATCCCCAGTTTGTCAGGAGGAATACCGAGTGCCAGCCCGACCAACTGAGTGAAATACAGGACGGGGATTGACAGGTCCGTGCCGAACTCATGGTTGACCTGATTCTGGTAGCACTCAAGATTGACTTGGCACAGCGGGCAGGCCGTCGCGATAACCGCGGCGCCCGAATCCACGGCGCTCTGGAGCAGGGTCCGCAACATGCCCAGGGCGGCCGGGCGGCTGGTCAAGAGCAGCGAGCTGCCGCAACAACGAAGTCGGTCCGGGTATTCCACGGCTGTTGCGCCGATGGCCGTGAGCAAGTCCTCAAAGAAACGCGGCTGCTCGACATCCTCGTGGTCCTTCCTCGGCCTGAGGATCTGGCATCCATAGTAGGGGGCCACGTGCAAACCGGTCAACGGGTGAGAGACTTTGGCCTGGATGGCCTCCAGCCCCACATCCTGGATAAACACCTCGATCAGATGTCGCACCGCGATGGTCCCGGCAAAGTTGAGCTGGTCCTCGCTCAAGGCGACATTGACGTGCTCCGCCAGGTCGGGATCGTTCTTGAGGTGGGCATTGGCGAAATACAGATTCTTGTAACAACCGGCACACACGGCCACCAGGTCCAGCTTCTCCCGCTCCGCGATGGCCAAGTTGCGAGCACACAGCGCATGCGAGAGGATCTGGTCGACATGGAAATAGGCCGTGGTGCCGCAGCAATTCCAGTCCTCCAATTCCTTGAGCTGGATGCCAAGCGCGCGCGTTGTTTCCATCGCTGACATGTGATAGCTCAGCGCCATCTTCTCAACGGAACAACCTGGGTAGTAGGCGTACTCTTTCATTTGGCGTCTCCCATCGGGATGATCCGCCTCAACATCCGTCCGAAGTTGTCGAGCCTCTTAATCCTGGGGGGAAGGACAGGTAGTCTCCCCTTCAGCATCAGGCTGGTTGCGGTTTGGGCCTCTTGAAGGAACTCCTGAACGCCGAAGGTGAAAAGATAGGAGGTCGCCAGAACGGGCTCGTAAGACCTCCCGCTTTTGAAGATCGTCTTGACGAAGGTTTCCGAGAAGACGGGGCCAATCAATCCCTCCTTGTGCTGGGCTCTCCAAATAGATAGGCGCTTGAGCGCATACATCAGTTCCGCGATATCGATCCCTTGTGGACATCTCACGTTGCAGTGGTAACAGGAGGCGCAAGACCAGTACGTATTGCTGGCCATCACCTCCTCTTTAAGCCCGGCCGTAATCATTCCGATGAGTCGCCGGGGTGTATGGTCCATGTACGGCACCACCGGGCAGGTGCCCGAGCATGTGCCGCACTGAATGCACGTCGTGAGCGGATTTCCGTGCGCCGCGTAAAGGAGATTAGACACCTCGTCGCTAAATGAAAGTCTCTCGGCCATCGCATTTCCTCTCGATGCTCAGTCCCGCGGGCTGGGTGGCGCGCCGGCGGATGCAGCGGCCCCGCGCACGTCGCCTTCGGGAAAGGGTTGTCTCCTCGACCTCGGCCTCCCGTTCCGGCGCTATGCGGGCGAGGCCTTCTTCGCCTGCGCCGACTGCAGCAAAGCGCTGACCCGTTCCAGGAGCAGTTTCGGTTCGACCGGCTTCTCCACGAGTTCATCCACCTCGACAAACCGCGGGTGAACGGGTCCGCCGGGGAAGAGAAAGGCGATCTGCTCTCGAATGCCAGTGATGATGAGAACCGGCAACTCCCTCAACTTGGGATCTTTGCGCATCTTGCGGGCGACCATGACGCCTTCGGCCCCGCGTCCCATCATGATGTCGAGCAGCAACATGTCGTAGGGTTTGGACTGCAGAGCCTCGAAGCCATCCTTCGGATTGTAGGCGACGTCCACGAGGTAGTTGGCGCTCTCGAGGATGGACCGGATCCCTGCGACGAAATCCGGGTCGTCGTCGATGATGAGCAGATGCTTTTGCGAATTCATCGCATGCCTCCCATCTGGGGTAAGGACAAAGGGTCTGTCTCGGCCTGCGCCTGGGACAAGGCAGGCAGGCGGATGACGAAGGTGCTGCCTTGGCCGAGTTCGCTTTCCGCCGAGATCGACCCGTCATGAACCTCGACAATGCGGCGGGTAATGGCGAGCCCCAGCCCGCTACCGGGTTGGGGCGCTTCGCCGGACTTGCCGCGATAGAAATCCTCGAAGATGCGAGGCAGGTCCTCTTTGGCGATGCCCACGCCCTTATCGGCAACAGAAACCACGATCTGGTCTCCCTCCTGCCGGGCGCAGACGAGCACCGCTTTCCCGACGCGCGAGTACTTGACGGCGTTGCCCAGGATGTTTACCAGGGCCTCGACCAGAGTCCCCTCGTCACCCTGAATGCGGGCCAGGGGGGTCTGCAAGTCGGTGTGGATGTCAACTTCCTTGCGCGTGGCCTCGGGCTGAACAACCTCGACCGCCTTGGCAATCCACGTGGATACGGCGGTCGGCACGAAGTTCTCGCGCACCTTATCCAAATCCGTGGACATCACGCGCAGCCAGGTATGGATGAGTTTCATTAGGTCGTTGACCCGCGCAGAGCAACGCTCAAGCCGCGATCGCTGATCATCGGTCAGCCGGCCGGCCAGCTCTGCCCCCAGGGCAAAGAGGTTCTGCTGCACAGCGTTGAGGGGAGATTTGAGCTCGTGGGAAACGATGGCAGCGAAGTGCTCGCGCAACGTTTCTTTCTCTCTGCGCAGGGCCATCGTCTCCAGCACCAGAGATCGCTTTTCGAGACCTCTTCGTGTGATGAGACGCAACTCATCCGGAGTGAATGGCTTGGGAAGGAAATCAAACGCACCTTGCTTCATGGAATCCACGGCCGAATTCACGGTGGCAAAGCCGGTGATGACGATGGCGACGATGGTCGGGTCGATCTCGCGCAGCTTCTCGAGCACCGCAAATCCAGACATGCCTGGCATCTTGAGGTCCACGAAGACGAGGTCCGGGTGGAAGTCCTGCGCCATGCGCAGACCCTGAGCGCCATCCGAGGCGGCCGCCACCTCGTGGTTGCCGTCCCCCAGGATCTCGCTGCAGGAATCGGCTACCACCGCTTCGTCGTCGATGATGAGGATCTTAGGTCGCGTTGCCACGCGTCACTGCCTCTTCCGCCGCCATGGGGAGCCGCACGGTAAAGCACGTGCCGCGGCCCACCTCGCTCTCGACCGTGATCGTCCCCTTGTGCTCCCGGATGATGCCGTAGCTTATGGCCAGCCCCAGCCCCGTTCCATGCCCCACGTCTTTGGTGGTGAAGAAGGGGTCGAAGACCTTCTCGAGATTCTCTTCGCTGATGCCGCGACCGGTGTCTTCGAATGCCACTTCGACAAAACCGCCGGCCGGCTCCTCGCGCGTGCTCAGCGTCAACCGGCCACGCCCGTCCATCGCCTCCGCCGCATTGATCAGCATATTCATGAACACTTGCTGGATCTGCGAGGGGTCCACGACGACAGGAGGCAGGTTTCCCTGAAGATTCCTCTGCACCTGGATGTTGTGCAGCAGTGCTTGGTCCTCGATCAGGGCGAGGCATTCCCGCAACACGCCGTTGACATCACATGGCTGCTTGAGCGGCTTTCGCTGCCGGGAAAAGTCCAACAGGCCTCGGATAATCTCCGTGCAACGCTTGGCTTGGACGACGATCTTCTGAACGAATGCTCGCGACGAATCGCCGTCCGCCATCTTCTCCAGCAGCAGGTGGGAGTAGGCGACAATCCCCTGCAGTGGGTTGTTCACCTCGTGGGCCACATTGGCGGCCAGGTGACCGATGAGCGCTAACCTCTCGGACTCCATAACCTTGCGGGTTGTGAACTCCTTCAACTTCTGATCGCGCTCCTTGAGCGTCGTCGTCATGAGATTGAAGGTCTTCGCCAGTTCATGCAGTTCATCGTTCGACTGGATCTGCACTGTGGCGTCGAGGTTACCGTGAGCGATTTCCCTGGACGCGGCTGCGAGCTTGCCGATGGAACGAGAGATCGGGCGTGCGACGAGGTAGGCGAGAGTCATCGCGCCGGCGACTCCGAGCAACGCAATGCCCAGGAACACAAGGACTGTCTCTCGCTGCAGATCGCGGTATTTCTGTTCCAGGATGCCGACATACAACACGCCCACGATCTGGTCGCTGAAATCCCGAATGGGTTCGTAAGCCGTGATGTACCAGTCGTTGACGACATAGGCGCGACCGACCCACGGCTCGCCCTCGACCACCACCTGGTTGTAGACATCCTCTGCCATTCGTGTACCGATGGCGCGCGTGCCATCTTCGTTTCGGACATTGGTCGCTATCCGCACGTCGTCCTGAAATACTGTGGCGGTTCCGATGTCCTTGCCGCCGTACATCAGATCTTGAAAGACGGTCTGCTTAACCTTGTCGACGAGTTCAAAATCCCCATTGAGCAGGACCCCCCCGTACACGACGCCGATCAGATTCTGCGCATCGTCGAACACGGGCGCCGCTGCCTTGAGCATCAACCCCGCAGTCTCTTGGCTCTCCGGGCGAATTCTGGCCCGGGGGGTGTCGATGAACTCGATGCGAGCCTGCTCGGCCAGGGCCGGCGATTCCAGCTCCAGGTCCTGCGCCGAGACCAGGATGGTCGAGGCCGCAGGTTGCAGGTCCTTCAATGCCGCCTGAACGAGCTCGTCGTGACTCTGGTCATCGCCCAGTACGCCGGGATTGCTGCTGCGCACAAGAACTCTGCCAGCCGCATCGGTAATGGTCAGGACGTCCAGCGCCTCTCGATCTCGAATCCTGGATAATTCGTCCGTGACCAGCTCAACATCTCCCGACAGCAAAGCGTTCATCAGGAGGAATCGATCGGCGGTGAAGCGAACCACATCCGTGATGTTGCCGAGTCTTCCCGAGTAGATCTCGCGAGCGGCGTTGAGGTCGTAGCGCACCTTCTGCTGGGCTTCATCCACGATTCGGTGGCCAATCAGCTCGATCCCGGCGACGATGAACACAACGCTCATGAGAATGATGACCAGTAGAAACCCGAGTATGAGTTTAGCCGCGATCGGAATCCGCCAGCGGGCGCTACTTCGCCGCGTGGCAATCGATCCGGGCAAGCTGGCTGCGGGTGCGCTTCTGGTAAGGCTGGCCATAGCCTGAACTCGCCTCATTGAAGCCGGCCGACCCTCGGCGCCGGACGGCCCTACTGCGGCGTTCCTCCTTGTATTGCCTCATCCACAAGCTCGATCAGATCCTTCACCACGATCTTCCCTTCGAGCCCTGTCGTCTTGAGCGCATCCTGGAACATGACCAGGTCTTTCGGACAGGAAACCACCAGGATGCCGACATCTGGAACAGCGGCCGCTTCTCGTACGCGGCTTTCGGCTGGTCGTTCTTTCGCGCCGGGCGTCTCTTGCATCCAGATGCGGCCGCCGCCGGCACCGCAGCACAAGCCGCACTCCCGATGACGGGGCATTTCGACGACCCGGCAGCCGATGGCTTCCAGCACGCGGCGCGGAGCGTCGTAGACTCCGTTGTAGCGGCCCAGGTAGCACGGGTCATGATAGGTCACCACGTGGGTCGAGCGGTCGATCAGGGAGAGTTGGCCGGAGGCGAGCAGGCGCTCGAGCACCTCGGTGTAGTGGTAAACGGGACGCGTCAGGCCGTATTCGTTCTTGAGTGCGTTGTAGGTGTGGGGGTCGGTGGTGACGATTTCCGCGTAGTCGCACTTGTCGAGGGCTGCCTTGTTTTTCATCGCCAGGAGCTCGTACAGACCCTCCTCGCCAACTCGCCGAACGTCGTTGCCCACATTGCGCTCGGCCTCGTACAGCAGGCCGAAGTCCATTCCGGCGTGCCGGAACACGCGCGCCGTGGCTCGCGTAATCTCGAGCAACGTTGGGCTGTAGGAAGCGTAGTCCCCCACAAACCACAACGTGTGTGCGGGCTCCTTGCGTATGTCCTTGATGCGAGGCTCGAGGCCCTGAGTCCACAACGCACGTTGGCGGTCCGACTTTCCGAAGGAATTGCCATAGCGCCGCACGGTCCCCAGTGTGTCCATCAAGCGGGCGTCGGCCTTCTGTTGCGCCAGTAGGGATCGCCGCAAGTCGACGATCGATGCGAGATGGTCGACGAACACGGGGCAGGCTTGAGAGCACGCCCGGCAGGTCGTGCAGGCCCACAACTCATCGGGCGTGATCACATCGCCTGCCAAGGCATGGCCGTTGCCGCGCGCCCATATGTGCGCATCCAGCTTGATCATCACATCGCGCGGAGAAAGGGGCAGCCCGCTGGAATAGGCCGGGCAGACGTCCTGACATCGGCCGCACCGGACGCAGGCCTCGAAGTCGAGTATCTCCTTCCAGGTGAAGTCGCGCCACACCTTCACCCCCGGCTCGCGGTCCGCCGGCGTGACCGTCAGCGTGCCGCCTGGCTGCAACGAGCGAAAGAAGATGTTGGCCGGGGCTGCAATCAGGTGGAACAATTTCGTAAAAGGAATGCTGGCGATGAAGGTGAACGCAATCACCGCATGGCTGGACCACAACGCAATGTGCAGGTTGCGATTCGTCGGGTCCCCCAATGCGATGAACCACCCCGCCACCATCCGCCCGACAGGAGACCAGCGTGCCCACTCGGGCTGGACAACGGCGATGCGCAGTCCCTCGACCAGATACCCGGATAGCGCAATCAGCATCAGCATGACCAGAACATATGCGTCATCCCACGCCAGGATCGGTCGTGGGGCGTTCCCCAGGCGGGCGGGCCGGAGCATGTAGCGGCGAACGATGGCCATCGTCAGACCGATTAGCACCAGTAGCCCAAGGACGTCGAGGACCAACTCGTACACCACATAGACCCCGCCGGTGAGGAACTGAAAGCCGAAGAAGAGACGGGTCACGTCCCAATCGACGGTGGCCAGGGCCGTTCCCATGAGAAGCGCGATCATTCCCCAGAAGATGGCTAGGTGCATAATCCCGGCGTAGGCTTCTCGCGCGGTCCGCACCTGCCCAACGGCGTGGACCACGACCGACCCCAACCGCGCACCCAGCCGATCCGTGCGCCGCTCGGGGCGGCCTTGCCGCCACCGGCGGATGCGGCGGAACACCCCGTAGGTGAAGACGAGCATGGTCAACACCATGAGGACATACTGGACAAGCTCGGCCCAATGGGGGATGTTCCAGAAAGTCTCGCGGATGGGCATCTCGTCTTCCTTCCGAGTGTCGCTACGGCCGCGGGGCCTGCCGGATCTTCTCGGTCAGCGCGGGCAGCAAGTCGAACATGCTGAGCAAGGTGCCGAAGTGCGCGACGTTGAAAATCGGCGCGCGCGGGTCTGTGTTTATGGCAATGATCAACTCCGCGCCGCTAATTCCTTCGACGTGCTCCGGCGCGCCGCTGACCCCCAGCGCCACATAGCACTTGGGTTTGACGCTTACGCCGGATTTGCCCACCAGGCGCGGCACGGGAAGCCAGCCTTGGTCGACCACCGGGCGCGAACCGCACACGACGCCCCCCAGGGCTTGGGCCAGCGCCTCGGCCAGCGCGATGTTGTCCGCTTGTTGAATGCCGCGTCCAACTGCGACCAGCATCGGCTCCTTGGCGATATCGACATCGGCAGCTTGCGGCTCGATGTACTTCTTGAGCGTGATGCGCAAGCCCTCCAGGGCTGCGGAGGGGGCCATGCGGACGACTTCCTTCGGTCCGGGCAAGCGAACCGCCTCCGGTTTGTATCCTCCCGGCACGATGGTGAGGACACATACCGGATCAGGGATCGGACCCTCGGCGATGATCTTGCCGCCACAGGTCGGGCTGGAGTACCACGGCCGGCCGTCTTCGAGCTTGACGCGCTCGCAGGAACTGATGAGCGGAGCGTTAAGATCCAGGCTGACGCCACAGGCAATGTCCATTCCCATGGAGGTATGGCCGAAGAGTATTGCGCGCGGTGCAAGTTCTTTGGCTAGCCCGGATATCGTCCTGCGGTATGCCTCAGGCGTGAAGTCCGCCAGGCTGGCGTGGTCGACGTAGATCACGCTGTCTGCGGTGCCAAGGGTGCCGGCCAATGGTTCAGCGTTGTGTCCCAAGAGTACCGCAACCAGTCGGATCCCCAGCCCATCGGCCAGGATGCGCCCGGCGGCCAGCGAGGTGTAGGTGATGTCCATCACTGCGCCGCGCAGGGTTTCGACGACCACCCAAATGTCTTGACTCATTGCGATCCTCCCGGAACCTGGCAGGCGTTTGAGTCTGGCGCTACCCTCGCGGGGCCAGCAGACCGCGTTCTCGCAGCACAGCCACCAGCTTGTCTGCCACCTGATCCGTGCTGCCTTCGATCATCTCGGCGTGAGTGGTGGCCTCCAGCCGAGACATGCGCTCGACGGCCGCTGCGCCGCCGCTGTCGAACTCGCCGGTCTCGATTTCTTCGATCGTGGCGCTCTTCATGGCCTGGGTGATCAAGCTCGTCACGACGTAGCGCGGCGGTTTCTCGGCTGCCTGAATACCAAACACGGCCGGTAGGGCTACGTCCATCTCGGCGACCAACCCGCCAGGGTACTCCTTGCGCGCCATGCACTTGCCGTCACTCACTGTCAAGCCCGCCACATATCCGAGGTAGGGCATACCCAGGTGCTCGGCCAGCAGCGGTCCCACCGCCCCGTCCAGATCGTCATGTGCCTGGACACCTGTCAACACCAGATCGGGGTGAAGATCGCCGATCACCTTGGCGAGCGTGCGCGCGAGTGCGTGGCAGTTCACGCCTGCCGAGAAGTCCCCGATCAGCTTGATCAACCTATCGGCGCCCTTCGCCGCAGCCGTGTAGAGGACGTCGTCCGCGCCTTCGAGGTCCGGGGCCACTATCGTCACCTGACCGCCGCCACGCTCCTTGAGCAGGAACGCCTGCTCAATGGCGTGATCGTCGAATTCATTGATGATCAGGCGCAAGAACGTGCGATCGAGCGCCGCCCCGCCGGCGTCGATCTCGAGATCTTCCACCAAGTCCGGAGCAAGCTTGATCGGAACGACGATGTGCATCGGGCTCTCTCCTAGGCCGACATCGCGTCGGCGAGCAATTCGGCGATGTCTTTGACGACCAGCTTGTTCTCGGCCCCCAGGCTCTTGAGGGCATCTTCAAAGCGTGGCGCTTCGTAGGGGCAAGCGACAGCCAGGGTCTGGGCCCCCGACGCCAAAGCCTCTTGGATACGCCACTCCGACATGCGCGTGTGTGTCTGCTGCCATGCGAATCCGTCAAGCCAATTCCCGCCACCGCCGCCCCCACAACAAATGCTGGTGGCGCGGTTGTGGGCCATTTCAACCAGCTCGAGGCCGGGAATCGCCGACAGAACTAGGCGAGGCTCTTCGAAGATGTTGTTCTTATTTGCTCGCCCGATGGCGCACGGATCGTGGTACGTCACCGCGGCCTTATGCTCATGCCTAAGCAGGGGTTTGATTTGTTCGATCCGCTCTGCCAGGAACTGAGTGTAGTGTTTGATCGGGACGGATACGCCCACGCCCGGGTACTCGTGCTTGATGACGTTGTAGGCGTGAGGATCGGTCGTCACGATCTCCTGGTACTTGTATTTGCGCAGCACCTTTCCGTTCTTCTGCGCGAGGATTTCGAGCAGGCCGCGCTCGCCGGCCAGGTATTGAACGTCCCCGTCGCTGTTTTCCTCGGGCCCCAGGATGCCGAAGCGAATCCCCAGCGCCTGGAAGATCCTGGCCATGGCTTGACTGGCGAGCACGGCCCGCGGATGATACGAGGCATAGTCGCCGACGAACCACAACACGTCGACCGGCTCCTTCGTCTGGGCCATGAGCGGAATGGCAGGGGTGATGCTCTGGCACCATGCACTGCGTTTGCGGGGCGATTCGCCGAGTGTGTTCCCGTAGCGGCGCGTGTTCTCGAGTGCGGTCTGCAATTCGGCGGGGACCTTCCGCCGGAGCAACATCTCGGTCTTGAGGCTGGCCATGAGGCCACTGGTCAATGGGATTTGAGCTGGGCAAACGTTGGCGCAGGCAAAACACGATACGCACAGCCAGACGGTCTCGCTTTCGAACACCGGGTCGAGGTCACCGGCGCGCACTGCTGCGATCAGCGACTGCGGCGGGAAGTTCATCGCGAATCCGTAGGGGCAGATGCCGCTGCACATCCCGCACTGGAGACAGAGCTTCAGCTTTTCGCCACTCGGCACAGCCTCCATAACCCGATCGTAGAACGGACGCTCGACTGTGGGTGTCGTGGTCACGGGTCAACTCCTGCGAAGCACATGGCTTAGTTCGCCCGATCGGTCAAATGCACCATCAACCGGCAGAATCCGATGCTCGCCGTGGGATCGGTTCGGTAGCGCTGCCGGGCTACCCTCTTGGGCAAGAGCGTGAAACGAGGTCCGTAGATTTGGGACGAATCCTAGGCAAGAACGCATGCTTTGGCCATCCCAGATAGGCCGAACCTACTCAGAATGATGGTTGCACTACACCTTGCCTAATTGGAGTGACAAAGGTCACAAGCGGTAGGGTGGTATGTCACCAGGGGACAGGTGGTCAGAGGAGGAGGATGAGGGCTCCGCGCACCCACACCTTCGACCCATCAGATGCGGCAGCAAGCTGAACCCCCGCCGATCCGCGCGGACTTCCGAGCGCTTCGCGTGACCGCATTCTGACGACGGGCGGCCGCTCACCACGCGGTGTCGTCACTTGACGAAGTCCAAGTGCATCATGTGATCGCGATATCGCTGAGCGGTCCTTCAATTCATCCCGCGCGGATGGAATTAGTCGAGACAAGTGGAGGACGCGGATGGGGGAATCGGTGCGGACCCGGGCAACCGGGTCCGCATGTCACGTGTGAAACGACCAAGGAAAACGCAGGCGGCGTGGGCGCGCGAGGTCGAATGGCGGCTCCTCAATTCCGGCGTCGGCCAAGTCCGCCAATCAGCAGCACGTAGTAGAGGAGCTGGAGCACCGCTGTCGCCAGTGCCGCTACGTAGGTGAGCGCGGCGGCATCCAAGACTGCGTTGACTCCGCGCGTCTCCTCATCGCTGGAGAGCATCCCGCTTTCCACCAGCAGCCTGCGGGCCCGAGCCGAGGCGTTGAACTCGACCGGCAGGGTGGCCAACGCGAAAACGCCACCCAGGCCGAATGCCCCGACTCCCAGCCAGGCGATCGGCACCATGCGCAGGAAGAGACCCAGCATGATCAAGATCCAGCCAAGATACGATCCGATATTGGCTGCCGGGATCAGCGCGGCGCGCAGCCGGAGAGGGAAGTAGCCTTCGCGATCCTGCAGGGCATGGCCGATTTCGTGCGCCGATATCGCCAGCGCCGCCACAGAAGGGGCTTGCGCGACGCCTGCCGAAAGGCGCAGCGTGTTCGATCGTGGGTCGTAATGATCGGTCAATTGGCCGCGCGTACCCTCCAGGCGCACATCACCCATGCCGCCATACGCCAGCAGGCGCTTGGCCGCGTCGGCGCCCGTCATTGAGCGGCTGTTGGGAACGCGCCCCCACTTGGAGTATGCACGGCTGACGCGCACTTGGGCAATGAATACGAGCAAGAAGGCCGGCACCATGAACAGCAAGTAAAAGGGATCGTAGAAGAACATGGGAATCTCCATTCTCAAGAAGACCGTGCGCTGAGGAGTTCGATCGCTCTCTCGAGCTGCGGATCGCGCCCGGCGCTAAGATCTTCCTCGGTCAGCCCCACGACCACATCCGGCGTCAACCCAACCTCCGCGATCTGCCGGCCGTCAGGCGTCAGCCAGCGGGCGATCGTGATGCGCACCGCGCCCTGATCGTTCTTGAGGGGGATCCAGTTCTGCACTGAACCCTTGCCATAGGTTACTTCGCCCACGAGCTGGCCGCGGTGGAGGTCCTGAATGGCGCCGGCGACGACCTCCGAGGCGGAGGCTGAGCCGCGATCTACCAGCACGATGAGCGGGACTTCGGTGGCCAACCCGCCGCGCAGGCTTGAGATGGTCTGACGCGAGCCATCGCCGTATTGCTCGATGAGCACCGTCTGGCCTTGGCTTAGGAATTGAGAGGCGACCTCTACCGACGCTTGCAGCGACCCGCCCGGGTTCCCGCGTAAGTCTAGGATGAGGCCAGTGGGATTGGCTGCGAGCAAATTCTGGAGCGCCTGGCGCAGGTCGCCGCCTGTTTGGTCGGCGAATGCGTAAAGACGTACGTACGCGATGCTCTCATTCAGCATGTGAGCTTCCATGCTGGGAATGTCGATGTGCGCCCGGACCAGTTCGAATTCGAGCAGGTCGGCCTCGCCCTCCCGCTGCACGCTGAGCACAACGGTTGTCCCCGCCGGCCCAAGGACCTTGCGAACGACCTCATTGCCGTTGATCCCGGTCATGTCCTCGCCGTCGACGCGGATGAAGGCATCCCCGGTGCGCAGCCCCGCCTTTTCGGCCGGTGAATCGGGGAAGGTCGAAATAACTTCGACGTAGTCTCCGGTGATGTCGACTTCGGCGCCGATGCCTTCATAGCCGCCTTCCAGCGGAGCGTTCGCCCGGCGATACTCCTCCGGGTCCATGTAGGAAGAGTGTTCATCGCCAATCGAGTCAATCATGCCCCGGATGGCGCCGCCGACGAGCTTGGCCTGGTCGAGCGGCTGGTCGACGAACTGCTCATTGACGATGTCCCATGCCTCCCAGAAGGGGGCAAACGCAATGCGGAGGGCCTTGGGTGTGCCCCCCTGGTCCGCTGAGTCTTGCCCGAGGGAGGCGGAGGTCGGCAAGCCGGGCAGGTTCGGCAGCCACTCGAGCGAAGTGCGGCCTGCCACGAATCCGGCGCCGGTGGCCGACGCCACCAGGCCCACCGTG
>Ga0154809_1088_pt1 | contig 19883 bp, 14 predicted proteins | sample Rifle2008BG16ft_FD_105817 | JGI IMG/M metagenome (GOLD analysis project Ga0154809, IMG submission 105817) | Chloroflexi bacterium RBG_16_64_43 | reverse complement strand
GCGAGGCGAGCGTCTACATGCTTTCGCAGATCGGCCATCCGCTCGACCAGCCGCTCATTTGCACCGCCACGCTCACCGGAAGCGATGGCGCTCTGAGCGAGGCGCAGCGCAAAGAGGCGCAGAAGGTGCTCGACTCGCGGCTGGCGAGGGTGCACGAAGTGCGGACTCTGATGGCAAAGCAGAAGGTGAAGCTGTACTAGCGACTCGTCTCCCAATGACAATAGATAGGTAATGTGCGTTCTGCGCTCTATGTACAGGTTCTCCTCAGAGGACACCGGCCAGGGTAGAGCCGAATCCTGAGTTCCGTCCTCGGCGCGAACTTGGAAGAGGCCGGGATCCATCTTGAAGTTGTTTCCAAGATTCGACACTAGCACCTTGCGGAAGGGTTGTTTCCCGCCTCACCCCCTGCCCCCGGCATGACGTCCGCGCACTGACGCCGCGACTCGCCGGGGGAGGGGTCAGGGGTGGGGGTTCGAAAGCGGCTGTCCCTTGTCGGCAGCCCGCCTGGCCGGCGCACCGCCGCCGGCTATCGATGAAACAAGAAGAAGCGAGGCAGCCGCCTCGCTTCTTTGATCCTCGTTGCCATCGAACAAAGGAGGTTACTGCTTCGGCAGACGGACAATCACCTCAGCCTCGAGTTCGCGCTCCGCGCCTTCGGTCCACTGGCCGAACACGGCGATCAAGTCGCCCGGTTTCAGATCGCTGCGCGACCCGATACGGCCGTCCTCCAGCCGCACCTCGGCGGCGTCATTCAACAGGATGGTACGCGGACCTTCGCGCGTGGCGAGTTCCACCTGTGCGGGCGTGATGCGGCGGATGAGCCCCGCGGCTTCAGGGGTGCGCGCGGGCGCTCCGGCCAACCCAAAGGCGGGAGCATCGCCAGGGGGCTGCGCGCCGTTGGTGCGGGGCGTCTGATACTGCAGCCCATCCTGCGTCAGCCCGTGCTTACCCAAGTACACGCCGAGTGAGAAGACGGCGACGCACAGCATCCCCAGGATCACTACCGCCCCGGGGAGGATGAGCCAGCGGCTCTTAGCCATTGCTCCATCGCCTCCATTTCATCAATCACCTCGATGACGCCCAGGGCTGCGCTCGCCGATGAGAGGATGGCTGGGCTCTGGCCGACCTGGGGTGAGAGAGTCAGTGTGTATCGGCCGGGCGGCACGCTCGAGGGGATCACCACCGCGTAGCGGTCGACGATCCACTCGCCCGGGCCGATCCCTACCTCGCGCACGTAGCGCGAGAGCAGGCCAAAGCCTACTTCGTGCTGCTCGAGCACCTGGCTGCCAAGCCGCAGCGTCACGCGCAGGGGGGCCGGACCCCGGCTGCTCCAATACAGGCTGATCTCAAGCACGCCTCCGCTTTCGACGGGCTGGGCGGAAATATCTGCGCCCACCAACACGGCCGGTCCGAAGTCCGCATGAGTTACGACCGCAGGCGCCGCGCCGCGGATCGCCAATTCGGGAGGCGTTTTCGAATACTGATAAAGGGCAAGCTGCTCGCGCCGCCCGATTTGTTTCTCGGGCTGCTGACCAAAGAGGACCGGCAGGATCCAGCTGTCGGTCGGCGTCAGATCGGCGGGCGGCGCGAACATGCCGCCTTTGCTGCTGACAGTTCGTGTGGTGCCAAACACCTCGCGGTCTGCAAGCGAGGCGGGGCTCGGGTTCGGCGAGGGTAAAAGAGGCAGCAACACATCCGGCCGAGTGTCGTAGATGAGCTGCCAGTAGAAGGCATCGTAGCCAAACACTCCGCGGGGAGTGATCAACGCAGATTGGGCCGGCAGCCGCTCCCACACGTTGGCATAGAAGTCGTTGATGGCTGTGTCATCGGAGAGATTGTTCTTCTCCCAGTTGCGGCGGATCGGGGTGAGGCTGGGAAGCAGGATGAGGACCGCCAGCCCGGCTCTCATCCCGCTCGACAGGCAACCCCTGCCGAGATGCACTCCGATACGGGAGGCCATCCATCCAAGTCCGTATAGTACCTCCACCACACCGAAGGCGAGCAGCACAGCCCACAGGTAATGGGCCGGAATGAAGAAGACCTCCAGATCGAAAGCGCGGTACTGAGTGAAGAACCACACGTTGACCAGATACATTCCCACCAGGAGATAGAAGTGCCTCGGGCGATGGACAAGCAGCGACCCCAAGCCAGCCGCGCCGAGCAGGATGCCGCCCAGGCCGTATTGTTGGATGAGAAAGTAGATGTAGATGACCACGCGGTCCGGGAGCGCCCCCAGGGGGAAGGCGAAACGCAGTTGGGTGAAGGCCCCGAGGGTGTATTGATATAGGTTGGCCAGGGTGACCGGCGCGATCTTAATCGAGAGCGGATCGTTGATGGTCGAGGCGCGCAACGGCAGCCAAAGGAATTGGGCGGCGCCCAACCCGAAGGCCGCGGCCCCAACGATCACAAGCCCGGCCAACTCCCACACTCGGCGGCCGGCGATCGGACCCTTCTGCCCGGGGTTGGGCGCACCGGGCGCTGCAAACACGGTGAGCAAAATGAACAACGCCATGGCCGGTGCCAAGCCGAGGTTTGACATGTGCGTGCCGAGCGACAGACCGAACGTCAACGCGAAGAAAGAGAAGTCCAAGAGGCTGCGCGTCCGTTCCCAGCGCAAGAGGAGCAGGAGCGTGAGCCCGATGAGCCCGATGTTGGGCGCGTAGACTTCCGCGATGACCGCTTGCGACCAGAAGGTGAGCGAAAAGGCGAAGAGCAGGGCCGCCAGTGCGGCCGCACAGCGCCGCCACAGCAGCCCCACTCGCTCGGTGGGCAGCAGGCGCACGACAAGTAGGTAGAGCGCACTCACGCCCACGGCTCCCAGCACGGCGCTCATCATGTTCATGCGGTGGGCCACATCGCCAACGGGCAGCAAACGGCTGAAGAAGAAGCCCAGCCAGGTGTAGAGCGGATAGCCGGGTGGGTGCGCCAGGCCCAAGATGGCCGGGACCGTTGCCAACTCGCTTCCGTCCGGGCTGAGGAACGAGAGGGAGGGGGTCAGCGTACGCAGGTAGACGAGCAGCGCAAAGAAGCCCAGCCCAGCGGCGATCCAGCGGTCGGTCCAACGGCTCGTGGGTTCGGACATTTGGCGAAGCACGCTCCCAATCGGTGTGCAGGCCACCGGGCCGATGCCCGGTGCCAGTATTCAATGCTAACCTATCGCGGGAGTGTGACGTTCTCGCTTGCCCGAGGTAAAGGGGGTGTAAACTCACACCGTCTTGTTGCGCACGGGTTGGGCGATGCATCACCGGCGGCTGCCGATGAAGCACCGACCGTGACGCGCGAACAGTAATGAAGATGCCGATCCTCGACCACTTTGGGCTTCTGGCCCCGCACTACGACCGCCTGGCCTCCTTTCGACGAGGCGAGCGGATGGCGGAGCTGTTGCGGCTGCCCACCCAGGGTTCGATCCTGGATGCTGCAGGCGGCACGGGGCGCGTTGCACAACACCTCGCGCCTCATTCCGGCCTAATCATTGTGATCGACGTGTCGCGGCCGATGCTGCAACGCGCCGCCGTCAAACCCGGCTTGCTGGCCGTGCAGGCCGAGGTCGAAAACCTGCCTCTCCCGCGGCGCAGCCAGGCGCGCATCGTGATGGTGGACGCATTCCATCACCTGCGCGACCAAGACCGGGCGCTGGCCGAAATGGCACGCGTGCTTGAGCCGGGCGGCTGTCTGGTCATCCTGGAGCCGGATATCCGCCGACTGGGCGTGCGCCTGATAGCGCTTGTAGAGAGACTGCTCCTCATGCGAAGCCGGTTCCGCCGGGGTGAGGATATCGTTCGCATGGCGCCACGGCTGGGGCTCGCCTCGAGGTTGGAGCGCGACGCCGATGGGTCAGCATGGATTGTCCTCGAGCGACAGACAGACTCGTGAGGCTCACCCCGATTCGAGTTGGGAGTCGGGCGCGGATAGCGGCTGGCCCGGATGGCGATGCATACGCCCCCCGCGTGTGGTGAGCGCCCGGCGGGCAGGGCGCGGGGGGCTCCACGGAGTGCAGCTTGAGTCGGCCGGCCGATGGATCATGGCGCCTCATGAGGTGCCACGGCCATTCGGCTACTTCAAAGGAAGGCCGGCACCCATGTGGCGCGGAATGGCACGCCCAGATAGTGAGCATATCAACTGTGTCCTTTCCCTTCCTAAGACTAGTATGGAGGATTGAAACGTGCCGGCTGCGGCCGCGGGCGCGCCTGCCCCGCACTGGCTGTGAAAGGTGAGCATGCCCTCGTCCGACCTGATTCTGCTCCACGCACCCAGCGTTTTCGATTTCCGCAGCAAATCGATCCTCTACGGACCGGTGAGCGATCTTGTCCCATCGACGCCGGTTTTCGAAATGTACCCGATCGGGTTCACCACCATTGCCGAGTATCTCGAGCGGCACGGCTACGACACGCGCATCGTGAACCTGGCCAGCCGCATGCTGGAGGATCCGGACTTCGACGTCGAGGCGAGCCTGCGCCGGCTGGATGCGCCGGCGTTCGGAATCGACCTGCACTGGCTGCCCCATGCGCACGGGTCAATCGAAGTGGCGGGTATCGTCAAGCGACTGCACCCCGCGCGAGCGATCATCTTTGGCGGATTCTCTGCGACCTATTTCCACAGCGAGCTCATCCGCTACGCAGCAGTCGATTTCGTTGTGCGTGGTGATTCCACCGAAGAGCCGATGCTGCAACTCGTCGGCTACTTGCGGTCTGGTGGATCGGCCCACCCTGCGTCCGGCTCGCCCGAGGCTCGGCGCCTGGGCGAGATCCCCAACTTGGTCTGGAAGGACCGCGATGGCGCAGTGCAGATCAACCCGCTATCGTATGTGCCTGAGGATTTGGATCACGTCCTCTTAGACTACACAGGCGTGGTTCGTTCCGTGGCGCGCTACAGGGATCTGGCCTCCCACAAACCTTTCCCGAATTGGATGAAGTATCCAATCACCGCCGCGCTCACCGTGCGTGGCTGCCGGTACAACTGCGTCTCGTGTGGGGGCTCGGCCTGCGCCTTCCGCACCCTGCACGGCCGGCAGAAACCGGCCTATCGCGACCCGGTGCAATTGGCCAGCGACATCCGGCGTATCGGAGATTTCAGCCAAGGGCCGGTGTTCGTCCTTGGCGACATCCGCCAGGCCGGTGAGACTTACGCCGAGCGATTCCTGGAGGCCGTTGGCGGTTACCCTCACCCGGTGTTCATCGAACTCTTCGATGCCGCGCCTAGGAGCTTTCTCGACCGGGTCGGTCGTGCGTTCCCCAATTGGACGCTCGAGATTTCGATGGAATCGCATGACGATGATGTTCGGCAGGCGTTCGGCCGCCCGTACACGCGCGAGGCGATTGAGCGCACCATGGAGGATGCACTGGCGGCCGGCTGCCAGCGTCTGGACCTGTTCTTCATGGTCGGGCTGAAGGGTCAAACCTACGAGTCGGTGATGGGAACGATCGATTACTCGCGCGAGATGCTCGAACGTTACGGCAGAGAGAGCATCCGCCGAGTGGTCCCATTCATCTCGCCGCTCGCACCGTTCGTCGACCCGGGTAGCCGGGCCTTCGAAGACCCCAGTGCTCATGGCTACCGCTTATTTGCGCGCACGTTGGAGGAACACCGCCTGCGGCTGCTCGCGCCGAGTTGGAAGTACGTGCTGAACTACGAGACGCGTTGGATGAACCGCCATCAAATCGTGGCAGCCACCTATGAGGCCGGGCGGAGGCTCAATCAGATCAAGGGCGAGTTGGGTGTCATCGACGCGGCGACGGCTATGGCAACCGATGCGCGCATCGGCAACGCGGTGCGGCTCATCGGGGAGATCGACCGCATCATGGCCGAACCCAATGCCACCGAAAGGCACATACGCCTGAAAGCGCTCAAGGCGCAAGTCGATAACTCCAACCTCAGCACGGTGTGCGACAAGCGCGAACTGGAAATCCCCGTGCGCGGCTGGCGGATCAACTTGGTCCAGGCTGCGCGAGTAGCTGTAAGAGGCTGGTGGCGCCGCCAGACCCGCTCACGCAGCGATCTGCGACTCTGAGGCAAGAGGACAGTCTGCGCAAGGTCAAGAGAGAGTGCGCCATGGCCGGGCCCGGTCATGGCGCACTTTGCGTCCCGGCTTGGGCTCGCGCGCGGAGCCGGGGCCTGGAGACGCGGCCGGGGACACCAGATGCTCGAGACGAGAGCAAGTTGCTCGACATGGCGGGGCGGGCGGCCAATCACAGGGTCAAATGGCGTGCGGGTCCGCGAGCGTCCTGCAAATAGACAACAGATATCGCATTACAAGCTGCGCGGCCATATGTGATATTCGTCACTAACGACAACTGGCTGTTCCGAAGCACAATTCGACCATCCCCTTATGCGCACATCGACATATCCAGTATTTGCGACAAGGAGGAGGAATGGTGGCTGGGGAATTCGAAGGCGAAATCAACGCACTCCACGCCGAAATCTGTGCGGGGCTGGCGGACCCGAAGCGCATCCTCATCCTCTATGAGCTGCACGATCAACCGCGCACTGTCACTGAACTAGTCCAGGCGCTGGGTATTCCTCAGCCCGCGGTTTCCCGCCATCTCAAAACACTGCGCGAGCGAGGCATGGTCATTGCCGCTCGCCAAGGTCCTTCGGTCTTGTACAGCCTGGGTGATGAACGCCTGATCCAGGCACTCGACCTGCTGCGCGCCGTTTTGCGCGAAAACCTTTCGCGCCGCGCGGACCTCGTCGGTCAAATGGGCTGAGGCCCATCTTCTCAAGGAGGAAACATGTCTAGGTCGGACCCCACCAAGCCCAAGCGTCTGGCCATCATCGCCAGCAAGGGCAGCCTCGATTGGGCCTATCCCCCGTTCATCCTGGGCAGCACGGCTGCCGCGATGGGCTGGGAGGTCGGCATCTTCTTCACCTTCTTCGGGTTGTCGCTGCTCAAGCCCAAGCTCAACATGAGCGTCACTCCGCTGGGCAACCCGGCCATGCCGATGAAGATGCCCTTCGGCCCGAAGTGGTTCCAGAACATCGTCTGGCCCATCCCGGTTTTCATGATGTCGATCCCGGGCTTCCAGTGGCTGGCGACGACGTTGATGAAGATGACCTTCAAGAATTCCAACGTCGCCACGGTCGAGGAGTTGCGCGATATCTGTATTCAGTTTGGCGCGCGCCTGATTGCCTGCCAGATGACGATGGACGTCTTCGGCTTCAAGCCCGAGGAGTTCATACCCTCCGCCGAGGTTGCCGGTGCGGCCGCCTTCCTCGAGTATGCCGGGGATGCGGATGTCACCCTTTACGTCTAGTGGACGCTCGCGAAACGTCCAGGAGAGAAACGAGACATGAGCGACAAGAGCAGAACCGTGCTTGACCTGAAAGGCCTGTTGTGCCCGATGCCGGTGGTAAAGCTCGCCCTGGCCATGAAGACGATCCCGGTCGGCGCGATCATCGAGGCCACCGCCTCCGACCCGGGCGTGGTGGCAGACATCCCGGCCTGGGCGCGATCGAGCGGCAACGAACTTGTTACTTTGGACAAGGTCGCCGACAAAGAATTCCGCTTCGTGGTTAAGCGCCTGAAGTAGCAGGCGGGAGGCCGGACGATGTCCGTTCTATTGGTGTCGAAATGGGCTGCGCTAGCTGGGCTGGTCATTTGTGTGGCCGGCTTGGGGCTGCGCTGGCGCAGGTCGATGGCACGTGCCCGGCCGCGCGATCTTGCACCGGCGCGCGGATCGGGAATGGCGGGTGTGGCGTATGCCTTCACGGCTGGGATGATGCCCTGGGCCAAGGAAAGCACCCGCCACCACTGGATTGCCTATCTGCGTGGCATCGGCTTCCACGTCGGGATCTTCATCGGGCTGCCGCTGGTTGCGGCCAACCCGTGGTGGGGGCTGTTGCCCAACGGGCCGCGCCTCGGGCTGGGGACGTTGCTCGGGCTTTGCGCTGTGTTGGGTGCCGCCGGTATCGTGATGCGCATCCGCGAGCCCATCTTGCGCACTTTGAGCACAGCCGACGACTATGTGGCGATTGTGTTGGTGAGCGCCTTCCTGGCATTCGAGGCGGCGGCCCTGGTTTCCTTTGCATGGATGTCGGTGATGTACCTGGCGGTGGGCATCCTGCTTGCCTACATCCCGTTGGGAAAGATTCGCCATTGCCTTTACTTCTTCTTCGCGCGGGCGTTCTTTGGCCAGTTCGTAGGCCGGCGCGCGGTGATTCACCCGCAGCTGAGGGTCGCTTCGCCGGCGATGCGGGCGGGGGAGGCAAGGCGATGAGCGACATGGTCGAGACCGCGCTGGGAGTATTCGAGCGTCAGCTTGGCCGCCCGCTGGAGGCCGCACTCGAGGTATGTGCCCGCTGTGGTGTGTGTGCGGAGGCCTGCCACTACTTCCAGGCCGAGCCAACAGTGGAGAACACGCCGGTTGCACGGGGCGAAGCCTTGCGCCGGGTGTACCGCGCTGAACACGACTTCCTCGGGCGCATCGCTCCGTGGTGGGTGGGAGCAGAGAGGCTAGACGAGGCTTCGCTGACCCGCCTGGCCGAAACAGCCTTCAGCCGCTGTACGCTCTGCCGCCGGTGCACATTCAACTGCCCGCTGGGAGTTGACACACCGCTGATGATGCGCGCTGTGCGCGCCATGGCCACCGCGGCCGGCGTGGCTCCCGAGATCCTAGTAATGCTGGCCGACGCGGCGATCGAGAAGGGACGCAGCCCGGAGATCTTCCGCGACCTTTTCATCGAGCAAATGACGGACCTGGAACCGGAACTGCGCCAAGTCACGGGCAATCCGCAAGCACGTCTGAGCGTCGAGCGACCGGGGGCGCGAGTGCTGTACGTGGCGCTAGCCGGCGTGCATACGATCCTTCCGCCCGCGATCATCTTCACTGCCGCCGGCGAAGATTGGACCCTCAGCTTGTTCGAGGCCGCCAACTACGGTGTGTTCCTGGCCGACCCAGGGCGCGCCAAGCAGATCGCAGCGCGCATCGTAGATGAGGCCAAAGGCCTAGGTGTCGAGGAAGTGGTGCTGGCCGAATGTGGGCATGCTTATGCCGCGTTGCGCTGGGAAGCGCCGACCTGGTTCGGCGGAAGCTTCCCTTTCCGAGTAGTCAGCCTGGTGGAGAAGATCGACACTTATCTGACACAGGGGCGCCTGAACCTGGATCCGCGCGCCGTACGCGAGCGAGTTACCTATCATGACTCGTGCAACATGGCTCGCTCGGGAGGCGTGATCGAGGAACCGCGGCGCGTACTTCGCGCCATCGCGCCCGACTTTGTCGAGATGACTCCCAACCGGCACGAGGCCCTATGCTGCGGGGGCGGTGGCGGGCTGGTCGCATTGCCAGAGTACGAAGACCTGCGCCTGCGGGCTGGCAAGCCCAAGGCGGACCAGGTGCGACGCACAGGCGCCCGCACGGTCGTGGCTGCCTGCGAGAATTGCCGTCTGCAATTGGGCGATCTCAACCGGCACTATGGTTTGGAGGTCGAGATCAGCGCTGTGGCGGATCTGGTTGTGCGTGCCATGCGTCCGGCGGATCTGAACGAAGAGGCCGTATCCGTCCGCGCAGAGGCCATTGCGGCCTGACGTGCTCGGCGTGGCCAATCCGGAAACCGAAATAGGTCGGGCCCGCAGAGGCGGGCCCGACCTTGTTCTTATAGCGAGGAGGCGACGGTGGGAATTGAACCCACGGTGAGGGTTTTGCAGACCCTTGCCTTGCCACTTGGCGACGTCGCCGGGAAGCTTGTTGCCCGGGATTCCCCGGGCAACCGTCAGAGAGCGGGCGAGGGGATTCGAACCCCCGATCTTCTCCTTGGCAAGGAGACGTTCTACCGCTGAACCACGCCCGCAAGCCACGCTGCGATCAGCCGGAGTGCCGAGACCCAGAATTGAACTGGGGACACCGCGATTTTCAGTCGCGTGCTCTACCAACTGAGCTATCTCGGCGAGAGTCTCAGCCCTCCGCTAGGATCGACTAGAGACGCCGCGATTCTACCTGTGCCCCCATCCATTGTCAAGCGAATCAAGGTCTGCGATGCGCTCAATTACCGCATTCCCTCCACAGCGCTCACGCCGGTGGCGCAATGCCGATCGAGGATTCCCCTTCGGCGCACGGCGCTGATGCAGTTTGCCATGCCTCGCGGACTATGCTATCATCACGCGGTGCGCCGGGATGGCCTACTCTTCCTGCGGCGCGTAGGTCCAAACTGCGGCGCGGCCTCCAGCGGGGGTCGCGCGCATGCACTTTTTGGGAGAGGGGCCGCCTGCACGGCGCCCCGGCCGCTTGGCATGGGAGTGGACGACGTCGATGAGCGATCAACCGGTTTTCCTCACCCGTGAGGGCCTCAAGCAGCTTGAGGAAGAACTCGAGTTCTTGCGGACCAAGCGTCGTGCCGAAGTGGCCGAGCGCCTGCACGATGCCATGGAAGGCGGCGAGCTCATCGAGAATGCCGAGTACGAGAGCGCCAAGAACGAGCAGGCCTTTGTTGAAGGGCGCATCCTGCAGCTCGAGGCAATGCTCAGCAATGCCCAGGTGATCGAAAGCGGGGGACCCGAAGACGTGGTGCGGGTGGGAAGCACGGTCACCATCCAAGAAGAGGCCCAGCCGCCGGAGAAGTACACCATCGTCGGCGCGGCCGAAGCCAACCCCAAGCAGGGACGCATTTCCAATGAGTCGCCGCTCGGCCAGGCGCTGCTCAATCGCAAACCCGGCGATGAAGTGCGGGTCAACGCGCCGGCCGGAATGTTGACTTTTCGCGTGCTGAAGATCGAATAGCCGCCGCCTCGTGGGGCCGGCCCCGCGCGGAACGCCGTGCGGGGCTTTTTGATACGCGGGTCCGTGGTTCGTCCAGGAGCCGGGTGGCATGCGTCCATTGAGCGAAATCGAGCGCAACCGCATCGAGAAGGTTCGCCGCCTGCGTGAGGCGGGCAGCGAGCCCTACCCCGCGCGTGTGCGGCGAACGCACACGACCGCCCAGGCGCTGGCCGCGTTCGCCGCGTCCCCGGAAGGCAAGCCCGAGGCGGCGGTGGCGGGCCGGCTGCGCTCGATCCGCACGATGGGCAAGGCCACCTTCGCCCACCTCGAGGACGCTAGCGGCCGGTTGCAGATCTATCTCCGCGCCGACGAGCTGGGGCCCGAGATGCTGCGCACCTTCGCCGACTTGTACGACCTGGGGGACTTCATCCAGGCTGAGGGCTATTTGTTCGCCACGCGCACCGGCGAGGTGACGCTGCACGTGCGAGCCCTGGCCATGCTGGCCAAGTCGATCACCCCGTTGCCGGCCGCCAAGGAAGATGAGGTGGACGGGAAGCGGGTGGTCTATTCCGCTTTTGACAACCCCGAGGCGCGCTACCGCGAGCGCTACGCCGATCTGGCGCTCAACCCGGACGTGCGCGACGTTTTTCGCGCGCGAGCCAAGGTCGTCACCGCCGTGCGCTCATTCCTCGACGGGCTCGGCTTTGTTGAGGTCGAGACTCCCATTTTGCAGCCCATTTACGGAGGGGCGGCGGCGCGTCCGTTCGTTACCCATCATAACCAGCTCCATCAGGATCTCTATCTGCGCATTTCGTTTGAGTTGTATCTCAAGCGCCTGCTCGTGGGAGGCCTCGAACGCGTCTACGAGATCGGGCGCGACTTCCGCAACGAGGGCGTGTCGTTCAAGCACAACCCGGAATTCACGCAACTCGAATTCTACGTGGCCTATGCCGACTACCGCGACGTGATGACTCTTACCGAGGAATTGGTTTCTCACACGGCGCAAGCCGTGCGCGGAACGATGCGCGTTGCGTATCAGGGGCAAACGCTTGACTTTACCCCGCCGTGGCGGCGAGTGGACCTCAACCAGATCGTGGGCGAGGCCTCAGGCATCGACCTGCGGCAGCACCCGACCGCCGAAGGGCTGGCGGGGGCGATGCGCGAGCACGGGCACTCGCCGACGCCCGGTGCGACGCGCGGCAAGCTCATCGAGAGCCTGCTGGCCCATTACGTCGAACCCTCTCTGGTCCAACCGACATTCGTCTACGATTACCCGCGCGATATCTCGCCGCTGGCCAAGATCAAACCCGGCGACCCGCAGACCGTCGAACGCTTCGAAGGGTTTGTGGCGGGCATGGAGCTGTGCAACGCTTTCACCGAGTTGAACGACCCGCTCGACCAGGAATCTCGTTTCGATGAAATGGCTCGCATGTACGGAGCCGATGATGAGGACCGCAACCCGCTGGATGAGGACTATCTGAACGCGATGCGCTACGGCATGCCGCCGAACGGCGGGTTCGGTATGGGCCTCGACCGCCTGACGATGCTGCTCACCGACCAGGCCACGATCCGCGAGGTGATCCTGTTCCCGCATTTGCGCTCGCGGGAGGAGCCGCGAAGATCGGCGAGCGGCGATGTGACCCAACCGGAGACCCTCGGGAGAGATGAATGACCAATGCATTGGTTGAACTCAAGGCGCACTTGGGTGAGGTGGCGGATCTTTCGGCCGCGGCTGCGGTTCTGGAGTGGGATCAACTCACCTACATGCCGCGCGGCGGTGCTGAAGCTCGCGCGCAGGCCTCAGCCACACTGGCCGGGCTGACCCACGAGAAGTTGATATCACAGCGGACCGGCGACCTGCTCGAGGCCGCCGCCGGCGAAACGAGCACGTCGGATTCGGATTCGGACGAGGCGCGGTTGGTGCGAGTGACCCGGCGCGAGTATGACCGTCAGCGGCGCGTGCCGACCTCCTGGGTCGGCGAATTCACTCGCGTCTCTTCCATCGCCACCACGACATGGGAAAAGGCCAAGCCCGCCTCCGACTTCGCCCTATTCCGTCCACACCTGGAGCGCATCGTTGCCATGCGCCGCGAGTACGTCGAATTCTTCGCCCCGTACGATTCGATCTATGATCCGCTGCTCGACGGCTTCGAGCCAGGCATGAAGACGGCCGAAGTGACGGCGGTGTTCTCGGTGCTGCGCCCGGCGCTGGTCGATCTGGTGCACAAGATCGCCGAGCGCGCCGGCGCGGTGGACGATCGCTGCCTGCAAGGCGATTTCGACGAGGCCCGCCAGTGGGATTTCGGCGTCCAAGTACTCAAGCGCATCGGGTACGATTTCGACCGCGGCCGGCAGGACCGCTCGGCCCATCCGTTCACCACCTCCTTTTCGCCCGACGACGTGCGCATCACGACCCGCTTCCACCGTGATCTCGTGGCCTCGGCCTTGATGAGCACCGTCCACGAGGGAGGGCACGCGCTCTACGAGCAAGGGATCGCGCCCGCGCTCGCCCGCTCGCCTCTCGCCAACGGTGCGTCTCACGGCATGCACGAGTCGCAATCGCGCATGTGGGAGAACTTGATCGGCCGCAGCCGTTCTTTCTGGAAGGTGTTCTATCCGCAATTCCAGAGGACTTTCGGAGAATTCGCTAAGGTGCCGCTCGAGACTTTCTATCGCGCGCTAAACAAGGTTACGCCCTCGTTGATCCGCGTCGAGGCCGACGAGGTGACTTACAACCTGCACATCATGCTGCGCTTCGAGCTCGAGCTAGCGCTGCTGCAAGGCGACCTGGCGGTGAAGGACCTGCCGGGGGTGTGGAACCAGAAGATGAATGACTACCTGGGCGTCCTGCCGCCGGACGACGCGCAGGGCGTATTGCAGGACGTGCACTGGTCGGGCGGGTCGATGGGCTACTTCCCCACCTACTCGCTGGGGAATGTGATCTCCGTTCAGTTGCTCAACACGGCGCTCGCGCAATCGCCGAGCCTGGCGAGTGATCTGGATCGCGGCGAGTACGGCTCACTGCTGGGCTGGCTGCGCGAGAATATTCATCGCCACGGGGCCAAGTTCGAATCGCCCGAGTTGTTGCGGCGCATCACCGGCGAGGCTCTGACCCCCCAGCCGTATATCCAATACCTGAAAACCAAGTTTGGGGAGATTTACGGCTTCTGATGATGCGTGGGCGCGCTGGTGTGCGACGCGTGAAGGCAATCGCAGCCCGGGGATTGCCCGGAACGCAGAGCAACTGCATTTCCGATCAGGCACGTCGTGGCGGCATCCCCTGCGGATGCCGCCATTCTTGATGGGATGACCTGGTGAACTTGGCATCGTGGTTGGGGCGGGTCTCAGACCCGCCGCGACGGGGGGGCATTGGTTCGTGAATAGGTTTCCCATGCGTCGAATCATCCCGCTCGTCCTGATCGGTCTCCTGCTTCTTGGGATTGCCGACCCCGCCACCGCGAAGGTGCAAGTGAGCGTGTACTACGCTGGCCCCTCGGGCGGCGTGCGCTCGGCACTCGAGCTGGCCGGGTTCGATCTTGTTGTCCAGCCCGAGCAGGCCAAGGTGCTGGTGCTCAACGGAGTCATGCCGCCCGAGGCGAGGGTTGGCGATCGGCTTGCGGCGGGCAAAGGTCTCGTGCTGATCCTGGGCCGCGAGCTCACCCAGGGGGATCTTGAATCGGCGCTTGGCGGTTCGCCGAGAGTGCGCATTGCAGAGGACCCGCTCAGCCTGGAGGCATCTCCTCTCGCGGGGCAGGCGCAGGCGCAGGCGGTGGGCGTGGTGTGGAATAGCGCGCCGCAAGTACGTGCGCGCCTCTTGCTTAGCGGAGCGGACCTCACTCCTCTGGCGCAGGGATATCCAGGCGGCGAGCTTATTCTCGGCGTGCGCGAAAGGGACGGCGCCGCGACCTTTGTCTTCACACCGTTTCTAGATTCAGACAACAACCCGCAGATTCAGGAATGGGCTTACTTCAACTACCTGGTATATGCATTGGTGATGCGCGCCGGCGGGCTTGCGCCGTTGAGTTTCGCCGACTATCCAGGTTCGCCCGTGCCGCATGCCGGAGATCGCATCGCCATTCTTGCTGCGTTGGCGGTGCTGCTCGTTCTGGTTTCGCTGGCGTTTGGTGTGGTGCGGCGCTACAGCCGGGCACACCCTGAAGCGCTGGATGGTATCGTCGCCGATCGGGCGGCCTTTACGGCGCGGTCGGCCGAAACGGGCTGGGAGCGAGTGGGATTCCACCGGCCGCTCGGGGGCTTCCTGCTTTCGCTCATGCTGGGCCTCATCCTGTTCGTCCCGCTCATCATCTACCAGAACCTTGTGCTTCCAGTCTACATTCTGCCCTCGGCCCAGGCGCTCGGGCTGTGGGGCAGGGTGTTGCAGTTCTTCAACGTGGCCTGGCTGTTCTTCGACATGGGGACAAGCATCGCCTTCATCAAATACCTTTCACAGTACCGGGTTCACGACCCGCGCAAAGGGATCCAGTACGGCCAGGTCTTTGTTTGGTGGCAGATGCTCTCAGGAGCCGTTCAGGTGGCGATGGTGGTCGGCCTGGCGTCCTCGGTGGTGCCACGAACGACGTATGCGTTGTACGCATGGAGTGTGATCCTGCATTCGCTCATTCAACTGCCGGGCTGGTTCCTTGTCTTCAATCACGCGCTCAAGGGTTTCCAGCGGTCGGACCATGCCCAGTTCCTGGAGTTGGTCTGGCAGGTGCTGATGCCGATGCTAGCTCAGCCAATCGTGGTGGCGCTCATGTACGCATGGGGCAGGGCCCACCCAGCGATGGGCGGGGCGATGGGCGGCCTGCTAGGCATGGGGCTGGCGGCGTATGTGGCCGAGGCGTTCACCTTTGGCCTGGGCTTCTGGCTTTACCGGCGCATGGGCTACAGCGTGCGGGTGCTGTTCCTGGCGCATTTCGATTGGGAGGTGGTGCGCACGAGCTTTGCCTTCGGGGTGTTCGAGATGCTGGGCTCGCTGGCCTGGGCTGCCGGTCAGGCGGCCGAGATATGGATCACCCAATCGCGGCTCGTCAACTACGCCGAGGTGTGGGGCAACTGGGTGCTGGCCCAGAATTTCGTCTTCGCCTTTAACGTGCTGCAGACGCTCAACAACGGGGTCATGCCAGCCATCTCGGAAGCCATCTCCAACGGTAAGCGCGTGCTCAGCCAATATTACAGTGCCCAATCCTACCGCTATGGAGGGATGATCAGCGCCTTCATCGGGGCGGTGCTCTTGGCGGTGGCCGACCGGTTCATCCTCGGCGCCTCGGGCCCGGAGTTCGTGCGCGCGGCCGGTTACGCCGTGCCGCTCATCCTGTGGGGGGCCATCCAGTATCCCTCGTGGGTGGGCGACACCGTGCAACTTGGCAGCAACCGTCCCTACCTCAAGTCACTCCTCGTTTTCGGCGAGCAAGTGCTGCGCGTGGTCCTGGCTCTGCTGCTGCTCGCGCGGCTGCAGGTCAACGCGCTGATCGTGGCCTACTTCGCCGGGCTGCTCACCAAGGGGATCGTTGCATACTTCATCAACCACCGCACGTGCTTCCCGCAGCGTTTCTACTTCTGGTCGTCGTTGGCGGCCCCGCTCCTGGCTGGCGGAACGCACTACCTGATCTTGCGCGGACTGACCGGTTTGATCTGGCGGGCCGACCAGCTCAGCAGCGTGCTGATCTTCTTCATTGGAATCCTGCCGAGTTTTCCGGTGTACGCCTTCCTCTACGCTCTGTTCGGAGGCTGGGATGAGGGCACGCTTGCGGAACTGCGCGAAGCGATTCCGTTCTCCGGCTTCATGCGTCCCGTCACCTGGGTCTTCTATGCGGCCTCGGCGCTCGGGTGCCGTGTGAGCCCACTGCACGGCCGCTTCCCCCTGACCCTGCGTGAGGCCGCGCTGCGTGAGGCGAGCCAACTCACTCTGGAGAAAGTCCCGCTGTAGAAGGTGAGGCATGGCATGGCTGTGCTGCATTTGATTTCCCACACCCACTGGGATCGAGAGTGGTATCTACCGTTCCAGGAATTTCGCCTGAAGCTGGTCCAACTCGTCGACGGCACGCTGGGGCTGTTGGCCCGCGACCGCGGCTTTCGGCACTTCATGCTCGACGGGCAGACGATCGTGCTCGACGACTACCTGGCACTGCGCCCAGATCGCGAGCGGGAAATCGCCGCCCACGTGCGCAGCGGGCGGCTGCTCATCGGGCCGTGGTTCGTTCTTCCTGACGAATTCCTGGTGAGCCCGGAGGCCATCGTACGCAATCTGCTCGAAGGCGGGCGCATCGCGGCGCGCTTCGGGCGGAACATGCCGGTGGGATACATCCCGGATCCGTTCGGGCACATCGGCCAGATGCCGCAGATTCTGCGCGGGTTCGGCATCGAAACGGCATGCGTTCAACGCGGGCTGGATGACCAGCCGTGCGAGTTCTGGTGGCAATCACCGGATGGATCCAAGGTGCTGATGGCCTACCTGCGTGAGGGGTACGGCAACGCCGCCGGGTTGCAGGCGGATGACCCGCGGCGGTTCCTCAGGGTCGTGCGTGAATTGGGCGCCGCCCTGGTGCCCCATTCGGCGGCAGGCCACGTGGCATTGATGTACGGGACTGATCATATGCAGCCGGCGCCGGAGACCAGCACGGCGCTGGCTTTTACCGCACGCCGGCTGAAGGGCGACCGCCTGGTTCATTCGACGCTGCCCGCGTACGTGGGAGGCATACGCCGCGCGCTTGGCGCGCGCATGGCCGGCCTGCAGGTGATCGAGGGCGAATTGCGTTCCTCCAAGCGCTGGCACCTGCTGCCGGGCGTGATGTCGGCCCGCATGTGGGTCAAGCAAAGCAACCACGCGTGCGAGGAACTGCTCGAGGCGTGGGCCGAACCGTTCAGTGCCTGGGCGGAATGGGCGGGCGCCAAAGGCGAGGCAGGCGGCCCAAGGGCCGCACCCGATGACTCCCTTGCCCGTCCGGCTGCGGTTGTGAGCGAAGCGTGGCGCTTGCTCATGCAATGTCATGCGCATGATTCGATCTGTGGCTGCTCGATCGACCAAGTTCATGACGAAATGCGGCCGCGCTTCGACCAGGTGCGGCAAATAGGCGAGGTGATCACCCGCCAGAGCCTGGGCCGGCTGGCCGCCTTGACCGAATCGCGCGCACCGCGCGAAGTGGGCGAGGCGCGCGCAGCGATCGTCGTCTTCAATCCAGTGAGCTGGGCCCGGAGTGACCGGGTCGAGGTGGACTTGGAAGTCGGATCCGATGTCGGCGACTTTGATATCGTGGACGACCGCGGAGTGCGGGTGGAGATGGATCGCCGCGGTCTCGGATCGCGCGAACTGATCCATACCACGCTCGACCGAGAGGGCTTCCGCAGCTCCATCGGCATGGTGCATGAAGGGCGCGTAGCCGGGATGAACCTGCAGGCGCTGGAGGTCGCGCGCCAAGGGGCGCGCGCAGTGCTGCGGGTTGCGCTCTCATCGAAAGGCTCTCCCAATCGCAGCGCCTGGGAGCAAGGCGTGAATAGGGTCAACGCCCTGCTAGAGGATGAGGCGGTGACCACCTACGAGGTTTTGGCACGCTCGGTGGATGAGACTCGCGTGCAGTTTGCCGCGCGCGACCTCCCCAGCCTCGGCTATCGCACCTTATTCGTGAAACCCCGCAACCGCGGCAGACCCTCTTTGGCAAAGCCGCTGCCCGCCTGGGCGAAGTGGCTCGTGCCCCTCGGTGCATTGCTCGGAAGGCTGGGCCTTTCGGCCTGGCAGTCGGGCACGGAGCGCGAGTGGCGGCGCGGTTTGCGGACCATTGACAACGAGTTTCTTCGTGTGGAAGCGGGTGCAAGCGATGGATCGCTGGCAGTTTTCCACAAGCCGACTGGAATGAGACTGCGTGGACTCAATCTTTTCGAGGACGAAGGAGACCGCGGCGACGAGTACAACTTCTGCCCGCCGGGCGACGACCGCCTGGTGCGCGGCGGGCGCGTACGCGCGGTGCACGGGCGTCGCAGCAACACAGCGCAGGAGCTGCGCCTGCGGCTCAGGCTGCGCCTTCCACGCGAATTGGCTCCCAACCGCATGCGTCGATCCCGCGCAAAGGTGGATGTGCCGGTCGAGGTGCGCGTCCGCCTGACCGCGGGGGTGGACCGCGTCGACGTAGAAGTGCAAGTCGATAATCGGGCGAAGGATCACCGCCTGCGGGTGTTGTTTCCAACGCCGCTGCGGACGGAGTCGGCTTCCTACGACGGCCACTTCGAGGTCGTGCCGCGGGGCGTCCGCTTGCCGCAGTGGGACGAAACCTGGGTGGAGCAGCCTCGTCCGGAGAAGCCCCAACGGCGATGGGTTGACATCAGCGACGGGTTGGCGGGGTTGATGATCGCCAATCGGGGATTGCCCGAGGTGGAGGTACGGCCGACGGCGAATGGGAGCGAGATCGCATTGACGCTGATGCGTTGCGTGGGCTGGCTCTCACGCGACGACTTCCCGAACCGACGCGGACACGCCGGCCCGGGGCTCGAGACCCCCGGGGCGCAGATGCCCGGTCGCCACCTCTTTGCCTACTCTATTCTCCCTCATGCCGGCGATTGGCAACAGGCCTACCGCCGCGCGCACGAGTTTACGCGGCCAGCGCGCGCCGTGCCCGCAACCCTTCACCGCGGTCACATGCCCTCGAGTGCCTCGCTGGTGAGCGTACACGGGGGTGACTTCCTGGTGACCGCGGTGAAACAGGCCGAACGGGGCACGGCCCTGGTTGTGCGTGGGGTCAACCTCGGCAAGACCCCGGCGCGTGTGCATATTCGGCCCTGGAGGCATTTCGGGCGCTGCCAGTTGGCGCGCCTCGATGAAACGCCGCTCTCGAACCTATCGATGCATCGAGATGGAAACGCCGAAATCGAGGTGCGCCCGGCCCAGATTGTGACCCTGCTGTTCTCCGACCCAACATCGCGAATACGGCGCTGATTTCGGCGTCGGTCCATATGCGCGGAGGGGGGTGCCAACATCCCGCGTACCTTCTGCGCTCGGCCTCAATCACGCCGCATTAGAAAAGTCGACGTTGGCATCCCCATGCAGGGAGGCAGGCCCTGGGCAGGTCAACTTATGTTCGGTGGGAGCACTACAAAGGCAACGCAGCGTTGGGGGTCCACACGCGGATGGCGGCCTCGCCGCTGAGCGGGCACTTGTACTCGCAGATGCCGCAACCGATGCAGCGTTCGCGCACAACCCTTGGT
>Ga0154809_1046_pt1 | contig 20563 bp, 20 predicted proteins | sample Rifle2008BG16ft_FD_105817 | JGI IMG/M metagenome (GOLD analysis project Ga0154809, IMG submission 105817) | Chloroflexi bacterium RBG_16_64_43 | reverse complement strand
AGATTCTCGCGCGCCGAGAGGCGCTCGTAGAGCGAGGGCGTCTCGGTCAGCACGCCGGTCTGACGGCGCACCTCTTTGCCGTGGGTCGCCGGATCAAGCCCCAGCACGCGCATCCGGCCCGCATCCGGCTTGAGCACCCCATTGAGCAGGCGCACCGTGGTTGTCTTGCCCGCGCCGTTCGGGCCCAACACGCCGAAGACCTCGCCCTCGCTGAGTGCGAACGATAGATCGCGCACAGCGTGCACGGCGCCGAACGCGCGGCTGAGGCCGCTCGCCTCGATGACCACCATGGATCCGCCTTTCAGGCCGCCGCCATTGGCTCGGATGCCGGTACGGGGGACTCAACAAGGTCGTGCACGGGCAGGCGCCGCGTGACGATGAGCCATGCCACGAAGAGCAGCATGCCAATCCACCCCAGCGGGCTGACCGGCGTTCCGCCCCAGGTCAAATCGAAGGGGGTGAGGAAAAGGATCGATAGGCCCGCCGTGGCGTTGAGCGCGCCGTGCGCCAGCGCCGGCGCCCACGGGCTGCGCGTGCGTAGATACAGCCAACTGAAGATGGCGCCCAGCAGAACACACGCCACCACCATCATCAGCGTGCCGAGCACCGGTGCGCTTGGGAAGTTGTGCCCCTGCAGAATGACCGGCGCATGCCAGATGCCCCAGATCGCCCCGCTCAGCAGGATGGCCTTCCATTGCCCCAGCGGGAGAAGCTGCGGCAGAAGGAACCCACGCCACCCCAGCTCCTCGCCCATCCCGAAGATCGTGTTGAAAAGAGGTGCCAGGGTTAGGCTAAGGCCGATCTGGGCTAGGACGACCACCCATGCTGGAACTGGCAACCCGCCCGGGATTGAGGCGAGGCTTTGCTTGATCACCCCGAATCCCAGGTCCAGGCGGGCCAGCCCGAAGACCATGGTGAACACGCCAGCCGCCAAGGCGAGAGCGGGCGGGAGCAGCCAGGCCCACAAATACATGCGCTTCTGGCCGAGCCGTCCAAGGTTCAAGCTGCGCAGGCTCTTCTTCGCCGTGACGCGCGTGGCGATAAGCGCGCCCAGGCCCGGCCCCCACATGGCCAGCGACCAAGCGGCCAGCGCGGCGACCTGCTGCGTTTCGGGCGCCGCGCCGCGAAAGGCCAGAGGCAGCACAAACAACGGCCAGGATACGCCAAAGGCTATCGACAAGAAAACGATTAGCGGTTTCCGGTCCAACATACGGCTATATCCTCAATCTCAGTCTGCCCGATTAGGGCGTGATTTCGCCCGGCATGCTGCGCCGACGGCGGGCGCCAGGGGTGAGTGGCCGCTTGGCCACGAGGGTGAGCTTAGGCGACCCCTCGCGGTGGAATACGTTGACTGCCTCCCACCCCTGCTCGCCCAACTCATTGAGCGCCGCCTCAAGATCCTCGTCTTGGGTACCAGTCCAGCGGCCGACAGTGAGCACACGGTACTCCCAGGCGGCGGTCTCGGCCATGGTCTACTTCTCCTCGACCGGGGTCGACCGTGCGAGCGATACAAGGCCCGCCATGCCGCCCAGGTTCATCGTCTCGACGGCGCTGCTGGGCACGATCACCAGCGCGCCTTTCTCCTTCAAGCCTTCGAAGAGCATGTTCATGGCGCGCAGGTGCAGCGCGGTGGGGTTATCCTTGTAGGCGAGCGAGGCCTCGGCGAACGACGCGGCAATCTGCTTTTCCGATTCACCAAGGATTACCCGTGCCTGCCGTTCACGCTCGGCCTGCGCCTGGCGGCTGAGCGCATCCTCGAGGTCCTGGGGGACGATGACGTCGCGAATCTCCACCGATTGGACGGTGATGCCCCACGGCGTGGTGCGCTCGTCGATGATTTTCTGCAGGTCGGCGTCCATCCGCGCGCGCCCGACCAGGATGTCGGCCAGGTTCATTTGGCCGATGATCTCGCGCAATGCGGTCTGCGCGGCCCAGGCGATGGCGGCCCGGTAATCCTCCACTTCGAGCGCGGCCTTTTGTGCATCCCAGGCCAGCCAGAACAGCACCGCATCCACGTCCACCGGCACGGTGTCCTTGGTGAGGGTCTTCTCCGCGGTGAAGGGGGTGACCATCACCCGGTGGTCGATCCACATCGCCGTCCGGTCAACGATCGGGATGATCCAGAACAGACCTGGCCCGCGCAACCCGTGAAACTTCCCGAAGCGCAGGACAATGGCCTTCTCCCACTGGTTGGCAATCTTGAGCGCGAATAGGATGTAGAAAGCGATCAGCAGCAGGAGGCCCGAGAGCGGTAGGCCGATCCACTGCGCCACGTGCAGCGAGTCGAGCAGCGCCGCCAGGCCGACCATAACGGTCGTGATCACTATGAACAGGAAGATCGAGACCGGGTTAGCGCTCCGATCGGGAACCTTGCGGTCGAACAGGGCTTGCTTCATGGCTCGCGAGGTAAGGCTCATTTCTCCTCCACACATGCGGCTCGGCGATTACTGCGTGGAGCGTTTGGCTCCGCGGCGTGCCAGGCCATGGGCGAACGCGGCTTCGATTTCATCCGCGGTGAAGCCGAACTTGATGGCTTCCTCCATCCACACCTCGATCAGCGTTTCCAGGCGCGCCCGCCTTTCGCGTTCGGATGTATGTGGCGGTGCCTGTTCCATCACGTATGTCCCTCGTCCTTGCTGAGTTGAGATCACCCCTTCCTCGTGCAAGAGGCGATAGGCACGAGCCACCGTGTTGAAGTTGATGCGCAGCTCGGAGGCCATTTCGCGCACAGTTGGCAACTGGCTGCCCGGGTCAAGCGTGCCGGCGGCAACCAGGGTTTTGACCTGTTCGAAAATCTGCACGTAGATCGGGACCCGGCTGTGAAGATCTAGACGCAAATGCATTGGCCTACTCCCGATTGAACTAATTGTGCGATTAAACTAATTGTAGCATTGAACTAATTGTATAACAGCTTTCCAGTATGTCAAGCGACGTTCGAATGAGCTTGAAATAGGCTGGATTCGATTGCCCAAGGGGTATTCTCCGCTCTGGAAGAAGTCGAGATGGCCAGCATGTGCCGGGGGTCTTTCCCTCCCATGCCTGCAGCATGGGTGCAAGTCCAACCTGGTCGCTCCCGGCTGCGACTCGTGGGGCGAGGTGCTTCGGCCGGCGCAGGCAGGAGACTTTGGGGATGTAGCGGGGGTTGTGCGAGCCGGCGCGCGATCAGTTGATGCGGCAGCCGCCTCCCGGAGGTCAGTGGCCCCAGACGGCAAGGCGCGTGGCGGCTGCAATCGCGCGGCAGGCGGGAAGAAGGGCAGCGCGGTCCGCGGATGTCGGCCCACTTGACAAATAGAACATATGTTCTGTATAATGGGAGGACAACACGGGGCGCCGACAGCCCCCCGGAGGAGGTGGCGATGCTTGCGGGAACCTTGGTACAACCCTCGAGTGGGCCGGACCTGGCCCACCTGCAGGTGGCTGGCGAGTTCGAGATCCTGACCCCGCGCGAGCGCGAGGTCCTGCAACTCATCGTCGCCGGCCAGACCAATCGGCAGATTGCGGATTGCCTGGTGGTCTCGCCCGAAACGGTCAAGACCCACGTGCGTCACGTGCTGGGCAAGATGGGCGTGAACCGCAAGGCCGAACTGCGCGCCTTGCTGGATGCAGCACGCTACGCCTGATATCCCCTCCAGCAAGCGGGGCGAGCCATGGCTCGCCCCGCGGGTTTAACTCCTCGTCGCCGGTTCACCCTCAGGGCGAGGCGGCGGCCAGCGACCACACCTCCAAATCATCGAAGGCAACCGTGAGCAGCGTGCTGCGCTCGGTGCGCGCAAACAGGCCAAGCTGGCCGGCCTCGATCAGCGGCTCGGTGTATGAAAGAACCGCCACGCCGTTGGCGTAGGCCGTGAACTGCGAGTCGGCAAAAACCACTGCGATTCGATTCTCCGCAGGCGCGCCGGGCAACAGCGAGGGGGTCGCCTTCCAGGCACTCGCGCCTTCCAGACCCGGCCCGAGGTAACGTTCGAAGCGCACGCTGCCGTCGCAGGCAAAGGCGATGCGATACTGTCGATCGCCCTCGGCCCGCAACACCACCCCGAATTCATTCTTTGGCGCATCGCATAGTAGGCTGCGCGCGGTCACCGCGACGTACCCATCGGCTGGCACGCTCTCCGCCAGCAGCACGGCCAAAGAGGCCAGCTGCGCCTTGAGCGCGAACGTCAGTTGACCGGCGGCCATGGCCACCGTTCCACCATGCGTGGCGTGGAGCGGCCAGCCGCGCGAGTTGGACGTGAAATCCTCGTGCAGGATGAGATCCCCGGCCTGCGGTGGAAGCGCCGGCGTGGGCGAGACGGCCGCCTCGGGTGTGGCCGTGGCCGTCGGCTGAGCGGGCAAAGGGGGCAACAGCGTGGAAAGCGGGATCATCACCGTTGCCGTTGGGGTAGACAAGGGCGCGAGCGTGGCCGTGGCCGGTGCGATCTGACAGGCGCTGAGCAGCAGCGTGGCCACTACCGTGCTCCGCGCCAGTTTCCCACGGCGGCCGCCCGCGCGTCTCATGGCAGCTTCCAGTAGTCCAGCAAGTCGAATTGGACGGCGTAGTTGGGGGTGACGTTTGAAGCGATGAACAAGCCGAAGCGCCCCTCGCCAAAGCGATCGTTGTGTATCTCGTCGAGGAACACGCCATTCGCATACAGCGAGAGACGGCTGCCATCGGCCATCAGACCTAGGCGGTTGGTCTGGTTCGGGCCGGAGAGGATGGCCGGGTTGGCTGTCCAGTCCTTGAGCTTGGTGAACTCGCTGCCATCCCAAGCGCGCAGTGAGTAGCGCCCGTCGCAGGTGAAGCCGAAGAGATATCCCTGGTTCAAGTCGGGTGCCCGCACCACCAGCCCATAGCGGTCGGTGCCCGAACAGGTCGTGGTCATGGCTGTGGCCTCGATGTAGAAGTTCACCAAGCGAGGCGCGGCCAGCCGCCACCAGTCGCCTTTGTCGGCCTCCGCCACACTGAAAACCAGCTTGCCGTCGTGAACCACGGCCTGCGGGTTGCCGCCCTCCAGGTACCAGTTCTGCCCGGTGTCGAAGGCGTCGTGCCAATCTGGCGTGCCCAAGTTGATGCGTGGATCGGTGACCGGCACGGTCGGCGTGGGGACCAGGGTCGGCGTGGAGGTAGGAGTGGACGTCGCCGTAGACCCAGCGGTCGGCGGAACAGACGAGGGCGGGACCACCGTGGCCGGGGCAGGCTTTTCAGCCTGTGTTGGGCTGGAGGTTGGATGCTGCGTGAGCAGCTTGGCCACTTCGGTTTCCACTTGGGAGGCCGGCGGAGCGGGTGTGCCGACAAGCGTGCATGCTAATGCGGCCACAAGGCAGGCGCATGTGACGAGAATTGTGCGGGACATGGGCAGATCCTCTTCTAATGCAGGACAGCGGAGCTTATGGGCGGAAGGCCGCTGAATGTGCATGGCCTCACGAACATGCGCCTCCGCCCGGCCGCTCCCGGGGGATTGTCGCCGGCCGGACTGGTTTGCGTGCTTTCCGATTATACAGAATGCATCTTGCGGCACGCTTCGGAATCTAATAGAATGAATCGGGGAGAATTAGCCCAATATGGCTGGGCAGCCAACAGGCCTTTCATCAAAGGAGAATCCTCATGGCCGACATCATCAAAGTCTCAGCCGAGTCTCGAACCACAGCCGTTGCCGGAGCGATCGCCGGGATCGTCCGCGAACAGAAGCACGCTGAGGTGCAAGCCATCGGGGCGGGTGCGGTCAACCAGGCGGTGAAGGCATGTGCCATCGCGCGTGGATACCTCGAGGGAGACGGCTTGAATGTGATTTGCATTCCCTCCTTCACCGAGGTCACGATTGACGGCAAAGAACGGACTGCGATCCGCATACTCGTCGAACCGCGATGAGGGTCGTGGTACGGCGCGGGTGCACCTAGAGCGATGGGGCTTCGAGCAAGGCCGCCTCGAGCGCCAAGCGTAGGTTGAGGTTGCGCTCGAGGCCGCGCTCGACGCGTTGCAGCGCCGCCAGCCAGCGACGTGCGGGCGCGGCCGGGATGCTTGCAGCCAATGCACGGATCTCGTCGGCAAAATCCAAATTGGTGAGCGGCGCCTGCGAGTCGATTCCGGCCAGCAGCAGGTCGTGGGTCAAGCTCTGCCACATTTCCAGTGTCCGCCGCAGAGCCTGCTCCTCATCGCCTTCCTTGGTCAAGCGGGCAACCTGCTCGAATCGCTTGGCGCGGCTGGAGGTGAACACAGACCGCCAGGCATCGAGAGTGTCGCGGCGCGCTTGGGAGGCGCCCTGCTCCTCGACCTCGCGCAGCGCCCAGCCCAATCGGCCTCCGCTGAGATGCGCCAGAAGCTTGGCGCGATCGGGCGGGACGTGCCACCGATCAGTCAGCGCAGCCTCGACCTCAGGCCTCGGAAGCGTGCGCAGAGTGATGACCCGGCAGCGCGAGACGATGGTGGGCAGGAGTGTTTCGGCACTTTCGGCCGTGAGCAGAAGTATGACTGAGGCGGGTGGCTCCTCGAGCGTCTTGAGCAACGCGTTGGCCGTGCTCGAGGTGGCCTGATCGAAATTGGCGAGCAGCCCGACTCGCCATTGCAGCTCAAGCGGCGAGAGCGCGAGCATGTGCATCATCTCGCGCGCGGCTTCCACCTTAATAGGCTTACCCGGCTCCTGTGGCAGGAGGACGAAAAGGTCGGGATGCGTGCGCGCAGCGATCTGACGGCACGGCCGGCACGCGCCGCATGCCTCTCCCGGCGCGGGTGGTGCGGCGCAGTTGAGCGCCTGGGCGAAGGCCAGCGCCAACGTGCGTTTGCCGATTCCGGCGGGGCCGGCGAAAAGATAGGCGTGCGCGGGCCGACCGAGCGCCAAGTCGCGCTGCAAGGCGCGAATCGCCCAGGCGTGCCCCACAACGTTCCAGGTCATGCGGCTGATTCTAGCCGTTGGGTGAGCGAACGACAAGGCGCAATGAGGCCGGCGGTGCCCTATGGGCACCCATGCGCGGGCCGCTTGCCCCCGCGGGTGGCGGGAATCGGGGAAATCGTGTAGAGTCAACCGACAGGGCACGTCAATAGGGCTGGGGCGCTTGAGCCCCAGACTTCAGCAAAGGAGCGGGAACCAAAATGGCTAAAGGACTGAGCAAAGCCGAATTCATCGGGAAACTCTCCGAGGCGACCAAGCTGAACAAGCGCGAAGTCGCCGACTACTTGGAAGCGATCTCGCTCTTGGTCGTGGCCGAACTGAAATCCAGCGGAGAGGTGACGATCCCGGGCTTGTTCAGGGCAAAGGTCGCCGTCCGCCCCGAAACCCAGGACCGGATGGGGGTCAACCCCTTCACCAAGCAACCCATCCTGATCAAGGGCAAGCCCTCTCGCAGAGTGGTCAAGGCGGCGCCGGTAAAGGCGCTCAAGGATTCGATCTAGCCTGGACCCGGTTTCGCGCTGCGAAACCGCGATGAGGCACCTGCCGCCTGGGCAGGTGTGCCCTGCCCGTCGTTCTCCATTAAGCCGGCCCGGCCCCTGGCCGCGGCTGGCTTTGCATTTAAGCGGCAGCGCAGGCGCCAAGTCTCATATCCAAGTCTAATCGGCCAGGCATTGACCCTCATCCCTGTGGGCTGGTATATCCTCCCTTGGCGGCGCAGGGCCGGTCCGGCGCTCGCCCGCGCAAAGGATACGGTAGGGACAGAACCACGTGAGCCAACGCCCTGGACGACACGAGCCCCCGCCCGGATTGCGATGGGCAGTGCCAGCGTTGTTGCTTGCGCTCGCTGCGGCGCTGGCCTTCGTGGCAATCGCCTCGCTCTTCAGCCTGATCTCCCGCTGAGCTGGGCCGCTCGCGGGCTTGGCCCCGGCACGGAATGCCGGCCGCACTGAGGGACATTATGTTGCGCTACTTGCCATTCGTCTCAACCGTTGTCACGATCGTATTCGCCGCCGTTGTGTTTGCTCGATACCGCCGGCGGCGTGGCACGCACCTGCTGATTTGGGGCATCGGCTTACTCCTGTACGCGCTGGGGACGGCGATGGAAGCGCTGCTGAGTCTCGCATTCCATCCGCTGGCTCTCAAGATTTGGTACCTGGCAGGCGCCATGTTGACCGCGGCTTGGCTTGGGCAGGGGACCCTGTTCCTGTTGGTGCGGCGCCGAGGCGTTGCCCCGCTCCTTCTGGGTCTGCTGGTTCTCCTGTCACTGATCAGCGCCTGGCTGGTGCTGGGCGCGCCGACCCTGGCCGGGTCCTTCGATATCCGTGTTCCCGCATCCGCCCAGTATCGTGAGATTCTTACTCGGCCGGGCGCAGCTGTCGCCCTGACCATCCTCCTTAACCTCTATGGGACGCTGCTGCTCGTTGGCGGGGCGCTTTGGTCGGCATGGCTCTTCTGGCGCAAGCAGGTCCTACTGCACCGCGTGCTGGGCAATGTGCTCATCGCCGCCGGGGCTCTGGCCCCGGCCATGGGCGGGACCTTGCTGCGCCTCGGCTTGGTGGATTGGCTCTACGCGAGCGAGTTGGTTGGAGCGACAATCATGTTCGTTGGATTCATCCAGGCGACCATGCCGCAGGAATCCCCCAACGCGGCATACCGAGGCGCGACGGCTCGGGCCACCTAGCTCTCCCGACTTGTGCTACCCTCGGTTGCGACCGGGACCTGAACGCATGCCGCCAGTCCCTAGCTGGCGGCATTTTGCTGCATGACGCCCAATCCGGCATAATGAAGGGTGGGCGCTTCGCCGGCCCGATGGCAAGCCACGCGCGCGGGGAAGTGAATCGCGATGTCGAGCAACTCGCTGGCGATGCTGCGGGAGACTGACTCATGAGCGATCCGGTGATGTCGGTCATTGCGATTGTGGGCAGACAACGCGGCCGAGTGGAGGCCTGCCTGCGCTCGCTCCTGGCGCAAAACGCTGTGCCATCGATGGAGATCATCCTTGTGGATTGTGCGCCAGAGGGCACACCACCGATTGCACTGGCGGATCGCGAACAGGTACGAATCCTCCGTGGCGCTCCCGGCCGCGAGTTCGGTGAGATGCGCGCGCTGGCCGTCGGTGCGGCGCGCGCCCCGATCGTTGCCTTCATTGAGGAACACTGTGTCGCCCATCCCGGTTGGGCCGAGGCAATACTCGCCGGACATGCTGAAGGGTGGTCCGGTGTGGGCGGCGAGATCCACAATGGCAATCCCGGCCGCGGGTTGAGTGACGTGATTCTGGCCATATCGTTTACGCCGTGGATGGCACCGGCCACGCGCGGCGCGCAAGTCCTCCTGCCGGGGAACAATACCTCCTACCGGCGCGACGTGTTGCTGCATTTCGGGGAAGAGCTCCCGCGTCTGTTGCTTAGCGAACCGCTGCTGCAATGGCGGCTGGCCGCCCAGGGCCAGCGCCTGCTTCTCGAACCGCGCATGCGCTTCAGCCACACCAATGAGACGCGTCTGACCACGATCTGTCGCGGCTTCTACCTTTGGAACCGCTGCTTTGGAGCCGCACGGGCCGACCTCTTGCGGTGGTCGTGGGGGCACCGCGCGGCGCGCCTGCTTGCGGCGCCGCTGGTGCCCTGGGTGCGGGCGGCGCGGCTTGTGGTGTTTGGTGTCCGCCGTCGCCGCGATCTGCTTGGAAGGTATGTGCGAGCCCTGCCGGCCGTGATCGTCGCCGAGAGTTACGCCATCACGGGCCAGATCGTGGGTATGCTCATGGGGCCTGGCGCGGCGCCGGTGCAATTCGTGGATTACGAGGTGGGTTCATACCGCACGCCTGGAGATCTGGCGTGAGCCTGTCGGCCATCGCCCCGCGCGTGTCCGTGGTCATTCCTGCCTACAAGTCGCAGGAAACGCTTGCCGTGTGCCTCAACACCCTGAAGGCCCAAACCTTCACCGACTACGAGGCGATCCTGGTCGATAGCAGCCCCAACGGCGGCGTTCGGGAACTCGTGATACACGAGTTCCCATGGGTGCGCTTCGAGCATTCGCCGCTGCGCCTCCTGCCGCATGCTGCACGCAATCGCGGCGTTGAGCTTTCGCACGGTCGCCTGCTCGTTTTCACCGACCCGGATGTTATCTTTCCGCCCACGTGGTTGGCGCGGCTGGTGGCGACTCATGAAGCCACGGGCCTGGCCGTCATCGGGTCCGTGACGTGCGATGGATCGCGATGGCTCGACCTAGGGACGCACTTCTGCAAGTTCGACATCTGGCTGCCGGGCGGCCGCGGGCGGCGTATCAACTTAGGGCCGTCCGTGAATATGCTCATCCCACGCGACTGGTACGATGAGGTAGGCGGGTTTCGCCCCGACATCATGTTGGGGGATGCCGTGTTTTGCTGGCAGCTCGAACGTGCCGGGCGCAGCCTGTGGTTTGAACCACAGGCCATGCTGGTCCACCATTACCACGCGGCCTGGCGTGAGCTTGTGCGTGAGCGGTTCGCACGCGGCCGCGAGTTTAGCGAGGAGCGCCGGCGGTGGGAGGCGTGGAGCCGGCGGCGGACGCTGTTTGCGGCGGCGATTTCGCTGTTGCCGTTACGACTGGTCAACTTCGTGGCGCGGGCCGGCGCCAACGCATTGCGGGCGGGCATATTCACGAAATACTTGGCGACCATGCCCGTGATCGTGGTCGGCACGTGCGCCTGGCTGGCAGGCGAGCTGCAAACGTTCGCACGTGTGCTCGTGGGCCGAGCACGGGCTTGACCCGATGCGCGTGTTGATCCTCGTCCATCACGTCGCGGCAGCCGGCGGGAGCTTTGAACGCAGCTTCGCGCTGGCTCGGCATCTTGTCCGCCTGGGACACGCGGTGACGCTTTCGGTCTCGCCCTCGCGCCCCAGCGCCACGCCGCGCGTCCACCAGGCCCAGGGTGTACGCCTGGTGGAAATGCCGGACGGCGCCCCTTTCCGCCTGCGCAATATGGGTCTCAGCCCGCTCGATATCTTCGGCCGGATGGTTCTCGCCACGCGCGAGCGCTTCGATATCGTCCATGGTTTCGATCAGCGGCTGAGTGTTTCACTCCCCGCGCTGGCGCAGCGCAAACGCTTCGGCAGTGCGTATGTCTCGGACTGGGCCGATCTATGGGGCGGGCAGGGCATCGCCGGAGAACGGCGGTGGCCAGCGCGGGTCACGCTTGGAGCATTTGATGGAGCGTGGGAGAAGCGCGTGTGCCAGAGCGCCGATGGCCTGACGCCGATCTGCACCTATCTGGCCGAGCGGGCATGGGCTATGGGAGTGACCCAAGAACGGCTTCACCTCCTGCCGGTGGGCGCCGAGTGTGATGATGGACCGCCGCCCGAGAAACAAGCCAGCCGGCGCGCGCTGGGGATTCCACTTCAGTTGCCCGTGGTTGTGCACATCGGGCTGGGCACCTACGATCTGGCGCTACTCGAGCAATCCTTTATTGCCCTGGCACGTCTCAATCCCCGCGCGCTGCTGGTGACCAGTGGTCCGCGCATCTCACAACTCGATCGCGCGGCGCACCGGCACGGGCTTGAGGCCAACTTGCGCCAGTTGGGTTGGGTTCCGCACGAGCAGCTATCCGCCCTTCTGGGCGCCGCCGACGTGATGCTTCTTCCATATACTCGCCGCCCGGTCAACCTCGGCCGCTCGCCCAACAGCGCGGGCCACGCGCTGGCCGCCGCGCGGCCAATTGTCACCAACAACACGGGTGACTTAGGAACGCTTGTGCGCGAGGAAGGCATTGGGCTGACGGCCGAAGAGACCGGCGCCGCCATGGCCCAAGCGCTGCAGCAATTGATCGACGATGTTCCCCAAGCGGAGGCCATGGGGCGGCGCGCGCGGGCACTGGCCGAGACGCGCCTGGCGTGGTCCCATCTGGCCGGCGAACTGGCCGACTTCTACAGGCGCTGCACGTCCCTCTGAAGCTCCCGCTCCCGCACAGCCACATCAAGCGATACGTACGGCCCCGGGGGCAACGTGCACGCGGGCTGGATATAATCGGTGTGTGCCAAAGACTCCCCCCACCCTGTACCTCCTGCACGGCGACGACGAGATCGCGATGCGCGAAACCATCGCCCGCCTTTTCGAGCAATTGGGCGAGGCGTCGATGCGCGACCTGAACACCACTCGTCTCGAGGGACGCGGCCTTTCGCTCGCCGCGCTGCGGGATGCCTGCGGCACGGCACCGTTCATCGCCCGCCGGCGGATGGTGATCGTGGAGGGTTACTTCACTTGGCTGCTCTCGCGCACGCGTGAGGCTGACGATTCGTCTGAGAACGAGATGTCAGCCGCGCCAGGCCGTGCACGCGGGCTGGAGGACTTGACCCCCATTCTGGAAGATGTGCCGCCATCCACAGCATTGGTCTTCATTGAAAGGCGGACGCTACCTGGCCGGCACGCCATGCTGGCGTGGTGTGCCACCCAAGGTGAGCGCGTGTGGGTGAGGCACTTCGAGGCGCCACGCCCATCGGACCTGCCCGCTTGGATCTTGCGACGGGCCGAGCATCACGGCGGGCGCATGGAGCGCGAGGCGGCCCAGCATTTGGCGCTGGCTGTGGGGGAGGATCTATCGCGGCTGGACGAAGAAATCTCCAAGCTGTTGACGTTTGTGGACCGCGCACGCCCGGTGAACGCCGAGGATGTCCGCCGATTGACGCCCGAGTCGGCCGAGACGGATGTCTTTGCGATGGTGGACGCGATCGGCCAGCGCGATGGGCCAACCGCCACGCGCCTCCTGCACAAGATGCTCGGCGAGCAGGATGCCGGCTACATCATGGGCATGGTGGTACGCCAAATACGCCTGCTGCTTCTGGCGCGCGAAGCGCTCGACACGGGCCCGCGAACAATCCGCCTGAGCGAGGCGCTGCACGCCATCGCCTTGCGCGAAACCGAGCGAGTCCCAGATTTCGTGGCTGAAAAGCTCGAGGCCCAGGCTCGCCGTTTCAACCTCACCGCACTGGATCAGTGGTACGGTCAGCTGCGCGACTTGGACGAAGACATCAAGACCGGGAAGATCGCGGCCGGCGTGGGCCTGGAGGCCATGCTCGCAACCTGGTGCACTCGTTGAGGCGCAAATCGCCCGACCTCGCCTACGGAATCAAACGGCGGGCCATCTGTGGCCCGCCGTAGTATGTACTTCGTGTCCCGCTCACTTGGCGGGCTGGGCCGCCAATTCGACGGGTTGTTCTTCACGGTGGTTGAATAGAATACCCTGACCCTCGGCGTAGTCGACCACCACGGTGTTGCCAGTCTTGAACTTCCCCTCCAGGATCATCACCGAGAGCGGCGATTCGACGTGCTTCTGAAGCGCGCGACGCAGCGGGCGCGCGCCGAACGCCGGGTCGAAGCCCTCGCGAGCCAGCCATTTGCGCGCCGCCTCGGTCAGTTCCACCGCAATGCCTTGCTCGGAGAGCCGGCCGCGGATTTCCTGCATCTGCAGATCGACGATGCGCTCCATGTCCTCGATCTTGAGCGGCGAGAAGATGATGATCTCGTCGATGCGATTGAGGAATTCTGGACGGAAGGTTGATTTAAGCGCCTGCTCGATCTTCTCGTGGCTGCCGTCGCTCTCGCCATTCTCGCCGCGGCGCAAGAAGCCGAGCGACCCGGACCGTTTGACGAATTCCGTGCCCAGGTTGCTGGTCATGATGAGCACCGTGTTGCGGAAGTCGACCGCCCGGCCTTGGCCGTCGGTCATGCGCCCGTCTTCGAGAATCTGCAAGAGGGCATTCCACACATCGGGGTGGGCCTTCTCGATTTCGTCGAAGAGCACCACGCGATACGGGCGCCGGCGAACGGCCTCGGTGAGCTGGCCGCCCTCCTCGTAGCCCACGTATCCCGGCGGGGCGCCGAACATGCGGCTGGCTGTGTGCTGCTCGCGGTACTCCGACATGTCGATGCGCACCAGCGCATCTTCGTCGTCGAAGAGGAAGGCGGCCAAGGCCTTGGCGAGTTCGGTCTTGCCCACGCCCGAGGAGCCCAGGAAGATGAACGAGCCGATCGGCCGACGCGGATCCTTAAGGCCGGAACGCGAGCGGCGGATGGCGTCGGCGAGGGCGTGGATGGCCTCGTCCTGGCCGACAATGCGCTCGTGCAGCCGGTCTTCCATGTGCAGGAGTTTCTCTGATTCGGTTTCCATCATTTGGGTGACGGGGATACCGGTCCACTGGGCAACAACATCGGCGATATCGTTTTCATCCACGACGTCGTCCAGGCGGTGTTCGTCTTCCCATTGCTCGCGCTTGCCGTTGAACTCGGTCTCCAGGCGCAGCCGCTCAGCCTTCTTCTGCGCCGCGTGTTCGTAGTCGCGAGTGAGACCGGCCTGCTCTTCTTCCGCTTGCACTCGGGTGATCTCGGCCTTGAGCTTCTTCAAGTCCGGCGGCAAGGAGTACAGCGCCAGACGCAGCTTGGCGGCCGCCTCGTCGATGAGATCGATGGCTTTGTCGGGCAGACTGCGATCGGTTACGTAGCGGTTCGAAAGGCGCGCGGCCGCGACCAGCGCCGCCTCCGAGAAGCGTACCTTGTGGTGCGCCTCGTAGCGGTCGCGCAGCCCGCGCAGCATCTCAATCGTCTCTTCGACGTTCGGCTCATCGACGTACACCGGGGCAAAGCGCCGTTCGAGGGCGGCGTCCTTCTCGATGTGCTTGTGGTATTCGTCGAGGGTGGTGGCCCCGACGCACTGCAACTCGCCGCGCGAGAGCGCCGGCTTGAGCATGTTGGATGCATCCATCGCACCCTGCGCAGCACCAGCCCCCACCACTGTGTGCAGCTCATCAATGAACAAGATGATCTCGCCACTGGCGCGTTGGATTTCTTCGATGGCCGCCTTCAACCGCTCCTCGAATTCGCCACGGAAGCGCGATCCGGCAATCATCGCCCCCAGGTCGAGCGACACCACGCGCTTGCCCATCAGGATCTCGGGCACGTCGTTGGTGGCGATCTTCTGCGCCAGGCCCTCCACGATGGCCGTCTTGCCCACACCCGCCTCGCCGATGAGCACCGGGTTGTTCTTGGTGCGGCGCGAGAGGATCTGGATGACGCGCAGGATTTCCTTGTCGCGGCCGATGACCGGATCGAGCTTGCCCTCTTTGGCGGCCTGAGTCAGGTCGCGCGAGTACTTCTCCAGGGTGCGGTAGCGGCTTTCGGCCTGCGGGTCGGTGACGCGCTGGCCACCGCGAATGTCCTTGACCGTATCCAGCACGCGCTCCTTGCTGATGCCGGCTTCGCTCAGGGCGCGCGCCGCGGGCGTGTTGTGTTCCGAAACAATCGCCAGAAAGATGTGCTCGGTCGAAATATACTCGTCGCGCAGGCGGTTGGCTTCTTCATTGGCCAGATCGATGATGCGTTTGACACGCGGGGTGATGAAGATCTGCCCAGTGCCGCCACCATAGATGCTGGCCTTGGGGCTGGCGCGCAAGATGCCGTCGATGCGCTGTGCCAGCAGGTCCGCGTTGACTGTCAGGCGCTCCAGAATCTGCGGGATGACACCTTCCGGTTGCTCGAGCAGCGCCAGCAGGAGGTGTTCGGTGTCGATCTGATTGTGACCGTAGCGCTGGATGATCTCCGCCGATCGTTGGGCGGCATCCTGAGCGCGCTCGGTAAAGCGGTCGAAACGCATCATGCGCGGGTCTCCTCAGAACCTTGGGCGGCGCGGCCAATGGACGCGAGCCTGGTTTGTGTGAACGATTATATTACGTGTCTTCTATAAGAATTGTGTTTGTGGCCCACGATAGGCAAATGCCGGCCTCGCGGGCCGGCTTTTTGTGCCAACGTTTGAGCGTGCTCAAGGCGCGCGAGGCGCCCGGCTGGTGGCTAGCCCGTGCTGGGGATAGGTGCAACCTCGGGGCCAGAGGTGACGGCCGGGATTTGGCCGCGCAGGCGGCTGTAGGTCAGCGTCCACGCACCCTGAATGTAAGCCAGCAGGATCCCCTGCCCCACGATCAGTACCGGCAGGTAGAGGGCCAGGCACACGCCGGCGGTCACCAAACCCGTGGCGAGAACGCCGCGAGAACCGGCCAGTTCGCCGAAGACGATCCCCATCCCGGCTGGCAAGGCCACCAGGATGACCGGCAGCGCGATGAGCAAGCCGGCCAGCCACCCGCCGATTCCCAGGATCAGCGCCATGACCAGGACCGGACCGACGTTGGCGCGCGCCGTCTCCCAGCCGCGGCGCAGCCCGTCCATTATCCCCAGATCGTCGGAGACCAAGGCGACGTTGGCGAGTTGCAGGACGACGGACACAATCCACGCCAGAATGAAGACCACGCATGCGATGGGGAGCAAGCACAGGAGTGCGACGCCCAGAGTGCCGATGGCGAGGAAGAACATGGAGATCACAAAGATCAGCAAGGCCAGCCCGATCACCAGGCCCACGAGAAGGTTGAGCCCGAACACTCGCCAGAAGTAGTGGGCGCTGGCCGAGAAGAGCTCGCTGAAACCGAGACGCTCCGCGCCCTCATCAGCCATGCGAGAACCGCGGATGAGTGCAATACGGCCCGTGAACCCGAGATAGATGAACAGCGCGGCCAGCGCCAGGATCCCCAGGCCGATGAGCACAAAGACCCACCAGGGGGTCTCGGCGATCATCTGACCGAATTCATTGACGTATTGTTGCATCGCCGGCGGAAGGTCGCCGCCGGAGACCTCATAGCCGGTGTTGCTACCGCCGCCGCTGCTGCCGCCACCGTTTCCGCCGACGCATCCGGCGAGAATTCCGAAGATCCACAAGACCTTGTGCTTCCACACCGTCTTCCACGAACGCGAAAGGACTTCACCGTATTCCATCGACCCTCCTACAGGATGATCCGGCGGCGGGTGTTATTCCCATTCAATCGTCGCCGGGGGCTTGCTGGTGATATCGTACACCACCCGGTTAACACCTGCGACCTCGTTGACGATGCGCTCGGCAACGCGCTCCAGCACGGTGGCTGGCAGGCGCGCCCAATCTGCGGTCATGAAATCGTCGGTGGTCACGGCCCGCAGTGCCAACACTTCCTGATACGTCCGGCCGTCGCCCATCACACCCACCGAGCGCACCGGCAGCAGCACCGCAAAGGCTTGGGCCGTCTCCTGGCGCAGCAGGTCGGCTCGCTCAAGTTCTGTGGTGAAGATCGCATCTGCCAGACGCAGCCGCTCGACACGCTCCCAGGTGACCTCGCCCAGGCAGCGCACCGCGAGCCCCGGGCCAGGGAAAGGCTGGCGCCACACCAGGCTCTCGGGCAAGCCGAGCTGCAGACCCACCCGGCGCACCTCATCCTTAAAGAGATAGCGCAGGGGCTCGACGATTTCGAAGCGCACGTCGCTCGGTAGCCCGCCCACGTTATGGTGGGTCTTGATGCGCGCCGCGCTTTGCCGCTCCGGCGCGCGCGACTCAATGACATCCGGATAGATGGTGCCCTGCACCAGGAAGCGCGCCTGGCGTGCCACGCGCAGTGCTTCGCGCTCGAACACACGGATGAACTTCTCGCCGACGATGGCCCGCTTGCGTTCCGGGTCGGTCACTCCAGCCAGCGCCTCGAGGAACTCCTCGGCCGCGTTGACCGCCACCAGCCGGGCGCCGAGCGCCGTCTGCAGCGTTTCCACCACTTGCTTCGGCTCGCCCAGCCGTAGCAGACCGGTATCCACAAAGAGGCAGGTGAGTTGCTCACCCACTGCGCGCTGCGCCAGGGCCGCCGCGACGAGCGAATCCACGCCGCCGCTCACGGCAGCGAGCAGAGGCTCCGCGCCCACCTGGGCTTGAATGCGGGCCACGCTGGCCTGCACCACCGACTCGGGAGTCCATTCGGCGCGCAGGTTGCAGGCCGCGAGGAAGGCGTTCAGAATCTCGCGGCCGTGTTGAGTGTGATTCACTTCCGGGTGGAATTGCAGCGCGTAGCGGTGCCGGACGGGGTCTTCCATAGCGGCGATCGGACAGCTGGGGCTGGAAGCCGTCTGGCGGAATCCATCCGGCAGGCTGTCCACCTGATCGCCATGACTCATCCAGACTTCAAGGGCGGCGGGCAAAGACTCGCCCAGTAGGGTCGAACCGGCCTGGCGCGTGATGGCGGTGCGCCCATACTCGCGGTGCGCGGAGGCCCGCACCCGGCCGCCCAACTGCTGCGCGAGGAGCTGCATGCCATAACAGATGCCGAGCACCGGCAGGCGGCTTTCGAGGACGTATGCCGGCAGACGCGGCGCACCCGGGTCGTAGACCGAGTTCGGACCGCCAGAGAGGATGAAGGCTTTGGGGTCGAGCGCCATGACCTCGGCCGTGGAGGTGCTGTGGGGAAGCAATTCGCAGTACACACCCGCTTCACGCACTCGCCGCGTGATGAGCTGTGAGTACTGCGATCCGAAGTCGAGAATGACGACCGTGTCCACCCGTGTGCGCGACCTTCAATCGGCGAAGAGGATGCGTCCTTCACTCATATCGGAGATGCGTGCGAGTGACTCGATGGGCACGCCGAGCGGCCTGAGGAACTCGCGTCCGCCCTCGAAGATCTTCTCGATCACCGCACCAATCCCAACTACGGTGGCGCCGGCGGCTTGCGCCAGCTGGGCCAGCCCGGCAATGGTCTGCCCGGTGGCCAGGAAATCATCGATGATGAGCACGCGCTCATCCTTCGAGAGGTACTCTGGAGAAACGATGAGTTCGACCATGCGGCCCTTGGTGTGCGATGGCGCCAGTGTCAGGAACACCTGATTGGGCATGGTGATGGGTTTGGTCTTGCGCGCATAGACGATGGGGATGCCGAGATGCAGTGCGGTGGTGAGGGCCGGGGCGATGCCGGAGATTTCGGCGGTAAGCACCTTGGTCGCGCGCAGGTTCCCAAAGCGCCCTGCCAGCTCGCGCCCGCAGGCGTCGATAAGCACCGGATCCACCTGATGGTTTATGAAGCCGTCTACCTTGAGGATGCCGTTGCCCAGGTTGCGGCCGTCGGTGAGGATGCGCATCTTGAGGGCGTCCATGGCTTATCCTCCTGGCGCAGGTGAAGCGGTGATTCGAGGTATTGGGGAGGTGCCGAACCGGGGAAACATGGCGAGAGTATAGCACAAGCATGTACGGCCTCTATGCTTGCACCAGTACTAACATTGGATTACCGCGCCGCTTCGGAGGCGGGGAGGCTGCGGCGATACGCCCCCAATGGCCCGCCGCCGGGTGAAGAGCTTGCCGAGGCAAGAATCTTCACCGAGGCGAGCCGAAAATGGACGATGGCGAACTCCCACCGATCGGCCCGGACATCTTGCTGTGTGCAGCGCGCATCGCGCTGCGTGCGGGCGACTGCGGCTCGCTGGATGGACAGAGCCCCGCGAGGGACTCGCCCCCCCAACATTGTCAGGAAGATTACCTTGCTCCAACCTTTTAAGCTTGTCAGGCCTAATGTCCATCCCGCGTCTATCTCGGCGCGTCGACAATCGGAGGACTCGTCTGTCGCGTTGCGCAGTTGCGGTCTTGCGGTCGGCCGTCGGCCGGTACGCAAGAGCGACAGACATGCCGAAGGGTGAGAATCTTGCCTGGCCTCAAGCCGGTTCCATGGTTGGAGAGAGGCCGGCGATTTGACTCACATCATCTATGGCATGAGAATGTCAGTCGTAACCGGAGGGTACATGGAGATCGAGCACCGCACCCGGGTCTTTCACAACAGCCAAGCCGATCGTTGGATAGGTCTCCTCTTTGGCCTGTTGGCGGGATCGACGCTGCTGCTGATAGTGGCATGGGGCTTCGATGGCTGGACGCTGGACCGAGCTGACGGGATCCTGCCCTGGGCCAAAGCATGCCTCGGGGCGGCGTGCGTTCTGCTGCCCCTCAGTGTGCTCGGCTGGTTCTCCATTGGGCCCAGGCGCGGAGCCACGTCCGCAGGCTTGTGGCTCCTGGCCGGGGTGCTGACCGGTTGGCTTGCAGCCCAGGTCGCCTTCCGTTTCTTCCCCTGGGCCTTAGCGCGCTGGGCGCCAGATGCCGCGCGGTTCGTTGCTTACGACTACGGCATCGGACCGTCGGGGCGAGGGGTATTGTCATCGATCGCTTGTGGGTTGGCCTTCTTCGTCGCCGGGGTGGTGATCCAAAGTCTTGTGGAAGGCTGGCGAGGGGCGACTTATCCTGCAAGCCGAGCCCTAACCCTCCTTGTCTGGGTCGGTCTTTTCGTCCTGTCCGGGGCGGCCGTCGACGGCCTCGTTAATCGACCGCTCCGCGTTCCGGTTGAAACCATCGACGACCTGATTTCCTTCCGCCTGTCCGATGCCGCGGCGATGGGTACGGAGCGGGCGAGACTCCTCCATGCCAGTGTTCTGAATCCGGCGGAGGATCTCTTTCCTCGTCGCCATCGTTTAGTCGTATCGGGTTATGACGAGACCGTGACAACGGTCAGGGTGCTGGTGGACTTCGAGGGAAGTTGGGTGGAGTGCACGCTGATCGGGGATGAGCCGGTCTTTTGCCAATCCCTCGAATGAGGAAGTCGAGCTCGCGATTCGCGGGGCCCGCTAAGCCCACCATCCGAGGCACGCGCCACTCCACCTCCCTCGGCAGAACTCCCAAAGATCGGAACTGCCGCCCACAGAAGAGACCTGCCCTTGCCGCAAGGGCAAGGGCAGGTCCTGACTCGTAGGCAACCACCCCTCGAGGCGGAGCCGGGTTCCCATCCGAGGTGCCCCAGGAGGGAATTGAACCCCCAACCTTGGCCTTAGGAGTGCCCTGCTCTATCCTTTTGAGCTACTGGGGCCAGCGT
>Ga0154809_1067_pt1 | contig 21625 bp, 20 predicted proteins | sample Rifle2008BG16ft_FD_105817 | JGI IMG/M metagenome (GOLD analysis project Ga0154809, IMG submission 105817) | Chloroflexi bacterium RBG_16_64_43 | reverse complement strand
CGAAGTCGAAGGAGCTTGCCGAAGTTGTGCGCTCGCGCCGATCGGTACGCCACTTCCGGAGCGACCCGATCTCGCGCGCGATGATCGAGCCCCTGGTCGAGGCGGCGCGTTGGGCGCCATCGGCTCACAACGCGCAGCCATGGCGTTTCGTGGTGCTCGAAGAGGGCGAACATCGTCGCGAACTGGCGCGGGCCATGGCCGCCCGATTCCTGGCGGACCTGCAAGGCGACGGCCTGCCTGAGGGCGATGCGCTCATGCGGGCCACCCGCGCTCAGGCTCGGCTGAGCGAGGCCCCAGCCGCCATCCTCGTCTGCCTCACAATGCAGGATGCACAGGTTTATCCCGACGCGCCGCGCACCGCGGCGGAACATGCAATGGCCGTTCAGAGCACAGCGCTCGCGGTCGAGAACCTGCTTCTGGCGGCACACGAAGCAGGGCTCGGTGCATGTTGGCTGTGCAGCCCGCTCTTCTGCCCCGAGATCGTCATTCGCGTATTAGATCTGCCTGCCGGGTGGGAGCCTCAGGCCTTCATCCTTCTCGGCATCCCCGAGCGCTCCCCGTCCGCCCCCGGGCGCCATCCGCTGACCGATATCCTGGTGTGGCGATAGAGGCTGCCGGTCCCGGGATCGGCTCAAACACAATGGCCGGAGGCTCACCAGGGAGAAAAGCGCGCAGCATGCCGTTCACGCGGGTGGTCGCGATGGCTGGAGGGGTTGGTGGCGCACGCCTGGCACACGGCCTGGCACAATGCCTGGCGGCCGAGGCGCTGACCGTCATTGTCAATACCGGGGACGATTTTGAATGGCTCGGTCTTACCCTCTGCCCGGATCTCGACACAGTTCTTTACACGCTGGCTGGCATCGAGAACCGCAAGCAGGGCTGGGGCAGGGCACGCGACACGGGGCACGTCCTTGAGGCGCTTGGTCCACTGGGCGCGCCGACGTGGTTTCACGTCGGCGATCGCGACTTGGCGACCCACTTGCGGCGCTCCGAACTGCTATGGAAAGGCTACTCGCTCACCGAGGTGACGCGCGTGCTCGCGCAGGCACTGGGCGTCGGCCCGCGCGTGTTGCCGATGACGGATGACGAACTACGCACGCGCGTGGTCACCCCCGAAGGCGAGATGGACTTTCAGGAGTACTTCGTGAAGCGAGCCTGCGAGCCGCGTGTGGTCGGCTTTCGCTTCGAGGGCTTGGAGACGGCACAGGCGTCGCAGGCCGTTCTGGAGGCCCTCGAGCACGCAGAACTCGTGGTTCTGTGTCCCTCCAACCCATACGTCAGCCTGGATCCGATCCTCTCCTTGCCCGGGATTCGCGAGCGAGTTCGGAACCGACCGGCGCTGGCGGTGAGCCCGATCATCGCAGGCGCCGCAGTGAAGGGACCGGCAGCCAAGATGATGCGCGAATTGGGCCTCGAACCGGGCGCCCCCGAGATCGCCCGTCATTTTGCGGGCACGGTGCAAGGCCTGGTCATCGACACAGCCGATGCGGGCAGTACCGCCGAGATCGAGGCAATGGGCCTGCGAGTTCGCGCGGCGCCCTCGCTCATGCGTGGGCCAAGCGGGAGGGCAGCCCTGGCCAGGGTGGTGCTCGACTTCGGGCAGGAACTGGCCGGCGGAGTTCATGTCGATGTGGGCGATCGTCCCCGTCAAGCCGCTTAGCCTCGCCAAGTCGCGACTGGCGCAAGTCCTTTCTGATGCCGCGCGCGAGGCCTTAGTGCGGCAAATGCTCGAGCACACGCTGCAGATCCTGCGCGAGTATCGGCCGTCGCTCGACGGCACGCTCGTGGTGACGAGTGATCCGCGCGTGCTGTCGCTCGCGGTACGGCACGCAGCGGTTCCCTTGGCGGAGACTGGAGGCGACGGTCTCAACGCGGCGCTAGCCCAGGCAATCGGCGAAGCCGGTCGCCGCCACGCCCAGGGCATCCTGGTGGTGCCTGCCGACTTGCCCATGCTGAGCGCCATCGCGCTCAGGGAAGTGCTTGACCAGCTCCCTCGGGCCCCGGGCGTTGTCCTTGTGCCCGACCGGCGCGATGAAGGCACCAATGCCCTCGCGCTGCGGCCATGCGACGTGATCGAGCCGGCATTCGGGGCGGGCTCCTTCCATCGGCATTGGGCTGCCGCCCGAAAAAGAAACGCGCATATCGTGATCGTTCGCAACGCGGAGCTGGCATTGGATGTGGACACGCCAGAGGATTTGGAGCAGGCCAGGCACATCTTGTCGTGATGGCGCAGCTTGGGTACACTGCACGCGGGCCTGCGACATCTGGATTGTTAAGCACCCTGGAGGGCACCCACCCCCCGAGGAGGATCGAGGATGGCCAAGCAGCGAGTAGCCCTTTACCTGCAAGACGCACACGACTTGCGCGAAGGCCTGTCGGTTTGTCAGTATGCCGAGGCCAAGGGGTTCGATGCCGTGTGGCAGGCCGAGTCGCGGCTTGTGCGAGATGCGATCGTCCCCATGGCGGCCTATGCCGCCGTCACCACACGCCTCAAGGTCGGATCCGGGGTGATCAACAACTGGACTCGCAATATCGGGTTGTTGGCTGCAACGTTCCTCACCCTTGACGACCTGGCGCCGAACCGTATCCTATGCGGGATTGGGGCATGGTGGGATCCGCTGGCACGAAATGTCGGCATCGAACGGCGGAAGCCCTTGGTGGCGATGCGCGAGACCGTGGAGGTATTGCGCCGGCTGCTGCGCATGGAACGGGTGACGTTCCATGGTGAGTTCCACAACGTAGAAGGTATCGAACTCGACGTCGTTCACGGGCGCCGGGAGCCGCGGCATGTGCCCATCTACATCGGCGCGACGGGCGACCAGATGATGGAAATGACCGGAGAGATCGCTGACGGAGCGCTGCTCAACTACTGCGTGCCGCCGGAGTACAACGATCACGCCATGGAATTGTTGGCCAGGGGTGCGGCGAAAGTTGGCCGAACGGTCAGCGACCTCGACCGGCCGCAGTTGGTCGTTTGCTCGGTAGACCGCGATCGAGAACGTGCGCTCGATACGACGCGCGGGCTCCTCACCCAGTATCTCGCTCAACAGCCTCACATCGCCAAGGCCTCGGGTGTGGCGGAAAGCGTCGTACACGAGATCCAGGCCATATTGGGCTGGCCGGCGACACACGAACAAATCGAGCGCGCCAAACACCTGGTGCCCGATCAGTTGATCGAACGCATTACGGCCTCGGGCACGCCGGATGAGGCACGCACCAAGGTCGAGGAGTATCGGAGGCGCGGCTGTACCTGCCCGGTGCTTTACCCGGTGGGCGGCGATGTTCGTCTGCTCATCGACACCTTTGCTCCGGGCTAGGGAGACGGGTCGAGCGATGCGCAAGCAGCCGAACTCGCGCATGTGTTTCGTGTGCGGCATGGAGAACCCAGCCGGGCTCAAGCTGAGTTTCTTCGAATCGAGTCCGGGCGAGGCGCAGGCGCAATGGATTGCACCGGACCACTTTCAGGGCTACCCGGGCGTGGTGCACGGTGGGATCGTCGCCTCGCTGCTCGATGAGGTCGCCGGGCGGGCGGTGATGGGGGGTGAGCAGCCGCGCTTCATGGTCACCGCCACCCTAGAGGTCAAGTACCGCAAGCCGGTCCCGGTCGGAGTGGACCTGCACCTGAGCGGGCGGGTGATCACGGATCGCGGACGGCTGGCGCAAGTTCACTCGCAGCTCACACTGAGCGACGGTTCCGTGGCCGCGGAAGCGGATGTGCTTCTGGCTCGTTCGCCCCATTCGGAGAGCGACCTCTCCGAGGCCGATCGCCTGGGATGGAGGGTCTACCCGGATGTCCGATCCGATGATTGAGATCGTCAAGCCTTCGACGATGCGCGAGGCGCTGCGCATCCTGGCGCGCACCTCGCCTCGTGCGCTGCCGCTGGGCGGCGGCACTCAGGTGAGTCTCTTCCCCACGTCGGCCAAGGTGCTGGTGGATCTCTCGGAGTTGGCGTTGGCGGGAATTCGCGTGAGAGGAGGCCGCTGTGAGGCCGGAGCGATGACGACGCTCGCCCAGATCGCCGCCAGCCCGCGCATTCCAGCGGCGCTGCAGGCGGCCGTATTGCGCGAAACCAATCGCAACCTGCGCCAGCAGGCAACGCTTGGCGGGGCGCTGGCAGTGCGCGAGCCTGGGCCGTTGCTCGCGTGTTTACTTGCTCTCGGCGCAGAAGTGTCCCTCGAACCCGGGAAGGTCGTCGAAGGGCTCGACGGGTGGCTGCGCCGGAGGCTCACCGGGCGTAAGCCGGCCCAACTGATAACCGGGGCTTCCTGGAATTCGAAGCAGACCCTTGCCTATGTGGATGTAGCCCGCGCTCCGGCCGATCGCCCCATTGCATGCGTCGCGGCTGCAGCCGTTGTCAAGAGCGGGCGGCTTGGCAATGTACGGGTTGTCCTGGGGGGCGCCGGGCAGCCGCTTGCGCTTCAACTCAGCCCAGCGCGCTTGATGGAAGGAGTGGCGGTCGCCGATCTTGACCGAACCATGGAGGCCGCCGGGGGAGTCATCCGTGCGCCATGGGTCGACGACATCCGCGGGACGGCCGAATACCGCACTGCTGTGGCTCCTATCCTAATCCGCCGCGCACTTGCGCATCTATTGTCGGCGGGCGCCTAGCATCGGTGGAGGGCGTTATGTTCGAGGCCGCTTCCCGGATTTGAGGATGGAATGAAGATAAGCCTGACGATCAATGGGAATCCGGTGGAGATGGAGGTCGACGGGAGCACCGCATTGCTGCACGCCTTGCGCGCGGCCGGCTTCTGGAGTGTGAAGCACGGCTGCGAGTCAGGCGACTGCGGCGCCTGTGCCGTGCTCTTGGACGGGCGGCTGGTGAATTCTTGTGCGCTGCTCGCGGTGCAAGCTCAGGGCAAGTCCATCCTCACCACCGAAGGCTTGGGCAAGCTCGCTGAGCAAGGCTGGAAGACGACCGCCGGATTGCACCCACTGCAAGAGGCCTTCGTCGAGATTGGCGCCATCCAATGCGGCTATTGCACGCCGGCGATGCTCCTGGCTGCGAAGGAACTGCTCGACTCGAAGGGCTATGCTCCAGGCGGATCGCCGCAGCCGTTGAGCGAGCGGGAGGTGCGCACCGCGCTCTCGGGTGTCCTGTGCCGCTGCACCGGATATGTCAAACCGGTGCAGGCGGTGTTGCGCGCTGCGGCGCGCATGCGCGGCGAAGATCCGCCCCCGCTCGAGGCGCGACCGATTCCGGTTGATTTCCCGCCGTATGCGGAAACTGCGCCTGGCTCACGTCCGGGTAGCGCAGCCGGTGGCACAGCCGGCGCCCTGCCTGTGATGACTCAAACGCTGCCCACGTTGCGCATCACGCCGCAGGCAGCGGCGTATCATTCGGTGGGTCAGCCGGCGCCCAAGGTGGACGGTCTCAAGCTCGTCCAGGGCAAACCGGCTTTCGCCGACGATATCGAGCTGCGCGGCATGCTGGTCGCCAAGGTGCTCTTCAGCCCTGTGGCCCACGCACGCATCAAGAGCATCGAGGTCGAGCGCGCGCGTCGGCTGCCGGGCGTTGCGGCGGTGCTCACCTACAAGGACCTTCCCCGGGTCGTCTATTCGACGGCCGGACAGTCAGACCCGATTCCCGGAGCCTTGGATACGTTTTCGCTCGATTCCAAAGTCCGTTTCGTCGGGGATCGTGTCGCATTCGTCGCCGCTGAAAGCGAAGCGATCGCTCGCGAGGCATTAAGCCTGATCCAGGTGGAGTATGAGGAGCTGCCGGCCGTCCTAGACCCACGGCAGGCCATGGGGCCCGGCGCGGTGCGCATCCACGACGAAGCCGAGTACGTCAACTTCGGCGAATCAGATCCATCACGCAATCTGGCAGCCCACCTCGACATCCGTATAGGCGATCCGGCCAAGGGTTTTGACGAGGCGGAGCGGATCTTTGAAGCCGAATACCTCGTCCCCAAAGTGCAGCAGGCCTCAATCGAGCCGCATGCGGTGGTCACCTACTGGGACGAGGACGACCGGCTGGTGATTCGCACCTCGACCCAGGTGCCGTTCCACGTGCGGCGCATCCTGGCCCCGGTGCTCAACCTTCCGCCCAAACGCATCCGCGTCATCAAGCCCCGCATCGGCGGAGGGTTTGGTGGCAAGCAGGAAGTCCTCATCGAGGATGTGGCGGCGCATCTGACGATTGCCACAGGTCGGCCGGTTCGCTTCGAATACACGCGCGAAGAAGAATTCGTCTCCTCGCGCTCGCGACACCCGATGCGCGTGCGCATGCGCACCGGCGTGACGCGCGATGGCAGCATCACGGCGAACGAGATGTACGTCGTCTCCGACACCGGGGCCTACGGCTGCCACGGCCTGACGGTGACCGGGAACACCGGGCACAAGGCGATGGCGCTCTACGTGGGCGATGGCGCCTACCGCCAATCGCCCAACATCCACTTCTACGCGGATGTGGTCTACACCAACACGGCGCCCTCGGGCGCCTACCGCGGCTACGGCGTCCCGCAGGGCTTCTTCCCTGTCGAAGTCCACATGGAACGCATCGCCCATGCGCTGGGTCTGGACCCGCTCGCCTTCCGCCTCAAGAATGCCGTGCGAGCGGGAGAATTACATCCATTCTCCCTCGCCTGGTCGGAGGGCCGCGAGCCGCGGCCGGAATACATCCAGACCTGCGGGTTGGAAGAGTGTGCCCGTGAAGGTGCTCAAGCCATACAGTGGGAAGACAAGCGAGGCAACTCAGCCTGGCGCGCCTCGGGCGGGCAGCCTCACCTGCGGCGCGGGGTGGGGGCGGCTCTCGTCATGCAAGGCACGGCCATTCCCTACCTCGACATGGGCGGGGCGTCGCTCAAGATCAACGATGACGGATCCTTCAACCTGCTCGTCGGCGCCACCGACCTGGGCACGGGGTCCGATACAGTCCTGGCGCAGATGGCGTCCGAAGTCCTTGGCTGTCCGGTCGAGGACGTGATCGTCTACTCATCCGACACGGACTTCACCCCCTTCGACAAAGGCGCCTACGCTTCGTCGACGACCTACGTTTCGGGAGCTGCGGTGGTCAAAGCCGCGCAGCAGGCAGCCGACCAGATTCGGGAGGTGGCGTGCGAGGTATGGGGCGAACAAGGGCCGCCGGTTGCTGCAGACGACATCCGTCTGGAACAAGGCGGGGTCACCGCGCCCGACGGGCGGCGTCTCACTTTGGCGGATATCGCACTGCGCTCCCTTCACCATTCGAACCAGCGCCAAATCATGGCCGTGGCTTCATTCATGTCGCCGGTTTCGCCGCCGCCCTTCGCTGCCCAATTCGCCGAGGTGGTGGTCGATACCGAGACCGGCCAGGTTCGGGTCGAGCGCCTGGTGATGGCCGTGGATTCGGGAGTCATCGTCAACCCGCTAACCGCCTCGGGCCAAGTCGAGGGCGGTATGACCCAGGCCTTGGGCTACGCCGTATGCGAGGAGATGCGCTACGACAAACTCGGCAGGCCGATGGTACGCGACCTGCGCGACTACCACCTATTCAGCGCGGATGAAATGCCCGACCTGACGACGATCTTCGTCGAGACATTCGAGCCCAGTCATCCATTCGGCGTCAAGGCTGTGGCAGAAATCCCAATGGATGGCGTCGCCCCGGCAGTCGTGAATGCCATTCACGATGCGGTCGGTGTATGGGTGAACGAGATCCCGGCCACGCCCGAACGAGTGTGGCGAGCGTTGAGAAGCGCCGGCTGAGTGCGCCTCGCTTCCATTATATAGGCGGAGATGCGGGCGAGACAGGAAGTGCTCGTCGATCTCGGTCCGGAGTACGTGAATGGCGGCGCCGCACGCCGACCGGTTTGAGACCCACGATGAGTATCTGGGAGGCACTTGGCGCGGGCTGGTGCGCAAGCCGTTGGCGCTATACTTGATCTTTACCCTGCGGGCCACTCAAGTCCGCTGGCGTCCGAATGGAGTCCATGGATAGCCTCTTCGCAGCTTTGGCGGAAGCCGATCAAAAAGGAATCGCGGTTGCCCTGGCGACCGTGGTTGCGGTCAGCGGATCCGTTCCGCGCCACGTTGGCGCCAAGATGCTGGTCTATGCAGATGGCTCGACGCTCGGAACGGTCGGCGGCGGCGAGATGGAAAACCGGGTGTGCGCCGAGGCGGCCGACGCCCTGCGCGAGCGCAAGCCGCGCACCGTTCACTATGAACTGAGCAACCCCGCCCTGGGCGATCCTGGGCAGTGTGGCGGAACCGCCGACATCTTTATCGACCCGATCTGTCCGCTGGTCACCCTGGTGGTTGTCGGGGCGGGCCATGTTGGACGGGCCGTGGCGCGCCTCGGCAAGCAGCTCGGCTTCTTTGTCGTCGTGTCGGACGACCGCGCCGAGCTGTGCACGCCCGAGGCGCTCCCCGGGGCCGACGCGTACCTCGTCTGCGCGATGCGCGATATTCCGTCACGCTGGAGCCTCGACCGGGATACGTATGTCGTGCTGGCAACCCGCAACGTCGATGTCGACGTCGAGGGGCTGCCGGCGCTGCTCGCCGTGCCCACCGCGTACGTGGGCGTGATCGGTTCCAGGCGGCGATGGATTACTACCGCCCAGGCTCTAGCAGAGCACGGTACGCCTGCTGAGACCATCGCGCGGGTGCATTCGCCCATCGGGCTCGAGTTGCATGCTGAGACACCGGAGGAGATTGCGGTCAGCATCTTGGCGGAGGTCATCATGGTGCGCCGCGGCGGCACCGGCCTCTCGATGAGCGAACCTGGCTGAGAATGAGTTTGCTCGGATGCGCGGCACTGTCGTCCACCCCAACACCGGCCGGACCGCTCCGGCGCCCGCCAACAGGCCCCGGCCTGGCGTGACGCGAGCCGACTGGCGGCCCGTTGGGATTGTTGTTGCCTACGTCGGATTGTGTCTGGCCGTCGCGTCCTGCGGCGGGAGCGCGAGGTTGGCCAGCCTCATCGCCACGTTCACTCCGACTCTCCCGCCCACCGAGACACGGCCGCCCAGCGAGACCGCGCCGCCCAGCCCAACTTCGACCGAGACGGCCACCCCCCTTCCGTCGGAGACTCCCAGTCCTACTCCAACCGTAACGGCCACCGCGACCGCGACGCCGACATTTACGCTCACGCCGACACCCAGCAAGACGCCCACGGCCTCACGCACCCCATCGCCGACGCCGAAACTGCCGGCGCTCAACTTCACCCCCTTGCCCGCGGTGATCGAGACCATCGCCCCGCCGAATGCCTTCCGCGTGCGCGAGGTTGGACGCTGGGGACGCGGGCCCATTCACCATATGGTCCTATCGAGAGACGGCCTGTGGCTGGGGCTGGGCACATCGCTCGGCGTGTACGTGGTCGACGCCCGCACGCTCGAGGAGCGGCGCTTCATCGAGACTGGCGGCCCCGTGCGGGCGGTTGCCATGAGCGCGGATGGATCGCTGGTGGCGGCCGGCTGGGGGGAGAAGGTGCGTGTGTGGAGGGTTGAAGACGGCGAGTTGCTGCTCGGCTTCGAAGCGCCCAAGGTCGTGGTGACCAGCCTTGATTTCTCGCCTGATGGGAACTACCTGGCACAGGGTGCAGACGACAAGCGTGTCCGGCTCTGGCGAGTGGCGACAGGGGAGTTGGCGCAAATGCTTGAGGGACACAAGGGCGGGGTGAATGCGGTCACCTTCTTCCCCGATTCGCTCAGTGTGGCCTCGGCTTCCGACGACAAGACGGTGCGCGTTTGGAGCGTTGGGAACGGGCGGTTGGAGCGCTCGCTCATTTCGTACCCGGCGGCGGTTACCGCGCTGGCTTACTCTTCCGACGGCCTTTGGCTGGCAACCGGTGTCTCCAACGGCGAAGTGTGGCTCTGGCCGACGGAGGTGCGCGGACTGCCTCAAGTACTGAGGGCGCATACCGGTCGCGTGACCGCGCTGGCATTTGATCGCGGCGCCGGCCGATTGGTGAGCGGTGCGGAGGATCAGACACTGCGCCTGTGGGCGATTCCGCAGGGGTCGCTTGAGCGAACGCTGAGATGGCCGGTGGGCCGCGTGCGCGGGGCGGCCTTTGCTCGTGACGGCCAGACGCTGTTCTCAGGCTCCCTGGAGGGCAACGTCGAACACTGGCGTGCAAGTGATGGAACTCTCATCGGGGCACTGGCCGGAGATGCCGGCCCGGTGCAGGCCCTCGCCTATTCGCCTAACGGGCAACTCATTGCCACCGGTTCCTGGGATGGTTACCTGCGCATCTGGCGCGCTTCCGACGGGAGGCTGGCCCAAGTGCTGTTCGGTCACGCCGGCGGCATTTCCGATGTGGCCTTCTCGCCCGATGGGGGCCTCGTGGCTTCCACATCGGAAGACGGACGGATCCGGGTTTGGGAGACGGGGACCGGCAAGGAGTTCGCGACCATCCAAGCCGGAAGGCGTGGACTATGGAGCCTGGCATTCAGCCCCGATGGCAGGCGGTTGTTGGCTGGCGGATGGGAGCAGATTCTCATTCTCTCGTTTCCCGAGGGGCAGGTGGAGAAGACGATTGACACCGGGCCGGGGCCGGTCTACGGATTGGCGTTCAGCCCGAATGGTGAATTGCTCGTCTCGAGTTCGGGCGACCAAACGGCGCGGGTCTGGAACGGGTTCGACTGGACGTTGCGCGCCACATTGTTCGGCCATGCGGCCTTCATTCACAGTCTGGCCTTCTCTCCAGACGGCACTCTGCTCGTGACGGGAGCGTCCGACGGCGTGCTCAAGCTGTGGGACACGCGCGAGTTCGCGGTGATTAACACGCTTCAGGGTGGGTCGACCGCAGTGAACTCGGTGGCCCTATCGCCAGATGGACGGGTATTGGCGGCAGGGTCATCCGACTCCTTCGTACGTCTGTGGGAAGTGCCCAACGGCCGTGAGTTAATCTCCCTGTCCGGCCACTTCAGCGAAGTTAAAGCGGTCGCCTTCTCCCCCGACGGGCGGTCGCTCGCATCGGGTGGTTGGGACGACACGCTTCGCTTGTGGATGGTGCGTTAGCCGCCACGCTGCGGGCCATTGCGAGTGCGACTGCATCTGCGCTATGATGGACAGGATGATGGAACCAGGGTCGACGAAGAACGGCATGTGGAAGGAGTACCTCAGCCCCGTCACGCTGGATGAGGCGGTCGCTGCTCTAAATCGATTCCAGAGCCGGGCCCGTATCGTGGCCGGCGCGACCGACCTGATGCTTGAGCTCGAGCGGGGCGTGCGCAGCGGAGTGGACGTGCTGATCGACGTGACCCGCGTGCCTGGGCTCGACCGCATCAATCGCCTGGGCGATGAAGTAATCGAACTCGGGCCGCTGGTCACTCATAATGCATGTGTGGCTTCAAAGCTGCTCCTTGAGCAAGCCTGGCCATTGCCCCGCGCGTGCTTTGAGGTGGGGGCAGCCCAGATTCGGAATCGCGGGACGATTGCCGGCAACCTGATTACGGCCTCCCCCGCCAACGACACCATCACCGCTCTCATGGTCTTGGAGGCGGAGGTTCGCCTTCTCTCGGCGCGCGGGGAGCGGGTAGTGAAGTTGGCCGACTTCTACAGGGCGTGCGCCGGACGGTGATGGCGCCCGATGAGCTGATGGTCGGCATCCGCTTCCACGCGATGCGCTCGGGCGAACGCGGCAGCTTTCTCAAGCACGGGTTGCGCGCCGCTCAAGCCATCGCGGTCGTGAATGCCGCATGCGTGGTGAAGTGCGACGACCAGGAGCGAGTTCTCTCGGCACGGATCGCTCTGGGCGCTGTCGCGCCGGTGGTGATGCGCGCCCCCCGGGCCGAGACCGCGCTTCAGGGCCATCGATTGGAGGACGCTGTTGTGCGCCGGGCGGCCGAGATCGCTGCCGACGAGGCCCGTCCGATCGATGATGTGCGCGGATCGGCGCAGTTCCGCCGCGCCATGGTGACCCATGCGGTGGCACAGGTGTTGCGTGACGCGGCTACCGGGGCGCCTGCAGCCCAGCTGCCTGCCTCGCCATCGCTCTTGTGGGGAAGTGCGCGGCCGATGGGCGGACGATTGGAGCGCATGGAGTATCATCAGTCCGCTGAGCCGATCCGCACCCGCGTGAACGGGCGCGAGTTTGTGGTGAGCGGCGCGAATCAGAAGAGCTTGCTACGCATGTTGCGCGAAGATCTTGAGATGATCGGCACCAAGGAAGGGTGCGCAGAGGGGGAATGCGGCGCATGCACCGTCTTCCTGGACGGTGTGGCGGTGATGGCCTGCCTGGTCCCGGCCCCGCGTGCGCATCGAGCGGATGTCAAGACGGTGGAGGGTCTGGCGGTGGAGGGGCGATTGCACCCAGTTCAGCAGGCATTCGTCGAATCGGGCGCGGTCCAGTGTGGGTATTGCACTCCGGGGTTCGTCATGTCGGCAGTCAAACTGCTCGAGGAGAACCCACACCCCTCGCGGCACGAGGCGGCCCAGGCGTTGGCCGGCAACTTGTGCCGTTGCACCGGTTACTACAAGATACTGGATGCCATCGAACGCGCCGCCCAGGGCGCAGGAGGTTCGGCATGAGCGGCTCATACCATATCAGGCTTCCGGGTGAGAACACACGGCGTGGAGAGCCGCATCCCACGTGGATCAGCGTGGGCTGCGTGCTGGTGGTGGGCTTGCCGGCGCTCGGGTACTTGCTGGCTGAGTACCTGCTTCAGTTGAATTTCCAGCGGCACTACGTCTATCTCCCGCCGGAGCTGGCTTGGCCGCCGTTCGCCCCGTACCTCTTGGTCAAGCTGGCCATCGCAGCCCTCTCTCTACTCATCGGCACCGCGCTCTTTACCTCCGTGTACGGTCTGATCTGGCCGGTGAAGCCGGGCAAGTACGACTCGCCGGACATGAAAGATCGTCTGCCCAAGATCAAGAAGTGGCGCTGATCATCCAGTGGGTGCGCGCGTCTCGGCGCGAGCCGATGTTCGAGGCGTGGCCCGCAATTACTCTTTGAGCCCGGCCGGCGGCTGCCGACGGCGAGAAGCCGCACCGTCATTCGCTGGTCGAGGAGGACACTATGTCGGATTCGCAACGCTACCACACCCGGGACGGCGAATCGCGTTCGGCCCGCAAGCCCATTGAGATTCTGTGGAATATCCTCGGATTTGGGTTCGCTATCGTCATGGGAGTCGCCGGGTATCTGGGCGCGGATTGGTTCATCCTCGAGAATGAAGTCCGCCATTGGGTGTACCTGCCGCCCGAGCTAGCCTGGCCCGCGGCCTCACCCTTCCTCGGCTTGAGGATTGGCGTGGCGCTCATTGCGCTGTTCTTAGGCGGCGCAGTTTTCACACTGCTTTACGGGCTGGTCCAGCCGGTGAAGCGTGGTCGTTATGATGTCGAGGCCCACGAGAGCAATCTGCGCGGCTACAGGAGATAGGCCTTATGCCGTCTGTGGGCACCTCCCCGGCACGCGCGGATGCGGTAGCCAAGGTCAGTGGAACGGCCCTTTACCCGGGCGACATCAACCGCCCCGGCCAACTTCATCTCAAGCTGCTCTTCGCCAGACGCCCGCACGCCGTCATCCGCGCGCTGGATACTTCTCGAGCGGAGGCGCTGCCCGGCGTGGTGGCCGTCTTCACCGCCAAAGACGTCCCGGTCAATGAGTACGGCTTGATACTTCCCGATCAGCCGGTGCTGTGCGGGCCGGGGTCGGCCAATGCCGGAGCGGATCGCGTGCGCTTCGTGGGCGATCAGGTGGCATTGGTCGTTGCGGAGAGCGAGGTCCTCGCCGCCTACGCCCGAGACCTCATCCGCGTTGAATACGAAGACCTGCCGGTCGTCAGCGATGCGCGCCAAGCCATCGAACCGGAATCACCCCTGCTATTCCCCGAGAAGGGCACCAATGTGTTCTGCTCCTATCGCATCCGCAAAGGCGATGCGGTGGCTGCGCTACGCCAGGCGGACGTCGTTGTGGAGGGGGAATACCACACGCCCTTGCAAGAGCATGCCTATTTGCAACCCGAGGCCGGGTTGGCTTATATCGATGACCAGGGGCGGATCACGGTAGTGGTAGCCGGGCAATGGACTCATGAAGATCAGGAGCAGATCGCGCATTCCCTTGGCCTGCCGCGGGACCAGGTGCGCGTCATCTATCCCGCCATCGGCGGGGCGTTTGGCGGCCGTGAGGACATGTCGGTGCAGATTGTGCTCGCCCTGGCCGCCTGGCGGCTGCACCAGCGCGGCATCTCACGACCGGTCAAGACCGTCTGGTCTCGGGAAGAATCGATCATCGGTCATCACAAACGGCACGTGTTTCACTTTCGTACGCGCTGGGGTGCCACCCGCACCGGGAGGCTGATGGCGGCCGAGGTCGATATCATCCAAGACGGCGGTGCATATGCCTACACCTCGACCAAGGTACTTGGCAACGCAACGCTCATGTGCACGGGCCCTTACGAGATACCCAACGTCGCCGTCGATTCGCGCTCGGTCTATACAAACAATCTGCCGGGCGGCGCCTTCCGTGGCTTTGGTGGCCCGCAGGGATTATTCGTCGCCGAGACTCAGATGAACAAGTTGGCGGAGAGGCTGGGCATCGACCCGGTGGAAATCCGCCAGCGCAACCTGCTCACCGAAGGCGCGCTGCTCTCGGTGGGAACACCGCTGCCGCCTGGGATCAGCTTGCAGCAAGTGCTCGAAGCGTGCGCCGAGCGATCGGGCTGGAAGCGGTCAGCCTCGGGCTGGATGCGTCCGCCGGCAAGGCAACCCGAGCCGAGGCCGGGACGTAACGTGCGGCGGGGCAAGGGGTTTGCCTGTGGCTTCAAGAATGTCGGCTTCTCCTTCGGTGCGCCGGAGAAGTGCTGGGCGACCGTCGAACTTCGGGGAGCTACCGAGATCGAGGAGGTCACCGTTCGCCATGCCGGCGCCGAGGTAGGCCAAGGTGCGCACACGGCCATGGCGCAAATGGCCGCCGAGGCCTTGGGCCTCCCGCTCGAGAAGGTGCACTTGGTGGTTTCCGATACCGCAGAGACCGACGATTCCGGATCGGCCTCCGCCTCACGCATGACCTTCATGGCAGGCAACGCCATCCTCGGCGCGGCGCAACAAGCCTTGGCCAAGTGGAAGGCCGAGGAGCGCCCGGCGGTAGCGCGTTTTGTGTACCGTCCACCGGCGACAACCCCGTACGCCCCCGATACCGGGCAGTCTATGCCCAACTTCGCCTATGGATACGTCGCGGAGAGCGCCGAAGTGGAAGTGAATACCGACACCGGCGAGGTGCGTGTGTTGAATGTTGTGTGCGCCAACGATGTCGGCCGCGCCATCAACCCGCAGCAGGTGGAGGGTCAGATCGAGGGCGCGATTGTTCAAGCTCATGGGTATGCCTTGCTTGAGAACTTCGTGATGAAGGACGGGCAGGTGCTCACGCCTCACCTCTCTACCTACCTCATCCCGACTGCCCTTGACATCCCCGGGCATGTCGAAAGCCTCATCCTTGAACACCCCGACCCACAAGGGCCGTTTGGTGCCCGCGGCATGGGCGAAATGCCGTACCTGCCATACACGCCGGCAGTCATCGCCGCTGTCCGCGAGGCGACGGGGGTGTGGTTCGACGAGTTCCCCTTGACGGCCGAACGTGTATTGCGCGGCCTGGGAAAGTTGGATTGAGTCTCAGCCGTGCATCTTGCGCGGACCAGGTCAGCACTCCGGCACACGAAGGATGCGAGACGCCGCAGCAACGTGTGCACCGCAATCGGGCTTTGCCGGCCGAGTCCGCGGAGTTGAAGCGGGCGTGACATCGTTATCTTCTGGCAGCCAAACGGATTTCACCTTTCCTCGATTCCCAATCCTTGTCCGCGGTGGGGGCGACTTGGGGTCGGGTGTGGCTCACCGCGTGGTCCGGGCTGGCTTCCCCGTTGTCATCGCGGAAGTGGCGGCGCCGCTTGCGGTGCGTCTGGGCGCCTCCTTTGCCCAAGCGGTTTGGGAAGGGGAAGCCCACGTTGATGGATTGACGGCAAGGCGCGTTCCAGGACCGGATTCCGTACAGTTCTGTTGGAGGAGCGGAGCCATACCCGTTGTCATCGCGGCCGAGTTCGAGCGGTGGGATGAAGTGTCGATTGCGGCCGTCGTGGATGCGCGCATGCTCAAGCGCGCGGGGGATCCGATCGGGGCGGGCTCCCCGCTCACGGTGGGGCTTGGCCCAGGCTTCCGCGCCGGCACGGACTGTCACGCAGTTGTGGAGACTCAGCGCGGGCACTGGCTTGGGCGCGTCTACTGGCGGGGCGGCGCGAGCGACGATTCGGGCGTTCCCGACGCGGTGCACGGACGCCTGGGCGAACGGGTCGTGCGCGCGCCGACCGCAGGCGTTATTCGATGCATCGCGGCGATCGGTGACCCAGTCCGGGCCGGCGTCCCCATTGCCGAGATTGATGGCACGCTAATTCGCGCGGCCATCGACGGTGTTGTCCGGGGGCTGATTCACGACGGGGTGGCGGTTTCCGAGGGACTGAAGATCGGCGACATCGACCCACGTGGCCTACGCGAACACTGCTTCACGATATCCGACAAGGCTTTGGCGGTCGGCGGTGGTGCGCTAGCCGCGATTCTCGAATCCATCCAGTTCCGCCATTCACTCAATCCGGGCGGCAGGTTGAGACCGCCCGCCAGCACGGAGATGGGACAGCCGCCGTGAAACTGGGTGCGGCCCTCGACCTTCATGGGGGTGAGGTGGTGGCGCTGGTCGGGGCGGGCGGCAAGACCGCTGCGCTCTGGTGCTTGGCACGCGAACTCCTGCCTTTTGGCCCGGTCGTTTCCTCAACCACAACCCACCTGGCAATTGCCGAAACAAGCCGCGCGCCGCATCATCTCGTCTTGGACGACCCGTCGCGTCTGGCGGAGCTGGGGGCGTTGCTGCGGGTACATAGGCATGTGCTCGTCACTGGCCAATGGCTGCCCCGCGAAGGCAAGGTTGCCGGGCTGACCGCCGACCAGTTCTCGCGCATGGTCGAGGATGTCCAGGGGGGCGGAATAAGCATCCTGGTTGAGGCGGATGGCGCGCGGGGGTTGTCGGTCAAAGTGCCGGCGCAACACGAGCCGGCCGTTCCACGCGAGGCGACGCACATCGTGGCCTTGGCGGGCATAGATGCAGTGGGGCGCACGCTCGACGCGGCTACGGTCCACCGGGACGCGCTCTTTGCCAGATTCGCTGAGCTTTCGCCGGGCGGATTGATCACGCCCGCGGACCTCGCCCGCGCCCTGGCGCACCCGCAGAGCTACCCAAAGGCTACTCGCCCTTCAACGCGGCTTTCCATCGTTCTCAATAAGGCGGACACCGACCAGGCGCGGGAGATGGCGCGTCACACCGCCGCGGCGCTGCTAGAGTCGCCAGTCATCGAACGGGTGGTCATCGCGGCGCTGTCACGCGATGACCCGGTGAGCGAATCACGGGTGCGGACAGCCGGAATCGTCCTCGCGGCAGGAGCCGCCTCACGCATGGGAAGAAACAAGCTGCTGCTCCCATTTCGAGGCCGGCCAATCCTGCAGCACGTGGTCGATGTCGCGCGCGAGCAGATGCACGAGGTGGTCATAGTCCTCGGCGCCGACGAAGAGGCCATCCTGCAGGGCGTGGACTTAGCGCGAACTCGCTTGGTGAGCAACCCGGCCTGGCGGGAGGGGCAAAGCAGCTCGCTGCTCGCCGGCCTGGCCGCCGTAGGATCAACCTGCGGAGCGGCGGTCTTCTTCCTCGGCGACCAGCCAGGCATCCCGGGCGAGCTGATCAAGGCGCTGATGGATTGCCATGCACGCACGTTGGCGCCGGTCGTGGTGCCGCGGCATGCGGGTCAGCGCGCAAACCCGGTTCTGTTCGACCGCTCCACGTGGCCGGACCTCAGCCGCGTAACTGGCGACCAGGGCGGACGCGCGCTCTTCGATCGTTACCCCGTGGAATGGGTGGAGTGGGGGCAACCGGAAGACTTTGCCGATGTCGACACGGAGGATGACTACCGCCACCTGCAGTCGCGCGATACGTGAACGGGTCTGCGCTAATGCTACATCGCACTCAGGGCCCGGCCTGGGCTCAAGCCTCGTCGCGCAGGAGGCGGCTGGCCGGGCGGTCAAGCCAGCGCTCGGCCTCCTCGAGGTTGCTGAAAACTTCCATTTCCACGCCAGAAGACAACTGAGCTAGCCCCGCCAACGCCTGCTGCACCGCCTTGGACGAGACAACGACGGCCACCCGCACGAATCGAGCCGCCGGATCCGCGTTCAGATCCTCCGCCAGCCGAATGGCGCCAGGCGGGATGTTCGCGACGGCTCGCAAATCGTACAGGTTGCGGTTGAATCGTTCCGCACCCTGTAAGTGCCTCTGGGCAAACGCCTGCCAGTGGGCCAACACGGCCGGCGAGAGATGGTGGAATGTCACATGCAATCCGCCGTCCGCTCGGCGCGCAACGCTGTAACCGCTTTCCGGCTCCGAGGACCAGTCCAACGGCTTTTCGTTTGCTGTCATTGCCATACTCCCTCTGCAACGAGCGCCTCTAGACTCGGAACGGGTACTCCTTGCTCGATGCCGCCTCGTTCAGCCCGGGTCCGCCCGTTCGGCGAAACGCCCTATGGGCAAGCGTTGGCTAGGTGCTGATCGTAGGTCTCCGCGAAGTGGTGCCGCCCAGAGCCATCACATGCGGCTCGGAAGAAGTAGTAGGAGGTCGCAGGAGCGTTGGACACCGCCACGAGCGCGTCAAGCGACGGATTACAGATGGGACCTGGCGGCAGGCCGCCATAGAGATACGTGTTGAACGGCGAATCGACCTGAAGGTCGCCTGAACCCAGCGGGCTGCGCCACCAGGTCGCTTGGGGCGGGTAATAGCCGAGCGCATACTGCACCGTGGGGTCGGCTTCCAACATCATGCCGGAATCCACTCGGTTGAGAAACACGGAGGCGATCAGCGGCATCTCGTCGTTGTGCATGGCTTCGCGTTCGATGATCGAGGCCAGCGTGACGGCCTGATACAGGCTAAGCCCGCGCGTCTCGAGTGATCGGCGCAGGTCGTCGGTAACCGCGCGGTCGAATGCGCTGGCCATCTCGAAAACCAGAAGATCCGCATTGGCGCTCCGCTCGACGAGATATCGCCCGGGGAGGAGAAACCCCTCCAGCGCAATCTGAGGGGGGATGGCCAGGTAGAGCGAGAGATTGCCGGGGCGACGGTGGCTGGCAGCGATGAAATCAGCGGCGGGTATCGGCACACCGTGCCGCTCGAGGGCCGAGGCCAGCTCCTCCACTCGCCATCCCGGAAAGATCGTCAACTCGATTTGGCGGCTGCTTCCCGAGACCAGCAGGTCAGCCAGCAAGCGAGTCGTGGGGTTCGGCGGCACGGCGTAAAGTCCGGGGAAGAGCTTCCGATCTCCACCGGTGTATCGCAGGTAGGTTCGAAAGACCGCTGCCTCGGAGATCCAACCTTCCGAGACCAGGCGCGAAGCGAGCGTGGCTGCATTCTCCCCCTCGACGATCGAGAGCGATCCGCCCTGTGCATTGGGCGACACGCGATTGAGCGCTTCGCTTCGCATGCCGAGGTACGTACCCATCACCAATCGTTCAATCAGCGAGAGGTCCGCTGCGGGCGAGCCGATGTGCGCCGGGTCCGAGGCGCGGGCCGTAAGGCCACAGAGGATGATCCCCGCACCGAGGGCAATCCCGGCCACCATCAGCACGCCGATGGCCCGCCACGCTCCGTCGCGCGCCTCCACCCTACGCTTCGCCGGCATGGGTGTCGAGGTACTCCTGGAGGATGAAGGCGGCTGCGGCCGCGTCGAGGTTTTCCTTTTGTTTGGCCCGTGTCGCGCCGCGGGCTCGTCGCGCCTGGGCCGCCGCCTGAGTGGAATGCGACTCATCGCAGTACTCGACTTGAAGGTCGGACTGTTCGCGGATCGCTTTCACGAGGCGCAACCCCTTGCGCGCCTGGGCCCCAGCTTCGCCTTCGGAATCAAGCGCCACCCCGACGAGGACCAACCTGGCCGAATAGGCCTTGGCCAAGGCGACGATTCTCTCTGCGTCCTCGCTCAGACTATGGTGGGGCAGGACGAGCAGCGGGCGGGCGACCGTGCCCGTCTCATCGCTCAGGGCGATGCCGATGCGACGTGCGCCGGGATCTACAGCGAGAATACGCGCAGTCAGGGCCATCATTCGGGGCCACCGCCGACGCCGGCTCGCGGCCCAAGTGGCGGCGCGGCCGCGGGAAGACTCTGGATGTCAATGCGCATCGGAAATGCCGGCAAGAAGGGCCACCATGCAGGCGCGAGGTGGATCGTGGTGCGGCTGTATGGTAACAGACCGTCGATCAGGCGCTGTGCATCCGCCGGAGTGCGGTTCGCGAGACGATTCGCGAGATGGCGGGGAATCGACGACTCGCTCTCCTGCACCGTGAACAAGATGTGGAGCACCCCCTGCGCAACTTGTTCGACCCGCAGCCCTGCTAATTCCAGGGCGTCGGTATTGTGCGCGATGCCAAGCGCTTCGCGCGCTCGGTCGATGGCAACCCCTTCGAGAACGACAAGCGTCTCGGCCTCCGCTTCGAGCGTGACGTGGACTTCATCCACCGCCGCGCCCGGGCGAGCTGAGAGCGATTCTTCCTGGCTTCGAATGGTCATGCTGCTTTCGACGATCAGCCATGCCTGGGCCGCTGCCTCCTGCTCGAAGGCCTCGCGGAGGTTCTGGATAAGCTGAGCCTGGGCCTGAGATCGCAGTGAGGCAATATCGGCAGCGCTGACGACAGCGCGGGCCGCGGACCGCCCGCCCGAGGTGGAAGAAAGTTGTTGCACTTCAAGCGTCCCGACCGCGAGTCCCACCACTTCCCGAATCCGGCCGGGAGGCAAGTTGCTTTGCGAGCCGGGTTCCACGGCACGAATGCCGATCAGCGCGCTTGCCTGCGGGTCCATCCATTCTCCCGCCAGTGTCTCGAACTCCATGCCGGAGACCGGATCGCGAAAGCGGGTGCCGGGCGGAATGGCCACGACCCGCGAGGAGTGGTTGGCCAAGCTCAGCTCTCCCTCAGCATAGGTGATTGGGACGACAGCCCTGCCTGTGGAGAGCACCGCGCTCTCGGCGACCGCGTTGACGGCCAAGGTTACTGCGTTGCTCGCCTCCATTGGAATTGTCCGGGCGCTCTCATGTGCTGGAAGGTTGATCTCGACCTTGGCATATGGAACAAGAAGCAATGCGGTAGCGGCGAGAGCCGCGAGGGGGGCGAGGAACAGTCCGTTTTGGAGGCGAGGGCTAATGTGCTGGGTCCTGGCCCTCAACGTCCGGCTCGAGGCTATCGTTCCGCTCGAAGTGCGCATAGCCACTGGTAACGAGGAGGAAGACTGGGCCGAAACGAGTTCCTCGTCCTTCTTGATTCGGCCCGCAGGAGGCGCGTCGAAGCGCCGCCGCTCGAAGACAGCACCTATTGTCCCGGCATGGCTCTCTTCCCCCGCAAGTGCTCCGTCGAGCGTGGAATAGGAGGCTATCCCGGCGCGGGATGAGGCACGCGTTATTTCCGCGTCCGGGGAAACCGAGCACAGGCTGGCGCCCACCCCGTCGGCCCAGCGCGCGCAGAGGGCCAGGTCGAGCTGGCGCAAGCTCGCGGAATCCGCCAGGAGAAGGATGATCCGGTCTGCCTGCGTGCGCAGGATCTTGTCGCGCAGCGAGGCCAGGTCGTCGTGCGGCTCAACGGTGAGGATTTGGTCTTTCACGCGGTGCCGCTATCCTGCCGGCGGTCCTCGCACGGTCGGGAGCTG
>Ga0154809_1038_pt1 | contig 22564 bp, 16 predicted proteins | sample Rifle2008BG16ft_FD_105817 | JGI IMG/M metagenome (GOLD analysis project Ga0154809, IMG submission 105817) | Chloroflexi bacterium RBG_16_64_43 | reverse complement strand
ATACTGGAATGATACATGACCACTCAGGGGAAGTTAGTCCAAGTACACCCCCAGGGGAGCGCGCCCGCAATGGACGCGATCCCGTTCACATGCCCGACGAGGAAACCATGGCCACGACGGTAGCGGTTTCGGTCGATGTGGGCGAACGGCTGCGCAAACTGCGCGCGGAACGAGCCTACTCTCTGCGGGCCCTGGCTCGCGCCGCGGGTATGTCGGCAAACGCATTGAGCCTGATCGAACGAGGCAAGACCTCCCCCAGCGTCAGCACTCTTTATCGTCTCTCGGATGCCCTGCGCATCCCGGTGACGGCATTCTTCCGCGAAGAGCCGCGCCAGGTGCCGGTGGTGTTCTGCAAGGCCGATCAGCGCATGCGCGTTCCCTTCCCGCGCGGGCTGTGGGAAGGCCTGGGCGGTGACGTCTTCCTCGGCCGTGTGCAGCCCTTCCTGCTAACGCTCGAGACCGGCGCGACGAGCGGCCCGCACCCGATGGTGCACAGCGGTCACGAGTTCATCTTCTGCTTGCGCGGCCAAGTCGAGTACATCGTCGAGCAAGAGGTCTTCATGATCGATCCAGGCGATAGCCTGCTCTTCGCCGCGCATCTTTCCCACCGCTGGCGAAACGCAGGCAAGACCGTGGCCAGCCTGCTGCTCGTCCTTTCAGGAGGCGGAGACGATTTCGCGCCCTCCACGCACGGTGTGTCGGCCCGCGCCGCTGAGGCGCTGCCCGCAGTCGAGCCCGGCGAGGACGAAGGGGTGGAAGACGCGGCTGCTGCGCTGTTCGAGGAAGTGTAAGCGGCGCGCCTGCACCGGCCCCGCACGCACATCAACTCCCTGATCGAAATCACTCGGCTCTATTCGTGCGCGGGATCATCCTGCCTGCATGCGTTCACCCCTTGAGGCGAGCAATGGACTCCGCCGCGGGGTCTCTCGCCGGCGTGTACTCTGATTACCCGCGATTGGATTCCGGTGCGAGGCGCATAGCGGCTGGGGGGACGACGACCTGCGCAGATGGATTACAGACGGTACGTCCAAGCCGGGTGGGCGTACTTCTCCGCGGACAGCGCTTCCGCCCGGCGGAGTTCTGCCTCGCCGAAGCCGGCCTCGATGAAACGCACCGGCAGGGCGGCCGCCAAGCCATCGGCCAGCGCACGCGCCGCCTCGCTCCAATCCACCTCTCGGCCGAGGGCTTCGCTCAGTGTCAGGGCCCGCGTCCGGACGCGGGCCTCGATCTCAGAAGGCGTGCCGTGGGTGATCCGCAAGGCAAGCACGATGCGGGCGATATCGCCCGTGAGAGGCAGCGAGCCATGCTGCAAGACGACCCCGCGCCGGCGCCATTGGGCGCTGCCCATCAGCTTTCGTCCGCCGCTGGTGATCTCGTAGTTGGAAGGCACCTCAAAACACACCGGCCCAAGCGTGGGTTCGGCAGGGTACTCGGCATCCGCCTCTACCTGTGCGCCGAGCGCGCGCAGCCCGGCCGCCAACCCACGACTGAGGCGGCGGTAACTGGGCAGCACACCGCCCGCCATGAGAGGATGGGCTTCGGGAGCTACGACGGCGTAGGTCAATTCGTCGGTGTGAAGAATTGCCCGGCCGCCGGTGGCTCGCCGCACTAGATCCCAACCCAGGTGACGCAGCGCATCCGGGTCAGCATCGGCTGCCGGCTGGGCATGGCCGAGCGAGAGGCACGGTGGGGCCCACGCATACAGGCGCACCGTGGGCGGGCGCGTGCCTGCTTCAACTGCCTCGACCAGTGCCTCATCCATGGCCATGTTCATTGTGCCCGGCTGAGGCGGAGTGAGGACTAAGTGCCAGGTGTCGGCTGGAGTCTGCATAGAGGGCCCGGTCTCACCTGAGGTCATTCTACCCTTCCGATAGATGCCTCGGCCACTTGGGAATGAGGGCTGAACCTAGGCAGAAAACGATCAGTGCGAGCCCCGTCTGAACTCTCGGGTATAATCTCGTCGCTTTGGCCGCGATCGGATGACCCCCACATTGTTCCTGTTTCCTACTCTCCACGTCCAATGACACTTCGCCTGGCGGTGTGTTTCCACTTCAGCCAACCCTTGGCCGAGCGCGCGGGCACTGCCAGCCGGCTGGGTTACCACGGCCTGGTTGCCGCGTTGCAGCGCCACCCCAAACTCAAATTCAACCTTAGCCTGGGTGGGGCTCTGCTCCACGCGCTGCACTGGCTCGATCCGGGAACGCTGGAGCGCCTGCGGGCAGGAGTCCGGGCAGGGCAATTCGCGCTGATGGGCAGCACGTACGCCGGCAACCTTCTTTCCGCCTGCGACGGATGGGACAACGCTCAGCAGCTCGCGCTGCACCGGGCGCTGATGCTGGAGGAATTCGGCGCGGTGCCCACGGTCTTTGCCAACCCAGGCGGGGCCTTCTCGCCCCAGATGGCGCCGCTTCTCGCGGCGGGCGGATACGCGGCCACGGTTGTGGAGGGCCGCATGCTGCGCCAGGCTGGCGTGTCGCTGCCCCTCGTTTACGGCCTGCGGGCTGGCGAACAGGCACTCGGCCTGCTGTGGGCCGAGGAGACGTTGGCTGCGCGCCTGTGTGCGGCGGCATGGTACCGCCGCCCTGAGCTTCTCGAGCGTGGGCTCGATGAACTTGCCGCCTTGCCGCGCACGGACGAGCTGCTGCCTATTCTCGCGCTGGACGGCGACGCGTTCGGAGCATGGGCGCATCAGAACAGTCTGGATCCGCGCGCCGATTGGCAAGGCTTGGAGCAGGTATTAACCCAACTCGAGGGGCGGGGCGACCTCGAACTGGTTGGGCTCGACAACCTGGCCGAGCCGACGCTCTTCATCGAGGGGTTGCTGGAGGGATGGGGCGCCACGCTCGATCGTGCCGCGCTCCTCGAGCCGGCGGGCGAGGCACAGCCGTTCGCCGACTGGCGCGACTACATGCGCCGCTCGCCGACGGTCATCCATTTTCGCCGCTTGCACAACGCCGTTCGCAACCGGCTGACCGCAATCGGGTCGGCCTGGGCCGACCTGGGCTGGGCGGCGCCGCCCCCCGAGTCTCTGCCGGAGGCCTGCGCCACGCTGTATCGCTCGGCCATTCGAACGTTTTGCCTGCATCAGTATCGCTTCGGGCAGCCGGGGCAGGGTGGGCGGGGGCGCCCGGAGTGGGAAGGTGTGGCGGCAACCTTCGCTTTGGCTCGCGCGGCGGAGATTGCAGAGGGGCAGCTCCAGCCGGGCGCGCCGGCGCGGGCCTCGATCGAGGACGTCACCGGCGACGGCGAGGATGAGATCCTGCTTGAGGATCACCGCCGCCTGATCGTGCTCAGCCACTTCGGCGGGCGGGTCGTGTACTGGTTCGATCTGGTGGACGGCGCGCAGCATGTGGGCAACCCGTGGGCAGTGCCCGATGGCCCCTATCGCACCGATGTGGCGCTGATTCAGGGAGTTGCCTCCCTGCCGGCGTGGAGCGCGCTGCCGCCATGGGATCAGCCGCTGCCTCAGCAGGAGGCCGCCCCTGGCCGGCGAGGAGTCTTCTTGCCGGAAGGGCTTATTGCGGAACTTGGCTCGGAGCTTCCGTACTGGCCGTTGCCCGATGGCATGCCCCAGCAGGTTGGGCGCCCGGTGCGCCGCCGCGCGCTAAACGACTTCGTACGGCTGGATGATCAAGCGGTCCTACCCGCCGATTCAGAGCTCGATTTCCGATTGGAGGAGGGCGGCGTAACCTTCTTACGTTTCTTCGGATACCGATTGGAGATGACCAAGAACGTGCGCCTGACGCCCGACGGGTTGCGGGTCAACTACCGGTTTCATAACGCGGGCCATGAGCCGCGCCGCGTGCGGCTGGAGATCGTATCGGAGATTGCGCCCGACGGACAGCGCTTGCTGGCCGCCTCGCCCGATGCGCTCGCGCCGGTGGTGGCCGGCGGCGCACAGCCCGGCGTGCACAACACGCTCAGCGGCACCGCGATCCTCTCACGGGCCTCGCGCGCCTCGTCTGAGCCGACTGCGTTCTCGGCCGGGCTGCTCGCAGTCGAGGTGGCCCAACGGTTCGAATTCAATCTCGGGCCCGGCAAGGCGGAAACGCTGACCCTGCGTCTGCAGGTTCTTTCGGAGCATGAGCAGGGCCTGTTGCGCGGGGGCCTGAAGCGGATCGGCGGCTGGCCGCCAGCCGCGCAGGAGGCCGGCGGCTCATGACCTCTCCTTCCTGGATCTGCGAGGCCGTCTTCTACCAGATCTTCCCCGACCGGTTCGCCAATGGCAATCCGGCCCTTAATCCACCCAACGTGCAGACCTGGGGGGCGGCACCGACACCGCGCGGGTTTCAGGGCGGCGATTTCGCCGGTGTGACCGCCCATCTGGATTACCTTTCCGACCTGGGCGTCAACGCGCTCTATTTCAATCCGGTCTTCCTTGCGTCCTCGAACCATCGCTACAACACCACCGACTACTTCCGTTTCGACCCGAAGCTGGGTTCGGCGGGGGACTTCCGTCAATTACTGGAAGCAGTCCACGGGCGCGGCATGCGCCTGATTCTGGACGGCGTGTTCAATCATTGCGGACGCGGGTTCTTTGCCTTCAGTGATGTGCTCGACAATGACGTCGACTCGCCGTATCGCGAATGGTTCCACATCCAACGCTTCCCGTTGGATGCCTACGGCCCGGGCGAGGCGCACAACTATCAGGGGTGGTGGCGGTTCAAGAGCTTGCCCAAACTAAACGTGCGTAACCCGGCCACCCGTGGTTACTTGCTCGACGTTGCCACATACTGGATCGAGCAGGGCATCGACGGGTGGCGCCTGGATGTCCCCAACGAGATTGATGACATGAGTTTCTGGGGAGAATTCCGCGAACGGGTGAAGCGGGCCAACCCCGAAGCGTACCTGCTGGGCGAAATCTGGGAGGTCGCCCCGCAGTGGGTTGGGCCGGCAGTCTTCGACGGGCTGATCCACTATCCGTTTCGCGAAGCCTGCCTCAACCTGCTGGCCAAGAAGACGCTCGGCGCGGCGGCTTTCGGCGCGCGGTTGTTGGAGATCCTGTCCGCCTACCCCGGCCAGGCCAACTTGGCGCACTATGTCTCACTTGGCTCGCACGACGTGCCGCGCCTGCGCACGTTATTGCGCGGCGACCGCCCACTCGAACAGTTGGCCTTTGATCTGCAGTTCTTTTTCCCCGGCGCACCGGGACTGTATTACGGCGACGAGATCGGCCTCGAGGGCGAAAAGGACCCCGACAATCGGCGTGCCTTCCCGTGGGATACGGCGCGCTGGGATGTCGATTTGCGGCGCCACGTGCAGCGGTTGATTGCGTTGCGCAAGAAGTACCGCGCGCTGCGCGAAGGGAGCTTACGCGTGCTGCCGGTGGAGCCGGCTGAGTCATGCCTGGCGCTGGTGCGCGAGCTTGGCGAAGAAACCCTGGTCCTCTTGGTCAATCTTGGCGACGGACAACGCACGTTGGATTTGGCGCATTCGGATGTTGGATGGACCTCCACGCGCGCATGCCGCGACGAGTTGAGCGGCAGGATCCACCCCCTGAGTGAGCCGGTTGCCGAGTTCGCTCTGCCGCCTCGATCCGCGGTCCTTCTCGCTCCGCTCCAAGACTAGCCCACCCGGCCGGGTGCTGGCGGTCGACCACCTCCCGGGGTCAGTCCGAGCGCCTCGGCGAAGTGGCGCACTGCGCGCAGATGATCGCCGGGCCTCTCCAGCCCGCAGCCCATCGTATTGAGCGAGAGGTGAGTGACCCCCAGCTTCTGCCAGGCGTCGATCGTCGATCTCCAACGCGATGGATCGGGCTCGGCGTACAGCATTCGCACTTCGATGCCGAAGGCACTCTTTGCGCGGCCCGCAGCCGCAAGCGCCTCGCACAACCTCTCGATGAGAGGCTTCGCTGCCGCGGGTTCGCGCCCCGGGGCAATCCATCCGTCGGCCAAGCGTGCCGTCCGGTCGATCACCCGCGGGGCGCTGCCTCCGAACCAAAGCGGGATCGGCTGCTGAACCGGAAGGGGATTGAGCCCGGCATCGTCCACCCGTTCCCAGCGTCCCTGGTATTTCACCAGGGGCTCGGTCCACAGGCGCCGCAGCAACTCTACCTGCTCTTCAAACCGCCGGCCGCGCGTGTGGAAGTCCTTCCCCAGCGCGTCGTATTCAATCGGATTCCAACCCAGCCCCACACCCAGCCGAAGCCGTCCTTGGCACAAGCGGTCGAGGGTTGCTGCCTGCTTGGCCACGAGCGCCGTTTGACGCTGGGGCAGGATCAAGATGGCCGTGCAAAACTCAAGGCTGCGGGTGAAAGCCGCCATGTAAGCGAACAAGACGAACGGCTCGAGGAAAGAAGTGAGATAGGTGTAGGGGCCGGTAAACCCGCCCGGCCTGTCCGGGTTTGCGCCCAGGACGTGATCGTAGGCCAGCAGGTGGGAGTATCCGAGCGCCTCGGCTGTCTGCGCGTAATCGCGCACTGCGATCGGATCGCCTCCGTATTCGGTTTGAGGAAACACGAGTCCGATTTTCAATTAGGTCTTCCCTTCATTGAAGCTCCAGGGTGGCGGTCCACCGCCCGGCGGGGCGTTTGGGCCGGCGGGCGGCCGGGCGGGCCACCCTCTGGAGAAGCGCACTTGTGGCAAGGCGGCAAGGAAATTGCACCATCACCTGCTCGCCAGGGACGCGCGGGACATTCGTCATTATCAGCCCGTTACAGGATCTGACGAAAGAGGTCTTTCGAGTGCTTGACTTGCAGGGAGTCGCGCTGTAATATGCCCAACGATGGTCTTCTGCCGGGCCTGCCCCCCTCAGGTCCGGCGTGGAGACCATCACTTGTTCGGGGCGGCAATGGAACTGCCAGTTTGCGCCGGCTGCAGGACGAGTACAATGAAGGCATCGTCCCCGGCACGCGGGACATAATCTTCTCGAGGCTATCTTGAGTCATCCCTCGCAAAACAGACGGGCGATCGAGGCCTTTCGTGACCTGTTCGAGCCTGAGCCGGTCAATGAAGAGGTCAAGACCATCGTCTGCCCGCGCTGCGGCGGCACGATCAAGGCGGATTCGCTTTACTGCCCATTGTGCCAGCACGACCTTTCGCAGCCGGCGCCTCAGCATGCGAACAGTGCACCGCATGCAGCGGTCCTGCTCGTCTTCGGGGCGTTGCTGCTTCTCGATCTGGCCCTTCCGCTGCTCTTCCTCTACACCCTCAATCCCTTCCCCGGGCATTGGGTCGTCGCAGGTGTTACGCTGCTGCTCTATCTGCTGTTGAAAGTGATGATCGCCCGGCGGGCGGCCGAAGCCCGTGCCGCTCCCAACCGGCCCCCTGCCTTCCACGCCCTGGGGCTGGTCTTGCTATCGCTGGTGCCGGTGGCCTCGTGGTTCGTTGCCGCGATCGCTGCCAGGCGCGTCGCCATGGCGCCTGCGGCGCGAGTCCTATTCCCCGCGCTGGCCGGCCTGCTGCTGGCCGCGGATTTCGCACTGGCGGTCGGGTTCATCCCAGTCTCGGGCGGCGGAGATGTGTTCACCAACCTGCTTAACTGGCCGAATGAAGGCTGGGGCCTCATGCAGCCGCTGCCGACCGGCGAGTGGCCCACGGCGCCGGCGGTGGCCACCATGCAGTTGGGATGCCGCGAAGCGCTCACCATCGGCGAGGCGGAGTTTGGTCAATCGCTGTGCGTTCGGGGAAGGGTGCGGGTGGGCTATGGCCGGCGCGGCAACTACTACATAAAGTTCACCAATGACCCGAAGGCCTTCTACATCGTGGGCTACGATTGGAATTATGAATTCGGCGGAGTGAATCCCGGGGATTGCGTGATGATCGAGGGCTTGATCAACAACCTGGGTGGTGTCCCCGTAATGGTCATCGAAGAAGAGCAATTGGCTTTGTGCCCGCAGTAACCCTATTCCACATCCCCCTGTCCGAAACCACCAAGAGCCGATTTGGAAGAGGGCATAGCACGCCTTACGACTATCCGCGTGCGGGCAGTCTGGGCACGGATTCAGCGCACGCGCGAGGTCAACTGTGCGTCTCCCGAGGTTGCGCGCCGCCGTTGGCCAATGAGGCGGAGCGTGCGCGCGGCCCGAGCCCACTCAAGTGGCCTTCGCCGTAAGCTCGGCCGGGCCGTAGCCAATCCTCGACCAGGTTGGTGTTGCCGTCTGCCATGCCGGTTCGCGTATCGCCACGAGTGCTGAGCGCAATCCCCCCTCGGCGCGCGTAGGTAATCCGGAAGCTCGGCGGACGTATAATCGCCTGAGAGTCCCAATGCCAGCCCAACTCACTTCCATTGCGCCCCAAGCTCCGCCCCGTGCTCGGCGCATGCCGGGTGGACTCCTTTCATTGCTCGTCCTCAGCCTACTTTCTCCAGCCAGCCTCTCCGCGTTCGAGTTGCGCGGCGGAAGCCTCGTATGGGTAGGGGCTCCCGCCTCCGCCGTCCCACTACCCCAGCCAGCGGCCGCCGATTTCGATGGCGATGGTTCCATCGATAGGCTCACCATCAAGGGCGGTCTCGCCCGGGTCACTTCAGGCGATCGCAACGTCTGGCAAAGCCCCGGTGCCTGGAATGTGACCGAAGGGCTGGTGACAGACCTGAACCGCGATGGCAAGCCCGAACTCGCGCTGCTCGTTTGGCGGCCTTACGCTCCCTGGCCGATCGATCGCTTCCTGCCCCACGGCGGCCGCCTGCTTGGATTCCAGGATGAGGCCGGCGCGAGCTGCCATCTCATCCTGATCGGTTGGAGGGACGGCAGCTGGCGCGAAGTGTGGGCAGGCTCGGCTTTGGCCGACCCGCTGTTCCACCTCGCCGCGACGGATATCGACGGCGACGGATTCGAAGAACTCCTGGCGCTGGAGGGGCGCTACAGCGTCAAGCGCTCCACACCCGCAGGCAGTCTCACGCTCTGGCGATGGAACGGATTTGGGTTCAACCTGGATGCCCGTTGGAGCGGACGATTCTCGCAGTTCCAGATTGTGCGCTCGGCCGATGGGCACCCGCTGGTTCTCGTTCAAGGATTATGGAGGTGAACATGCGCGCTCGCTCACTTCGTCCGTGGCAGACGGTCATCGCTGTCCTGGTGTTGGTCGGGCTGGGCTGCAATGCGCTCGGCCTTGTCAGCGACACCCCCGCGCCACCGCTCACCCCGGGCTCCGCAACGCCCGCCGCTCAGCTCACTCCACCCGCAGGTGTCTACTCGCCGGCATTTGCGGAATACCCCGAGATAAGTGTCAGCCTTCCGGCCCAGTTTGGCGGCGGGTATGCGTTGCCCGTGGACCTGCTGCAGGTGAACAACCTGAGCGCTTTTGACCTCTCCGTCGAGGCGCTCCAACGCCTGCGCGATGACGGGTTCGTTGTTGTGCGGCCCGCGCCGGGGACCTACCAGGAGTTCTACCAGGTCTACGAGTCGCTGCGTTACGAGCAAGACCAGCCGGTGTTCATCACCACCGACGCGGTCCTCCACGTCTACCACTTGATCTTCGACAAGATGTTGCGCGATCTCGAACGCGAGAAGTTCATCACGGCCATTGGCGCCTTCACCCGGACGATGCTGGCAGCATCGATCGATCAGCAGGCGGCGGTGACGGGCACGGCGCTCGCGGAGCCGGCGCTGCGCAACGTGGCGTTCTTTGCCGTGGCGGCGCGGCTCTTGGGGCTGACGGATTCCTTCCCGGCTGAGGTCCAGGTCATGGTCGATTCCGAGCTGACGCTGATTCAAGCTCACCAGGGGCCGCAGGTCTCGCCGATCTGGGACCGGGCCGACCTGGCGCCCGAGAAGAAGCTGGTCGAAGACTACAGCCAGTACGTGCCGCGCGGGCATTACACGCGCAGCGAAGAACTGGAGCGCTACTTCCGCGCGATGATGTGGTACGGGCGCCTAACCTTTCGCTTGCGGGATGCCTTCGAGACTCAGCGGGCGCTGCTGGTGGTGCAGGCGCTGCGCGGCGCGTCGTCGTCCGAGGCGGGCAGCGCCGAGAACTTGTGGCGCTCGGTTTACGAGCCCACCGTCTTCATCGTGGGCAAGGCCGACGATCTGTCGGTGCAGGAGTACGGCGCGTTGTCGGATGGAATCTTCGGCGTGGGAGCGCCGCCCGCCTCCTTCGCCGACGGCGTGAAGCTGGATCAGTTCCGTGAGGCTGCGGCCAAACTGCCCCCTCCGCAAGTCAATTCGATGTGGGTGTGGATCTGGGAGGACAAGCAGGAAGCCACCAGCGGGTTCCGCGTCATGGGCCAGCGCTTCACATTGGATGCCTATGTCTTCGGCCAGCTCATCTGGCGCAATGTGGGAACGGCCGACAACCCGCGCGGCCTGCCGAAGGGGTTGGATTTCTTCGCCGCGATGGGCTCGCCGGAAGCGCTGGGCATTCTCGATGCGCAAGGCGAGACGGCCTATGCCAACTACCCATCTCAAATGCAGAAGGTGCAAACCGAAATCGCCGCCCTGGGCAAGGATTCGTGGACGCAAAACCTGTATTGGGCGTGGCTGTATTCCTTCCAACCGCTGCTCGCGCCGAAAGATGCGCGCTACCCGGCCTTCATGCGCAGCACGGCGTGGCTGCGCAAGGATCTGAACACCGCGCTCGGCTCGTGGACTGAACTCAAACACGACACGATTCTCTACGCCAAGCAAGTCATGGCGGAGATGGGCGGCATGGGCCCGGACAATCCTCCGCACTCGTACGTCGAGCCCAACCCGGAAGCCTTTGCCCGGCTGCTGGCGCTCTCTCAGATGACGCGCACGGGCCTGGGTCAGCGCGGCCTCTTGACCGACCTGACGCGCAGCAATCTGGAGAATCTCGAGGACCTGCTGGCCTTCCTGAAGGGATCTGCCGAAAAGGAGCTTTCAGGCGCGCCCATCTCGGATGACGATTACACGCGCATGCGCTACTTCGGCGGCGAAATCGAAGCGCTGACCCTGGCGGCCGCCGACCGCGATCCAAACGATCCTTCGCAGCGCGACTTGCACGATCAGAAGGCGGCCCTTGTGGCGGATGTTGCCACCGGCATCGGCCGCGACGGCCTGCTGGCGGTGCTGGAGGAGGCCATCGGCCAGCCGGCGGTGATCTACGTGGTCGCGCCCGATACGCCGTGGCGCGTCGCCGCAGGCGCGGTCTTCACCTACTACGAATTCACCGTGACTCCAGAGAATCGCATGACCGACGAAGCCTGGCAGGCGCAGGAGGAGGGCGGCCTGGCCCCCCCGCTGCCGGACTGGACGTCGATGTTCTTGATTCCGTGAAGGCTGGGTCGAGGTGGCAGGCGGCATTGTCGAGGCCAGGCCCGGCGCTCCGCCGGGCCTGGCCTCAGGGCCGCGCGCGGAGCCGGGCGCATCAGGCGCTGCGTGTGGTGCTGGCGGCTGCCGCGCTATGGGCGCTGGCCGCGTGTGCCCCGCGCCCCAAGGGCGTCCGGCTCATGTTGCTTGGCGACATCATGCTCGGGCGAGGGGTCGCCCAGGCTTACGTTGGCGAAAGCTGGGAGTCCGCGCTTGAGGCAATTGGCCCACTCACCGCTCAGGCACATCTCACCGCCGCTAACCTCGAATCCCCGCTGACCTTTCATCCGCGCGCGGCGCCTGTGGGGTACGATCTGCGTGCGCCCCCCGAATCGGTACGCGCCTTGAGCGGCAGCGGCGTCTCGCTCGTCTCGCTGGCCAACAATCACATCTTGGATGGCGGACAATCAGGCCTGACGCAGACCCTGGACGTTCTGCGAGAAGCGGGCATCGGTGCAATCGGTCCGGACGGGGAGGTGGTTGTGCGCCAGGCCGACGGCGTGAAGCTGGCCTTCCTGGCATTCGACGATGTGTCTCAACCGCTGGACCTCAACCAGGCCGCAGGTGAGGTGCGACGCGCGAGGGCCCAAGGCGGATTGGTCGTGGTCTCGATCCACTGGGGTCACGAATACCTCAGCGTGCCGGACGATCGCCAGCAGGCACTGGCGCGTGCGCTGGCCGACGCCGGCGCCAGTGTGATCTGGGGTCATCACCCGCATGTAGTCCAGCCGGTGGAATGGGTGCAGGGCGGGGCACTGCCTTACACAACTTTGGTTGCCTACAGCCTGGGCAACGTGCTCTTCGATCAGGCTGGGCCGCCCGCTACCCGGCGCGGTGTGGCATTGAGTCTCACACTGGAAAGAGACGGCGCCCACGCGGTGTGGGCCTTTGCCTTCGTCATGGATCCGTCCCGATTCGAGCTTCGCTCAGCCGACCGCGCGGCGCGCCTCGCGCTGCAGGCTTCTCTTGGTCCCGCAGTAACCGTCGTTCGCTGAGGAGGCGCGGCCCGGCCGCAGGTTGGCCATCCTGGAGACCGGCAGAGACCTCTCCAAGGCCCGGGTGTGCACGGCTTTATCCGCTTTTCGTGGCTGCGAAGATACTGCCGTCGCGGCAATTGAACGGAGTCGAGTTCGAGTGCATCGACTGCCGCGAGAGATGTGGAGCAGACCCCGTAGTATACTCACCGTGTCAATCGTACGGACCCCATCCCACCTCGTGAGGGTGATGCATGCCGGCACTAGGTGCGTTCACATTCGTCTTGCACTCCCACTTCCCCTATTGCCGCCAGGCTGGGCGCTGGCCTCACGGGGAGGAGTGGATCCACGAAGCGGCCGCCGAAACCTACGTTCCACTGCTCAACGCGCTTTATGATCTACGCGAACAAGGGCTGCGACTGCGCCTGACGATGAGCCTGTCTCCCGTCCTTGCGGAACAGCTCAATGACGCAGATATCCGCGTCAACTTCGTGGAGTATCTGCGCGAGAAGATCGGCGTCGCGCACGCCGACGAGCGTCGCCACGAGGAATCCAGGGATGGGCATCTACAGCGCCTCGCGCGCTTCTACAGCCAGTGGTATGCGCACATCCTCAACAGTTACGAGGAGCGGTTCTCGGGCGATGTGATCGCGGCCTTCCGTCGCCTGCAGGATGAGGGCCTGATCGAAATCATCACCTGCGGGGCAACCCATGGCTACTTGCCGCTGCTCGGCCGCGATGAATCCATCTCGCTGCAAGTGAAGACGGCCGTGGCCTCCTACCGGCGCCTGTTCGGTCGCGACCCGCGCGCCATCTGGTTGCCCGAATGCGCCTACCGGCCAGGCTACACTGCCGAAAGCGGATTGGCGCGGCCCGGCCTGGAAGAATTCCTCATGCGCAGCGGGCTGCGCGCCTTCTTCAGCGACACGCACACCGTGGAGGGAGGCGAGCTTTCTGGCCCCGCCGCCGGACAGGCCATCGGCCCGTACGGGCAGGTGACCCGGCGCTACACCGTCCCGATGCATGCGGACGATCCGCCCCAGGTGGCCTCTGCGTTCCAACCGTACTACGTGGGGTCCTCCACCGTGGCGGTCATTGCGCGTAACAAGCAGACCGGGCTGCAGGTTTGGAGCGCCGAATGGGGCTACCCGGGCGAGGCCTCCTATCGTGAATTCCACAAGAAGGATGGCACTTCGGGTTTGCAGTACTGGCGCGTCACCGGCCCGCGTGTGGATCTCGGATCCAAAGATTTGTATGATCCGGAAACCGCGCAGGAACGAGTACGCTCCCATGCCGATCACTTTGCAGCGCTGATCGAGCGCGAGTTGGCCGCCTATGCCGCATCCAGTGGCCGCTTTGGTTTGCTGGCCGCCAACTACGATACCGAGCTCTTCGGTCATTGGTGGTTTGAAGGTGTGGATTGGCTGCGGGAGGTGATCGCCCGCGTAGGGCGCAACCCGCAGGTGGATCTCACCACAGCCAGCGACTTTCTCGAGACCCGCCCGCCGCGTGAGTCGCTCGACCTGCTCGAGAGTTCGTGGGGCGCGGGCGGGCAGCATTTTGTCTGGGACAACCCGGATACGCATTGGATGTGGGCGTCGATCCATAAGGCCGAGGATCGGATGGCCAGTCTGGTTGCGCGCTTTGCCCATCCCGGCGCACTCGAGCGCACGCTGCTCAACCAGGCCGCGCGTGAGTTGCTGCTGGTCCAATCTTCCGATTGGCCGTTTTTGGTGACCACGGGCCAGGCGGGCGAATATGCCATCCAGCGCTTCCGCAGTCACCTCGACCGTTTTGACGGACTGGCCGCATCCCTCGAGAGCCGGGCGCCGGATGCGGCGTTGGCTGAGGAATTGTGGCAGAAGGACAAGATCTTCGAGAACATCGACTACACGTGGTTCGGGCCGTGAGCCAGGGTCGCCGACCGCAAACCACGAGCAGGCTCGCGCCGCGCCGCAGGCCCGGCGAGAGCGCGACGGCGCGCTTGCGAGTGCTGTTTCTCATCAACGAAGCCGAGCCCCTGGTCAAGGTCGGCGGGTTGGCGGATGTGGGTGGCAGCCTGCCGGCTGCGCTGCGCGAGATTGGCCTGGATGTTCGCCTGGCCCTGCCCCTGCATCCAACTCTTCGGCCGCTCGTCAAAGGCGAGCGCCCCTCGGCAGCGCTCCCCATTTCCGGGGCACGCGGGCCGCAAACCGCGAGCATCTACACCAGACGCCTGGGCCGCGTCCCGCTGTGGCTCATCGACGGCCCGCCCTTGCGCGAGGCCGATCACATCTACCACACACGGCCGGAGGAGGACGCCGGCAAGCTGGTCTTCGCCTCAATTGCAGCCCTGCGCCATGCTGCGCACTGCGGCTGGGTGCCTCAAGTTGTCCACGCTCACGATTGGCACACGGCGGCCGCGCTGCATTGGATGCGGTCAGAAGCCTCCTCTGTCAGCCCCCTTTCGGCCAGCGCCGGGGTTCTGACAATCCACAACCTCCCATATCTCGGACAGAATGCCGGGGCTGCGCTGCGAGAATACGGCCTGCCGCCGCCGGGCGAACCCGACGGGCCGGCCATCGGCCCCGACACCCCTTACGCATATGTGCCGGAGTGGGCCCGCGATGCGTTGCTCGCCTTGGGCATCGCCTCGGCCGAGCGGATCGTGGCTGTGAGCCCCACGTATGCCCGCGAAATCCTCACGCCCGAATACGGTAGCGGGCTGCACGGTTTGCTGCAGGCGCGAGCCGATGGCCTGACTGGAATTCTCAACGGACTGGACGTACGTCTCTGGGACCCATCCCGCGATTCGAGGCTGGCGGCGCGATTCGATGCAACCCGGATCGATCGGCGCGCGAGAAACACGGCCGCATTGCGCGTGGGCTTCGGGCTGGATGGCCACGGCGAGCGTCCCTTGGCTGGCATCGTCTCGCGCCTCGACCGACAGAAGGGGTTGGACTACGCGTTGCCGGCACTTGAGGGATGGCTAGCCGCGGAAGGGCAGCTGGTCGTTCTGGCGGCGGGAGATCCCGAACTGCAGCGAGCTTACGTTGAGTTGGGCGAACGGCATCCCGGCCAGGTGGGGGTGCGCATCGGCTACGACCCGGAGTTGGCCGCACGCATATATGCAGGCGCGCATCTCTTGGTGATGCCTTCGCGATACGAACCGTGCGGGCTGAGTCAGATGATCGCTATGCGCTACGGTTGCCTGCCGCTGGTTCGTTCGGCCGGCGGATTGAAGGACACGGTGCGCGACGCCGAACGGCCGGGGGGCACGGGATTTGTGTTCGATGCGGCCACGCCGGAAGCCTTGGCGCAGGCCTTGGCGCGCGCCATGAGTTTGTTCGCCCAGCCTCGCCGTTGGCGGTTGCTTCAGCTGCGGGGAATGAAAAAGGAATTCGGCTGGGCGAATTCAGCCCGACGCTACAAGCAGGTTTACCAGCAGGCCGTGCGCGCCCGCGCGCGCTCGGCTCGGCTGACACAGGAGGCGCGATGAGGGTGCGTGCGGTCGTCCTGGCGGGCGGTGAAGGCTCGCGGCTGGGCGTACTCACGGTCAAGCGCACGAAACCGGCGGTGCCCTTCGGCGGAAAGTACCGTATCATCGATTTCACCCTCTCTAATTGCGTCAACTCGGAGATCTTCGATGTGATGATGCTGGCTCAGTACCGTCCGCATTCGCTGATCGAGCACATTGGCGACGGCGGCCCGTGGGATCTCGATCGCAGCTTCACCGGAGGAATCAAACTCTACCCGCCTTACACCGGGCGACGCTCCACGGAGTGGTACCGCGGAACGGCCGACGCCGTTTGGCAGAACCTCTCGTTCGTCGAGAGCACCCGACCTGATCTGGTGCTTGTGCTTGCCGGCGACCACATCTACGCTATGGACTACGACCCGTTGATCGCTTTCCACATGGACCATGAGGCCGATGCCACTCTTGCGACGATACGCGTGGCGCCCGGGGAGGCTTCGCGCTTCGGCATTCTGGCCACCGACGACCACTTTCGCGTGGTGTCGTTCGAAGAGAAACCCGCGCAGCCGAAGGGCACCCTGGCCAACATGGGCGTGTATCTGTTCAATGTGGATTTCCTCGACCGGGTGTTGCGTTCCGACGGCCAGCGCGAAGAATCGCATCACGATTTCGGGCGAGACATCCTACCCGGCATCGTGGCCGCAGGCGCGCGTTTGTTCGCCTTCCCGTACACCGGCTACTGGGTGGATGTGGGCACCATCGATTCCTATTGGAAGGCCCACATGGACCTGTTGGCCGTGCCGCCCTCGATCGACATGCGCAACCGTTCGTGGGTCATTCACACCCGTTCGGAGGAACGTCCACCGGTGCTGGTGCGCGACAGCGCCCATATCGTGGATAGCCTGCTGGCCGATGGGACGGTGATCGGCAAAGACGCGGTGATCGAACGCTCGGTGCTTTCACCCGGCGTGCGCGTGGGCGAAGGAGCGGTGGTCCGCGATTCGGTGATCATGACGGATACTCAAATCGGCCAGGGAGCCGTCGTCGAGCGGGCAGTGATCGACAAGCGAGCTCAAATCGGGGTGCGCTCGAGGGTGGGCGAGCGGCTGGACGATCCGGTCGGTAGCATCGTTACCGTCGGCAAGGGCAGCGCCATTCCTCTGGGCGCGGTGATTGGTGCGGGCGCTGTCATCGGGACCGAAGTGACAGCCGATCGCGTTCCCGCAAAAGTTGATCGCCAACAGGAAGTCTGGATGGCGGAGACCTGACCCGGTGATCGATCTGACACGCCGCGCGGGCATACTCCTCCATCCCAGCTCACTCCCCGGGCCGTTCGGCATCGGCGATCTGGGTCCGGCAGCTGAGGCGTGGGTAAGCTGGCTGGCGGAGGCGCGGCAGACTCTCTGGCAAGTCCTGCCTCTGGGCCCCACCGGGTACGGCGATTCGCCCTACCAGGCGCTTTCCGCCTTTGCAGGCAATCCTCTGCTCATCAGCCCGGATCGCCTGGTCGAGGCGGGCCTGCTGACGCGCGCCGAGCTCGACCCCATGCCCGTTGTCTCTTCTCAGCGCGTCCAGTTTGGGCAGGTCATCGACTATAAGCGGGGCGTGCTGAGGCGCGCATTTGAGCGCTACCGCAGCCTCGGCCGTTCGCCGTGGAGGGCACGCGCGGAGGCCTTCCTTGAGAACGAGCGCCATTGGCTAGATGACTTCGCCATGTTCGCCGCGCTCAAGGCCGACTTCGGCGGCCGGCCGTGGAATGAATGGCCGCGCGACCTGGCACGTCGCGTGCCGCAATCGCTGGCCGACGCGCGCCAGCGTCTGGCGGATGAGATCGACAGGGTCATTTTTGAACAGGTTCTATTCCGAAGTCAGTGGGACCAGCTGCGGGCGAGGGTGCGCGAATCGGGCATACAAGTCATCGGCGACGTCCCGCTGTACCTGGCGTACGACAGCGCGGAGGTATGGGCCAACCCCGAGCTCTTCCGGCTGGATTCGCGTGGAGCCCCGACGCACGTTGCGGGCGTTCCACCAGACTACTTCAGCCCGACCGGGCAGCGCTGGGGCAACCCGCTCTATCGCTGGGCACGGCACCGCGCCGATGGATTCGCCTGGTGGCAACGCCGGGGGCAGAGCGCAATGGGCCTCAGCGATTGGGTTCGCATCGACCACTTTCGCGGGCTGGCTGCGTATTGGGAGGTTCCGGCCAGCAGCCCGACTGCCGAGAAGGGCCGCTGGGTGCGGGCGCCCGGCGCTGCCCTGCTGACGGCCCTCGCCCAACATGCGCCTCGCCTGCCACTGATTGCGGAAGACCTCGGGGTCCTGACGGAGGATGTCGTCGAACTGCGCACACGCTTTGGCCTGCCGGGCTTGCGCGTACTGCAGTTCGCCTTCGACGGCGACAGCCGCAATCCGTTTCTGCCCCACAACTACGAAACCGCAACGGTAGTCTTCACCGGCACGCACGACAACGACACCGCGCGCGGATGGTACGAGAGTGCCGATGAATCGGTCCGCGATTGCGCTCGGCGCTATCTGGGGCGCGACGGAAGCGACATGTCCTGGGACCTGATGCGGCTGGCGTGGAATTCCGTGGCCTGCATGGCACTGGCCCCGCTGCAAGATGTTCTCGCGTTGGGCAGCGAGGCACGCATGAACTTCCCGGGTCGTGCGGCGGGGAATTGGGACTGGCGTTTCGCCGAAGGCGATCTGACCCCGGACCTCGCGAAGCGGCTGGGCGAACTCACCACCCTGGCGGGTCGTACCGGTGCCGAGACCACAAGTGTGTTGCCCAGGCTCTACTGAGCCCGTCAGGTCCGCGGCTGCCGGCGGATGTGCTTCGCGGGCGTGCCAAGGTCGCTCGCACCGCTTTCTGCCGGCGGCCCGACGTGGTGGAGGACGAGCAAGGTTACATCATCGAACGGCTCGCGTGCGCCCACATGCTCTTCGAGCGCTGCTTCCACCGCGCGGGTGACGGCTTCCGCACCCGCTGGCGCCGCATCGGTTACTGTGCGCGTAAATCGAGGCACTCCGAATTCCTCGAGTGCGGGATTGTGAGCGTCGATCACCCCGTCGGTGTACAGAGCTAACGTGTCTCCCGGATCGACCTGCAGCTCGCTCGTGGCGTAGGTTGCATCCTCGATGACACCCAGGGCCACGCCGTGATCCGTCAACCAGCGCGGCTGGCCCTCGGCCGGCAGAAACAGGGGCGGGTTGTGCCCGGCGTTGGCGTACTGCAATCGTCCGGAGGCGGGCTCCCAAACGGCGTAGACCAGGGTGACGAAGAGCTCAGCTTGCGAATCGGAGAAGAGCAGCGCGTTCACGCGCGCCAATGTCTCGGCTGGGTCGATCCGGCTGATAGCCACTGCGCGCATGAGCGTGCGGCAAAGGGCCATATACAGCGCGGCCGGCACACCCTTATCTGCTACGTCTGCGATGACCACGCCCCAGCGCGGGCCGGAGGATGCCCGGCGTGGATCCGAAGGCGTCGGCGCCGGCAATGGGAAGAGGTCGTAGAAATCGCCGCCCACTTCGCGGGCCGACTTCCAGAACGCGCTGAGCTGCCATCCTTCGGGCTGCGGCAGGCTGCGGGGCAGGAAAGAGGTTTGTATCTCCCGCGCCAATTCGAGCTCACGCTCAAGGCGTCGGCCCAATTCGAGTTCCGCGGCAATACGCTTCGACTCGAGCACTGCGGCCAACTGTTGGACGATGCCCAACAACAGGTCGTCTTCGTGGGTCCGGTGCGAAACCGTGGGTTCCAGACCAGTTTCGCCGGGCTCAGGCATCGAGAGAAGGCCAAGCAGCCGCCCGCCGTACTTGAGGGCGTACACGTGCACCCTTTCCTGGCCCTGAACGAAATCGAGCGCCGGTGCCGGGCGGCTGATCCATTCGGCGAGCGATGGCTCGGCCGAGGACCTGCTTGGCGCGGGTGGGTTGAATGCTGAGTAACTCGGGCGCGCGTGTTGGAATGCGCGTACTTGCGCCGGGCCCAGGCCGACTGCGCTTTCGGGGTAGAACCAGCCTGACTCTTCGGTGGCCCGCCACACCAGGGCCCAAGGCCGATCGACCATGGTCGGGAGGAGTTGCACCAAGGCGGTGAGCGTTTCGTCGGGCGAGGTAGGTGCCGATGCCGTCTCGGCCACACGCAGGAGCGAGGCCGAAAGCCAGGCCGCCTCCCGTTCGCGCGTGAAGAGTTGGGCATTGCGCAAGGCGATGGCCACCATCGCCGCGAAGGCCTGCGCGAGCTGCAGGTCGTCGGGCGAATAGGCCCCCCGTTGCAGCGATTGAAAATCGAACACCCCCAGTATGTGTTCCCCGAACACTAACGGCACGGCCATCTCGGTGCGCGTGTCATCCCAGCCGATGGCGGCGATGTAACGCGGGTCGTCGCGAACGTCTGGGATGAGCACCGGTTCGCCCGTACGGGCCACGAAGGCAATCAGGCCGGGTCCATCGAGCGCATATTGGCGGACATGCTCCGGCTCACCGCCGGCGCGCAGAAGAATCTGGTTTCCTTGGCGTAGGAAGATCTGCACCCGCTCGATACCCAGGCGGGCCGAAGTGAGGCGGACGATTTCAACCAGCAGTTTTTCTGGATCGAGGATCGACGACGCGGCGCGCGTGACGTCGCCAATCGCCTCCAGTTGTTCGGCACGCCGCTGTTCGATCTGGTAGGTCTGATTCTCAAGGACGGCGATTGCCAGATGACCGGCCAGCAGCTCGGCCGCGGCCTGAAAATCCGGGCCGAGCATCTGCGCCTGGGCGGTATGCATCTCCAGGGTTCCCACCACCCGGTCCTCGATGATCATGGGCACGGCCAGGGCGGCTGCGGCGCCCGGCGCCAACCATCCACCGCGATCGGCTTCCTGTTGGATGAGTACCGGCTGGCGTCGAGCTGCCGCCAGGCCCGATAAGCCGGCACCAATTGCCAGTTCGCGTGGTGTCTGGCCCTCGTGCGCCGTCTCGGCCTGCAGCACAAGGTGGTCGGTGCGCCACGCGGTCTCGCGCTCGCCGGCTTGGTCGGCGCTGCTCTCAATGGCGCCGCGGTGCCAGCCCAAGGCGCTCTGCCACTCGTAAATGCGCACGACCTCGAACTCGAACGTTCCGGCAACCTGATGAACAACCTGGCGGTAGAGGTCCGGCAGCGGCTGCAACCCCTGGATCTGGCGTGAGACCTCGCCCAGCAATGCCTGATAGCGCGCTCGCCGCAACGCCTCCTCGAGCATGCGCGCATTGGCCATCGCTGCCGCGACATAGTTGGCGAGGATTCCGACGATGCGCAGGTGGCTCTCGGTGAAGGCGTTGGGTGTGCGGCTCTGGATCGATATGGCCCCGATCACATCGTCGCGCGTCATCAGCGGCACGAAGATGGCCGAGCGCGGCGGATCGTCGTCCACATAGCGCGGGCGCGCCGGCAAGTGGTCCATGTCTTTGGTGAAGTCGCCGACCAACAGCGGCTGGCGGGTGCGGCGCAGCCAGCCCACGATGCCCTCCTGACCGGGCGAAAGAGCGAAGCGTGAGGGCGGTAGGCGTTCTCCGTCCCGCGTCCAGAAGATGACCGCGTAATCGTTGCCCTCGAACAGGCCCAACTGGAACAAGCGTGTATCAACGATCCGGCCGGCCACTTCGTAGACCTTCTCGGCCAGGCGCTGCACGTCGAGCGGCGTGGTCAACACCACCCGCCCGGCTTCGGCCAACTGGGCCAACTCGCTCACCCGCGATTCGAGGCTGCGGCGCGAGCGGATACGCAGGCCCATGACAGTGAAGCCTGCACCCAGGAAGAGGATCAATACCGCCAGCAGAATATTCTCCATCAGGGCGTCACTCGGCCGGAGAGAAACCTGGACGGAACTTGCACATCGAGAGGATGTTTCGGTTGCCGCGGCGTGTGAAGCGAACCCCGTCCATGGCGCGGTGGATGATCAGCCGCCCCAGCCCGCCGACCGTGATTTCCGTCTCCGTCGATTCCCAGGGCGGCGCGCTGGGCGGGGTGGGGTCCCAGGCCATGCCTTCGTCTACAAAGGAAATCAACAGGCCGTTCGCCACGCCGCGACAGCGGACGAATACCGGCCCATCCGATTCCCCGCCGTAGGCGTGGACCACGATGTTGACGAAGGCCTCGTCGGCCGCGAGTTCGCATGCGAAGGTCTCCCGCTCGGGGAGACCTTCGCGAAGTGCGCAGCCGTGCACGAACTGGCGCACGCGGGCAAGCTCGGTGAGGCGCGCAGTGACTCGCAAGCGCTGGGTGATGACGGGCATGCTGTACGGTTGGGAAGGCGGATCGCTGCTCAGAAGCTGGCGACCGCCGCCTCGCGCGAGGGATGCATGTCGATGACCGAGTCGAGCCCGGCCAGCTTCATCACTTCGGCGGCCCGCGCGTTGGCCGCGGCGACGCATACGTTGCCGCCGTTCTTGCGGGTGCTCTTCATCGTCGAGACGATGACCCGCAAGCCGGCCGACGAAAGGAAATCGATCTTGGAGAGATCGAGCACCAGGTTCGTCCGCCCGGACTCCACAAGTCGCCGAAGCTCGGCTTCGAACTCCGCCGAGGTATTGGAATCCACTCGGCCGACCGGCTGAACCACGGCGACCCGTTTGTACTCGGTGATCTTGACTTCCATTCTATCCTCCGCTTCTCGACCCATCGCCCGGGGGATGGGGGTTGAACCTCGGCAGAGCTTTCAGATGTCTCGTGACACAACGAAGTCTGCCAGCTCCAGCAAACCATCGCGGTAGCGGCCGGCCGTCACGCCGTGTAAGGCATCGCGTGCAGCGGATGCGAAGCGCCGCGCTTCCGCCATCGCCACCGGAATAGCCTCCGAGCGAGCGATCTCACCTACCAGCCGGTCGACATCCGCCTGATGCCGGTGCTCCGGATCGAGCACCGCTTGCACATCCTGATCCTCGGGGTGCTGTTCACCATAGCATAGGACG
>Ga0154809_1159_pt1 | contig 29536 bp, 27 predicted proteins | sample Rifle2008BG16ft_FD_105817 | JGI IMG/M metagenome (GOLD analysis project Ga0154809, IMG submission 105817) | Chloroflexi bacterium RBG_16_64_43 | reverse complement strand
GCTGCTGCTGCCGGCCCACGCACGCTGGCGGCGCCTCTCGCCACTAGTTGTCTACCTTGCACTGGCGGCCCTGGCCGTGGCGACAATGCGCCAGGCTTACCCGAGTTGGGACCACGTTTCGATCCGCAGCGCAGGCAACGACAACTTGGTGTATGAGTCGCAGGCTCGAACTATCCTGCAGACCGGTTCGTTGCAGGGGGGAGAAGAAGTCTACTTTTATAAGTTCTTGTACCGGTACATCAAATTCGGAGAGCATATTCTGTTCGGTGAGGCGATGTCCTCTATGGATCGGTGATGCTGCTCGTTGCGCTAGGGGGTGTTTTCTTCGCGCTCGAACGATTCCGACTCGCTCGCCTGAACGGTCCGCGCGGCGCGGTGTGGCTCCTGGCCGGGGCGGCCTTGCTGGGCGTGACCGGTTATTACGTCGCGCGCATTGTGCGGGATGGCCTTTCGGAGTATCCGGCTTGGATTGCCATGTTTTGGGCCTTTCCGCTCTTGTTCGCTGGGTCGCGGGATCGCGATCTCGTCGTGGGCGCATTGTTTCTAGGGCTGGGGTCGTTGACCCGAACCAACCAAATGCCAGGCAACGCGATCGTCTTGGCAGCCGCCCTGCTCGTTAGTTCTCGGCGGCGATGGACTGATTGGATTCTGGCGTGGGCGGCCTTTGGCGTGCCATTCCTCCTCTTCCTGTTCCACACTGTCGTGTACGGCAACGCCTCTGTGATCTCGGCGGGTCCCGTCGCATCCTTTAATTTGGCCCTTGGTCCAAACCAATGGATCGGCCTGTTGAGAGGCGACCGCCTGGCGATGAGCGCGGTGTGGAACCAAGTGCGGCTGCTGCTCTTCACCGTGCCGCTCGACGATTGGCAAGCCCCGGTGGGCATCTTCGCTCACTTGGTCATGAGCTCCTGGCTGGCGGCCGTATGGACCGCGCGCCGCATAGGTTGGCGTGTGATGACGCTGTTGCTGCTGCCATTGCCATTCCTTGTGACGCACCTCATCTTCGTGGCGCTAACCTACTATCCACGCCACGTGATCATGGCGATCCTGGTCATGGCCTTGGGCGTGTTGGCTGCGCTCAAAGGCGCCCGGGAGGAAATACCGCTGGGCAATCATGAACCCGCACCGGGGATGGGATAGAATAGACCTGCAACGGCCGCCGGCCGATTCTCGAAACGCGCTGCGGGATCCCCAACGACTCGTATGGACTGGCAGAAGACGCGATTTGTGGTGACCGGGGGAGCGGGTTTCCTCGGTAAGTACGTGACCGCGAAGCTGCGCGAACGCGGGGCGCGCGACGTCTTCATCCCAATCATCGAGGAATTCGACCTCACACGCCTGGCTGATATTCAGCGGCTGCTCTCCACCGTACAGCCCCAGGTCGTGATTCATTTGGCCGCCAAGGTAGGCGGCATCGGCGCGAATCGCGACCACCCGGCGGATTTCTTCTACGACAACTTGATCATGGGGACACAGCTGCTGCATGAATCTTGGCGTGCCGGGGTTGAGAAGTTCGTTGCCTTGGGGACGGTGTGCGCCTATCCCAAGGACACTCCTGTCCCCTTCAAAGAAGAGAACTTGTGGAACGGGTATCCTGAAGAAACCAACGCCCCCTACGGCCTGGCCAAGAAGATGCTGCTGGTCCAATCGCAGGCCTACCGGGCGCAATACGGTTTCAACTCGATCTTCCTTCTTCCGGTCAACCTCTACGGACCGGGAGATAACTTCGATCTCCGCACGTCGCATGTGATCCCGGCGCTCATCCGCAAATGCCTGGAGGCCAAGCGGCTGGGTGAACCGGCCATCCGCCTGTGGGGAGATGGGACGCCGACCCGCGAATTCCTGTACGTGGAGGACGCGGCGGAGGCCATCCTGCTCGCGACCGAGAAGTACGATGAGGACCAGCCGGTCAACGTGGGCTCGGGCGAGGAGATCAGCATTCGTGAATTGGCGCTGCTGATTGCCAGCCTGACCGGGTTCCCCGGCCGGATCGAGTGGGATACCAGCCAGCCCAATGGCCAGCCCCGGCGCAGCCTGGATACGTCGCGCGCTCGCGAGAGGTTCGGCTTCCGCGCACGGGTGCATTTGAATGACGGACTGCAGGAAACGATCGCCTGGTACCTATCGCGGGCGCGCCCCGGCGCCGACTGATTCTTCAACCTCTTCTCTCGAGCCTCACCCTATGTCCCTCGCCTCATCCGACGCCAACCCCGAGCCTGTTTCATCCGCGGTGGCGCCCCAGTTGCAGGTACGCGCGCGGCGCGGCTGGCAGGGTGTGGGTTGGCGCGAGCTTTGGCAGCATCGCGAACTGCTTGGCTTTCTGGCTTGGCGCGATATCCGCGTGCGCTACAAGCAAACACTGCTCGGCGCCGGGTGGGCAATTCTTCAGCCGTTGCTGTCGATGGTCGTCTTCACCCTGTTCTTCGGCGGGCTGCTCAAGGTTCCTTCAGAAGGCCTACCGTATGCCGTCTTCACCTACGCCGCACTCGTGCCGTGGAACTACTTCTCGCAGTCGCTGGGTGGCGCCGCGGGCAGCCTGGTGGGCAATGCCGGGCTCATTACCAAGGTGTACTTCCCGCGCCTGATCTTGCCGCTCTCGGGCTTGCTCGCGCGCCTGGTGGATTTTGGTGCTGCCCTGTTGGTCGTCTTCGCGTTGATGCTCTATTACCGCCTGCCGCTCCTGCCGAACCTGGTGCTGCTGCCCGCTTTCCTGCTGCTGGCGATGGGCATCGCGCTCGGTGTGGGGTTGTGGCTGGCGGCGCTCAATGTGTACTACCGCGATATCCAGGTGCTGGTCCCCTTCCTCCTGCAATTGTGGATGTTCGCCACGCCGGTCGTCTATTCGAGCACGCTGCTCTCCGGCCCGTGGCGAATCCTCTACAGCCTGAACCCGATGGTGGCAGTGATCGAGGGCTTTCGGTGGTGCCTGCTGGGCACGGCCGCGCCCGGAGCGAGCGTGTGGGTCGCGCTGGGCGTAACCGTGCTGCTCCTGGTTTCGGGAGTGGTTGTCTTCACCCAGACCCAGCGCACGATGGCGGATGTGGTATGACGATGACCAGAGCCGCCATTTCTGTGCGCGGTTTAGGCAAACGTTACCGGCTGGCAGGCACTGCCGGTTTTGGAGGCACTCTGCGCGGCGGGCTCAGCGATTGGCTCGAGCGGCGGCGTGGCGGCGCGCGCGGCGGAGGAAAGGAACGCCCCGATGAGTACTTGTGGGCCCTGCGCGACGTGTCCTTCGAGGTCCAGCCCGGGGAAGTGGTCGGGCTGATTGGCCGGAACGGTGTCGGTAAGAGTACGCTGCTCAAGTTGCTGGCGCGGATCACGGAGCCCACCCAGGGCGAGGCCGATCTCTTTGGCCGCACGGCCGCGCTGCTCGAGGTCGGCACCGGCTTCCACGGAGAGCTGACCGGCCGTGAGAACATCTACCTCAGCGGGGCAATCCTCGGATTGCGCCGCGCCGAAGTGCAGCGCCGCTTTGAGGAAATCGTTGCCTTTGCGGAACTTGAACGTTTCCTCGACATGCCGGTGAAGCGCTATTCGAGCGGCATGTATGTGCGCCTGGGGTTCGCGGTAGCGGCGCATCTCGACCCGGAAATCCTGTTGGTGGACGAAGTTCTGGCCGTCGGCGATTTGGCCTTCCAACGAAAGTGTTTGGGCCGCATGGGCGATGTGGCCCAATCCGGCCGCACGGTGCTCTTTGTCAGTCACCAGATGACATCCATCCGGCGTCTGTGTACGCGCACGCTGTGGCTGGATGGCGGCCGTGTGCGCGCCGTCGGTCCCACCGGCGAAGTGGTGGCGCGCTATGAGAGTGAGGCGCTGGGAGGCGCGGCAGCCGGCGCCGCCGCGCCCTCCGCTGAATACCGCGCGCGCTACCTGGGCTGGCGCATCGCGACCAACGCCGAGGCCCATGCGCATACCCTCAACTCGCTCGACCCGCTAACCCTCGAGTTGCAACTCGATGTGCGCCAGAGGCTCGAGCAAGCCTACGGTGGGTTTGAAATCTTCGATGTCGAAGGGCAATTGATGTGGTCGGGCTCGACCTACGACGAGGGACGCGGCGACCTCGTGCTCGCGGCGGGGCAATATACCTTCGCCTTTGGGCTGCCGCTGCTGCCACTGCGGCCCGGGGCCTATCGCCTGCATGCCAGCCTGTATGAGCGCGAGGGGCATCGCCTGGTCGACGATTGGTGGGCCATGCCGGAACTCATCGTGGCCACCACGCCTCTTTCTCATCCGCAGGATGAATGGCAAGGCGTGCTCAATCTGCCGTGCACCTTCTCCGTTTCCGGAGGAGGCGCCGGGGACGACCGGCGGGGACGCACATGAGAGCCGCCTCGCTCGCGCGGCGCGTCGCTCGGGCAACACAGGTTGCGGTCCGTCGGGCCGCAATGTCGTTCGCCGATCGGGCGATCATCTTGCTCTATCACCGCATCGCTGAGTGTCGGCCAGACCCGCATTTGCTGTGCGTCAGCCCAAAGCACTTCGCGGCGCATCTCGAAATCATCCAGCGCTGGGGGACCCCGCTCGCGCTGCGCGATCTGACCGCCGGGCTGCGGGCGGGCCGTATCCCTGCGCGCAGCGTGGCGCTCACCTTCGATGACGGATATGCTGACAATCTCACCCAGGCGCTGCCGCTGCTCGAGCGGGCGCACATGCCGGCAACGATCTACGCCTCGGCGGGCTACTTGCGGGGCGGCGAGCCGTATGGCGACGAGCTCCAGCGCTTGATCCTCCTGCGCCCGGACCTGCCGCCGGAATTCGGGCTGCACCTCGGGCGCACCGAGGTCCGCTGGAACGCAAAGATATCGCATCTTGGCGCGGCGCCAGATGCGAACTTCCAGGCCTGGCCAGACTCGGCGCGCGAACGCATCTATCTCGAGGTGTGCGAGATCCTGCGCGGCTTGAGCGCCGAGGAACGCCAGCGCGTGATGCAGGAACTGCGTGCGACATTCGACGGCCGGGTACCCTCGCCCTCGCGCTCTCCCATGCTCTCGCGCGACGAGCTGCGCCAGCTTGCGGCGCAGCCCCTGATCGAGATCGGCTCGCACGCCTTCAACCACGTGGTGCTGGCCAACCTGGAGGCGAGCGCCCAGGCGGAGGAAATCGGCAGGGGGCTGCGCCTGCTGGAGGAAGCCCTCGGCCGCAAAGTGGAAAGCTTCGCTTATCCGTACGGTAGTCCTTGGGATGTCGGGCAGCGGACGATTGCCATCGTGCGCGAGCTTGGGCTGCGCGAGGCATGTGCCAACACGCCAGGCCAGGTCGTGCGGGGCAGCAATCGCTACTGGCTGCCGCGTTTCCTAGTGCGCGATTGGGACGGGGCCGAATTCGAGCGCCAACTGCGCAGCTTCTATCGGCCGCAGCCGGCACGCGAGGCGGCCCGTGACTAGTGTGCGCGCGCCGCGCCCCGGTTCATTGCGCTGGAAGGCTGAGCGCTGGCTGGGCGATTCGCGCTTGCCGCTGGCGATCGTGCTGGTTATGGCCGCGGCGACGTTCCTTGTGCTCATGCGCTACGCCGCCCTGGCGGACTTCCGCGAACTGGCGCTCGACCGTCTGCAGGACGATTCGTATTACTACCTTCAACCGGCGTGGGATTTCGCCGCGCGCCGCTTCTTCACCTTCGACGGCGAGAACCCGACCTACGGGTTCCAACCGTTGTGGATGCTGGCGCTCACCTTCCAGGCCGCCTTCGTGCCGGATAAGATCGCCTTCCTGCGCGCGGCGGTTGGCTTGGGGGGCCTTCTCTTTTCGGTCACGGGCGTCGGCTTGTACCTGCTCACACGGCGCTGGATGGGCGCGTGGGCGGCACTTCTCGCGCCGGCGATATGGCTCTTCAACGCCAAGCTGGCGGGGTTGTACATCACCGGCAAAGAGAACGCGTTGTATGCCTTCCTGCTCGGGACCAGCGCCGCGCTCATCGCGCGCCGGCTATCGCGCCCTTCTTCGCCGCGCGCCGCGTGGGTCGATGGCGTCGTTGTGGGACTCATGGTCTTGAGCCGTGTCAACGCGCTGGTGGTCGCCCTCCTGCTGGGCGCGGCCGTCTTGCTTGCCTCTCCCGGAAGGTGGAGCGAGCGTGGGCGGCGAACGTTGTGGCTGGCCGTCGGCAGCGGCGCGGTCCTTGTGGCGTGGGGAGCTTACGCCTGGTTCTCGTTCGGCACGCTCTTCCCCAACAGCGGAACCGCCAAGCTCTACGGCGCATTGGCCGCGCTGGCGGTCTTCATCCAGCACCACGCAACGTGGCTCTCGCTCGATCGACTCGCGGCGCTCCTGCCGCAGGGCGAGCGCATCTTCCTTGGCAACCCGGCCGCGCTCGTGCTGCCGACGCGCGGCCTGGCAGAGTCCTTCTTCCTCGGCTACCTGCCCGAGATCACCTTGGGCGCGCTGACGAAGTTGTGGCCATTCGCCTCCGCGATCTCGTACCGTTTGCGTCTTCTGCTCCTGGCGGTTATCGGTCTCACGTTCATGGCATGGATCGTCCGCTCCGTGCTGCGCATGCGTTCACGTCGCGGCAGCCTGTCCGCTTCGGAGGCGGGCGGTGCCTCGCTGGCCGTGGGTGCGCTTGCGCTGGCGGCCGTCGCCAATGGAGCATCCAACCTGCTGCTGCTTCCCGCATACCTCTACTGGGGAAGCTGGTACGCGGTGCCCGAGCAGTTGACACTGGTGGTCGCGGCGGCAACGAGCCTGTGGGCTGCTGCCAGAGTCCTGGCCGGCATCGTCCACGGTGCGTCACGATGGATCACGTTGCGAGTCCATCACGCCACTCCTTCGCTTGCCTGGCTCAACATTGTGGGCGGGCTGTTGCTCCTCACGGGCGGGGTGATCCTTGGCCTCGATCTCGAACGTGAGTGGCGGCCTGCGCCCTACACTCCGATCGCCTCGTCGATCGCGGGCTACAACGGTGTGCGCTGGATGAACGACAATCTGCCGCGCGGCAGCCGCGTCGCCTCGTACAGCTCCGGTGTGCTTGGCTACTTTGCCGAAGGCTACACGGTGATCAACATCGATGGCCTGGCCAACACGCCGCGCTTTGTGGAGAACGAGGTGCGCGGACACCTGTTGTATCTTCGCGGGCTGGCCGCGCAGGATCCGCTGACAGACTACCTGCTGCACGCCAAGGTCACTCACCTGGCCAACACCGAACCCGAAGCGCGCATTGCCGTCGGCCCTTTTCTCGGGCTGGTGCAGTCCGGTGAGGGGCGGCTGCTGTATGAAGGCGAGGAGATCATCGACTGGGGGCCGCAAGAGCCGCCGCGGCGGTTCATCGTTGTCGAATTGCACCCGACTCAACCCTGATGGCAATACGCCGGTTGTCTGCGCGGAGTAATGCCTGTCACTGCGCGGTTGGCCGTTGAGTGTCATGATTACACTGTTCACGATCCCCAAGGCATTCGGAGGGCCGTTTGCGCGCATCCAGCGCAACGCGCTCGGATCGTGGCGTGCGCTGGGCGCGCAGGTCGAGATCCTCGTTCTCGGGAATGACGCCGGTTCGGCCGAGGCGGCAGGTGCCATCGGGGCGAGGCACATCCCGGCTGTGGAGACGACCTCCGCCGGGACACCGCGAGTCGATGCCATATTTGCCACCGCCGAGAAGCACGCCGCCAATGATCTCGTAGCGTATGTCAATGCCGATATCATCTTGCTGCCCGACTTCCTGGCCGCGGTCGAGCACGCGGCAGGTCGGCTGGCAAAGCTGCTGATGGTCGGGCGGCGATGGGACCTGGACTTCGAAGACACGATCGACTTTGCCGATCGCGGATGGGAGGCACACCTGCGGCGCGCGGTGCGCGAGCGGGCGGTGCTGCACAAGCCGCGAGGCATCGACTACTTCGTCTTCCGCCGCGGGCTGTATCGCGAGGTGCCACCCTTCGCTGTGGGCCGGACCATGTGGGATAATTGGCTGATCTATTCTGCCCGCGCGCGGCATGTGCCCGTGGTCGATGCGACCGCATCGGTTACGGCGGTTCACCAGAACCACGATTACAGCCATGCGGCGGGCGGCCGGCAGGAAGTGTGGAAAGGGCCGGAGGCCGAGCGCAACATGGCCCTGGCCGGGGGCCTCGACCACTACTTCACGATTGACGATGCCACCCACCGCCTGCGGGCAGGGCGCCTGACGCGAACGCTCGATTGGGCGCACGTGCGGCGCGGGTGGCACACCCTCCCGGTCCTCAGCCCAGCAGCCGGCCGGCTGCAGCGCCTGGCGCGTGCGGTCGGCGCAGCCATCTACCGCGCGCGGCGCCAGGTGGCGCGCTGGCGCGGGCGCATTTGAGACCGGGCAGACGCGCAGAGCAACGATTCCTTCATCAGCGGAGATCGCATGTCGGCACGGGTAACCGCACCACGCTTGGTCGCTGTCATCGGGTTGGGCAAACTGGGCGCGCCCATGGCCGCCGCCGTCGCCTCGCGCGGCATCCGGGTCGTCGGCGCGGACCTCGATTCCACCAAGGTCGACGCCGTCAACCGCGGCGAAGCGCCGGTGCATGAGACCCAACTGGCCGAAACCATCCGCGCCAGCCGCTCGCGCCTGCGCGCGACCACCGATATTCGCCAGGCCGCGCTCGAGGCCGAGGTCTCCTTCATCATCGTCCCCACGCCAAGCGAGCCCGACGGCGGCTTCTCGCTGCGGCACGTTCTTCCCGCGCTGGATGAGGTGGGGCTGGCCATCGCCGCCGCGCGTGAGCGGCGCACGGTGGTCATCACCTGCACCGTGATGCCCGGTCACACCGGCGGACCGATCCGCGAGCGGCTCGAGTCCGTCTCGGGCAAGAAGGCCGGCGCGGATTTCGGTCTGTGCTACAGCCCGGAATTCATCGCGCTGGGCAGCGTCATCCACGATTTTCTGAACCCCGATCTGATTCTGGTCGGTGAATCCGACGCGCGCAGCGGCGAGCTGCTGCAAGCCTTCTATGAGAAGGTGTGCCAGAACAAGCCGGTCATTGCGCGTATGAACTTCGTCAACGCCGAGCTCTCCAAGCTATCGGTGAATACCTACGTTACCACCAAGATTACCTTCGCCAACATGCTGGCCCACCTGTGCGAGCAGATTCCCGGCGCCGACGTGGACGTGGTGACGCGCGCCATCGGTCACGACACGCGCATCGGGCACAAGTACCTCACGGGTGCGGCCGGCTACGGCGGACCGTGCTTCCCCCGTGACAACCTGGCCCTGGGGCGCCTGGCGCGCGATCACGAGTTGACCGCGGCGCTGGCCGAGGCTACCGACCGCGCCAACCGCGCCGAGGTGGCGCGGCTGCTGCGGCTGGTGCGCGCTCACGGCCGTCCCGGCGAGCGCGTGGGCATTCTTGGCTTGTCGTACAAGCCGGATACCGAAGTCATCGAAGAATCCCAGGGGGTCATGCTGGCTGAGGCGCTGTTGCGCGAGGGCACGCCGGTCGTCGTGTACGATCCGATGGCGCTCGACTCGGCGCGCGCCGTGCTGGGCGACCGCGCCGCATACGCCGGGAGCGCCGCCGACTGCCTGCGGCAATCGCAGGTGGCCCTGCTCATCACGCCCTGGAAGGAATTTGGCGCGCTGCGCGCGGCGGATCTGGGTGCGCACGCGGCACAACTCACCTTGATCGACGCCTGGCGCCAGGTGGCACCGGACCTGCGCGCAGCGCTGGGTTCCTACATTGCCATTGGCGTCGGTTCGACCTGACAGGTTGCTGAGGAGGGACCATCGTTCTGCGGCCCCCGCCTCCGCGAGTCTCTCCACCCCCTCTCCACCAAAATCGGCAACCTTCAATACTGCCAAGATGCGGAGATGCCGCGGGGGGCGAGGCGGGAGACGGTTCTTCCCCAAACTGCTAGAATGAGCGCTCGCCGGCTTTGCACACAAGCCGGACGCACGAAGATTAGGGAGAGATCAGCTCAATGATCAACTGGAATGGAACGCAGGCGCTGGTCACCGGTGGCGCCTCATTCATCGGCTCGTCGCTGGTGGATGCGCTGGTGGCGCGCGGCGCGCGGGTGCGCGTGGTGGATAACCTCTCGAGCGGCCGGCGTGAGAACCTGCAGGCGCACCTGGACGCCGGACGGATCGAATTCATCGAGGGCGACCTGCTCAAGGCGGAAGTTGTGGCCACGGGCGTCAAAGGCGTGCAGGTGGTGTTTCACCTGGCAGCCGATCACGGCGGGCGCGGCTACGTGGACCTGCACCAGGTGGAGTGCTCGACCAACCTGATCCTCGACGGGATGGTTTTCCGAGCCGCGCATGCGGCCGGTGTGGAGAAGGTGGTCTTTGCCTCCTCGGGCTGCGTCTATCCCAACAACCTGCAGACGCGCACCGACCAGGAGCTGTATCTCACCGAAGACCTGGTGCGCCCGCCCTACGATGCCGACAACCTGTACGGCTGGGCCAAGCTGATGGGCGAGCTCACGCTGCAGGCCTACTACAAACAACTAGGCATGAAATCCGCCGCCTGCCGTTACTTCACGGTGTACGGACCGCGGGGCGTCGAAAACCACGCGGTCATGGCGATGATCGCGCGCGCTTTCATCGGTGAAGATCCCTACGAAGTGTGGGGCACGGGCGAGCAGATCCGCAACTGGACCTACATCGACGACATCGTCTCCGGCACGATCCTGGCCGCCGAGAAGATCGATGACGGGCGCGCGGTCAACCTGGGGACGATGGAGCGCATCCGCGTGCGCGATGCGGCGGAAGAGGTGCTGCGCACCACGCGCCACAAGGCGCGCATCGTTACGCGGCCGGAGATGCCCACCGGCCCGCTCAACCGCGTGGCCGACAACCACCTGGCCAAGCAGCTGCTGGGCTGGGAACCCAAGACCATGTTCGTCGATGGCCTGCACCGCACCATCGACTGGTACTTCTCGACCAAGGACCGCGCCCAGGTGCGCTCGATCCTGGGGCGCATGCTCACCGAACGTTAGCGCATCGGAACGCGCGCGGGGATTCGCGGGGGCGAGTCCCGCGCCGCCCCGCGGCGTAATGGTCGCTCCTCGAGGCAGTGCACAGCCGAATGCCTGAGCTGGTCAGCATTGTCCTGCCCTTCCTCAACATGGCCCGCTTTCTGCCCGCCGCGGTGGAAAGCGTGTTGGCACAGACCTATCCCGAATGGGAGCTGATCATTGTGGATGACGGCTCGCGCGCCGAGGAGGCGCGCGAGGCGCACGCGATTGCGGCGCGCCTGGCCCCGCGCGCGCGAGTGCTGGTGCACGAGGACGGCGGCTCGCACGGCGCGAGCGCCACGCGCAATGTGGGCATCGCCGCGGCGCGCGGGCCGTACGTGGCGTTGCTGGACGCGGACGACATCTGGCTTCCCGGGAAGTTGACGCGCCAGGTGGAGGCGCTGCAGCGGAATTCGGAGGCGGCCATGACCTTCGCCCGCGTGCGCTATTTTGACAATGCCACGCCGGGAGTGGGCGAGTATGATCAACCCTACGGTGACTTGCGCGAAGGGGTCTACGCGCCGCCGGAGCTGACCCTCGAGTTTATGAAGGACGCCTCGGTCTATCCCTGCCCTTCGGCTACGCTTGTTCGAACGGATGCCATGCGCGCCGTCGGCGGGTTTGAGAGAAAGTTCCGGCTGGTCAAGACGGACCTTGTGGCGTGGACCAAGCTCACAACAAACTTTTCGGTTCATGTGGACCGAAGCGTCCTGGTGCGCTATCGCCAGCATGCCCAGTCGTCTGTGGCCTCCGTTCGGGCGGCAGGTACGGCGTCCGACTATGAAATAGCGTATTTGGACTGGCTTCTTCGCTACACAGAGGGATTGCCGCGCCGGGTGAGATCGGCCATTGAGCCGATAGCTTGTGAGAGACTGCACTATTTCGCGATTCAAAGGGCACTCAAGCAAGGCCATACATCGCGAATTGCGTGGCGGCTGGTGGTCGTGCCTCGGCTTTGGGGCTACCGCGCCTTCTGGCGGCATGGCCGATGGCTCCGCGCGATGCTTGCGGGGGGCGGATCGCTCCGATGGAAGAAACCGTGATCCTACTCGTTGGGTTCTTTCGCAATGTAATCCCAGCCAGCCTGCGAGGTCGGCTGCGCCGTTCATGGGAGGGATCTCGAAGGTGGGCCGCCCGCTGGCGAGTGCGCCCGCCCGTCGGCTGGGTGCGGCTGGGCAGCCTGAACCGGGTGACCCCCATCAGCCGCGCCTTCGGCTTCGACCGCGGCACGCCGATCGACCGCTACTACATCGAACGTTTCCTGAGCGAGCATGCGGTGGATATTCGCGGGCGCGTGCTCGAGGTGGGCGATGACGGCTACATGCGGCGCTTCGGCGGCGATCGCGTGACTCAGCGCGAGGTGCTGCACGTTTCCACCGGCAACCCGCAGGCCACGCTCGTCGCCAGCCTGGAGACGGGCCAGGGGCTGGCAGGCCGCGAGTACGACTGCCTGATCCTCACCCAGACGCTGCACTGCATCTACGATATGCGCGCGGCCGTGCGCACGCTGCGCCGCGTGCTCGCCCCGGGCGGGGTGGCGCTGGTCACGCTGCCGGGCATCAGCCAGATCAGCCGCTACGACGCCGACCGCTGGGGCGATTACTGGAGATTGACGCCCCTCGCGGCGCACCGCCTGTTCGAAGAGTCTTTTGCCCACGAGCAGATCGACATGCGGGTATACGGCAACGTGCTCACCGCCACTGCGTTCTTGCAGGGAATGGCGCTGGAGGATCTCCCGCGGCACGCCCTGGAGCACGACGACGCCGATTACCCGCTGGTCCTCTGTCTGCGTGTCAGGCAATCCGCCACGCGGGAGAACACCGCGGAGCGCACCTCCTCCGTCTCCTGACAGCCTCCCCGGGGGACGCGAAAGGCATCCATGCGAGAGTCGGGATTATGACTGCGGATCGTCCGCGGGCCTGGCCCGACATGCTGCTCCTCTTCTTCCTGGCCGCGGCGGTCATCCTGCTCCGCACGCAAGGTTGGCGCGCCGGCCGGCTGAACAACCCCGACATGTTGCCGTACTATTCGGGCGCCTTGGCCCTCGTTCAATCCGGCGCGCTCCCCGACCGCGGCGACATCTCCAGCTACAGCTCGTACAGCCCGCCCGGCACGGCCTACTTGATGGTGCCGGGGCTGCTGCTCACGCACGACGCCCGCTTGCAGCGCGTGCCAGGCGACGCCCTGGTCTTCGCCGGAACGATCCTGCTCCTGTATCTCGCGGTCACGCCGATTCTGGGACGAGGCATCGGCGTGACCGCCGCTGCGGCCACGGCCGTCTCTTCAATTGGCTATCAGGGCATCTTCCCGTAGGTCATCCCGTCTTCGTTCTGGGTGCGCTGGCCGCGCTCGCCGCGTGGGTAGGCGGCCACCGCCGCTGGGCGCTGCCCCTGGCTTTGCTCAGCCTGGCAGCCGGGCTGTATGCCGATCTGGGCATCATGCCCTACGTGCTTGTGGTTGCGGCCGTGTGGCTCATCTTCCGGCCGAAGATCTGGTGGCCAGGCATCGCCATCGCGATCGCGTTGGCTCTCCTGGTATGGCTGCCCTACCTGCGCTTCGAAGCCGGGCGCGGATTCTCGGACCTTGCCTCGATCCTCACGCTCAGGCGTTTGGACTCCGGTGCCGCAGGGAGTCAGGCATGCCTGGCCGTCCTGCCGGGCGAGTCTGAGACACGTGATGGGGTGTTCATTCCTTACATGGACGAGGCGGGTGCGCAAGGCCGCCCGGTGCCTGTCGCGGCCGGCGCCATCGGCAGCGCACTTCATCGCGCATGCACCCTGTTTGCCAACCTCGACGGCAATTTCGACTCGGCCGAATTCCTGACTGGCCGCAGCCAACCGCTGGCCGCGCTGATGTACCTGGTCACGTTGATTGGGATGACGGCACTGCTCGTGGGATGGCTGCGTTCCCGTTCGGCGGCGCGCGTGGGAACGCTGGGCCGCGCCGGTCCTCGCGTTGGCGGGCGCCGCGCTGCTCTATGCAGTGCTCGACCCGCACGGCATCGCGCCGCGTCTCACCGCCGACGGCTCGCTCTCCGAACCGGCGCAGCTTGTGCTCGTCCAGGCTCGCGCCCATCTGCCGCTCCTGTGGTTCGGCGTCACGATCGGCGCCTGGCTTGGCTGGCGCACTCCCTCTTCGAATCCCGCCGGCCTGCTGGCGCTCAGCCTGTGGATCCCCTACTTGCTCTTGATCATTCTCGCCGAGCCGGGCCGGGTCGAACGGTTCAGATTCTTGTGGCCGCTGCAGGTGACGGCCCTGGTCTATGCGGTGATGCTTATCGTTCCGCGCGGCCGATGGCCCTGGTGGAGAATCGCGGCCGGCGTGCTGGTCGTCGCCGCACTGTTCCCGACCGCGCTCATAAGGGCCAAAGCGCGCTCCTGGGTGGCGCAGGGCTATTCCGGGCCCGACGCCGGTGAGACGGCGGTGGTCGACTCGATCGCCCGCGGCATGCGCGCCTCCGGGGCGACCACCCTCACGGTAGGGTATGATGCCAGTGGGCGGCCGGCGGGCGAGGTGACAGGCGACGAGTATCATCGCCCCGGCGCATGGATCGACTACCTGCTCGCGACGCGCCACGGAATCCGGAATGACCGCCCGCCCGAGGAATTCCTTTCCGCGCGTGACGACTACTGCGTGAGGGATACATCGATTGGCGGAGATGGCCGCTTGATGTCGGCTGCGGCGGCGCCCGCATGGCCGGGGTACCGTCTCGTGGCGGTCATCGGCCCGCTTGAAGTGTACGAACGCATCCCCGCTGCGCCTTGACCTGCGCCGCCCGCACGAACTTGTGGTGAGAGTCGCGATCCATCATGTCGTCTGATAGCTTGCCGCGCATCACGCTGGTCACGCCCTCCTTCAATCAGGAGCGGTACCTCGAACCGTGCCTGCGCTCGATTCTCGACCAGGAGTATCCAGACCTCGAGTACATGGTGCTGGATGGCGGATCGAGCGACGACAGCGCGGCGGTCATTCGCCGCTATGCCTCGCGGCTGGCAAAATGGCGCAGTGCACCCGACGGCGGGCAGTATGCCGCCGTGGCCGAGGGGCTGGATGCGGCCACGGGCGAGGTGATGGGCTGGCTCAACTCGGATGACCTGCACCTGCCATGGACGCTGCGCACGGTGGGCGAGGTCTTCGCCGCGCTGCCCGAGGTGGAATGGATCACCAGCCGCATGCCGCTACTGGTGAGTGAGGCTGGCGCACTGGTGGCGGCCAAGAGGCTGGAGGGATTCAACGCGCGAGCGTTTTTCCGCGGGCGCAACTTGCCCGTGGTGCGAGGCTTTTACACTTGTTTCATCCAACAGGAGTCGACCTTCTGGCGCCGCTCGCTGTGGGAACGCTCGGGCGGGTTCGGCGCGGGGCTCGACCTGGCCGGTGATTTCGACCTGTGGGCGCGCTTTTGGAGGCATGCCGCGCTGCACGCCGTGAATGTGCCTCTGGCCTGCTTCCGGCTGCAGAGCGAGCAGAAGACAGCGCGCCAACGCGCGGCCTACATGCGCGAGGCCGAGCAGGTGTTGCGGCGCGAGAAGATGCGCCCGCCCTCGGGTGCCGAGATCTTGCTGCGGCGCGCGCTGCGGCAATTGGCGCCTGCGCTGCAGCGCAGACTGCCCGAAGGCACGGCCTACACAGCCCGTTTCATCGAGAGCGGCGAACTTGGGGGAGGTGCGCCGAGTTGGAGAGTGACGCAAGAGCGGTTCGTCTAGCAGCGCTGAGCGTCTCGAGACGCAGCCCAAGGAGCGGATCGGTCCCATGATCGGGTCTCTGATCGATCCTCTCCCCCATGCGAGTTGACTGTGCGAACATCTGAAGACAGGAATGACGGCGAGCGGACTCAGAGGATGACGATCCTGCAGATCGCCGCCACACTCGGCGGGGGCGGGGCGGAGGAGACTGCATCGCGACTGCACATCGCGTTCCGTGAGAGAGGGCTGGACGCCTGGCTCGGCGTCGGCAGACTCTCCGGCACCCCAGAGGGTCCGTCAATCGTCTCTCTGCCTTCGAGGTGGCACGGCTCACGCTGGGGGATGGCAGCAGAGTATCTGCAGCGTGCCATACTCCGCCTGAGCGGGGGTCGAGGCTCATCACGGGTAATTCCCATTCTTGATTCGATCATCTTTCCGCGGGCGGCGGTGGATCTCTTCTTGGGGAGGGAGGCATTTGGGCCTATCGGCTCCCGCCACGTGCTTGACCTATTGCCTATGCCTCCGGATGTCTTGTTGCTGCACAACCTGCATGCTGACTGGTCCAGGCGCGAAGGGTTCTTTGATCTTCGTAGTCTCCCGGGTCTTAGTCATCGAATTCCGACCATCCTGCGCGCCGCCGATCCCTGGCTCCTGACCGGCCACTGTGCGCATCCGGTTGGCTGCCCGCGCTGGCGAGTGGGGTGCGGGCGCTGTATGGATCTGACGCTCTACCCGCGCGTCGTTCGAGATGGAACCGCCTACAGTTGGAGACGCAAGCGTTCCATTTATCGGAGGAGTCGCCTTTACGTGATTGTCCCGTCGCGGTGGCTGGCTTCCCTGTTTGAAGGGGCCCGATTCCCGGCCCGAGAAGTGCGGCTGATACCGAACGGAGTGGATGCCAGATTGTTCGAGCCCGGCGACAAGGATTCTGCCCGACGCGAGGCGGCTCTATCCACCGATCGCAAGATCGTGCTTGTCGTCGGCAACTACCTCCGCACAAACCCATGGAAGAACTTTGACACGGCGCTGGCCGTTGCCCGTCGCCTGGGGGAGTCAGACTCGCCCGCAGGTATTGATCTTGTCTGTGCCGGCGAGAGCGGGGAGACTATGCACATTGGGACGGTGCGCGTGCTGTTCATGGGCCGGAATCTCTCGCGGGCAGCGATGGCCAATCTCTACAGAGCGAGCGACGTCTTCCTTCACCCGAGCCGGGCCGACACTTTCCCTATTTCGGTTCTGGAGGCTATGAGCGCCGGCCTCCCGATCGTGGCCTCGTGTGTCGGCGGCGTTCCCGAACAGGTTGTCGAAGGGCAAACCGGATTCCTGCTGCGGCCTGGCGACTCCGCAGGGATGGCGGCGGCGGTCCACAGTCTGCTTTCCGATGCGGCCAAGGCCGAGCGGCTGGGAGCCGCAGGGCGTGCTCGAGTACTCGAATTTTTCCGCTTCGAAGTGCAGGTCGAGGCGACCATCGACTTCCTCCGCGAAGTGGCCGCGAGACGGCCGCATGACCAGAGGCACGAGGCTGGCGAGTCAACGGCTTCCTTGGCCCCGGACGCTAGATCCTGATGTCGACCGCTATCCCGCTGATCTCCATCGTGACCCCGTCCTTCAATCAGGCGGAATACCTTGAGGCGTGCATCGAGTCCGTCCTGGGGCAGGGGTATGCGCGCATGGAGTACATCGTGTTCGACGGGGGTTCGAGCGATAGCAGCCGTGCGGTGATCGAGAAGCACGCGCCGCGCCTGGCGCACTGGGCAAGCGAGAAGGACCGCGGTCAGGCGAACGCGGTCAACAAGGGCTGGGCGCGTGCGTGCGGCGAGATCCTGGGCTGGCTTAATTCCGATGACCAACTGGCGCCGGGCGCGCTCGAGCACGTGGCGCACGCCTTGCGGTCGAACCCTACCACAGCCATGATCTACGGTGACATTCGGGAGATCGATGCGCACGGCCGTCTCTTGCATCTGAAGCACATGGCGGGATTCGATGTGCGCTCGCTTCTTCTGGGCAAGAACATGGGGCAGCCGGGCGTCTTCATCACCCGGCGAGCGTATCAAGCTTTGGGCGGGCTCGACGAGCAACTGCATTACGCGCTCGATTTCGATTACTTCCTGCGCGCGTGGCTGGCCTTTCCGGCGAGGGAGATGGTCTACAGCGAATCGGTCCTGGCGCTTTCGCGCCTGTGGGGCGGGACGAAGAGCACCCAGGCTGCCTCGCGCTTCGGTGAGGAGTACCGCCTGGTGCTCGATAGGACCTTCGCCCAGGCCGATCTCGATCCGCAGTTGAAAGAACTGCGCCAGGCGTCGTACGCCCGAGCGGTCGACTTCCGCCAGGCGCGGCTGCATTTCGAATCGCGGCGCGCCGGCGAGGGTTGGCGCTGGCTGGTGCGTGCGGCGCGGCGCGAGCCACAGCCAGTGGAGAAGCTGCGCATGCTGTGGTTTGGCGCGCGCTATCTTCTGGGGCTGCACGTGCCCGCGGCGAAGGACTAGGCCGTGCGCATCTGCCTGCCCACCGGCATCTTCCCTCCTGACATCGGCGGCCCGGCCTCCTACGTGCCGCGCATCGCGCGCGCTCTCGCCGAGCGCGGGCACACGGTGCAGGTGATCACGCTCAGCGATGCCCCCCAGGACGACCGCGGCTATCCTTTCGCGGTCGAGCGCATCCCGCGCGGCATGGCGCGCCTGCCGCGCATGCTGAGGACGATCGCGGCCATCGCCCGCGCCGCGCGCGAGGCCGACGTGGTCTATGCCAACGGGCTGTTCATCGAAGCCGTGCTGGCGCAGGCCATCGCGCCGCGGCCGCTGGTGATGAAGGTCGTTGGCGACTGGGCCTGGGAACGCGCCACACTCAACCGTCGCACACACGACGGCCTTGAGGACTTCCAGCGCCGCCGCCAGGGCCCGCGCGACGAGGCGGTCAAGTGGCTGCGTACCCAGGTCACGCGAAGAGCCGCGCACGTGATCGCGCCAAGCCGATACCTGGCCGAGATCGTCAGCGCGTGGGGCGTGGAGCGCAGGCGCGTCTCGGTCATCTACAACGCGCCGGATCTGCCACTGCCGCTGGCGATCGACTTGCCCCCCTTTGAGGGAAGGACGATTGCGGTTATCGGCCGGCTTGTGCCTCACAAGGGCATCGCCTCACTCATTCGTGTGGTTAAGGCAATCGAGCGAGTGAGGGTATTGATTGCCGGCGAGGGGCCTTCGCGACCCAGCTTGGAGCAGATCGCTTCGGACTTGGGTGTGAGTTCGCGCGTCACTTTCCTTGACGCTATACCCGGCGAGAAGGTGGCCGGGCTCCTTCGCCAATCCGACCTGATGGTTCTTAACTCCACATATGAGGGCCTGCCGCACGTGGTGCTCGAGGCTTTCGCAGCGGGGACGCCGGTGCTGGCGACGCGCGTGGGCGGAACGCCGGAAGTGGTGGAACACGGTGTGAGCGGCTGGCTTATCCCCTCCGGTGACGAGGCGGAGCTGGGCCGCGCGCTGCGCATGCTGCTGGGTGATGCCGCGCTGCGCGAGAGGCTGCGTGCAGGCGGAAGGCGCACGCTGGAGGGGCGCTTCCGCTTGGATTCGCTCATGCAGCAGACGCTGAGCGTGCTCGAGGGTGCGGCGCGATGAATATCCTGATACTCGGCGTCGGGGTCGCGGGGCTCGACGACCCGCGCAGCGAGCCGGTACAGCGCCACCTGGAATATGCGCGCCGAGCCGGCGGTCACATCGATTTGATCGTGGATGACCCGCGCCCGATGTCTATCGAGCACGGCGCCTCGCTGCGCGTCCAGACGACGAGCGGCGGGCGCACTTCCTATCTCGCGCGTGCGGGCGCGCTCGCCCAGAAAGCCGCCCAGGAATGGCCTCCGGACCTCATCACCACGCAAGATCCCTTCCTCACGGCATACGCCGGCCTGCGCTTGCGGCGGCGCCTGCGGCGGCCGGTCATCATTCAGAATCACTCGACCTTCCTGGGCGAACCCTATTGGGTGCGCGAGCGGCCCGCCGTCCACTCCTCAATGCAGGTGCTGGCGCGGGCATTGCTGCCGCGCGCCGATGGATGGCGAGTGGTCAACAGCCGTGAGCGCGAGTACTATCTCGCTCGCCTGCGCCTGCCGGCCGAGCGGGTTCGGGTGCTGCCGGTGCCATGCCGCATCGAACCATTCCTGAGGGATGTGGCGCCCTCTGAAATCGAGAACCGTCGCCGTGCCATTGGGCTGAGCGCCGGGGAGAAGGCCCTGCTGTGGGTTGGCCGGCCGGTGAGGGTCAAGCGCGTGCCGTTGCTCTGCTCTGCCTTTGAACGTGTGCGCGCCCAATACCCCGAGGCCCGACTGGTGCTTGTGGGTGATCCTTCGCTGTTGGCAGCGCAGGAGCGGCGCTTGATGCGACAGCCGGGCGCAATCTGGGCGGGGCAAGCCAGGTTCGAGGAGTTGCCGGCCGCCTATGCGCTGGCGGATGTCTTCGTGCTCACCTCGCGCTACGAGGGATTCGGACGCGTGCTGGTGGAAGCGGGCGCCGCGGCGCGGCCCGCCGTGGCTACCGCCACGGCCGGCGCGCGCGATATCATTCGCCATGGCCAGACCGGATACCTGGAACCCGCCGAGGACGCCCAGGCATTGGCCGATCGCCTGTGCGCGCTGCTGGCTGCGCCTGCGCAGGCGCAGGCGCTGGGCCGCGCCGCGCGGGATCACGTGCGCTCGGCCTTCGACCCGCAGCGCGCCTTCGAGGCCATCGTGAGCCAGTGGCGCGAAGTGGCGCAGCGCCGCGTGTGAGCGCAGACCATCCAGCCCATACTCCTACCATGCCTGAGCCGCTCGCTTTCCTCCTGCCACGCTACGATCCGCGCTCGCCCGAGCACTTCTTCCATCTCTATGGATTCCTCGAGCGCGTGGCGCAGGAACTCGACCTGACCGTGGTGGTCGAGCGCATGCCGCGCGACGCCGCCTGGCAGGGCGGGGCCAGAGTGCACCGGCTGCGCTCGCCGTCGGCCGGGATGCGCTTCTTCGAGGAGCTGCTTTGGTTCGCCTGGGCGAGACTCCGCGGCATTCGTCAGTTCTACGTCCACTACTCGCTGTCGGGCGGGCTGGCGGCCTCGCTGGTCACTCGCCTCCTGGGCGGGGAAACGTACTACTGGAACTGTGGGCTGTATCGCCTGTTCGCTCCGGGGCGCGCGGCGAGTTGGCGCGAGCGGTGGAGGGCGGCGCGCGGCGTATGGCTGCTGGAGAGGGTGCTTCACCTGTGCACCTTCTTGGTGACCGGCACGCCGCGCATGGCCGACTATTACGCGCGCGAGGTGCACATCTCGCCCGGCAAGATCCGCGTGCTGCCGAACTTCATCAACCGTGAGCGATTCGAGGCCGCCGGCCGCGCTGAGGCGCGCCGGCGCCTGGGCATCGGCGACGACGAACAGGTTCTGTTGTTCCTTCACCGGGTGGCCCCGCGTAAGGGCGCGCATTTCCTGCCGGATATCCTGCGCACGGTCAATGAGCGCGCGGGGCCGCTGCGATTGATCGTGGCGGGTGAGGGCCCGCACCTCGCGCCGCTGCGCCAGGCGATGGCCCGCGCCGGGCTCGATGGGAGCTGCGACTTCCGCGGCTGGGTGCCCAACCGCGAGGCGCCGCTCTACTTCCGCGCCGCCGACGTGTACCTCATGCCCTCGCTCGAGGAGGGCTTTCCGCGCGTGTTGCTCGAAGCCATGGCCAGCGGCTGTCCCTTCGTGGCCTTCGACGTCGGCGGGGTGTTGGACGTGGTGACGCGCGAACAGGCTGAGCAGGTTGTACCCGCCGCGGCCGTGGGGGCGTTCTCGCAGCGCGTCGTCGATTTGCTGCAGGAGCCCCTCCGGCGCGAGCGCCTGGCCGCGGCCGGCATGGCGCGGGTGGCAGCCTTCGACGAGGCGCGCATCGTGCCGCTATTTGTGGAAATAATGCGCGGCCAGGCTGCTCGCTGGCCGGCGGCAGATGCCGCGCAGGGTACGCCGTGAGTGAGAACCGAGTGGCCTGGTGCGGCGTGTGGAGCCGCGACCACAACAACGTTCGCTACAGCGAATTGCTGCCACGCTTGGCGGCCGTGGATAAGTACTATGTCCACCTGAGCCAATGGTGGCCGCTGCGCGGCGTGCAGCGCCGCATCTGGCAGCCGCTGCGGGTGCGGTTCCTGGCCCGGCGCTATTCGACTCTCTTGTGCACAGCCTGGTGGCAGGCTCGTCTATTTTCCGGCCGCGTGGTGATCGATCTCGACGATCCGGTCTTTTCGGCGCGCGAGATAGCTGCGCTTGGGGAAGGCAATGTTGCCTGCGTGGTGGTGACCACCGAGCGCGTTCGGGCGCGGCTGCGCGAGGCCGGCCTCCGGACGCCGATCGAGGTCATCCCGCAAGGCGTGGCCACGGATCGCATCGACGCGCAGCGCGTGCGCGAGATCCGCGAAGGCTGGCGCCAGCCCGGGGTCGAGGTCATCGCCGGGCTGCATCAGCCGCACTTCGAGTTGGCGCGCGAGCTGCCCGATCGCAACCTGGCGCGCATGTACGCGGTCGACCGCTTGCTGGAGGCATTTGCCAAGGTGGTGCAGGAAGAATCGCAGGCGCGGCTGTGCCTGGTGGGGCGGCCGAGCGCGGGAGTCGAGGCTTTCGCCGCGAGCCATGCGTGGCTCAGGCTCACCGGCTACGTGCCTCACGAGCAGGTGCTCAACTACGTCTCCGCTTTCGACATCGGCCTCTTCCCGCGTGAGGTGGATGCCGGCGGGTGGGGCTCGATCAAGCTGCTCGAGTACATGGCCTGCGGCGTGCCGGTGGTGGGCACGCGGGTGAACGAGATGGAGGAGGTGCTGCTGGCCAAGGCCGGCGTGCGCGCCGAGAATTGGGACGACTTCGCGCTGTGGGTCAAGCGCCTGTGTCGCGAGGACCCGCTGCGCATGGCCTTCGGCGAGTGCGGCCGCGCGTATGCCTCAGAGCACAGCTGGGCGGCGGTGGCTGAACAATATCAGCGCAAATTGGTAGAGGTGGCAGGCTCAGTGCAGAGGGGATCCGAGGTGGACTTGGTGGCGCATCGATAGGCTTTCTCGAGTGGGGCTGAATGGGTGCCGAAAGAGCTTCTTCTCAAGCGCTTGACCAGCCGACGCCACTCGAGCAAGAGCGGAGCCGACTACACCTGCATCTGGGCATAGACAAGCGGTGGTGTGGAATTGTTGGGAATAACTCGCACATCTGACATCTTCTACCTCTCGAGCGCGCGCTTTCCTACTGAGAAGGCCTACGGCTACCAGGTCTTCAAGGAATGCGAGACGCTTACGGACGCAGGGGCGTCTGTCTCCCTAGTGTCCCCGGCGCTAGCGCCAAAGCAGGCTCGTGCCATGCATGTCACCGAGGGATTTGATGTCCATCGGTACTTCGGGGTCCGGGCAAACTTCGAGCACATACCTCTGCGCGCCGTAAGGTGGATTGACCCAGCTTGGACTCAGACATCCCAACTCTGGCCCGTCGTAAAGGCTTTGGGATTCGCCGCGGCCGTTCGCAGTTTCCTCAAGGAGCAGGATCCCGGATGCGGTTCAATCGTGTGGACCCAGGATCTCCTGCTGGCCATCAGCCTCTCGGGGGGTCGTCGCAGTTGCGCGCGAAGAGTAGTCTACGAGTGCCATGGCGTGCCGATGAGGGCACTTCGACGACTTCTCCCGGGGTTGCGTGCCTGCTTGGCGATCATTGCGACTACAGGAGGCATCCGGGACTACCTCATTGCCTCAGGGCTTGAGAAGCACAAAATCCTCGTCGTTCCCAATGCGGTCGATCTTGCACGATTCCAGATTGGGCTCTCAAGGAGCGAGTGCCGCCGCCGCGTTGGGCTGCCACTCGATCGGATGATTATCGGCTATATTGGCAAGTTTCGAACCTACGAGATCGAGAAGGGGATACCTGAGCTGATCGCGGCCATGGGCCTCCTGGGCAAGGGACTTGAACGCCCCCCTCTTCTTCTCTGTGTCGGCGGGCCGCTTGATCGCGTCGAACAATACCTGGCCCTCGGGAGCGCAAGTGGCGTGGATGTAGACTCCATGATGTTCGTCGACTTCCGTCCGCGCGATGAGATTGTGCTTTGGATGCGGGCCTGCGACGTGTGCACAATCCCTTTCCCGGAAACCGTGGAGCACTTCGCCAGGTTCGCATCGCCGATGAAGGCGTTCGAGTATATGGCTGCCGGTGTGCCGATTGTGGCGACTGATATCCCATCTCTTGCGGAGATTCTCGCCGACGGCCAAACTGCAGTCCTTGTCGAACCATCCAACCCGGACGCAATGGCGGCTGGGCTTCGAAGGATTCTCCTCGATTCCGAGTTCGCGGAAGGATTGGTCACTCGTGCCTTCGAAGGCGTTCGTGTGAATTCGTGGGAGGCAAGAGCGCAAAGAATGCTCGACTTTGTGCGCTCGAAATCGACGGGGGAAGTTGATCCTCACTGATGCCGATGCAACCCCTTCTTGAGACGGCGCGGCGAGGGGTGTTTCTCTACCGCGCAACGGTGATGGGCTGAGCGCCCGCCCGACCTTGACGCTGGAATGGGAGCAAAGATGAAGAGCGCCCCGGGCGTGCGAGGGACGAGGCCCCGAGCGGGACCACTGGGTTCCCAACGCCTCCATGGTTACACTTGGAAGCCGCGCGAGTTGTGTTACGTGGGGGTATTTGCGCCATGACTCGACGTCTGATTTCGTTCTCGCTGTATGGAGATGCGCAGTGCTATCGCACCGGTGCACTAAAGAACATCGAGACCGCGGCGCAGCTTTATCCTGGTTGGAGTTGTCGGTTCTATGTCTCTCAGGAAATCCCAGAGGATGTGGTTTCCAAGCTGGAGGTTGCTGGAGCGGAGATTGTGCGTCGGCGCAGGGTTCGCACATGGAGACCTTCCGCCGACCCTATGCTCTGGCGATTTGAGGTCGCCGGGGAACGAGGCGTCGATGCCGTAATCGTCCGAGACGCCGATTCGGTCCCCACGTCCAGAGAACGGGCGGCAGTTGAAGCCTGGTTGGAAAGTGGAAGTAGATTCCACCTAATGCGTGACCACCCCTTTCACAACCAACCCATGTTGGGCGGAATGTGGGGGTGTCGCGGAGGCGCCCTTCCCGACGTTGGCAGGCTCATCCGTCGGTGGGAAGTGTTCTTCCTTGTGTCCGGCGGGTGGGTCTTTCACAAGAGGGCCCACGACCAAGTGTTTCTGGGAATGATGGTCTACCCAATAGCCCGATCGAGAGCTCTCATCCATACCAGCTTCGTGAGATACATTGGTGAAGAAGCTGTCCCCTTCCCAACGGAAAGACTTGGGGAGGAATTCGTCGGGGAGTCGTTCCGCGACGACCCAGAAGGCGAAACACGAATGCGTTCGGCCCTTCGATGGGCTACTCCCATGACAGTGCCAACACCTGAATACCGTTTCATTCCAAGGGTGGCGAAGAAGGTGCTGTCACTCATCAGGGTGAGGGGCCCAAGATTCGCTGGAGAAAAGTGAGTTGAACCACGGCAATAGCTCTCCGTCGTCGACCGCACGAGCGGAACACGCCTCATCGACGATTGGAAAGCCGCGAGACTCCGCGATCGGCTGAAATCATACGCGTGGATGCTAGTTCACACGTGATAGTTGAAGTGAAGCCGGCGCGGTTTGAGGAGAACAACTGCGAAGGCGGCTACCATTTGACGGAGTGTGTATGACCGTGGTGACATTCGCAACGCGTGTGCGAGGCTGCCCAGGGCCCGCGAACGGTTGCCGTCCCTGTACTCTGCAAACGCCTGCCTCCACCACGATTGGCTGTAAGCGAAGGGCTGGAGGCGCGCCAGACTTGGCGGGAGCATTTCTTCGGAGAAGACCGAATCGAGAACCTTGCGATACTCTTCTGCGGTGCGCACGGACGCCGTGGAGGTCTTGGTGCCGACCCACTCGCGAGAACAGGCTAGTGACTCTTTGAGATAGCGGCAGGCGGACTGTTCTACCACCCGCGAGGCCCGCAGCCAGTATTCCCAATCAAGGACATAATGCAGAGATGTATTCACCGGCCCTACGGCTTCGACCACAGATCGCCCAAGGAAGACAGCGGGCTGCCCTGGGACTATGCCGCACGGCAGAAGGCGTTCGGGGTCGAACGTCGACGTTGGCTTGTGGCCAATCAGGTTGCCCTGGAAGTTCACAATGTCGATCCCACCCGAAACGACCTGGACGGATTGGCCTTCCACGAACTCTCTCGCCACACGGCGTAGAGCACCGGGATTGTAGTAATCATCAGAATTCAACCAGGCGAGAATGGAACCAGTCGAACGGCTCCACCCCTTGTTGATGGCGTCTCCCTGTCCGCGATCGGGTCCTCGTATCCAAGCTGCTAGAGCGGACTGGTATCTAGCGAGGACATTGGGGGTTGAATCGCTGCTTCCACCGTCAACGACAATGAGTTCAACGTCGGGGTAATCCTGATCGATGACCGAGCGCAAGCAGGTTTCGATCAAGTCGCCCTGATTGAGCGTCGGGACCACGACGGATATCCGCGGGAGCTTCACGACCTGTCACCTCGTATGGAAACGGCTAGGCGAGCCTAGATCAGCACAGGTCGAAACTACAGCAGGAAGGCGTGCCGCCCGGGCAACCGCTCTCAGATCGGAAGTGAACTGGGATTGAGATGTAGCCCAGGAGGTGCAATGATAAACCAAGACCGAATTCAGAGCACTCGCACGTGGGTCTGGGCACCGCGTCCAGAGGCAGTCTTCCTCATGTTGGTGCTGGGGTTGTCAGTGTCCTTCTTCGCCTTCTTCGCGATCCCCATCTTCTTTGGGCCATCCCAATCGATGATCTTCCCGGAATACGTACCGACGATCCGACCTATTGGGTGGGACCTGCGATTGATGCTTTCGTATGTGCAAGACTGGCTCACCCCCGGCGGTGCGCCGTACGCGGGCGGAAACCCCTATCCCCCTCTCGCCATGATTCTCTTCTGGCCGCTGGCCAAAATGGAGCCGCGAGTGTCGTTTGCGGTCTTGTCGGGGCTGACCCTTGGGGCGTACCTCTGGTGTGCCGGCTTCTTCCCATATCTCGCGCTCTTGCCACGGCGTCTCTCGCCGAGCGCCGTCCTTCTGTTTGGCGTTGGGTTGTTCTCGTACCCGCTCCATTTTGAAATCGAACGAGGCCAGTGGAATTTGATTGCAATGGCTCTGACGCTGGCGGGCGTGACCATAGCCAGGCGAAGAGAGAGTCTTCGCCTTCTCGGATATGTGCTGATCACCGTAGGCATCCAACTCAAGATCTATCCGGCCGTCGTCCTCTCGGCCCTCATCGTCGACTGGGCGCACCCACGGCGGGACCTTAGAAACGTGATCATTCTTCTCGCGGCGAATGCGGCCCTATTCTTCGTGATGGGCCCAGGGCTTTTCGTCGAGTTCGTAACATCCGTCCTACGCCAGGTGGCGGCACCCGGCGTATGGCTTGGCAATCATTCGATCGCCTCATTCGCTGCCCTTGTGGGAGCGGAGCTTACACAGAGAGGTATTGCGGTCGCCGGCATCTTGCAAACGATTGTCGCTCTGACCTGCCTCATTGCTCTCCTTGCTGGCGCAGCCGTGCTGGGCATTGCCCTTTGGCGCAGAGGCGAGCGTAGCCTGGATGGGTACGTGATACTGACGGCGGCCCTGATCGGCGTTCTTGTTCCATCCGTAAGCCACGACTACACACTTGCGGCGCTGATTGGCCTTGTGGGTCTGGTTCTTGCGGAGGAAGAGGGCAGACAGGTTCCCGCGTTGGGGGCGCAAGCAACGAGATTCGCCGCCGTGAGGTTCGCCGCATTGCTTGTGCTTTGCGTGTCTTTTGGGGCCGTGTTGTTCTCTTTTGCCTACAAGCCTGCCTGGGTAGCGAACAACATGCCATTCCTGTTGGTGACGTTTCTAATGACGGTGACATTGAGATGGATGCGAACCTTCCCGGCGTTGCGAAATCAACCCTTGCCTCCTCGCATGGGGGAAGAAGAAGTGGCGTGAGGGAGGACCTATGATAGCCTTGAGTCAAAAACCGGATGGTGCCTGGTGAACAATTCGCTTCGTTCCCTCCATCTGCTCAAGGCCACCGGCATCGCCGGCGCCGAGACGCACCTGCTGGCACTGCTGCCCGCCTTGCGCGAGCATGAGGTCGAGAGCGCCCTGATCCTCATGGAGGATCCGCGCCGCTTGCAGCACGAGTTTGTTGCGCAGGCCGAGGCGGCAGGCATCGCAACGGCGCGCATCCCGATCCGCGCGCACATCGACTCGGGCGCGGTGGCGCGCATTCGGCACGCGATCCTGGCGCTCGAGCGTCGCGCCGCGCAGGGCCCCTTCGACCTGCTTCACGCTCACCTGCCGCACGCCGAGCTGTACGGCGCGCAGGCAGTGCGGGCCTTCGAGAGCATGCACTTCCTCATCTCACGCCACAACGACGATCGCTTTCGCCGCTCGCGGCTGCTGCGTCTGGTCTTTGCGCCATCGCGGCGGCGGGCCGAGCGCATCCTGGCGATTTCACGCGCCATTGCGGCGTCGCTGGTCTCGCTCGAAGGCGTCGCGCGCGAGAAGATCGAGGTGGTGCATTACGGCCTGGACGGCGAGGGATTCGCCGCTCAGGCATCGCCCGGCCGATTGCGGACCGAGCTTGGTCTGCAGGACGAACCTTTGATCGGCTTCGTCGGCCGCATGGTGGCGCAGAAGGGCGTGGATGTGCTGCTGCGGGCCTTCGAGGCCGTCCGGCGCAAGTTGCCCGAGGCGCATCTGGTGCTCGCCGGGGATGGACGGCAGATGCAGGCGATGCTCTCGCTGGCGCGGTCCCTCCGCATGGGCAAGTTCCACTTCCTTGGTTGGCGCTCCGATATCGCCGACATCATGGCCGATATCGATGTGCTGGCGATACCCTCGCGCTGGGAGGGGTTTGGGTTGGTCGCCCTGCAGGCCATGGCGATGGCGCGGCCGGTGGTCGCCTCGCGCGTCAGCGCGCTGCCTGAGATCATTGAGAACCAGATCACCGGAATGCTCGTCCCTCCCGACGACCCTGCCAAGCTTGCACGCGCGCTGATCGAGGTTCTGAGGATGCCGGAGCGCGGCGCCGCGCTGGGCCGCGCTGGAAATGCGCGCCTCGCGCGCGAGTTCACACTCGACCGGATGGCGGAGACCACCGCGCGCATCTACCGCGAGGTGTGCACCGAACCGCGCAAGTAGCAGCTTGCAGAACTCCCGCCTCGTCCTCACCCCCTGACCCCCTTTCCGCCTTGAAGCTGTATAGGACTCAGCGGATTCCGGCGGAGAGGGGGATGATACATGAGGAGGAGGGGGCAAGCTGTCCCCCTCCTCCTTGATGACCTCGCCACTCCATGCTTCCTGACGTCGACTTTCCTGGCGGGAGGAGCAACCCCACCCGACCATTGAGGCACGCAGTAGCGTGCCCAGGCATGTTGCCGCCGGAATCGCGACGAAGCGTGGGTTGATGCGGGAGGCTCCAAAATGGCTTCCTCGCCTTGCACTACTCCGCGGCCAAGGCTCCTCGCATTGACGCGAGTGAGACGCATCACCGGGAGGGTCGAGGTCTTGAAGGAGACGGGGGCCGGAGGCCCCCGTCTCCTTCTCCTTCCTCCCCCCTCTCCGCCAAGGACCCAACTTCGGCAAGAGCTGGATCTCCATGGAGAAGGGGCAGGGGGTGAGGCCTAAGGGCCCGCCACTCCCCAAACCTCAGCACCGCTATAATCAAATCTGTCTCAATTCGTCTTGGATGAGCCGGTCGCCCTTTCTGCAATGCGGCCGGCGGATGGTGGCGTGCCTGCTTTGCGCATTCGTGTGGCTTTAGTCATTTCCCGCCTCAACATCGGCGGCCCGGCAACGCACGTGGTGCAGCTGGCCGCGGGGCTGCCTGCCGAGCGCTTCGACGTGCGCCTGATCGCCGGGCGCGAAGGCCGCGGCGAGGGCAGCATGCGCTATCTTGCGGATAAGGCCGGAAT
>Ga0154809_1170_pt1 | contig 31570 bp, 29 predicted proteins | sample Rifle2008BG16ft_FD_105817 | JGI IMG/M metagenome (GOLD analysis project Ga0154809, IMG submission 105817) | Chloroflexi bacterium RBG_16_64_43 | reverse complement strand
CCGGTCGCATCGCGAACTCGCGCGCGCAGCATCAGCGCCTGGGCCTTCTCGGCCGAGGTCACGGCCAAACGTAGTGCGCCCTCGATCTCGCGCAACGCCTCCCGGGGTTGGTTGGTAATCTCGAATGCGCGCGCCATGCCGTAGCGTGATGCAAACACCTTGGTGTCCAGACCGTAGGCTGAATGGAAATCGCGATAGGCTCCGTTGCCATCGTCTACCGCCAGATAGGCCTCGCCGCGAGTCAGGAAAGCCTCGATCATGCGCGGTGAGAGAGTGACGGCCTGGCTAAGAACCTCAATCGCCGCCTGGGCCCCGCCTTCAGCCAGCAGCGCCTTGCCATAGGTCAGCCATCCTTGCGGGTCGTCCGGCGCATAGGTGACATACACCTCCAGCGGGGTCAGCGCCGAAGCGCTCAACCCGAGATCCATATCGGCTTGACCCATGATGAAGTACGACATTGGGATGGTCGGATCAATCGATTGGGCGTGCAGCTCGGCGCTGATGGCGCCTTCCTCGTCGTGGTTGAGCAGTGCCAGGCGGCCGCGCGTGACCCACGCCATGGCATGCTGGGAGTCTACCTGGAAGGCGCGCTGCAGGTCATCGTCGGCGGCCGAGAGGTCTCCAGCGCGCATGTGGAGGGCGGCTCGCTCGACGTAGGCATCCGCGAAGACCGGGTCGAGCTCGAGCGCGCGGTCGACATCGTGCATGACATCCGCCTGGGGATCGCGCAACAGCGTGAGGCGGGCCCGCGCCAGGTAGGCGGGCGCATAGAGCGGATTGGCGTTCAAGGCCTTGGCGATGGATTCGCGCGCCCAATCCAGGTTGCCCATCTGGCGTTGGGATTCGGCGACCATCTGATGAAGATCGGCCGCGCCAGGGTCAATCACCAGCACTTGGTTGAGATACTGTACGGCCTCTTCCCATCGGTTGCCGCGCATCGCCTCCACACCGATCCCATACGCGGACACGACTGGATGTGGCGTGGCCCCGTAGAAGGGCGTGGGTGTCTGCTCCACACCGAAGTACTCCGCCATCGAAACGGAACTGGAGAGCGGCATCTTGGGCCGCAAGGTCGGCGAGGCGGCCGGCGACGCGGAGGCGCTCGGCGTCGGCGTACGCAGGATGATGGCCAGGCCCGGCCGCCAGAGCGATCGCCCGAGTGAAACGGCTCCCCAAATCAGCACTGCGCCCCCGGCCAGGGCAGCCAGGAGGATTAATACTCGCATGATGAGCTGCGGTGGGATGCTGATGGCCGCTGCGGCGGGGGAAGGTCGGCGGTCGGTCGAACGCGCCAGGCTGTTGGTGGTCGTGGCGGGACCGGTGCGCGGCCCGGGCGTCGCTTCGGTGCCTTCGCCGAGCATGCGCAGCCCGGCCCGCGCCGCCGGGTGTTGCGGATCGAGCTTCAACAAGCTCTGCAGGCACTGCGCCCGTTCGCGCTCGTTGTCGGCCACCGCGCTCAACAGCAGCCAGTACTCCGGGTTCGACTGGTCGGCACGCAGAAGCCGCCCAAGAAGCAGGCGTGCTTGCGCCCGCCGACCGGCGCGGGCCGCTGCCACTGCCTCTGCAAACATGTCTTGATCTGGCATCCGCCACCCAGCCGCGGGCGCGTTCCGAGGGATAGGGTCAAGTATAATCGCGAACGGCCAGCGCGCAGCCGGCGCCGGCCGCCATCAACCTGTATGACGAGCCCCATCCCGACCACCTCCCGCCGCACTGTCATCGCCGCCCTGGTTCTCATTCTCGTCGCGGGCGCGTGCAGCGGCTTGCCAGGAGCCGCCACTCCCACACACACACCATTGCCGCCACCACCCAGCGCGACGCCGGAGCCCCTGGCAGCCGAAGTCAATGGGGAACGGATCACTCTGGACGAGTTCGAGCGGGAGGTGCGGCGCTTCGCGACGGGCCGAGCCAGCCTGGGCATCGACCTTGCACCCTCCCCAGACGACCGAAAGGCGGTGCTGCGGGCGATGATAGAGGAGCGGGTCGTGGTCCAGGCAGCGTTGTCCGAAGGCTTGACCGTCGACGAAACCGCCATTGCCCAGGGGGTCGACCAAGCGCGTGCCGCCCGCGGGGGTGACCCGGCCTTTTCAGAGTGGCTTGGCCAATCAGGTTACACCGTCGAGGAATTCACCCTCGCGCTGAAGCGCCAAATGCTCTCGCGCGCCATCACCGATCGGATCGTGGACGGGGTGCCGCCGCAAGGCGAACAAGTACATGCCGCTCACATCCTGGTATCTTCCCAGGCCGTGGCGGACGAGGTGCGATTGAATATCGCCAGCGGGGCAGATTTTGCGCGGACGGCTCGCACGTACTCCCAGGACTTGAGCACGCGCGCGGGAGGCGGCGATCTGGGATGGTTCCCGCGAGGCTGGCTGGCGGTTCCGGAGATTGAGGCAGCCGCCTTCGCCCTCGCCCCAGGTGAGCTAAGCCCGGTCGTCGTTGCCGCGGACGGGTTTCACATCGTGACCACCATCGCAAGAGAAAACGAGAGGCCGCTCTCGGCCCCGGCGTTGGAGGCGGCCCGGCGCAAGGCGTTGCGCGATTGGATTGACGAAAAGGTCGCTGCCGCCCAGGTTCAAGTCTTCGTCGCGTTGCCTTAGGCTGGCCGACGGCGCAGCTCCGAAGAAAGGTCGAGACGCAATGAGTGAATACTCTCCCGACATCAGCAAATCCGGCCCCGGCTGCGGCGGGGTGGCAATGTATATCCTGAGCGCCCTGCTGATCCTCTTCACCATCGGGGCGATTGCGGCCTATGTAGTTCTCTTCGTTAACCCCGAGCTCCCGGTCAATCCCTTTCGCACGCCCACACTTCCCGCCACGGCCGCAGGCCCGGATGCCACACCGACCGAGGTCATCCTTTTCCCGCCGACGTTAGTTCCCGTCGCCAGCGGAACGTATTCCTTCACCGCCACCGTTCCACCGGGGATCGCGTCGCCAACGCAGACCGCAATCCTCGCCACCCGTACGCCCACCCAGACAGCCACTGCCACGAGCGAACCCGCCCCGCCCACGACACCATCACCCACGCCTTTTCCGCTTGTGCTCCAGCCAAGCGGGATCCAGGCCGCGCAGGGGTTTAAGGGATGCTCATGGACCGGGATTGCCGGTCAGATCTTCGGCCCGAACAACGGCGCGCCCATCTCCTACTTGCCTGTTCACCTGGAAGGTATTTGGAACGGCCGCACCTTCGATCAGGACGCCATCACCGGCAGCGCGCCCGAGTATGGCCCGGGGGGCTACGAGTTCAACTTGGGCACGCAACCGGTTGCCTCCGATCGCACGCTGTGGGTGCAGGCCGTCGACGCGGTGGGCATGGCTCTTTCCGAGCGAGTGTATTTGACGACCTACGCAGACTGCGAGCACAACTTGCTGATCGTCAACTTCAACCAGGTTCGCTGAAGAATGCGGCTGGTATAATCGCCGCGTGGAACATCCCAGCGAGTGGGATTCATTTCTCGCCCGACACCCCGCAGCCCACATTCTTCAGACGCGCGAATGGGGTGAACTGAAATCCCGCTTCGGCTGGGAAGCGCATCCAGTCATCGAAAGTGAGGCAGGCGCGCTGGTCCTGGTGCGGCGCCTGCCTCTTGGTCTCAGCCTGGCATACATCCCTCGCGGTCCCGTTCCTGCCTCCGAATTCTCCATGGCCCAACTGCTCCCGACGCTCGACATGCTGCTGCCGAGCCGGCGAGTGGTGGCGCTGCTCATCGAACCCGACCTGCCGGACTCAGAACCGGTGCGAACCGGCCTGACGCGCCTCAACTTACAGGCAGGTCGCCTCAGCGTGCAGCCGCCACGCACGATCGTTGTGGACCTAACGGGCAGCGAAGACGACATCCTGGCTCGCATGAAGCAGAAGACACGCTACAACGTGAACCTGGCCAAGCGCCATGGGGTGCTCGTGCGCGCCGGTGACGACACGCAAGCCTTCTACGCCCTCATGCAGGAAACGACCGAACGCGATGAGTTTGCCGCGCATTCGCCGGCGTACTACGAGGCGGCCTTTGAGTTGTTTTCGGCGAACGATCGGGTTCAGCTGCTCTTCGCAGAGAAGGCAGGGCGCCCGCTGGCATCGCTGATGGTATTCACGATGGGCCAACGTGCGTGGTACTTCTACGGCGCCTCGAGCAGCGAATCGCGCCAGAAAATGGCCCCGTACCTCCTGCAGTGGGAGGCGATGCGCTGGGCCCGGTCGCGGGGGTGCACATCCTACGACATGTGGGGCGTCCCTGACCTAGACGAGCAGGCCCTGGAGAGCGGCTTTGCATCGCGATCGGACGGCTTGTGGGGCGTGTACCGCTTCAAGCGCGGATTTGGCGGGCGCTTGGAGCGCACAGTTGGCATGTGGCAACGCGTTTACGCTCCCGCAGTATTCCGGGCCATGATGCTCGTGATGCGCCTGCGGCGCATGGAGGCAATGTGATCCGCGCACGCCTGGTTTCCTCCGCGCAGGCGTGGCATACCGCAGTCAGTTCTCTGCCTGCAGCTAACTTCATGCAAGCCTGGGAATGGGGGGAATTCAAGTCGCGCTACGGATGGCGCCCCGAGCGCTGGGTTTGGGCGGACGAGGTCGATCCGGCAGGCGGCGCTTTGGCGGCAGCCCAGGTGCTGGAGCGCAGACTGAGCCTCGGGCCGCTCACCTTCTCCGTGGCATACGTGCCCAAAGGGCCGCTTTTTCGTTCGCACGGTGACGCTATTCCGGATCGCGTACTGGCCGACCTCGAAGCCCAGGCCCGCCTGCGGCGGGCGATACAGATCAAGATCGATCCTGACATTCCACAGGCGTCGCGCGGCGCCGAGGAAGCTCCTGAACAGACCCACGCCGAGGGCGAGCAGCTTGCCGCTCTCCTCGCGCGGCGTGGATGGCGGCCCTCGCCTGAGCAGGTCCAATTCCGTAGTACCGTCGTGCTCGACCTCGCGCCAACCGAAGATGCCCTGCTGGGCGCGATGAAGCAGAAGACGCGCTACAACATCCGATTGGCGGCGCGCAAAGGAGTTGTCGTGCGCCAGGGGGCTTTGACCGACCTTCCCACGCTTTATCGCATGTTCGCGGCCACAGCCCACCGGGATGGATTCATCATTCGCGATGAAGCCTACTACGATGCTGCCTGGGGGGCTTTCATCCGCGCGGGGTTGGCTCAGGCCTTTGTCGCCGAATCGGAAGGCCATCCGATTGCCGCCGTCATCGTGTTCTTTTACGCGCGCCGAGCGTGGTAGTGTACGGCATGTCACTCGAGGCCGACCGCGAGAAGATGCCCAACCATCTTCTCCAGTGGGAAGCGATGCGTTGGGCACGCGCCCAGGGCTGCACAACCTACGACCTGTGGGGCGCGCCCGACGCGCCAAATCCACAAGATCCGCTGTGGGGTGTCTACAACTTCAAGCAAGGTTTCGGCGGCCGCTTCGTGCGCCACCTGGGCGCGTGGGATTTCGCCCCCAACCGGGCGCTGTACACCGCGTATGCGCTCATTCTTCCGCGCGTGCTGGGTCTGATGCGGCACGCTGCACGCGGCCGCATCCGGCGAACCGCGATGAGTGAGGACGGTCGGACCGGAGAGTAGAGGTCCGGCGCGCCTCGTGCGATGTCGGTGCCGCACGAGGGCAGAGAACTGGGATCGGTGAACCTCTGCGCGCGACGGTGGTGCGGTGTGGGTGCCCTCTGGGATCACCTCCCCATTTGAAGAAGGACGCCCGGCGCCGCCTGTTCGACCTTGCTGCCGGTGTCAACAGGCCATCGGCAGCCGTAACCCGGAGGGGCTTTCCATGAGTGACATTCGCTTAGCGAGGGTGCCGCTGGCCGCCCTACCCACGCCCGTTGATGAACTGCCGCGACTGAGCGATCGCCTCGGCTGCCGCATCTACGTTAAGCGCGATGACCTGACCGGCCTGGCGATGGGCGGCAACAAGACGCGCAAACTCGAGTACCTTGTGGCCGATGCAATCTCGGCCGGCGCGAGGACATTGATCACCGCCGGCGCACCACAATCCAACCACTGCCGCCAAACAGCGGCCGCGGCGGCGCGCATGGGCCTGCGCTGCGTGCTCATTCTGTCCGGTGAGCAGTCTCAACCCCAAACCTCTACCGGCAACATCCTACTCGACAGGCTCCTCGGTGCGGAAATCGTTTGGACCGAGGGCAAGGATCGCGATGCAATGATGGAGCAAGTGCTCGAAGGAGAGAGGCTGGCCGGCCATCAACCGTATCTCATCCCCTACGGCGGTTCGAATCCGATTGGCGCTGCCGCGTACGCCGTGGCCATGCTGGAATTCGCGGCTCAGAACATTGAAGTTGATTGGGTGGTCTTCGCCACCTCCTCGGGGGGCACCCAGGCAGGCCTGGCGCTGGGAGCTCGGCTGGGCGGTCTCAAGGCTCGCCTGCACGCCATCAGCGTCGATAAGCCCACCTCGCCGTTCCGCGATCGGGTCTCCGAACTCGCCAACCGCACCGCTGAGAAGATCGGGGCCGAATATCGTATTCGCCCTGATGAGCTTATTGTGGATGACCGCTTTGTCGGCGCGGGCTACGGCAAGCCGGATGCGCTCGAGCTTGGAGCGATCTCTCTATTCGCGCGCATGGAGGGCATCCTGCTCGATCCGGTCTACACCGGCCGCGCAGCGGGCGGCATGCTGTCGATGATTCGATCGCGCGAGATTGCGCCCGGCGCGCGTGTGCTCTTCTGGCACACGGGCGGCACGCCCGCGCTGTGGGCCTACTCCGCCCAATTAGCGGCCTTCAATGGATGATCGGCGGGCGACCTTCGATCGCGTCATCGTTGCAAGCCCCCTAGATTCCACGTAACTAGCTAGCCTTCCTCGCCCTGGATCCAGTCAACCGAACGGGCCCGAACCCGTCGCATCATGATGGAATGCCCGCATGGTCATCGTTTCCTCTGCAAACCCAAGCGCCGGTTCGGTGGCAAGCGGACTCACAGACACGAATCTCGGCCAAAAACGTGATGGTTGCCAGGACTGATCCTGGCGATCTTGGTGGCTATGCGCAGGAGGCGCGGAATTCCTCGGTCAGAGGCAGCTCTGGACGTCGTGCGGAATCGGCATGGCACTTGCTGCCCGAATGAGTGGAGTCCGCGCCGATCCACCTGCTCTCTTCAATCTAATCGCCTCACGCTGGCGAAAGACCCAACTCTGCGGCACCCCCTTCCCGAGAGGCGACCGGCGCCGCTCTTGGGCGCGCGTATCGTCTCAAGTTGTGCTCTCGGCTTGAAAAACCAGACCTCCCCGACGCCGATCGGACGTCAGGGAGGTCTGGTCGTTGACCCCTGAGCGAGAGGAGGCTCAAGGCATCATGTGCTCGGGAACACCCTCGCCCTCGTCACACGAGAGGCGGAACCCGCTTCCACAACTCACGCAATCCCCCATTCTCAGTCCCTGCAGCGCCTACTGGCGCGGGCGCCGCAGGAAGGCTGGAACGTCCAGGTCGTCAACCGACATCTGTTGAGTCCGCGCCATCGATTCGGCGAAGGCGGGCACCTTGGCAAGCCGTGCGCCGACTGCCGACGGCATGGATTGGGCCGTCGCCGTTGCGCGCGCGGTGGATTTCGTTACCGGCCGTTCCAGTTTGCGCGGCATAGCCGTGCGTTCGAACCCGGTGGCAATGACGGTGATGCGGATCTCGTCGCCCATGGTCGGGTCAATGACTGCCCCAAAGATCAAGTTGACGTCCGGATGCGCGGTCTCTTTGATGATTGCGGCCGCATCGTTGACCTCGAACAGGCTCAAGTCCGGACCGCCGGTGACGTTGAACAAGATACCCCGCGCTCCGTCGATGGTGATGTCGAGCAATTGACTCGAGATGGCCATCTCGGCCGCCTTGCGCGCGCGGTCCTCGCCCGCTGCGCGGCCGACGGCCATCAAGGCCGCGCCGCCCTCCGACATGATCGTCCGCACGTCGGCGAAGTCGAGGTTGATCAGGCCAGGGATGGTGATGAGTTCCGAGATGCCTTGGATGCCCTGGCGCAGGACGTCGTCGGCCAGCTTGAATGACTCCTGCAGGCTGGCGCGCTTTTCGACCAGTTGCAGCAATCGGTCATTGGGAATAACGATCAGCGTATCGACATGCTCCTTGAGCTTGCCGATGCCGCCCTCGGCCGATTGCGACCGCCGCGAGCCTTCGAAGGTGAAGGGGCGAGTGACCACGCCAATGGCCAGTGCGCCGACTTCCTTGGAAATCTGGGCTACGATCGGCATGGCGCCGGTGCCCGTGCCGCCGCCCATGCCGCCGGTGATGAACACCATATCGGCGCCCTTGATCACCTCGTACAGCTCCTCCGCCGACTCCTCGGCGGACTTGCGGCCGACATCCGGGTTGCCCCCAGCCCCCAGGCCGCGGGTGATCTTCTCGCCAATTCGAACGCGGGTGCCCGCGTTCGACAGGAGAAGGGCCTGTGCATCCGTGTTGACCGAGATAAACTCGATCCCCGCCAAGCCCTCCGCGATCATGCGGTTGACCGCATTCTGCCCCGCGCCACCTACCCCGATAACTTTGATGCGAGCGAACGTCTCGACCTGTTGAACGGAAGCCATGGTTCCTCCTCTCGAAATGTGCCCGTGCCGCCGAGCCATGGGCGAACCCATTCCTCTCGACCGGGCGCCGCGGGCCTAAGGTGCAAGTCGCTTCAGAAAATCCTTGATCTGCCCCCAATCGACCGAGGGGCGCTCTCCACGTCCGCGGCGGCGCGGGGCCGGCGCCGCCGGACCCTCGCTGACCGCGACATGTTGCAGCCACAGCAACAGACCCACGCTGGTTGAATAGGCGGGGCTGCTCAGTTGATCCACCAACCCGCGTAATTCACCGGGGCCCGCAACGCGCACGGGCATGTTGAGGATGTCGGCCGCCAAACGGCGGACACCCGGCAACCGGCTCCCGCCACCGGTGAGCACGATGCCCGCCGGCAAGTAGTTGACCGCACCCACCCGCTCGATCTCTTGCAGCACCAGCGAGAAGACCTCTTCCATTCGCGGTTGGATGATGGCCACCAGATCCGCCCGCTGAACTTCCACCGGAGCTTCCTCGCCGAACGGCCGGACTAAGAAGCTCTCGCCGGGCTGGATCTCGGATGGGATGGCGTGCCCATGCGTCAGCTTAACCGTCTCGGCCACCTCGCCCGGCATGCGCAAACCGTGGGCGATGTCCGAAGTGACGTGATTGCCGCCAATCGGGAGCACCGCCGTATGACTCACGGTTCCCTCATGGAAGAGGGCGATGTCGGTTGTTCCCCCGCCAATGTCCACGACGCCGGCGCCCATGTCGCGCTCGGTGTCGCGCAGCACCGCCTCGGCCGAGGCCAACGGGTTGAGCACGAAGCCTTCCACCTCCACCCCGCAGGCCTGGACACACTGGGCCAAGTTCTGCAGCGCGGTCGTGGCGGCGGTGATGATGTGGGTCTCCACTTCCAGGCGGAAGCCGTGCATCCCCACCGGGTTGCGGATGCCCTCCTGCCCATCCACTACGAACCCGCGCGGCAAGACATGCACCACCTGGCGGTCGTAAGGGACGGCGATGGCCCGCGCCGCCTCATTGGCGCGCGCCACGTCCTCGGCAGAGATCACGTCGCCCGAAACGCCAACGACCCCGCGGCTGTTGATCGACGAAACCTGCGCCCCGGCCAGGCTCACCACGGCCGAGGCGATTTCGTAGCCGGCGGTGCGTTGGGCTTTTTCGATCGAGGCCGCGATGGCGCGCGCCGCATCCTCGACGTTGACCACCACGCCCTTGCGCAAACCGCGCGAGGGCTCGATCCCCACCCCGATGATCTGCAGGCCGCCATCCTCGGTCTCCTGCGCCACCAGGGTGCAGATTTTGGTCGTGCCCACATCAATGCCGGTAAACAGATTCGCTGCCATGCGCTTCCTTGAGGCCAGCCAGGCTACTCGTGGTAAAACGGCTGGCGCAAGTCCTCCACGCTCACCCACCGCGGGGTCACGCCCCGCGCCAGGATGCCCGAGATAACTCGCTGATAGAGATCCGCCTTGCGGCCGATGTCCGCGGCCGTCCCAAAGTACACCGCCCACCCGCGCGGGTCGTGCAACCCCAGGCCACGCTGGGCGTCGTACACAACCGGTGCCATTTCGGGGAAAGCCGCCATGAGTTGCAGGGCGCCCGACACCACCTGCGGCTCGACCGTCGGCTGCGAGTCCAGGCGCACCTGGGGGCCCGCCTCGGGCACGTCCACGGCGACCAAGCCTGCGCGATCGCCGGGTGCCACGAAGAACACGCCCTCCGCGTCCACCCAGTAGCGCGTGGCGCCCTGCTGCCAGGCGAGGATCGGCACCCTTTCGTCCACGGTGAGGGTCACCCGATTGGGCCATCCAATGTTCATGCGGACCTGGCGCACGCCGGGGTTGGCCGCGACGAGCGCGCGGTTCATCGCGAGCGGAGAGAGGCTGAACACGTTCTCGCCCGCCACGCCGGATGCGGCGGCAACCGCCTCGGCCGGCAGATAGTCGTTGCCCTTCACTTCGGGCACGCCGGCCTCGAATACGGCTCCCGAGAGGAAGAACAGCATGCCCGCACCGGCAATCAGCGCCAGGGCGATGGCCAACGTGCGTGCATTGAAGCTGAGAGGTATACCCGGCAGGCTGACTTCGACTCCCGGCTGGCCGATGGCGATATCGTATCGGCGACGCGCGCGCGAAACCGGCGCGCGGCGGCGCGGTTCCCACGCTGTGCGGGTCGTGCTGGCATAGGTTTGGCGCGCGGCGCGCGCCGTCTGCCCCTGCCGCTTCTGGCGGAGCTGGCTGGCGCGCCCGACACCCTCTCGACGAAGACCGACTTGACTCATGCGACGTCTGCCCTAATGCTTCGCTGCGGACGATGCGCTTTCGTACGATCGCTCATTGCGCACATTCTCCGCATGTCGTTGAAAACCTAGTTCAATAAGCTTGTCTAAGAGCTGCGGATACGGGATACCGGTGGCCTCCCACAGTTTCGGATACATGCTGATCTGGGTAAACCCAGGCAGCGTGTTGGCCTCGTTGACCCACAGCGCTTGGGAATCTCGGTCGAGCAGGAAATCGACCCGGGCCATGCCGGCGCAGTCGATCGCCTTGCAGACACGCACCGCAAGGTCTTGTGCTTCGCGGGTCTTCTCGGGCGTGAGGGGCGCCGGGATGATCAAGCGGGAGCTGTCGTCGATATACTTCGACTCGTACGAGTAGAATTCCCGGCTGGGGATGACTTCGCCCGGCAGCGAGGCCCGCGGGTCGTCGTTGCCGAGCACGCTGACCTCGATTTCGCGGGCGTTGATCCCGCGCTCGATGAGCACCCGCCGGTCGTAACGCGCGGCGTCGAGTAGCCCCTCGCTCAGATCGGAGCGATTGGCGCAGCGGGAAACACCCACCGACGAGCCGAGGTTGGCCGGCTTGGTGAACAGCGGATAGGGCGCAACGGCTTCGGCTTTGCGCACCACGCCTTGCATGTCTCGTTCGATGTCGCGCCGCAAGACCAAGGCGTATTCCGGCACCGGTATGCTATAGGCCCGCATCAGGTCCTTGAACAACCCCTTGTCCATTCCGACCGAGGAAGCCAGCACGCCCGCCCCGACGTACGGCATCTCTGCCAACTCGAGCAACCCTTGCAAGGTGCCATCCTCACCGAACGTCCCATGCAGGATGGGGAAGAGAATGTCGATTCGATCGGCCAGATGCAGCACGATGTCCTTCGGGTCTCCGGCCGCCTCGTACCCCCACAGGCCGCGTGATCCCGGCTCGGGGAAGAGCAGCGCCCTGCGCACTCCCGACGCACGTTGCTTGAGCGCCGCGAGCACTCCCTCGCCAACGATCCACTGTCCCTGATGGGTGATGCCGATCTCGACAATGTCGTACTTGCCGCGATCAAGCCGGGAAAGGATCGAGGCAGCCGACATCAAGGAGACTTCATGCTCCCCAGAACGCCCGCCGAACATCACTCCCACGCGCACCTTAGGCATGCTGCGCTCCAACTGCCGTCTCTCCCCATTCGCCAATCAGTTCAACTTCGGGTTCGAGAGTCACACCGAACTGCTCGTGCACGGTCGAACGAGCCAAGTCCATCAACGCCTTGACATCCGCCGCCTTAGCCTGACCGGTGTTGACGAAGAAGTTGGCGTGCACGGTCGAAATCTCCGCCTCCCCGATCCGCCTGCCCTTCAGCCCCGCCGCTTCGATGAGCCTGCCGGCATAATCGCCGGTCGGGTTCTTGAACATCGAGCCCATACTGGCACCCGGGGGCTGAGTCTCGCGGCGCTTGCCACTCAGCGCTTCCACTCGCGCCATGGCTTCGGCCGGCGAACAGGATGCCAGGAGAAACTCGGCAGATAGCACGACACCCGATCCGCGTTCCCGCTTCAACCGGCTAGAACGATAGCTGTAGCCCAGGTCTTTGGCCGTGACCCTGGCTACTTGAGCGGTGGAATTCGACCCCACCTGCTGATTTCCACGTTGCAAGATACTAGCCATATGAAGGGAAGTGTTCATATCCCCGCCAAACGCGCCCGCATTCCCGACCACTGCCCCACCCACGGTCCCCGGTACAGTTGACGCCCACTCGATCCCGCTCCAGCCCTTCTGAGCTGCCGCTCGCGCAATCCCGCCGAACGAGGCGCCCGATTCCGTCCACAATTTGCAACGGGTGCGATCCTCGGCCAAGGGCTGGAATTCGACCCGCTTGGCGTGATTGAGAATGACGACCTCCCGGCACCCACGGTCCGAGATGAGCACGTTCGATCCTGCTCCCAGCATGATGAACGGCACCTCGGCCATCCACAGCCGGCTCACAACGTCCGCCAAATCTTCTGCCGACCGGGCGATGAGCAGCCCATCGGCCGGACCGCCGATGCGGGCCGAGGTATATCGGGCGAGGCCCACACCCGATTGGAGCTTCTCCCCGAACAGCGCAAGCAACCGGGTCTGATGCTCGGTGCTCACGCGCGCCTCCCCGCCCGATCCGCGCGCGAGTTTTCGCTGTGAGCGGCGTGCGAAAGGTGTTGCATCACTCGTTCGCCCACTCGGTTTCCATCGCCGGCACTCAAGGTGATCAGCACCTCGTGCGGACCGAGCCGAAGGAGCAGGTCCTCCACTGCAGCCGACTCGCCCTCTGCATAGCTGGCGTCGGGGTGTTGCATCGCCTGCACCACAGTTCGAGCCGAGAAGCTGGGGTCGTCATCTTCGCGGGAGCGGTACACCGGCAGGACCAGGACATGATCCGCGTCTTCGAATGATTCCGCGAAATCGGACTGCAGCGCGCGCGTTCGCGAGAAAGTGTGCGGCTGCCAGACCGCCCACACCGATCGTCCGGGAAACCGGTCGTGGGCGGCGGCCAGCGTGGCGCGAATTTCACTCGGATGGTGGGCGTAGTCGTCGACGAACACGACGCCGCGAGCTTCGGCGCGCACTTCGAAGCGCCGTCCGGCGCCGCTGAACTTGGCCAGCGCACCGGCCGCCACCGCGAATTCCACCCCGCACTGGTCGGCGACACACAGCGCCGCCAGCGCGTTGCGAATGTTGTGCAGGCCCGGCAAACGGGTCACCGCGCGCCCCACCGCGCGTGCCTCCGCGCCGCGCGCCGGGCGGCGCAGGACGACGAATTCGCTGCCGCCTTCGGCCGATCGCTCCCAGTGGGCGGCGGTCCAATCGGCCTCGGGCGCATCCACACCGTAGATCTGGACCCTGCGTGAGCCGGCACGGCGCACAACTTCCAGCACTCCGCTCGCGTCGCCGCAAGCGACCACCCAGCCCATGGGCGCCAGCCGGGCGAGAAACGCGTTGAAAGCCGCCTGCACATCGGCCAGCGCAGGGAAGAAATCCGGATGGTCGTGTTCGATATTGGTGATGACCTCCAACCAGGGAGTCAATCCGAGGAAAGCGTGGTCATACTCGTCGGCCTCGATCACAAAGAACTCGCCCTGCCCGGCACGAGCATTCGCGCCGCCGAAGTCCGGGAGCACACCACCCACGACAAATGAGGGTGCCAGGCCCGCCTCCGCCAAGATGAAGCTGATGAGGCCGGAGGTGGTCGTCTTGCCGTGCGTTCCAGCTACGGCAATCGTCTTGTACCCCTTCGTGAGTTCACCCAGAAACTCCGACCGCCGGTAGACCGGTACTCCGGCCCGCAGGGCAGCCACCACCTCGGGATTGTCGCTGCGGATGGCCGATGAAATGACCAACGCCTCAGCCCCGGCGACGTGCTCAGCCAGGTGACCGACCGAGACACGCGCTCCGAGCCCCGCCAACACCTGCAGCGTCGGCGAGTCGCTTTCATCCGACCCGCTCACCGGGTGCCCGCGTTCAATGAGCACGCGCGCAATGGCCGAGAGCCCTGAACCGCCGATGCCGACGAAGTGGTATCGCATCGCCTCACACGAAGATTACGATGACGAAAACAAACGCAATGGCGACTGCCACCAGCAACCAGGCCTCCCCCAGCAGCATGGGGGGCATGTAACGCATCAACGCGACCACCTGCGGGTCGGTCGCCGTCTGCCGGGCGAATTCCATGCCGACGAAGGGATAGCCCGCCTGGTGCAAGAAGAGCCAAAGGCTTCCGAAAAGCAGTGCGCCGTTCACCGCTCCGATGACCATGCCTAGTAGCCAATCCTGCATGTGTTCACGAACGAAGCGATTGCCCGGCAGCCACGGAAGGCGTGGGGTGAGATAGCCGAAGTACGCCAGCCCGCCAAACACGCCCGCCTTGACCCAAAAGAGGTCTACCAGGCGCAGCGACTCGAGCAGGTTCTGGGCATACTTCCCGAGCAGGAGGTTTACGAACAGGGCCAGCACCAAGCTGAAGGCCACCAACAGCTCCTTGGCCCAGCCGCGAAGAGAACCGACCAGGGCAAAGACCAAGACCATGAACCAGAAGACCAACCCAATGCTCATGCCCGGGCGCCCTCGGTTATCGCAAGTGAAATGAACTCTCGGGCGATGCGATCCGCGGCGTCTGAGCGCGCCAAGCGGGCGGACAAAAGGCGCATGGCGCTCAAACGCGAGGGATTGGCCTTGAGTTCGAGCACGATTGGGCCCAGTTCGGTTGCTAGCGCCTCATCCTCCAGTAGCAGCGCGGCACCGCAACGCACCAAGTAGTCCGCATTGACCTTCTGATAACGCCAGGCATGCGGATACGGCACGAGCACGGCCGGTAGACCAAACAACGGGTATTCCCCGAGCACCGAGGCTCCCGCGCGAGAGACAACGAGATCTGCCGCGGCGAGCACCGAGCCCATCGCCTCGTGGACGTAGGCCTTCGGGTGGTACCGGGACCGGATCTCTGCCGGCAAGGACTTGGCAGCTTGCTCTACCTCGGCCCAATCCAAAGTGCCGCTCACGTGGACTACATGCACCTCAGGCAACAGATCGGGCAGGCAACCAAGGAGGGCTCGGTTGATGCTTCGTGCACCACGGCTCCCGCCAAGCACAAGCAACACGAAATCATCATCTCGCCAACCTGCTTGCGCCCGAGCTCCGAGGCGCTCGGCGTTCAAGAGATCCTCGCGCACCGGATAGCCGGTGGTCATGCTCGCCGCGCGAGAGGGTAAATAGCGACGCGAGTCATCTGCCACGAGCGCAATCCGCTCTGCGAAACGGCCAATCACCCGCAAGGCAAGTGCCGGCTCGATATCTGGAACAAACATCAGGATTGGCACCCGATACATGCGCGCGGCCAAGGCCACCGGCACGCCAACATAGCCGCCGGTGACGAGCAGGGCCCCGGGGCGAAGCCTGCGCACCAACCCGGCCGCCTGCACCAAGCCGCGCAGCGCTCGCCAGGCATTGCCGGGCAAGCGCCGCCAGCCGACGCCATGAAGGCCGGCTGCTGGAATGAGTTCCAGACGCAACCCGCTGCGCGGCACCAAGTCCTCCTCCATTCCGCCGTGCCCGCCCACCCAGATCACCTCGGCCTGCGGGTGGCTACGACGCACGGCCTGGGCGACGGCCAGCCCGGGGTAGATGCCCCCGCCCGTCCCCCCAGCGCTGATCAGTAGGCGCATTGACCTTCTCAGGTTGCGGCCGACGGTGATCGGCACGCGAAACGTTGAGCACGAGCCCCATCGCCGCCATGGTCATCACCAGGTTCGAGCCGCCATAACTGAAGAAGGGCAGCGCGTTCCCGGCAAAAGGCAATAAGGCGAGTATGGTCATGATGTTGACCAGAGCCTCCACCGCAATCCAAGTTGTCATGCCTGCCGCGAACATCAACCCGAGCGAGTCCGGAGCCTTGACCGCAATGCGGTAGCCTCGCCAAATGAGCAGCGCAAAGAGCACCAGAACCACCAAGGCTCCCACGAAACCCAGCTCCTCGGCGACGACGGCAAAGACGCTATCGGTGTGCGCGGCCGGCAACGAAAAATACTTGAACCGGCTGGCCCCGGCTCCGACCCCGAATAGGCCGCCGCTCGAGATGGCCGAAAGCGCCTCGAAGATATGTAGATTGGATTCGCGAATGTCGCGCCAACCGGCCAAGTATTCTTCGATGCGCGCGGGGCGGATGACCAGCGCTAACACCAGGCCGCCAACTGCCATGACCACCGTGGCCAGAGCCACATTGCGATAGCCGCCCCCGCCCAGGAAGAACATCGCCATGCCCAAGATGACCACAGTCGCGGCCGCGCTGATGTCGGGTTCCATCAGAATGAGGCCGGCAAATGCGCCGATCAACACCGCGTAGGGCACAATCCCCAGCGAGAGGTTGTCAAGGACTTGTGACTTGGAGACCAACCACACGCCCAGGTAGATCACGGTGGCGAACTTGGCAACCTCGGAGGCCTGCACCGAGTCGTTGAATAGGCCGCGCCGGACGGGCGAATCCCAATTGACAACGACCACGGCAATCAACATGATCACGGTCAGCATCCCAACCGGCAGCGCCCAGCGCTGCCAGCGGTGGTAGTCGATGCGGAAGGTGATAGCCATCATCACCAGACCGATCAGGGCCCACACCAATTGGCGGGAGAACAGGTACCACACCGAGTGCGTGGGCGAGAGGGTGTACGACGCTCCCCAACTGCTGGAGGCGACCGTCATCAAGCCCAGGACGATCAGCGCCAGCACCAACAGGAGCATGATGTGGTCAAAACCCAAGTCCGCGCCGCGCATGCGTTCGCGGAAGAGCTTGGTCATCGCTTCCCCTTTCCTTGCAGCCCGCGCACCAACACCCGGAAATGTTCGCCGCGCTCTTCGAAATCACGATACTGGTCGAAGCTTGTTCCGCCCGGGGCAAGAAGGACCACCTCACCACGTCTGGCCACGCGCGCGGCGTGGCCCACCGCCTGCCCCAATTCCGCGAAGGAGGAAACGGTGCGCGGCCGCGCGTCGGGCTCGAGCTCGCCTAGTGCCCGGCGGATAAGCGGCGCCGCCTCGCCAAAGAGCACCAGGTGCTCGACCTGGGCTCGTACCACCTGGGCCCACTCCTCCCACGGCAGTTGTTTGTCGCGCCCGCCGGCCAACAGAACGATCGGCTGCTCGAACGAGCGCATGGCGGCGATCGCCCGCTCGGGAGCCGTGGCGATCGAGTCGTTGTACCAGTCCACACCCTCGATGGAGGCCACATGCTCCAGACGGTGCGGCACGCCGCGGAACCCAGGAATGGCCTGGGTCATCGATTGTGGGGAGAAGCCCGCTGCCATGGCGATGGCACAGGCGGCCACAACATTTGCCAGATTGTGGCGCCCACGCAGTTGAACACTGGCTGCGGGGAGGATCCGCGTTCGCTCCCCGCCTGAAGAAAGGCAAATCCAATCCCCGTCAAGAAACGCGGCGGTTCCCCATTCGGGCTGCAGGCCGCGTTCGATGGAGAAGTATGTCAGCCCCCCGCGCACGTGCCCGGCAAGTGCGCGCGTTTCCGGGCTGTCCCATCCCAGCACTGCCGCGTCCTGCGCGTGCTGGAATTCGAGGATGCGGGTCTTGGCATCGCGGTAGGCATCCATCGTCCCATGCCGGTCGAGATGGTTGGGTGAGAGGTTGAGCACGGCCGCCACCCGCGGACTGCGGGTCATCACCTCCAATTGGAAGCTGGAAAGCTCCATCACCGCCACGTCGCCCTCTTGCATTTGGGCTGCCTCATTGAGCAGCGGGTTGCCGATATTGCCCCCGACCCACGCCGCATGGATTTCGCCTCGCGCGGCGGCTGCGCGCGCCATCTCGCCCACCAGGGAGGTCGTGGTCGTTTTGCCGGCCGACCCGGTAATGCCCACCACTCGCGCAGGCGTGATCTCGAGGAAGAGCTGCGAATCATTGGTGATACGCAGGCCTCGCTTACGAGCGGCCGCGACGATCGGCAGGTCGCCCGGCACACCACCGGAGAGATGCAGCAACGAGGCGCCCTCCAGCATCTCGAGCGGGTGCCCGCCGAATTCAAAGCGCACCTCAAGCCCTTGCAGCGCCATGCGCTCCCTTTCGAGGGCGTGCGCCGGCTGGCGGTCGCTCACGACCACCGGCACACCCTGTGCGGCAAAGTAGCGCGCCGTTGCCACGCCCTGGCGGCCCAGCCCGAGAACCACCACATGCGGCAGGCGTCCACGCTCGCGGCTCACGCTTGGTCCGGTTCCGCAGGCTAGCCCGCAACCTGCACGGTCGATTTCACGCCGCGCGGCGCTCCAATGGGCATCGCCGGCAACTGCTCCTCGACCCCGAGCCAGAAGTGGTTCGGCAGCACCGTCCGCGAGGCGCGCACCGTCAACCCGGCGACGCATTGCTCGCGCTTCGCGGCTTTGGTCTCGGCAGCCCGCCCGCCATTGACCATGGTGCTGGGGTGCACGTAACAGGTGTTGGCCGGCCGGCCGTACTTCTGCGCGTAGTAGCGCGCTGCGCGCTCGAGTCGATCCTGAAGTGTGCGTTGAGCTTCACCATCAAACCAGAGCATTCCGAGTTCCATGGGAGCCTCCATTCAAATCTGCAGGGAGCCTCATCCCTGCAACTTAGGCAACCGCGAGGGCCACACCCACCATGGCCGCCAGCAGCCCAATCAGCCAGAAGCGCTGCACCACCTGAGTCTCGCTCCATCCCAGCAGCTCGAAGTGATGATGCAGCGGAGCCATCTTGAACAAGCGCTTGCCCTTCGTCCAGCGGAAGTAGACGACCTGCAGGATGTCACTCATCGTCTCGCTGACCGGGACGATGGCGATGAGAGGCAAGATGGGCCACTGGGCGGTCATGAGCGCCACCACCCCCAGAAGCGCGCCCACGGCCAAGGAACCGGTGTCGCCCATGAAAAGTTCGGCGGGGTGCGCGTTGTACCAAAGGAAGGCAAACAGCGCCCCGACCACAGTGAAACAGAACCGCACCAAGAAGACTTGCCCCTGCAACGCGGCGATGATGGCGAAGGCCACAAAGGCGGTGGCCGCTGTCAGCCCGGCCAGGCCATCCAGACCATCGCTGATATTGACCGCATTCGAGGAGGCCACGATCACGAAGGCCGCCACCGGCAGATACCAAACGCCCAGGTCGAAGTAGCCGGGAACACCGGGCAGGAACACACCCGGTACTTGCAGCACGTATTTCAGACCCGCGGCGGCAATCAGGGCTACCACCGACTGGGCCAGGAATTTCTCGCGGGCGCGAAGCGGCCGGTTGCGCAGGCCGAGCCAGTCGTCGACTGCGCCCAGAACCGCGAAGGCCACCATCACCCCCAGCGGCAGCAGGATCGAACGCCCAATCAGCGACCGGCCCAGAATGGGCACGGTGTTGAGGAGCAGAGTGATCACCACCACCGGGATGACGATCATCAGCCCGCCCATGGTCGGCGTACCCAACTTGGTCTGGTGGCTGCGCGGCCCGTCGAGCCGGATCTGCTTGCCCACCCGCCAGTAGCGCAGGATGCGCAGCAGCGGACCGCCCCAGATGACGGTTAGGGCGAAGGTGATCCCGCCCAAGCTGAGGGCCATCGTCATGCCGTGGGTCACGCGTCCATCTCCAACGCCGCGACGAGCGAGTCGAGGCGCAATGCGTGCGAGCCCTTGATCAGCACCACGTCGCCTTCGCGTATCTGCTGCTGCAAGAAGGCCCTGGCCTCCTCGGCCGAGGAAACGATCACGATGCGCGCGTCGGGGAGACCCTGCAAGTGCGCTTCCTCGGCGATCCAGCCCGCCCGCGTGCCAACCGTCACCAGAATGTCGGCGGCCTGGGCGGCACGTGCCCCGACCATCCGGTGCCCGCGCTCCTCAAACTCGCCGAGTTCCAGCATGTCGCCTAACACCGCAATGTGCCGTCCTTCAATCTCCACCAGCAGGTTGAGCGCGGCGATCATGGAATCGGGTGAGGCATTGTAGGTATCGTCGATGATGAGCGAGTTCTTGGGGCCGGTGACGGTCATCAACCGCAGTTGGGTAGAGGGTGCCTGCAACCCGTCGAGGATTTCCTGCCAAGTCAACCCTTCCACTAGCCCGACTGCGGCCGCGCGAAGTGCCGTATGCACCGAGTGCTGGCCGAGCAGCGGGACCCTCAGGTGCAGCGTCTCGCGCCGCGTATGCACTTGGAAGTGCATCCCCTCGAGGCCCAGGCTCTTGACATCGCTCGCCCAAAGGTCGGCTTGCGGGTCCAGGCCGTAAGTGAACACGCGCGCGCGAGTCTGGCCGCGCATCTCCATCACCCGCACGTCGTCGGCGTTGAGCACCGCTACGCCGTCCTCAGGCAGCGCCTGGACGAGTTCCGCCTTGCCCATCACGATCGCCTCCAGGCTCCCTGCCCGCTCCAAATGCACCGGACCGATCATCGTCACCACGCCCACCTGCGGTGCGGCGATATCGCACAACAAGGCCACGTCGCCCGGGACGTAGAAACCCATCTCCAGCACCGCGTACCGGTGGGCGCGAGTCGCCTTGAGCAGGGTGAGCGGCAGGCCAATCTCGTTGTTGAAACTGCTCTCGCTCGAAAGGGTGGCCCCGTGGGAGGCCAAAACGCTTGCCACCAATTCCTTGGTGGTGGACTTGCCCACGCTGCCGGTGATTCCGATGACCCTCAACCCCTCCAGCTGTCGCCTCCAATGCCGGGCAGCCGCCTGCAGCGCTTTGAGCGCGTCTTCGACGCAGACGCACAAGTGCAGCGCGGCGCGCCCTCCACCCGCCGGCTGGGTTGCTGGCAAACCCGCGCCCGGGCGCAGGTCCAGCGTGGCGAAGCCCGGGATCTCGCGCTCGACCAACGCCACCGCCGCGCCGCGTTCGAAAGCGTCCGTCACGAACTCGTGGCCATCCGTGTGCTCGCCCCTCAGCGCCACGAACAGGCAACCCGGAATCGCCAACCGCGAATCGATGACCGCATCCGTCAGCACCTGGCGCGTGAGCGCGGTGTGGGTGTAGGCGGTGGCCGCCCGTCCCGTCAGCGCTTCGATCAGAATCCCTAGCGTCAGCATCGTCTGCCTTTGACCGTCGCCCTAGGGCGCGGCCGCCAACTGCTGCCGAACCTGGTCGGGCGGGATGCCCAGAATGGCAAAGACCCTCGGGGCCAGCTTGGCGAAGAGTGGCGCCGCGGTCACCGACCCGAATTGGCGGTCCCCCTCGGAGGTTGGCTCATCGATGCGAATCAGAATCAGAATCTGCGGGTCGCCGACCGGCCCCCAGCCCACGAAGGAGGCAACGGTCTTTGTATTGACGTAGGGCGGGATGTCGGCCGTCCCGGTCTTGCCCGCCACACGGTAACCCGGGACCAATGCGGCGGATTGTTCGATCTCGAGCGAACGGGCCAACATTTCGTTGAGCGTGCTCGCCGTACTCGCGGAAATCGGCTGGCTAAGTGCCACCGGACGCACCGGTTGCACCACACCGTTGGGGCGGACAATGCTGCGCACGACATGCGGCGCCATCATGACCCCATCGTTGGCCACCGCCGAGATCGCCACCGCCACTTGAAGTGGGGTGACCGAGACACCCTGACCGAAGGCATTGGTGGCCAGGGTCGAGTCGGTCCAATCCAGGTCGCCCGGCCGGCGCAGATCTCCGCTTCGTTCGGGCAAGTCGACGCCGGAGGCACGCCCGATCCAGAAGCGATCCATGTAATCGTAGTAAAGCTGGGGGCCGAGGCGAGAGGCGACCCACGCCAGGCAGGTGTTGATCGAGTTCTGCATGCAACCGGTCATGTCTTGCACGCCGAAGGGTCGCGACCGCCAGTTGTGAACGACCACCCCGCCATACTCGAAGTAGCCCTCGTCGACGTAGATGGTGTCCGGGGCGACAATTGCGGAATCCAGGCCGGCGGCCATGGTGAGGACTTTGAAGATGGAGCCTGGTTCATACGGCGCCCCAACGTTGAGCGAGGTCACCTGGCCCTGCGGGTCGTTCGGCAGGCGCCCCTTGGTGTGGAAGGCCTGCTCAAAACCCTCCGGACGAGTGAGGTCTGCCGCGGGAAAGTCCGCCATCGCCAGGATTTCACCCGTGCGAGGGGCGATGACCAGAATCGAACCGCGTGAGGCCTCGCTCGCCTCAACCCCTTCGCGCAGAATAGTCTCGGCTTCGGCCTGGATCTCGCGATCGATGGTCAGCAACAGGTCGGCGGGAGGCTGGGCACGATCCATGTTGCGGGTGATCTCAACCGGGACGACCGTCCACAGGATATCTTCGCGCGCTCCCTGGAGAATGTCGTTGTAGTAGCTCTCCACGCCCCAATCGCCGGTTTCAAGGTAGAAACGCACCACCCCATTCTCACTGCGGTCGCCCGGCCGGTCGCCGGACTGTCGGCTGTAGCCCACGACCTCGGATGCCAGAGAAGCCTGAGGAAAGTCGCGCGCGAACCACGCTTCAGTCCGCAAATCACCGAGGATCGGGTTGTAGTGGAAGGCGCCGTCGGCACCTGGCAACTCACCCTGGGCAATGCGCAGAAGTGTTTCCTGGGCCTCCTCCAGCCAAAGCGGGACCGCCTGCACCTGGCCCGCTACCTCTACCGCATCCACCGCCAAGGTGCACGTCCGCAAGCGCTGGCGCCCCTGGGTTTGTTCGCGCAGCACTCGGTCCAACTCCTGCAGCGCTTGAGTGACCCCGGGGATATTGATCGTCACGCCCGTGGTCTGCATGAACTCGGAGAGGACCCGCGCCAGGGTCACGGGCGGCTCTTCCCCATCCCCGGCCGCCAACGTCTCCGCCGCCCACAAGTAGGTCTGGCAATTGTCGAGATAGACACGGAAGTGGCTGAGGTTCCCCGCCAGCAGGCCGCCATTGCGGTCGAAGATTCGGCCCCGGGGTGTCTCGATATGGCGAGTGATCGGGTAGGGTGAGGTGTACAACGCCTCACGCGCCTGGCTTGGCCAGATCTGGAAGCGCGCGAGTTGAACTACGCTGGCGGCCAGGGGCACCAGGAGCACCGCCCCTGCGATCTTCACTCGTGTGCCGAGGGCAGCGGTCACGGCTGGCCTCCGCCGCGCAGCGCGCGCACCACCCACTCAAGCAGGGTCTCACGGTAGGCCGGCGCGAGCGAGATGCCCTCGTCGACATAGAGAATGCGCGACGGCCCAAGGTAGGATGGGGTGGCTTCGATCGAGGCCGGCACTTGGACGAAGGTCATCTCGCGCGGGTCGACGGGTTCGAAGCCAAGCTCATACGCTTTTTCGAAGTACCAGGTCACGCTGTTGAGCTGGGCAAGGCTCACTTGCTGGGCCTCAATGCGGCGCAGCAAGGTGTCGCGCTCTCCGATGAGCCGCTGTACTTGCAGCCCGGCCTCGGCCGCCTGCGCGCCCGTAAAAATGAAAAGGCTGAGCGTGGCGGCGATTCCCAGCACCGCGACCAGGCCAATCGCCAAGGCGCGCGTCTGCACGCGCCAAGGCGCCTCGCGATACGCGCGCAACCGTGCCGGGCCGGGCCGTGGGGCGTGGGCAGTGTTCATGCGCCCGCCCTCGCGCCGCGCACCGAGCCCATTCCTTCGACCTCGCCGGCTACGCGCTCGGCAACTCGTAGCTTGGCGCTGCGTGCGCGCGGGTTGGCCATGATTTCACCCCGCGATGGGCGAATCGGCTTGGGAGTCAGCTCACGCACGATGACCGGCGCTGATTCCTGCGCAGGCCAAGGGATCGCCGTGCGCACCGCCCGGCCCGCAAGCCCGCGCAGCGACTGCTTGACAATGCGATCTTCCAGCGAGTGGAACGAGATGACCGCCACCCGGCCCCCCACCTTGAGCGCGCGCACAACTTCCGGAAGCCCTGCTTTGAGTTCACCCAGCTCGTCGTTCACTGCGATGCGCAACGCCTGAAAAGTACGCGTCGCGGGATGGATGGGCGAATGTCTGGCGGCCGAGGTGCGCCGCGAAGCGGCCGCGACAATCTCGGCCAGTTCACGCGTGGACCGGATCGGCCGCGCGCGAACGACGGCGCGCGCGATGTTTCGGCTGTTGTGCTCCTCCCCAAACTCCCACAAGAGCTGCGCCAGATCATGCTCCGCCAGGTGATTGACCAGATCCTCGGCCGTCTCCGCCTGCCCCGTGCGGTCAAAGCGCATGTCGAGCATCCCGTCCACCACGAAGGAGAAGCCTCGCCCTGCCTCCGCTAGCTGCGCCGATGAGAGACCAAGGTCAAGCACCGCCCCGTCAATACCCTGCCAGCCTAGCGCGGCAAGGATCTCGTTGACAGCGCGGAAGGAGGCTTGGCGCAGCACTGCCCGCCTGCCGAAGAGCGCCAGGCGCTGCCCTGCTCTGCCAACGGCCTCGCCATCCCGATCCAGAGCGAGCAGCAGCCCATCGGGAGAGGAGGCTTCCAGCAGCCCCTGCGCGTGGCCGCCCGCTCCGAGCGTTCCATCCAGATAACGCCCGCCCGGACGCGGTTGGAGACAGCTCAGGATTTCACTGTACAGAACGGGCACATGCCCGAGGTTTGCGGCTGCGTAGGGGCGGGTCGCCTTCCGGTGAGGGTCTCCCTCACTCACGTTCGCCGCCGATCGCCAGATCGAGCGAGGCGAACCGTTGCGAGTTGGCCTCGGCATTATTGAGTGAGGCCGATTGGTCCGCCCACTTCGTTGCATCCCAGATTTCAAGATACTGCCCCGCCCCGACGATGACGATCGCATCGCCGAGTTGGGCATAGGTGCGAAGATAGGGCGGGATGAGGACTCGGCCGACGGAGTCGAGCGTCACATCGGCCGCACCGCCGAAGAGCAGGCGATTGAGCGCACGATTGGCGGGCTCGGTTGTGCTCAGCCGCTGCGCTTTGGACTCAAGCAAGCGGAAAGTTTCGAGGGGATAGACGAGTAAGCAAGATTCGAACCCACGCGTCACTACCGCCCCGCCGGCGAAGCCCGCGCGCAGGCGCGAGGGGATGGTCATGCGCCCCTTGTCATCGACGTTGTGGGTGTACTCACCAAGGAACATTTGTTCTATTAGCCTCTTAAGCAGCAGACGCCGGAGATCCGGCGTCGCACCACTTCATTCCACTTTGCCCCACAAGCACCCACAGTATATGCGGATTGCCCCACTGGGGCAAGTGACAAGGGAATGTTTTAAGGCGGGCGTCAGGAAGAGGGCCAGGAGGGATCTGGGAGGTCGATCGAGGAAGGTGATGCCTGAACGGCAGAGCGGCGGCTTGCGCCACCGCTCGCTGTACGTGCCCAAGTCGGCCTATAAGCCGCGTTCTGTGAGCCGAGGAACCGAAGTCCCCGGCCCGGCGGTCATCTCTCTCGGCGCGGCGTTGCCGACGCGCTCTAGCAGCCTACCCGAGGCTTAGCGGATCGAGCCGACCCGCACCACACGGCGGACCGTGCAGTTCACCTCTGTTTGGCCTTGCTCCCGATGGGGGTTGCCTGGCCGCCGACATTGCTGCCGACGCCGGTGGTCTCTTACACCACCGTTTCACCCTCGCCGCGCATGACGCGGCACTGCGCTTCTCTGTGGCCCTGTTCCGGCAGGTCACCCCGCCCCGGGCATTACCCGGCATCGTGCTCTCAGGAGCGCGGACTTTCCTCGAACGGCTGCTCTTAGCCCGGGGGCACTTGCCCCGGACGGCAACAGTCGTCGCGATCGCCCGGCCAACTTGGGCACGTCGTCCAGTGTAAGCGTTCGTTCGAGGCGGGTCAAGCCTTATGCAGGCCACGGCACGCGGCCCTGCACCCCTCGAGTCTGGCGTGGGTCGATTCTCTAGGGCACGGAAGGGGAAGGCAGCGAAAGTTGATTGGCGAAGGTCGAGCAGGTGCAGGCGCTGATCATATCCAGGTATCGCGTGAGCGTCCCGAAATATACCTCCCCACTTGACCCCGCCACCCAATTGCTGAGGGTGAAGGGGAGCGCACCTGCGGCAGGGATCCACTCTCCGTTGTAGCGGCGGGCGAGATGAACGTGCGAGCCTGTAGCGCGGCCGCCTTCACAGGAGGGATGTCCGAGATGATCGCCGCGCGAAACTTGGGTACCCAGAGCCACCCGCCCCTCGGTTTCGATGTGGAAATAGAACACAACCCACCCGGTACGTTCATCCCCATCCCCATCCAGATCGAGCACGACGGTGGCCAGTTCGCTGCGGACGACTACACCCTCGGCCACCGCCACCACCCACTCCGGGCTGGAGATGCACCCGGTCACTGTCGAGGGCGGGGCGAAATCGAGCGCCCCCCAAGGCAGGCTGTCGCCCCAAGTAGGGTGCGGGCCGCCGGTATAAGCCCAAACTCTGCCGGGCTCGAACGGCAGCGCCATCTCCGGCTGGGTTAAGTCACCCGGGATGAGTACTTGATCGTCCACGAACGTGTCCCCGAACAATGCGCGATAGGTCAGAGTAAAGCCCTGCACGCCGGCGGCCTCGTCGAATTCCTCTTGGCCGAACCACTGCGCCAAAAGGTATTGAACCGCCACCGTGCCGGCGTTTTGCCACGGGTCGGGGCGCGTCACGCGGCCGTCTGCGAGCACGATTTGCTCCAAGGAGCCATCTCGCCAGCCGTAGTAGCCGTTGTTCAGCATCTCGGAGGCCCAGACAAGCTGGCCGGTCAAACCTTTCCACTCGCCGTCCAAGTATCCGAGAGGATAAACGATTTGCTGGGGCGAAAGCGCGCTGCGCGTGAGGGCCGACGACCTGTATTCAAGCAGCGCCAGCAGCAGCCGCGGATTGACCGAATACCGCTCGGCGACCTTATCGACGACCTGCCATCCCTCTCGGAACCCGCCCAGCGTATAAGCGAAAAACGTTGCCAGGTAGCCGCCTCGCCCCTCAACCTCGAGCTTCAGGTCCCAACCCGCGCGCGGGGGGCCATTTACCACCTCCTCGTCGGGGAGCATGTGAAAGGGAGTTCCGGTGAAAGGGGCGAAGTAGGTAGGCACGCGCAGCACTTGACCGGGCACAAGAGTCGACACCGTGCGCGGCAGGGCCGGGTTGGCGCTGCGGATGGCAGCGACCGTCGTGTTGAAATGCGCAGCCACGGCCTCCAATGTGTCGCCGGATTGGGCCGCGTAGGGCATGATCTGGCCTGGCACAATTGGGAGACGGGTCGGCAGAGGCGTTGCGGCCGCGACAGGCGTCGTCAGGGGTAAGGTCTCGCCACCCGAAGGGGTACCAGGGCGCACCGCCTCCTCCGGCAGGCAGGCGGAGATTAAGAGCATTCCGGCCAACAGGCACGAGCGTACGAACGAAGCGGGACGAGCCGAGGGGGCGTTCATTCCGTCATCTGCTTGTTCAGCGCCACACGAGCGTGTCGCTCGAGGCGCACCGGCAGGCGACGGCCATGTCCCCGCCCCGCACGAGTGCGCCCTCGTATGGTTGGGTGCCGGCCTGCGCCCGCCAGCCGCTCAAGACAAAGGGCAATGGGCCGTCCGCCAACATCCATTCACCATTGAATTTGCGCGCCAGGTGCAGGTGAGTTCCGGTGGCCACTCCGCCCTCGCACGAGGGATGGCCGATGTAGTCGCCCGCCTCCAGGTGAGAACCGGCCGCAACCCGGTTGGCGCTGGCAATATGCAGGTAGAGCAAATTCCAGCCGGTTTGCTCCTGTCCGTCGCCGTCTAGGTCGAGCACCACGACGCCGTTCTCGCTGCGCACCACCTCCCCCGGCGCGGAGGCCGTCACCCACAAATCGGACATGGCACAGCCGCTGATACTGGTGGGTGGCGCGAAGTCGAGCGCTGCGCGCGCTCCGTCGCGTTCCCACGCCCCATGCGGCCCTCCCGTAAACGACCAGCGCTGCCCCGCAAAGAAGGGAAGGTTCAGCTCCGGCTGGGTCAGCGTGGGATAGTAGAGCGGTTCGAATCGGTCGACTCGAGCGAATGGATCGCCAACCAGGCTGCGATAGGTCGCCAAGAACGACTGCACGTCGCTCAGCCAATCCGCCTCGTCGGCTGCATCTACGGCGAAGAAGTAAAGGATGGCCACGGTTCCCGCATTGAGTTCCGGCGCCAGGCGCAGCTTCGAGCCGTCGCGAAAGGCGACATCAAGCAAGCTCGCGTCCCGCCAGCCGTAATAGCCAATCCCCAGGCGGTTGGTGGCGTGGATGAGTTGGGCTGCAAACCCCGCAGCGGAAGCTTCATAAATGCCGAATGGATACTTTAGCGCGTCGCCGGAGGGTGAGGGGCCGGTCACCCATCCGCCGAAGTGCTCCAGCAGCGCCAGCAGCAGGCGCGGGTTTGCCGAGTTGTCGAGGGCCAAGCGTTTGAGCGCAGCCGATGCGCTGCCCGACCCGTTCTCGACCTGAGCGCGCGACAGGTAACCTCCCTTCTCACGGGCGAAGGCGGCGACGTCGAACGCGGCCGCGCTGGCGGAAAAGACTACTTCACTATCGGGCATGAGTTCGTCGCTCGAGGTTGTCCGCCCCAGGCGCGCAGGCACGACAACCTGCAGCCCCGGGTTGAGCAACCCTTGCGGGGGCGCGTCGCCCTGGAGGGCTTGTATGTCGTCCGGAGTCACACCGAATCGAATGGCAAGCGTATTGAGCGTGTCGCCGGCTTGAACACGGTAGACGATAGGCAGGCTGGCCGTCGCAATCAGAGTGGGGGTCGCCGGAAAGGTCGGCGAGGCAGGCGGCACGAGAGTCCAGGCCGGGGTCGCGCTGGGCAACTGCGTCGCCGTGGCGCTGGAAATCAGTGGTGGGTCGGTCGGCGGCACGTGGCTTGGCGTGTGTGTTGCCGGGGCCGCAATGGTCGGCAGCGGAGTCCCCTCCCCAGGCAGGAGGATGCCTTGGCGTGCGCAGGCGAGGCTCACCACCGCAATGGTAGCAGCGGCAATGCGCCATGCACTCCGCTTCACCCCATGGGCTGGCAAAGATGACTCCCGTTTCTAGGGGGTAATGGCATTCGATGAAGCGCGGCATTCGCAGGCTTCCATGCGGGAGCTGCCACGCGAGAGGGTCCCATCATACTCCCGACCCATACCGGCCGAGATCCATCCGCCGATCGTAAACGGCAGCGCGCCATCGGCCGTTATCCATTCACCGTTGAATTTGCGGGCGATGTGCAAGTGAGTGCCGGTCGACACACCCCCTTCACAAGAAGGGTGACCGAGGCGGTCTCCGGCTTGCAGGTACTTGCCGAAGGGCACGCGATTGTCCGAGGCGATATGCATGTAGAAGACCACCCACCCGGTTTGTTCATGCCCATCTCCGTCCAGGTCTTGAACCACGGCACCTTCATCGCTGCGCACGATGAGGCCCGGCGCGGCGGCGACGACCCAATCGCTGCTGGAAGAACATCCGAGCGGCACGCTGCCTGGTGCGAAGTCGAGTGCGCCCCAGGCCGAGCCGGTGTCCCAGGCGCCATGCGGCCCGCCGGTGAAGTACCACGTGTGTCCGTTCTCGAAGGGCAGGCGCAACTCGGGCTGGGTGAGGTCGGACGGCACGAGCGGTTCAAAGGCCCAGTCGAAGGGATAGCCGAAGAACGCTTCATACGTGGCGGACAAGCCCTGCTCGCCCACTGCGCGCTCCCACTCGCCGCGCGAGTAGAGCTGAGCCATGAGCTGCTGAACCGCGGCCGTTCCGGCGTTGATCCCTGGGCCGGCACGAACCGCGCTGCCGTCGCTAAACGTCCAGTAATCCGATCCACCGGCACGCCAGGAGTAGAACCCGCGGTTGAGTTCGTTTGCCGCCCAGGTCAATTGGCGATACAAGCCATCACGCCCAGAGAGGTAGACAATCGGAAACCCTTGGCGAAAAGCCGACGGGCTTCGGTCGGTGACCCACCCGCCCGTGTATTCCAAGACGGCCAGCAGCAGACGTGGGTTGACCGAGTAACGTTGGCTGACGAGCTCCACAATTCCTGCGCCGCTGCGCTCCCGCCCATCCACGTTCTGATCGTACGCCGCAAGGTATCCACCCTCAGATTCCACGAATCCATGGATGTCGAAATCCATCGCTCCGGGGCCAAACACCATTTCGGAATCAGGGACGATCTTGAAACTCGGTCCCGGCTGCTCCGAATCCGGCATCGGTATTTCCACATGCTGACCGATCTCCAGGCGAGCCGGATCGAGAGTTGGGTTGCGGGCTTGCAGCGCCGCCAGGCTCACCCCAAAGCGAACGGCGATCGCGCCCAGCGTGTCTCCTGGCTGAACGGAATACGACGCGGGAGGTGCCGGGTGGCTGAGCGAGGCGCGGATTGGATCAGGTGTCGGGGTGCGGCGGGCTGAGGCAAGCGGTTGGAAAGCTGTTGGTCCGGCCTGAACAGAATCAGCAAAGGGCAGAGGCAAATTTCGTATAGGTAACGGTACTCCGGCGCGCGAGCAGGCCAATCCGGCCAGTAACAGCCCAGTTACGAGCGTTGCCGCCCGCCCCGCCAGCCGGTGTCCCGTCATCCTGTGCGTCTCTCCTTGCCCACTTGGTCAGCACGAGGCGTGCCAGCCCGGACCCCCGTACGGCAGCCCGGACGGTGGGGGGCGCAGCCGCACCTATTGATATTTGTCCGTGCGGCAGGTATCATTACGGGGATAGGGTCGGCGGCCTCAATACAACAAAAAAGTCGGTGTCCGACCCGGCACACCGACCCGAACCGGCCTGGATGTGGGGCTAGCCCGTTTTCACCAATGTGCGTATGCACTTGGCGCACAGTACCTTCTGCACCGTCCGCCGGCCTTCGATCACAGTGACCTTCTGCAAGTTCGGCCGGAACGCGCGGCGAGTCGCCCGGTTCGAGAAGCTGCGATTATGTCCGAAGCTGAGCGCCTTGCCGCAATTCGCGCACTTTGCCATGACGTGAGATCCCTTTCCGTCTAATTGGTCGAGTGACGCGGCCATCTTACCATACCGTTCGGCGCCCGACAAGGACGAACCGAGGGGCGCTTTGCGGCAGGGGCCATCACGGATGACTACACCCGAACTCACCTCCCTGGGATCGATCTGCATTTCGCGCCGCGCCATTGCGACACTCGCGAGCCATGCGGCACAGGCCTCCTACGGCGTGGTCGGCATGGCTGCCCACCGCATGATTGACACGTGGATCAGCCCACTCGCCCGTGACCCTCGGCAAGGGGTGCAGGTCACGATCGATGCGGATGGTCTGATTCTCGACATCTACGTCGTCCTCGAGTACGGTCTGCGCATCACGACTGTCACGCGCAGCATGGCGGACGCTGTTCAGTATCGAGTGCAACGCGCCTTCGGGGTGCCGGTGCGCGCCGTCCATGTTCACGTGCAAGGCCTTCGCGTCAGCAACCCAGATTGACTCCAACCCTGGACGCAGGATTGACATGCGGATGATGACAGCCAAAGAGCGGCCG
>Ga0154809_1050_pt1 | contig 42317 bp, 36 predicted proteins | sample Rifle2008BG16ft_FD_105817 | JGI IMG/M metagenome (GOLD analysis project Ga0154809, IMG submission 105817) | Chloroflexi bacterium RBG_16_64_43 | reverse complement strand
CGGCGAAGTACTTGAGTCTCGCCGTAAATCTGCTCGAACATCATGTCTTCTCGCGGAGCGTCGTCCCTCCATTTGAGCCCGACATACTCCTCACGCCGGGGTATCCTGCGTTTGTCGCGATCATCTTCGCTCTCAGCGCACGCAGCGAGATTGCGGTTGTGATCATTCAGGTCGTTCTCCGCGGACTGACGGCATGGTTGCTCGTCAGACTGGGCTGGCGGCTCTTCGCCTCGCGAGAGGTGGGTCTAGCCGCCGGGTGGGCCTACGCCTTTGCCGCTGTGCCCTACATGTTCGTCGGCGTGCTTTCTCCCGAGACTCTGTACACCGCCTTGCTCATGGGCACCTTGGTGTTGTTTGCGTCGCGGCCAGCCCTCTTGAACTTGATCGTGGCGGGATTTCTGGCGGGCCTGGGCGTGTTGACCCGCCCGATCGGCCTCGTCGCGATGTGGGGATTGCCATTGGTGGAGATGTGCCGGTCCAAGCTGACTTGGGCCGTCCCGCGGGTCGCGCTTCTGTTCGGCGTCGCCGGCCTGGTTGTCGCGCCATGGCTTGTGCGGAATCAGAGCCTATTCGGCATGCCTGTTCTGACCAGCGTGAGCTCGCACAATTTGCTCAATTATGTCGCCGCCTCGACCCTCGCGCGCGCGGAGGGAACGTCCCTGGCTGCCGGCCAGGAATATGCGATCGCCATCTACCGTGAATACGTCGACCAGCACGGAGCGTCGCTCAACGCGGCTCAGGTTGCGCAAGATCAGCAGAAGGTGGCCGTGGCCATCCTTCGTACTCATCCGCTGCAGGCCATCACCTCGGTTGTTGTCGATAGTCTGAATACGCTTCGACCCGGCGTCAGCTACGTTGCCTTGTTCCTGTGGCCTGGAAGCCTGCCGAACCGAACCGCGTCCGACGAGGATCTTTCGCCTGCTTGGGGCCAGACCGCAAACGGCCCGTTGCTGGCTCTGACGGTCGTGCTCACTACATTCTACGCAACGCTCTTCCTCCTCAGCGGGATCGGATTCGTCATGTGCCTCCGCGCAAGGAACTGGTTGGCTATCTGGGTGATCATGCCGGTGGTCCTGGCTCTTGTCGTCGCCCCGGGCGCGGCCGGGAACGCGCGCTTCCGCATCCCGTTTGAACCGCTTCTCTTTCTCCTCGCCGCATTGGCCGCGACCGCCGCGGCCAGGCGACTGCGCGCGACGAAAGCGCGGCCATGACGGCCGCGCAAATCACCTGGCGAAGTCGGCGTTGACCAGCCGCCTGCGTTTTGACAACCGGCGGAGCATCTCTTACAATTCAGTTCGGCCCTTTCCTGCGCGCCGCCAGGCGCGCAGACGCTCGATACCCCCCAATGCCGGAGGCAAGATCACCTCATGAAGGAATACGCTGCCGACAAGATCCGCAACGTGGCATTGGTCGGCCATGGCGGTTCGGGTAAGACTTCCCTGGTGGAGGCGTTGTTGCATGTGGCCGGACACACCACCCGCATGGGACGCATCGAGGATGGCAACACAGTATCCGACTTCGACGAAGAAGAAATTCGCCGGCGCATTTCCCTCTATACCTCGGTCGTCCCCATCGAGTTTCAAGAGAGCAAGATCAATTTCTTCGACACACCCGGGTTTCCAGATTTCGTGGGCGAGGTCAAGTCGGCTCTGCACGTGGCGGATGCCGCCATCGTGCTGGTCGACTCGGTGGCCGGTGTGGAGGTTGGCACTGAGCTGACCTGGCAATACTGCGACGAGTACAAGTTGCCGCGCTTCGTGCTGATCGCCAAGATGGACCGCGACAACGCTAGTTTCCAGCAGGCGTTGGCCTCGGCCCAGACGCTGACCATGGCCAAGCTCGTGCCGGTGCAGCTGCCGTGGGGCGAGAGGCAGGGCTTCAAGGGCATCATCGACCTGTGTGCGATGAAAGCCAGCCCCGGCGCCGGCAAGGAGACAGTCGAGATTCCCGCCGACCTGAAGGCGGCGGCGGAGGAGGCGCGGGTGGCGCTGGTGGAAGCAGCGGCCGAGGGCGAGGATGCTCTGCTCGAGAAGTATCTGGGGGGGCAGGAGCTGTCGCCCGAAGAAGTCGAACGCGGCTTCCGCAAGGTGGTGCTGGCCGGCACGCATGTGCCGGTCTTCGTCGTGGCCTCGACCGCCGGCAACGGCCTCGAACCGATTCTGCGCGCCGTGCTGCAGCTCTTTCCATCGCCCGCCGAGGGGGCGCCGCGCGTGGCGCAAGGCAAATCGGGTGAGGAGCTGTTGCCCGCCGCCGACGGCGGACCGCTGGGCGCCTTGGTGTGGAAGACGACGGCCGACCCCTTCGTGGGGCGCATGAGCTATTTCCGGGTCCATTCGGGGGTGATGCGCTCCGACAGCCGCGTGTGGAATTCAAAGAAGAGCGTCGAGGAGCGCGTCGGGACGCTGCACATCCCGCACGGCAAGGAACAGATCGCCATCGCCGCTGTGCATGCCGGCGATATTGCCTCGGTGGCCAAGCTTTCCGCGACCGCCACTGGCGACACGCTGTGCGAAAAGGCGCATCCGCTCAACTTCAGTCTGCCGAGCTTCCCGCAAGCGTTGTATTCGGTGGCGGTCAGCCCGAAGACCCAGGCCGATGCGGCCAAGATCTCGCCGACGCTGACCCGCCTGTGCGACGAGGACATGACCCTCGCGTGGCACAACGAGCCTTCGACCACCCAGACCATCCTGCAGGGAATGGGCGATCAGCACATCGACGTGGCCATCCGCCGCGCCGAGGCCAAGTTCCAAGTGGGCCTGTCGGTGGAGGTGCCGCGCGTGCCGTACCGCGAGACCATCACGAAGTCGAATTCGGCGCAATACCGGCACAAGAAGCAAACCGGCGGCGCCGGGCAATTCGGCGAGGTGCACTTGCGCGTCGAGCCGCTGGCCGAGGGCGACTTCGAATTCGAAAACGAGGTCTTCGGCGGCGCCGTCTCCAACTCATACATGCCGGCTATCGAGAAGGGCGTGCGCAGCGTGATGCAGCGCGGGGTAATTGCGGGCTTCCCGGTCGGGGCGGTGAAAGTCGCCATCACCGACGGCAAGGAGCATCCGGTCGATTCCAAACCGATTGCCTTCGAAGTGGCCGGGCGCGAGGCCTTCAAGTTGGCGGTCCAAGGCGCCGGACCGGTTCTGCTTGAGCCGATCATGAACGTGCGCATCGTAGTGCCTGAGGCCAACATGGGTGACGTGATGGGGGACTTGAACACGCGCCGCGCGCGGGTGCAGGGGATGGAGAGCGAGCGCGGAAAAAGCATCATCACTGCCGCCGTGCCACAGGCCGAGATCCAGCGCTACGCAACCGATCTGCGCTCGATCACCGGGGGGCGCGGCTTCTTCTCAATGGAGTTCTCACACTACGAGCACGTACCGTCGCACGTGGCGCAGACGGTTATCGCCGCGCGCCAGAAGGAACTGACCGGCGAGGAAACCGAAGAATAGCCGGCCTCGCGCTGCAATCCCTGAGTCCTAACCTGGCCGCAGGACCGCCGTCGTCATGGGCGGCGCATGTGCGTCGGACCCGGCCGTGTGCCCGCCACAAGAGGCTCCACGCCGCAAAAAGTGCGCGCGGGCGGATGCTTCCTCACCCCATTCTGCGCGGCGCGACGCCGCCCTCGGCTCAGCGCCGGCAATGCATGTGTTCCTTTCCGCTAGCCAGGGCCGTTGCGTGAAGGCCTCGATCATCATCCCTGTGTTCAACGAAGAAGGCACGATCGGCGAGGTGATCGATCGCGTCCTCGCTGTCGATCTTGGAATGCTCGAGAAGGAAATCGTCGTCGCCGACGACGGCTCGACGGACCATACGCATGCCATCGCCGAGGCCTACGCCCATCGTCACCCCGAGTTGGTGTGCCTGGTAACGGCGCCCAGCAATGCCGGAAAGGGCGCAGCGATTCGAATGGGGTTGACTCGCGCAACCGGCGACATCCTGGTAGTTCAAGACGCCGACCTCGAGCTTGATCCGGCGGATCTTCCCCTGGTGGTCGGGCCGATCGCCAGGGGGGAGTACACCGTTGTGTATGGCTCGCGATTCATGCGAAGTGTCTCCCACATCCCCACCCCAACCCTACTGGCTAACGGTTTTCTGAGCCTGCTCACCAACCTGCTGTTCGGCTCGCATCTCACCGACATGGAGACAGCCTACAAGGCTTTCCGGCGCGAGGCGCTGAAGGGCGTGACGCTGGAAAGCAACGGCTTTGAAATAGAACCTGAGATCACGGCCAAGATCCTGCGCCGCGGACTCCCCATCTTCGAAGTCCCCATTCGTTACGCCCCCCGAACGGCCGGACAAGGGAAGAAGATCCGCTTGTCGGATGGTCTCAAGGCCATTCGCGCACTTTTCCGCTATCGCCTCGCCGCCTAGACGTGCGGCGCGCTGCGAGGCAACTGGTCTGCCTATCCCTGCCACAGCCATCAAGATGCGCGAAGGCAACTGCGTGCGGGCCCGCCTCGGTAGCCCCTCCGCCCGCGGGTCTTTGGCCCCGCCTTGACCGCGGACCCTCGCGGCAGAAGGCGATGCGTGGAGTAGAATGGCCCGCATCGCCTCTCCGCGAGGGACTCCATGAGCGAAGACCTACCCAACCTGAGCGATTCCTCCATCCCCGAGATGGCCGTGCGCAAGGTGGATCCGGCGCATGAACCGCCGGCCCCGCGCCGGGCGATGGCCATCCATGCCCACCCGGACGATCAGGAGTTCACCATTGCCGGCACGCTGGGCAAATGGGCGCGCGCCGGGACAGAGATCGTTTCTGTGGTGCTTACCAGCGGCGACGCCGGCAGCAACGATCCGCGCCTGCGCGCGGACTCGCGGCCGGCCCTGGCGCGGCTGCGCGAAGCGGAGCAGCTGGCCGCGTGCCGTGTGTTAGGCGTGAAGCGAACGATCTTCCTCCACTATCCAGATGGCGAGCTCGTGGCCGATCTCGGGCTGAGGCGCGCACTGACCCGCGTCATCCGCGAAGTGCAGCCGGAGGTCGTTCTGTGCGGCGATCCGACCGCCCACTTCTACGGCAACAGCTACGTCAATCATCCCGACCACCGCGCCGCCGCCCAGGCCGCGTGCGATGCGGTCTTCCCCTCCGCCGGCACGCGCCTGATCTTCCCCGAATTGCTCGAGGAGGGATTCGAGCCCCACAGCGTTCGCAGACTGTTCCTACACGGGGTGGAGAAGCCGGATACCTGGATCGATATCGCCGAGTCGATCGACCTGAAGATTGCGGCACTCAAAGAGCACAAGAGCCAGGTGGGCAAGACCGACATCGGCCGACGCATGCGCGAATGGGCAGCCGAGGACGGCAAGCAGCGCGGCCTGGAGTTTGCCGAGACGTACCGGGTGATGGTTCTCGTCGACGAAGCGTAAGTCGACGATGCCCCGGCAAGGCACTGATGCGAATCCACTCAGCCCCGTCTAGAGTCAGGCTACCCCAGAATTGCCAGCCTGCGCTGGGGGCACCCCGGAGTCCCGCTTCTCGAGGCCTGGCCTGCTGAAGGCCGAGGATGATTCATGATCCTCGAACGGATTACCAAGCGAGCCCAATCCGCACAGCTCGACGCCCAGCATGGAGTCTTTTAACATCGCGCGGTATCTGCCCTTCGAGTCCCAGCGGGCTCTGCTGGCTCTGGTGGGCTCACCCCAGGGCCCTTCCCGCCGATCCCCAAGCAGATGGGCACGGTGATGCCCAGCGCCAAGCTATCGTGATCCGCCTGGTGCCGGGCGAGTTTCATCCAGGGTCGTCGTGCACGTCGACCGCGGCCGCCGCGGGCTCTCGGTCACCGCCAGCAGGGGCCGATAGGCGCCCTCCCCCAATTGATCTATTGCACAGCGCACCAGTTTCCGGTTGGGCCGCGCGATTCACCCGTCGCTTCAGACGCTGGATATAATGGCAGGCAATTCCATCGGGGGCATACCTTGTCGGAAGCAACCGATCAGCAATTGATCGCGGGCCTCGCCGCCCGTGACCAGCGCGCACTGCTGCACCTCTACGACCGCTACGCCGGGAAGGTGCTCGGGCTGGCCACACGCATGCTGGGCGAGGCGATGGCAGCTGAGGAAGTGACACAAGACGTCTTCCTCAAGCTCTGGGCGCACGCGGACCGATACCTGCCCGCCCGTGGAGCGGTCTCCACCTGGCTTCTGACCATCGCCCGGCGCACCGCTCTCGACCGCCTGCGGGTCGAGCAGCGCCGGCCGCCTCTGAGCGATGAGACCGATCCCGATGAGACATGGGCCGTGCTGCCGGATCAATCCAGCCAGGGTGACGAAGCCCGCTGGCGCGCGTTGCACCTGGCCGTTGGCGCGCTCCCCGAAGCCCAGCGCCAGCCAATCGAGCTTGCCTTCTATCGCGGCCTAAGCCACAGCGAGATATCCAAGGCGCTGGGTTGGCCGATCGGTACGGTCAAGACTCGCATACGCCTCGGCATGGCGCGGCTGCGAAAGGAATGGTTCGCCCCCGATTAGCCTTGCGCCGCAGAAGATGCGGCCTTGCTGCCTATGCCGTTGAATCGCACCCACAAAAAGAACCAGCCTGCGGCTGCGGCCGCCGCGCCCGTATCACCGCGTGGGCGCATGTCGCACCTTCCCCCTTGGGATGGGGTGGCCGCGGACATGAACAAAGCGCCCGCGACGTGTGGATATGGCCGTGGCGGCGCAGCCGGAATGAGAAAGCGGAGTGGCAGCCAGACCCGAACAGAGCTTCGCCCGCCGGTAAATCCAAATGCCCGGGTCTGGGCGTATCACGTGGTGGCGGGCGTTTCTCCGCTCATGAGCCAATTTCGTGAAAGCCCTTTCGCATCAATCTGCACGTGAATCCATGGGAGCCCATGCGCTGGGCGCGTTGACGACCGATCAGGGCGCCGCGCTGCAGGCGCATCTGGCCGTCTGCCCATCCTGCCACCGCGAAGCGCTGTCCTATCAGGCAATCGGTGAAGGACTACTACACGCCGTGGCGGAGCGCGTGCCTCCCGCACGGGTGCGCGCTACGCTGTTGGCCGAGATGGCCAAGGTACGCCGCCCGGCCGCCTCGCCTCGCCGCATCTCGTTCTCGATGGCCGGCGCTCTGGCCGGTTTGGTGCTCGCCCTTGGCGTGAGCGTGGGGCTGCTCACACAGGTGATGGGTCTTCAGCGACAAGTGAACAGTATGGGCGAGCAGCTGCAAATCAATCAGACCGCACTCGCGCTGGTGGCGTACCCGGGCGCACGCAGCCTTCCCGTGATCGGCGAAAACGCGGGCGGCACCGTCGTCATCGACGCGGATCAACGCCTGGGCGTGCTCATCGCCTGGGGGCTACCGGCGCTCGAATCCGCGCAGACCTACCAAGTCTGGATGATCGCCCCGGACGGCACGCGCACCAGCGGTGGGTTGTTCGCGGTCTCGCGCGCCATGCCGTATACGTCGATCATCTTTCACGCGGAGTCAGCAATGACCGCCTATCGCGGCATCGGCGTAACTGTCGAACCCGCCGGGGGCAGCCTTGCGCCCACCGGCTCGCGAGTCCTGCGCGCAGATTTCTAGCTCCACCCTCTCCTCTTTCTGCTGACGGTTCACGCCTTACGCGCCCACCTTCACCTGCGGCCGTCCGATGCGCGCGCCTCCTTCACGTGCGCACGCCACATCCGGTACACGCGTGCGACAAATGGGTATGTTATAGTTGCCCGATTAGCCTGCAATCAGGAGAAACGGATGCAGCCCGATGCGCGCGATGGACACGCCGTGCCGGCCGGTCTGGGGACCCTGCCCCGGCGCATTGATCGGCTTGGCGAACTGGCCTACAACTTGTGGTGGACGTGGAATCCATCCGCCCAGCGGCTGTTCAGGCGTATCGACGAATCTTCGTGGGAGCTGGCCCGACACAACCCGGTCAACTTCTTGCGCAACATCAAGCGCCCTCTACTAAACGCGGTAGCCAACGAGCGCTCCTTCCTCGAGCAGTACGACCAGGTGTTGGCCACATTCGACGCCTACCTGGCGGCGGAGCAGACCTGGTTCGCGGGCGAGCACGCGGAATTGGTGCGCCGTCCGATCGCCTACTTCTCCAGCGAGTACGGCCTGCACGAGTCGCTTCCTATTTACGCGGGCGGCCTCGGGGTTCTATCGGGCGATCATCTTAAGCAGGCCAGCGACTTGGGTCTGCCGATGGTCGGGGTGGGTTTCCTCTACACGCGCGGATACTTCCGCCAGCGTATCAGCGAAGATGGCTGGCAAGAAGCGTTGTACGAGCTGATCGACTTCAACAACCTGCCCGTGTGGCCGGTGACCGGGCGGGATGCTGCACCCCTGACGGTCTCGGTTCACCTGCCGGGGCGCGATGTTGCGGCGCGCTTGTGGCAGGTGCGCCTGGGGCGCATCTCGCTCTATCTGCTCGACAGCAATGTCGAGGGTAACAGCGAGGTCGACCGCGAATTGACCTCGCGCCTGTACACCAGCGAATTGGAGCAGCGCCTCTCGCAGGAAATCGTGCTCGGCATCGGCGGCGTGCGCGCCCTGCGCGCGCTGGGCTACAACCCCACCGCCTGGCACCTGAACGAAGGCCATTCGGCGTTCGCGCTGCTCGAGCGGGCGCGCGAGTATGTGGCTGCCGGGCGCACCTTCGCCGAGGCCATCCAGCGCGTTCGCGAAACGACCTTGTTCACCACGCATACGCCGGTGCCGGCGGGCAACGATGAATTCCCGCTGTGGGTGGTGGAAAAGTTCTTCTCCGGCTATTGGGGCGAGCTGGGGCTGGAGCGCGACACCTTCCTCGACCAGGGGCGCAACCGGCAGGCCTGGGGCGAGACCTTCTCAATGCCGGTCCTCGCGCTGCGTCTTTCGAGCCGAGCGAATGCCGTCTCGGAGCTCCACGGCCACGTTGCGCGCCGCATGTGGCACGCGTTATGGCCCGACCTCGACGAGAGCCAGGTGCCCATCTCCCACATTACCAACGGAATCCACAGCGCCACCTGGCTGGCGCGGCAGATGGGTGCACTCTTCGACCGTCACCTGCCGGAGGGCTGGCGCGAACGCGTCGACGACCCGCTCGTGTGGGAAGCGGTGCGCCGCATCCCGGACGGTGAACTGTGGGCGGTGCGCAAGCATCTCAAGCGCAGGCTGGTTGCTTACATCCGCGAGCGGACGCGGCGTTTGTGGCTCAGCGATCACGTGCATCCGGTACAAGCCTTGGCGGCGGGCGCGCTGCTCGACCCGTATGCACTCACCATCGGCTTTGCCCGGCGCTTTGCCACCTACAAGCGCGCCAGCCTGATCTTATCGGACTTCGACCGTTTGCTGCGCTTGCTGAACCGCCCCAACACGCCGGTTCAAATCATTTTCGCCGGCAAGGCGCATCCGGCCGATGAACCGGCCAAGCGTTTGCTGCAAGAGGTCTATCGGCTGGCCAAGCGAGCGGAGTGCGGCGGGCGGCTGGTCTTCCTCGAGGACTACGACTTGAACCTGGCACGCTACCTGGTGCAGGGCGTCGACGTCTGGCTGAACACACCCCTTCCGCGGCAGGAGGCCTCGGGCACCTCCGGACAAAAGGCGGCGCTTAACGGCGGGCTAAACCTCTCGGCGCTGGATGGTTGGTGGCGCGAGGGCTACAACGGACACAATGGATGGGCCATCGGCGAAGACGGCCTGACCGCGCCCGAAGCGCCGCCGGCCGCGGAGGCTGCGGGATTGTACGAACTTCTCGAGAACGAAATCGTCCCGCTCTATTACAAGCGCTCGGCCGAAAATGTCCCGGGAGAATGGGTGGCGCGCATAAAGGAGTCCATCCGCACGCTGGCCCCGCACTTCAGCACGCAGCGCATGCTCAAGGATTACCTGCGCGAGCTGTATCTACCCGCGATGCAGATGGCAGGTGGCGCGGAGCCCCTCCCTGTTTCCTCGTCGAACCCCTCGTAGGAGGCCATATGCCGGATCTAGGCACGCTTGCTCCCTGGTTGAGCGCTCTGCTCATCTTCTCCCTGCGGGTCATCGATATGGCCCTCGACACGGTGAGATTCTTGCTCGTCGTGCGCGGACGCAAGGGGCTGGCCTGGGTGATGGGCTTCCTGCAATCGGCCATCTTCGTCGTGGCCATCACCACAGTGCTTTCCAATCTGAAGAATGTATGGAACATCGTGGGCTACGCCGGCGGATTTGCCACCGGGGTGGTGGTCGGGATGCTGCTGGAGGAGCGCCTGGCTATCGGCCACGGACATATGCGTATCATTTCGTCCACTCGCGGCAGCGCCATCGCCGAGGCGCTGCGGGCGCACGGCTACGCGGTGACCGAGATGGCCGGCCGCGGCAAGGATGGCACGGTGGCCGTGCTCAACGCCAGCGTTCTGCGCAAGGATATCGATCGCGTGCAGGGGCTGGTGGCGGGATGCGACCCGGGTGCCTTCGTCACCGTACAGGACGTGCGCCCGGTGCGCCACGGGTTCTGGAGGGCGTAGCGGCCGGCCGTGGTCCAAGAGCGACACAGGGCGTCAACCACACCGGGGCAGCCATGGCTGCCCCGGTGGATTCAAATCGCCGGCCTTGCGACTCAGAATTGTCAAAATTGTTGCGGAAGCACTGCCCTCCTCACCCTCTGCCCCCCCTTGCAGGGCAGGCTCTACGCTGAGTGGCTAACTCGGACGGAGAAGGTTGCGGCGGATACAGGTAAGGGGTGAGGGCAAGGGCCAGTCGCGGTTTCTCGGTGTGCTCCTAGGGGAAACGGAAGCGCACGTTCCACTCGCCGGGCGCCGTCTCGGTGGGAGTTGAATTCTCGCCCACCACCTCGATCCACGTGGCTCCCGGCTTAAGCGGCAGGGGGTCACCCGCGCCGTCGATGAACTGCAGCGGGCTGATTGCGTCCTCGGCCAGCCAAAAACCCTCGACCATCATCCCGTCGCGGAACACCTGGGCCCGGCCGCGCTTGCGATACACGAACTCGATGTTGTACTTCTCGTTGCCCGATCCGCGCGCATACCAGGCGTAGGCCACGACCACATTGGGGGATTGGATCTGCGCTTCAGTGAGGCGGTCGGTCAGAGGCTCCATCACGATCCGGCCTTCCAGTACATCTTCAGACCAACGCTGATAAGCGCCAAGTTCGCTGCTCCAGCGCCACTCGGCACGGGCCCCGTTTGAGAACTGGACGTGCACACGAGTCCCGGGCACGCCCGCGAGCGGCGGTTCACTCGAGAAGACCATGCCGTTCAGGTCTTGCGCCCCCTGCGATTTGGCCAGGACGGTCAGCTCCGCCGTATCGGCGAAGACGCTGTTGACGTTACCGTTGCCCTCTCTGCAGATGGCCGGGCAGGTGGAGGGCGACTGGCTGAACGCCCGCGACGAACCGATCATCCCGATCACGCGGCCAAGCACGAACGGGTCGCCGCCGACGAAGCCCAGAACGCCGTTGTACATTTTCACCAGCTGGCCATCCACCAGGCGCACCGAGCGCATCGGGCCGACCTTCGGGGCGTCGTGCCCAAGGTAGAACGCCAGGAAGCGGGTCATGCCTTCCTCGGTGTAGTACTCGAACACCAGGTCGGCCAGAGAGAGCCCCGTGTGCGGGCGCAAGCTGCGCGGGAAGTTCGAGACCTTGATACCCATCGGCCGCCGATCGAGCAAGGCGGGGTCATCCACCGCAAGTCCGGTTAGAGGATCGATCCCCGGAGCAAAGGCCGGCCCCAGCAGTGCAGGAGTCGGCGAGGCGGTGGCTGTCGGGACTTCCGTTGCGGTGGGTGTCGCCTCGGGCAGCTCAGGCGCGAGGGAAGGCGTTAAGGTTGGCGGTTCAGAAACAGGCGCTTCGGCCGCAGTCGGGGTCGCTTCCGCCGGCGCGATACCCTGTTCGCCGGGCAGCAGTGCCAGTGGCTGCGTGCATCCGATCAACACTGCACTCAGCGCCAGCAACACGATCCCTCGGCTAGTCAATGTCCGTGAAGTGGCCATCGCACCGCCTCCTGGTCTGAATGCTTCAGCAAGGTGAGGCATCTCCCGCTATGGGAAGTCGAACTCGAATCGCCAATTCCCGTCCAACTGGGTGAAGGTGGAATTCTCACCGATCAATGCGATCCAGGTCACCCCGGGATGGAAGGCAAACGGGCCGGATGAACTGGAGAACTGCAGCGGTTGGTCCGGGTTGGCCACCAACCAGCCGCCCTCGGTTGCCACGCCGTCGCGAAACAGCACCGCCCGCCCGGTGCCATACAACATCACGTCGTAGATTTCGACCCGCTGGGGGCGATAGAAGGTAACAAAGACCACCGCCAAATTGGAGACGGTCAATTGCTGGCCGGTCAAGCGATCCTTGAGCGGTGCCATGCCCCCACTGGAGGTCTCCGACCAGCGGGAGTATTTCTGCGTGGCCGGGTCGTAGCGCCACTCGGCGCGCGCGTTATCCGTATAGAAGCGCACCAGCACACTGGATGCGGGGGCGCCGGCTGTTGGCGGCGCGGTATCGAAGGTCATGCCGCTCAGATCCGGCGCAATATTCGGGATCTTCAGCGCATCCGCGGCCTTGCGCAACGCCGCCGTGTTGGCATACAGGCTGTTGACCTGCGCTTGCGACGAATCGCGGCACAGGGCCGGGCAGGGCGCGGGGCCTTCGGGGATGATGTACTCCCTTGAAGGCGTTTCGTGGAAGTATTCCCACACCCGGTAATCGGCGGCGTTGAAGATCAGCAGCGACTGGTAGAGCTGCTGCAGGTTCGCATCTACTTTGCGCCCGGAACGAATTGGCCCGACTTTCTCGACATCGTTGCTCAGAAAGACGGCATGGAAGCGTGTATCGCCTGCTTCCTGATAGAACTCATAAAGCAGGTCGGCGAACGAAAGGCCGGCCTGCGGCCTGGCGGTGCGGGGATAGTTCGAGACCTTGATGCCGATCGGGCGGCGCTGGATCAGGCTGGCGTCCGCCACTGGCAGGCCGGTGAGCGGGTTGATCGCCAGCGCAGCGTTCGTGGCAACGGGTAGCGCGCCTTCGGTGGCGGTCGGTTCGAGAGTTGCGCCCGGGTTGGACCCAGTGGGAGGTGACCCGAGAGTTGCCTGCGGGTCGGGCTGCGGTAAGGTGGTCGCCGCCCGCCCAGGCGCCAGAGTCGATGTCGGCGCCGCGGGAGAGGGCGCAAGGCTCAGCGTCAGCCCCTGACACCCGAGGGTGGCCGCCAGCAACGCAATGCCCGTCGCCCGCACAGGCCAGCGCGACATGTGCGGGCGACGTATCTTTTGAACGGTTGTCACCGAGACTCCATCTGGCTCACGATCCTCCCAAGCCGTCGATCATGGCCATGCCATGCGGAACTGCCATTGCGTGGCATCTCGCGTTACGCCCGAGTTCTTGCCGATGACCCCGATCCACGTGCTTCCTGGCTGGAGGGCGAAGAGCGAGCCCGATGGACCGAGCAATTGGAGCGGTTGGCTGGCCGAGACTCGTTTCCAGGTGCCCTCGAACACCTTGCCATCGCGGAAGAAGACGGCCTTGCCCTCGCCGCTGATGATGAGATCCCACATTTCAGCGGTGGTCGTCTTGCCGACGTAGCGGTTGAACGGCACGAACAGAATGACCGCGTTGGCTACCGAGAGTTGTCTTCCGGTCACGCGGTCGTTGAGCGCCACCATCGCGCCGGACTCGCTCTCCGAAGAGCGTAAGTAGGAATCGGAGACCGCATCGTAGCGCCACTCCCCCAGGGCCGCCGCCGAAAAGCGTACCCACAACGATGCCGCATCACCTCCCCCGGCGGGCGTGGCCGAGTCGAACACCATCCCGTTCAGGTTGGGGCGATCGCGCAGAAGGCGAACGATGCCGGCATACTTCGTCAGTTCCACCGTGTTGCCGAAGGCGGAGTTCTCTTTGATCTTCTCATTCGCGTCGCGGCAAATGGCCGGGCACGAGGCAGGGAATTCGTTTATGAAATCCACCCCGGAGGAGTACATCTGATCCCACACATCCTGGTAAGCCTGAACATGGACGAGGATGGCGTTGTAGAGCGGGACGATGCGTGTATCCTCCACGCGGGCCGAACGGATGGGTCCCACCTTGCTCGCTTCCTGGCCGTAGTACATTGCCAGGAATCGGGTACTGCCAGATTCGGTGTAGTACTCCCAGATTAGATCGGCCTGCGAGAGCCCTGCCTGCGGACGGGCGCTGCGCGGGAAATTCGACACCTTGATCGCCAGCGGCCGGCGCTCAAGCAGCGCCTGCTCGGCCACGCGCAACCCGGTCAGCGGGTTGATGTCCTCAGAGAAGTTGTCGGGCCCCACCGGGTATACGACCGGTGCCAGAGGCGACTCGGTGGGTAATTCAGCCGTCGGGACCAGCGTGGCCTCAGGCGTTGTGCCGGGCGCGGTCTCAGTGCCTGCGGCCGACGTTGGGTCGACAGGAATGAGCGTGGCCTCCTGCCCAGGTGTCTCGGCCGCCGATCCAGGGGTGGCGATCGGCGCGATGATCTCGGGCAAGCTGCACGCCAGGCTGATGGCAATGGGTGTCAGAAGTGCGAGACGCGTCCAGAGTTGGCGGCGCTTCATGCGTGTCCTTCCTTCCATATCATCCGTGTATCTCCCGCCGGTGAAAGGGAGAGGATGAAGCAGCGGGCGCATGCGGCCCCGTGCCCGCCTCTCCGCTCAGCGAGAATTCCGCGGATTGTACCCCCCTGCTCAAGCCTGGGTCAATGAGGCCGAGGCAAACATCGATCAAGCTGCCTCCTGGATCGCTGGATCGCGAATCCTCTCGATAAACCACAGCGCGCCGGCGCTGGCTAACGCGGCCACAACAAACAATGCCAGCGAGCCAGCCAGCTCGACGAGCACCCCGCTGGCGGCAGAGGCCAGGAGGCCCAAGCCCATCACCGAATTGGCCAGACCGAGATACAGCGACCGCCCCTTCTCGCCGGCCAACTCGAGCAGCATGCTCATCCCGGCAATGCCAATACCCGCTTCGCGCACGCCGAGCAGCGCGTAAACAACGATCATCCCCGCGTTCAACCAGCGCACCCCGGCCCGCGCTGCGAAGACCCCCAGCGCGATAACCACGAGCGACATGAACAGGCTGGCCCAGCCCGACAAGCGCATGATAGGGCGGTCGCCGAGCCGCCGGGTCAGCCGGCCGATGGCCAGGTTGGCCACCAGCGAGGTGCCGGTGTACACGGTGAGATACACGCCGATTTCCTCAACTGGCAGGCCGAGTTCACGTTGGGCGTACAGCGTGTAGAAAGGGACTGCGGCACCGGTGACAATGAGCGCCAGTCGCATATACAGGAAGCGCCGCAGGTTCGAATCGTGCGCCCACAGCCCGCGCGCCGAACGCAGTTGCTCGCTCAGCGCGATGCCGCGCACCGTGTGGGCTTTGGCCGGCTCGCCGACCGAGAAGAAAACGGTCATTGCCACGACGTATGCCAGAAAAGCCAGGAAGAATAACGCGCTGTAGTTGAGCGGCAGGCCGACCGCACCGCCGTCGCGCAGCAATTCGTGCACCAGCCACCCGGCAACAATGCCGGCTGCTCCAGCCAGGGTCAACCTCCAGCCAAAGAACTCGCCTCGCCGCCCGGGAGGAATGACTTTGGAAACGACTTCCAGGAAGGGCAGCCCGGCCACACCTGCCGCGCTCTCAGCCACAAAGAAGGCCACTAGGAAGACGGCCAACACAGCGCCGGGCGAAAGCCGCCCCAACAGGAGCGGCGTCACCGCGATCACTCCCCACCCTGCCAGACGCAAGACGGCGACCCGAGCATAGATCGGCAGCGTGCGTGGTGCCGATTGCGTCCGACCAGAAATCAGGAGTTGAGGTAGGTACCATCCAGCATTGCGAATCGGTGCCGCCAGCCCGACCAACAGCGGCGAACCACCCAGGGCCACCACAAAGGCCACCAGGACCAGCGCCGGATCCGTCAGCGTCTCGGCCAACCCGAAGAGGGCGCCGTTGATCACGCCCAAACGGAAGTCGCGACGGATTCCCTGCTCGCCGACTCCGTGATCGATTTGCATCCCGCGATTCTAACATCGCCTCTTGCCCCAATTCCCCCAACAGAATTCTTGGGCAATTCTTGTCGCGCACGCCGGGTTGGTTGAGTTGACGCTGGGGGGGAATTCCCTATAATCCGTGCTCATGAGTCGCGTCTCGAATCTTTTCCGTCTGCAGTTGCTCGACCACGAACTTGATGGGGCGCGCACTCGCCTGGGCGAGATCGAAGCCCTGCTGGCCGTCGCGCCCGAAGTGGAAGCCGCCCGCCAGCAAGAAAGCACGGCGCAGGCGGCGCTGCAAGATGCCCGCCGCGCGCTAGTCAAAGCGGAAGGTGAGGTCGTCTCGCAACAGAGCAAATTCCGCGAGACTGAACGGCTGTTATACAGCGGCGAAGTTCACAGCCCAAAGGAGCTCAAAGACCTCGAGAACGAAGCGGCTTCGCTCAAGCGCTTCCTGGGCGTACTTGAAGATCGCCAATTGCAGGGAATGGTCGCGCAAGATGAGGCGGAAGGAGTCCACGCCGCGGCGCGCGCTGCGCTCGAGGCAGTCGAGGCGGTTCGCGGGCAACAGGAAGGCGACCTGCACCAAGAACGAGCTGAGTTGGCAGCGACGGTCGAGCGCTTGCTGGCCCAGCGCGAAGCAGCCGTGGCGATCATCACCCCCGAGGATCAAGGGACCTACGATAACTTGCGCCGCACACGACGCGGAACGGCCGTGGCACGACTGGATGGATCGACCTGCGGCCGCTGCGGCGTCGCCCCCTCCCAGGCGCGCGTCGATGCCGCACGCACCGGCGAGGAGATCGTGATGTGCGGCAATTGCGGCCGCATTCTTTACACGGGGTAGCCCATGGGTCTGTTCGGATCGCGCTGGCAATTCGACACCGCCTCTTTCACAGCCGGCGCGGCACTGGGCGCCTTGCTCACGGCGCTCGTCGTGAGCCGCCGGGCAGGCATGCTGCGCACGTTCGGCGCACTGCGCGCACAATGGGCCGCGTGGCGCGAAATCTTGGCGACCGGTACGGCGCAATCCTATTCGCGCGATCTGGTGCGTTGGGCGCAGACGTGCCACCTGGCTGGCCCGCTCTTCTTGCTCGACGAGATCCTCGTTCCGCCGACGGTTCTGCGCGCACCAGCCCGCTCGGACCCCTTGCAGGAGGCCGAGAGCGACCTGCCGCAAGTGTTACCTTTCACGCCGGATTGGCCGCAGCTTGGCGCCCTGTACGGCTGGCCCCAGGCGCCGCTCGAGGTCGTCGTCCGCGGCCGCCAGCATGTGGTCTTGTGCGGGCGGCCGGGCAGCGGGCGCACGGTGGCGCTGGCCGCGATCGTGCTCGGGTTGCGCGCCGGCAAGTTGGCCGCGTTCATCGAGCGCAAGGACCTGCCAACGTCATTGTTGCTCGCGCATGCGGCAGACCTGGAACCGGCGCCGGGCAAGACGCCCACCATTGATGTCCTGGTGCAAGCCATGCGCCCCCACTGCTCGCGCCGCACGCTGCCCGGCCTTCCGGCTTTCGTCCAGCGCGGGCTGACCGGCGAGGCCCCCTGGCTCCTGCTGGACGGCTTCGACGAGCTCTCCGACGCACACGCCCTGCGTGTGCGCGAGTGGCTGGGCGTCCTGCTGCGCCAATCGCCTCGATTGAGGATCATCGTCGCCGACGGCTTTCGCGGCCTCCCGCTGTGGGAGATGATGGGCTTCACCTGCGCCGCCGTCGCGCCCTGGGCCGACTCCAAACACGAAGCCTTCGTAGGCCGGTGGGTAGACCGTTGGAAGAAACACATCGCCGGTGCCTCGGCCTCCGCCGAATGGCCATCGCTCGACATCTTGCGCGGCTGGTTGTCCGTTCCGGCTGCGCTCACTTCGCCGCTCGAGATCACTTTGCGTCTGTGGTCGGCCTGCGCAGGCGACGCGCTGGGCAAGACCTCGTCCAGCGACCTCGACGCGCTGGTGCGCCGGCAGTGCGAACCAGCCTGGGTCCCGGGCCTCAAGCAGTTGGCGGGGACGATGGTCGCCGCCGGAGTGGCCGTGCTCAGCCGCGCGGATGGCGAGCGCGCCCTTTCGTCGGCCACCGGGATCGAGACCCGCCCGGCGGTGGACATCAGCGCGGTGTCGGCGGAACTGATTGCCCGCGGCATTTGGCGCGCCACACTGGCGGGCCGCCTGGCTTTTGCCCATCCTTCCATCGCGGGCCGACTGGCCGCGCACCACCTGGCACGCAGCGAGCGGGTCGGCTCAACCGATGCGCTGCTCGCCTTGCCCAGCACGGCCTTCACCGAGGTGGCGCTCTCGCTCGCCGGCGATGTGCTCGATCTCGGGCCTCTCACTCGCGACCGCCTGACGACCTCCTCCGAGAGCCCACCGACCTCCAGCGGAACCGACACAACGTTGCGCCTTGTGCCATGGGTGCGCGAAGCCAATGCGTTACTGGAATGCGCCGCGTGGCTGCGCAATGCGGGCGAAGCCGAATGGAGATCAGACGTGTTGCGTCGTCTGGCGGGGGTGGTTCGCAATGAACGCTGGCCCTCCCCGCTGCGTGCTCGCTGTGCATGCGCACTGGTCGCCTCGCTCGATCCGGGCATTCTGGTCTTGTTCCGTCAGATGCTCGAGGCGGCGGATGACGCCGAGGGGCAAGTGCTGGGGGCGCTTGGGCTCGGCGCGCTGCGCGACGGCGGCGCCATCGCCGGGCTGGATGATCTGCTCGACTCGGCCAACCGTGAGGTGCGCTGGGCGGCGGCCAGGGGCCTCGGGCGCATGGCCCGCAAGGAGGCGGCCGAGGCACTCGGCCGCACGCTGCTCACCGGCGAGGAAGACGCCCGCCGCGCGGCGAGCGTCGGCTTGTCGTTTGACCGCGAGGAGGGATACCCAATTCTGCGCGAGGCTGCGACCGACTCGGACGCCTTGGTCCGCAGAACGTCAATCGGCGGGCTGGCGCAAGTCAACGAGCCGTGGGTGGTGGATGTGCTGCGCAAGGTCTCGCGTGACGATAAGGAATGGGTCGTGCGAACCGCAGCGGCCACGGCTCTGGAAGCCACTCCCGAAGGTCCGCCGCCGGCCAAGCCTGCGGATGCCGCGGACCTGCCATGGCTGGTGGCCTTCGCCGCCGCCCGCGGAAGCGGAGTGCCCAGCGGTGCCGGAGCCATGGCGGTGCTCGAACGCGCTCTGGCCGAAGGCAATCCGCGCGAGCGTTTGGCCGCGGCCGAGGCTTGGCGGCAGGCCGCCTTTCCCGAGCGCATGCGGGTCCTCAAGCAAAGTCTGGCCGATCCGGATGCGGCCGTGCGCGATGCCTCCTTCGAGGGGTTGTGGGCGCTCGCGCGCTTGCCCATGATAAGATAGTCGGGCCATCTACCCCGTGCTCACAGAAAGGGCCGCTCGATGAGCACATCCCCCGGCATCCTCGACGCGCTCAGCCTGCCGCCGGCCAATCTGGTTCTGCTCCTCGCGCTGGTCTTGGGCCTGATCTTGGCGGCGACGTGGCGGTCACACTTGGGCCGCGAGCTGTGGACGCGCCTCGCGCTAGGCCTGGGCGTGATGGTCACTTTGCGCATCGTGCTGGCGGCGCTCGCGGTGTGGGCCGCGTGGGACGGCGGTACGTTTGCCCGAACGGCGCTCGGCAATGCCGATCGCGCCACGAGTGTCATCTCGGCCGTGCTCCTGGTTTGGCTGGTGCTCCAGCCGAGCGGGCGGCTGGCTGCGCTGATCGCCTTCACCGCCGCCGGGCTGGCGCTGGTGCTGGCTCTGGCCTCCAGCGTGCTGCTTTACTCCACGGCCCTCCAGCTCCCGGAACTGCGATTCAACACCACCGTGCTAGCACCCATGTGGGATGCAAGCCTCGCGCTGGCCGCGGTGATCGGCGCGGCGTTCCTGTTCCTGCGCCGGTCCGCGCTGCGCGGCCTGCGACTGACGGCCATCGGCCTGCTCCTGGCGGCTGCGATAGTGCAAGGCGTGCTGCGCCGACCAGATGAGGATTTCGCCACGCTGCTACGTGCGGCGGAAGTGATCGTCTATCCACTGTTCATTGTGTGGATCGCAGCGTTGGCCAGCCGCCCGGCACATGCTGTCGCGGTGCGGCTCACCCCTGCGACGAGCGACGAACCCGCGCCACCAGAAACCCCGGGTGTGGCCGGCGCGCCCATGGCAGCCCGTTCCATGGCCGAAGATCTTGCCTTTTGGGCCGCCCGCACACTCAATGCAGATGTGGCCCTGACCCTCGTGCGAGCGGAAGACGGGGCCGGTCTTCATATCACCGCCGGATACGATCTGGTGCGCTCGCAACCCTTGCTCGGCGCATTCCTGCCGGGCGACCAGAGTGGAAGCATCATTGCCCAACTCGCACAAGACGGCGTCCACACCTATTCTGCAGCCGACCTGCCAGCCGACTACAAGCGTGTTGCCGAAGCGGTGGGATTGCCCCAACCCGGCCCGGCGATGCTGATGCCGTTGGCCGCCGGCACGAATGCCAGCACGGCTTTGCTTGTCCTATCACCCTACAGCGGACGCGAATGGAGCAGCGAGGATCAGCGCACATTGGGCGCTTTCGCCGCGCCGCTTGTCACCGACCTGGCCCCCTCACAGTTGCTGCCCGAGGCGCCGCGCGAACCGCCCCGATCGCGGGCGCTGATGTCGGATGCCGAGTTGGCCAATTTGCGCGAGGAGAACTCCGACTTCGGCTTCCGCCTGCGACAGGCGCAAGAGGACCTGCAAGCCGAACGCCGGCGGGCCGACTCGCTGGAGGTGCAGCTTACCCAGCGGACGCAACCGGAAAGCCTCAAGGAGATGGAGGCCGAAGTCACCCACCTGGAAGAAGCCCTCTCTCAGGTTCTGCTCAATCGGGATGAGGTGATTGCCTCGCTGCGGGCCAGTTTGGCGGGTCAGCCCATCCCCGCTCCTTCGGGTGAAGTGCTGCACGAGTTTATGTCCGAACATAGCGAAGAGGTCCAGCGGCTGCGCATGGCGCTCGACCGTGCCGAAAAGGAATTGGAGCGCCAGGGCGTGGGGTGGGATGAACCGGCGCGTGCGGTGCCCCCGGCCCGCGGCGGGCTTCTCGGCGAACAAGTGGTCCTCTCCCTCGCCCGCGAACTGCTCAAGGCCGTTCTTTCGGTACGCAGCGACTCTGAACTTGTGGCCGGTCAGGGCGCGGCGTTGCTGGGCTCGATGCAACGCCAGCCGCTCGAGCACCTGCGCGATCGGGCCTATCAGGCCGAAGCCTTGGCGCAGGACCTGGAAAGCCTGGCCGCGTTCGCCCGTTCCGAAGCCCCGGTCGATTGGGGACCGCTGGAAGTGGCCGAGGAGGTCGACGCGGCCCTGACGGCCTCCAGCGAATTGATCCGCGAACGCGAGTTGAGCATTCACCTCGAATTGCCCGAGACGACCTTCGAGGCCGAGGCCGATCGGGCCTGCGTGCGCCAATTGCTTTATCACCTGGTGCGCAATGCGGTGCTGGCCACCCCGCCCCACAGCGAGGTGGGAGTGCGCGCGCATCTGCGCATGCCCGAGGGCGGACCGCCCTCGGCCCTGCTCGTCTCCGTCGACGACGGCGGGGCGGGCATCGCCCCAGACGATTACCCGATGGTGTTTGATTCGATCGCGCGCGGCACAGGCGCTCCGCTGGCCGGCCTGGGCGAAAAGGGAATCGGCATGGCGGTGGCCCACGAGTTGGCCCAATCGGTCGGCGGCCGTATTTGGGTCGAGAGCCAGGCCGGCCAGGGCAGCACCTTCTCCATCGAAGTGCCTCTGGCTGCGCCTCAAAGCGGGGCGTACACCTGAGCCGTCCCGCGTACTCTGGCATTCGTCGGCAGCCCCTCGCCCCGCGAATCGCCGCTTGGAACTCCGGCGGGCGTATAATCGTCCTTAAGATGGCCCTGCGCGCGCAGGGCACATCTTCAGTTGCTCAAGGAAGGCGAATGTCTGCTGGACGACGTCCCCTCATCGCCGCCGCATTTGGTGCGGCCAGCGCCCTCAGCCTGAGCTGCATGCTATTGGGTAACGGGGCCTCCATGTTCTTTGGAGGGAACCCCGGCAACTCGATTTCACCTACGCCTTTCCTGCCCGCCTCAAGCACGCCCACGCCCTTCCTGCCTTCCCTGGCCACTCAACTGGCGCCCTTTCTGCAGGAAACACCCGGCGCTGGCGAGCCGCTCGTGCCGCCCACGCCCTATGTTGGCGTGCCGCCCTGGTCGCCCTACGCCGGGCCGATCTATCCTGCACCCACGGCCATCCCCACCCCGGCCCAGCCCTTCGAGTTGAGCGACGAGGTGCTCAACATTGCCTTGCTGGGCAGCGACATGCGGCCGTTCGGTAGCTCGTATCGCACCGACACGATCATGATCCTTTCGCTCAACCGCTCGCGCGGAACGGCCACGCTCATTTCGTTCCCCCGCGATCTGTATGTGTACATACCCGCTTACACCATGCAGCGCATCAACGTGGCGTTCCCCATCGGCTACACGCTGGGCTACGAGGGCGGGAGTTTCGGGTTGTTCCAAGACACGATGATGTACAACTTCGGCCTGCGGGTGGATCACTGGGTGCGGGTGAACTTCAGCGGTTTCACCGGGCTGGTCGATTCGCTCGGCGGCATAGACGTGCCCGTGGCGCAAACGCTGACCGACAAGCGCAAGGGGTACGGTGACTACACGGTGTATCCCGGCGTGGTGCATATGGACGGCGCTACCGCCCTGTGGTATGTCCGCTCGCGATATTCCACCAGTGATTTCGACCGGGAGCGGCGTCAGCAAGAAGTGATTCTTGGATTTGCCAACCGGCTGCTCAGCCTCAACGCGCTCGCCAATATGCCGGGCTTCTTCGACCAGCTTCGCCAATTCGTCGACATGGATCTTTCCTTCCAGGATCTGGCTCCCTTCGTGACCATGGCCACCAGCGTGCGGCCCGACAACGTGCGCCGCTATCGTATCGTCAGCCCCACTCAGTGCTACGGTTGGATCACGCCCGCCGGCGCCGACGTCCAACTGCCGATCCCAGATGCGATCCGTAACCTGCTGCAGGAAGCGCTCTACCCATAAACGCACAGCCTGCCCGTGTTGGTTGAGCTGCTGTAGCGCACTCTCGGCCGGGCCGCACAGCGGCCTGGAGCCCCACCCGCCGCTCGCGCAAGAGTGAGAGCAGGATCGCCACGGTCATGACGCATCCCTCCAGCACCTCACCGGGTTCATCCACGGCGGAGAGCGGTCCCGTGAATCCGCGCTCTTCGCTGATGACCGGCCTGCATGTGTGGAAGAGGCACCTCGGGGACGAGGGCTTGGCCGAGAACACGGTCAAGGCCTTCACTGCCGACCTCAACTTGCTGGCGAGCTATGTGGGCGCCGGCCGCGCCCTGGGGGAGATCGGCACGAGCGATCTGCAGGCCTTCCTGGAGTGGATGCGTTCGGCGCGCGGCGTCCCATGCAGCCCCAAAACGTACTCGCGGCGGATAACCTCGCTCAAGGCCTTCTTTCGGTACATGCATCAGAAGGGAGTGTGGCCTGAGGATCCTGCTGCGCCGCTGGTCCAGAAGACGGTGATCAGCCCGCTGCCCGAAGTCCTCAGCGCCGGGGAGGTGGAGGCGGCGCGCCTTGCGGCGCGGGGCATGCAGGCCGGCCGCAGCGGAGCAAAGGCCGATGCGCGTCCGGCCGTACTGCTCGAGTTGCTGCTCAAGACCGGCATCAAGAAGGGCGAATGCCAGGGGCTCAAGATCAGCCACGTGGATGTGAGTACGCCCGAGTCGCCCTTCTTGTTCGTGCGCTATACCCAGCCGCGTATGCGCTTCAAGGAACGCAAGATTGCCCTCGAACCGAAGTGGGTCGGCCTGTACCGCGACTACGTGGAGCAGTACCACCTGGCCGACCGTCTCTTCCCATGGTCCCCGCGCCAACTCGAATACGTGCTTGAAGATATCGGCCTGCAAGCCGGGCTAGCCAAGCATCTCTCATTCGATATGTGCCGCTGGACCTGCGCCGTTCGTGACCGGCAAGCGGGCATGGACCCCGACCGGTTGCGTGAGAAACTCGGCCTGAGCCGCATCCAGTGGCGCGAGATCGGCCGCAAGATCGAGAAGCTGGCCCTCCCGCCGCTGTGAACGCGGCCCGGCGCGCTGGCACTCCTCGCCGCGCTCCCCCAGATGCGAAGAAGAGAGACCCAATGATACGAGCCGAGGCAGCCATAGCGGCTATGCGCGACGACTTCTCATGTGCCCAGGCCGTGTTCGCGACATTCGCACGCGAGATGGGTGTCGATCAGGAGTTGGCCCTGCGCGCCGCCGGAACGCTGGGCGGCGGTGTTTCGCGTATGGGCGAAACGTGCGGCGCAGTGAGCGGGGCGTTGATGGTCGTCGGTCTGCGGCACGGCATGACCCGTCCGCGCGATACGTCGCAAAAGGACCGTGCCTACGCCGCGGGCCAAGCGTTCACCGCCGCTTTCGTCCGGCGATTCGCTTCAACGCGTTGTAAGGAGCTGCTCAGCGTGGACCTTTCGCAGCCGGGCGGGCTGGACCAAGCCAAACGGGCCGGCCTGTTTGAGACGAGGTGCCCATTGTTCGTCGAGGGGGCGGTACAGATACTCGAAGCGCTGGGCTATCCGGGCGAGGCGCCGCCGGCGTCCTCCAGGTAGAGACCTTCACCGGCGATGACAGCAGCCACCCGCGGCAACACAAGATGATCGTACGCTGCGCCGGAACGCACGCGCCGGCGTATCTCTGACGACGAGATATCCATCCGCGGGGCATCGAAGAACTCGGTCCGTTTGGAAATCCCCGGAAGAACTTCTTCCAATTCCGCTAGCCTGGGCTCCGCTCCCGGACGGCGCATCACACCCAGGGTGCATTGCTCGAGGAGAAGCTGCGGGCGTCCCCACGAAGGCAGGTCGCGTAGTGAATCCCCACCCAAAAGCAAGACGAGCGCATCCCCTGGCCAGCGCCGTCCGAGTTCCATCACGGTATCCACCATATAGTGCGGACCCGGGCGTTCCATTTCAACGCGTGAGAAATCGAACTGAGGGTTCTGCTCCACCATAATCGAGACCATGCGCTCGCGCACGGCCAGCGGCGAGATCTTCCAACCCTGCTTGTGCGGCGGCGCCGGCGTGAGCACCCACAGCACGCGGTTCAGGCCAAGCCCGCGCAGCGCCGCCTCTGCCAACACCAGATGCCCCAAGTGCGGTGGGTCGAAGCTGCCGCCAAACACGCCTAGTCGTGCCATTCCAGCTCATTCTCCCCGATCCGCACAAGGTCGCCCTGCTTGACGCCCGCCTGCTTCATCGCCTCGTAGATTCCCATGGCATCCAGGATGCGTTGAAAGCGTTCGACCGCCTCGTCCAATTCCCAATAGGTCATGGCCGCCGCGCGTTCAATGCGCCTGCCGTGCAGGCGCCATCCGCCGTCGGCTTCCCGTTCCAGGGTGAACTCCTCGGCGTCCTGCGGCCCGCGGTAGACGGGCAGCTCCTCCTCGCTGGGTGCCGGCGGTGGAAGATCGCGCAGCAGCTGCGCCGCCCGCGCCATCACTTCGCGCAGGCCCTTGTGCGTCGCCGCCGAAAGCGGCATCAGCTCCACGCCGCGCTGCGCCAGATCGCGGCGCACCCCTTCCCAACGCGCCTGCACCTCGGGCAAATCCATCTTGTTCAACGCCACGACCTGCGGCTTGGAGTTCAACCGCGGATCAAAGAGAGCCAGCTCGGAGTTGATTTGTGAGAAGTCGGCCACCGGGCTTTCACCGGAGCCGTCGAGCAAGTGGATCAGCACACGCGTGCGCTGAATGTGCCGCAGGAAGGCAAACCCGAGCCCCACCCCGCGATGGGCCCCCTCGATCAGGCCCGGGATGTCGGCCAAGACCAGCGACGTGTCGTCGAGCGTGGCCACGCCCAGATTCGGTTCGGTAGTGGTAAACGGGTAGGCGGCAATCTTGGGCCGGGCGGCCGTCGCTGCCGCGAGAAACGTGCTTTTGCCCGCATTGGGGACGCCCACCAGGCCGATGTCGGCGATGAGCTTGAGCTCCAATTCCAGTTCACGGGTCTCGCCCGGTTCACCCTTCTCGGCAACGTATGGGGCCTGATTGCTGGAGGAGGCGAAATGCGGGTTGCCCCGCCCGCCCCGTCCTCCGCGGGCGACGCGCAGCTGCTGGCCGGGCTCGGTCAGGTCGCCCAGCAGCTGGCCGCTGCCGGCTTCGCGCACCAGCGTGCCACGCGGTACCCCGAGCAGCATATCCGCGCCGGATTTCCCCGTGCGATTGTTGGTGCCGCCGCGTGCGCCATCTTGTGCGTGGAAGGAGCGCTGATGATGAAAGTAGGAAAGGGTATTGAGCTTAGGATCGACCACCAGGACCACATCGCCGCCCGGGCCTCCGTCGCCGCCATCGGGCCCACCGCGGGTGACGTACTTCTCGCGATGGAAGTGCATCATCCCATCGCCGCCCTTGCCGGCCTTCACCGCGAGGTGTACCTCATCGAGGAACATTGGTGCGCCTTGTGTTGCCTTCTGCAACTCTTTGTGATAAAGTCGAATTCATTGTAAACCCTTCCCGCCGGCGGAGGTATCGATGGCGACGAAACCCATTCCCGACATCGTCGTGGGCCGGTTGCCGGTTTACCTGCGCGCGCTCAGCGCCATGAGCGTCGAAGGCAAATCGGTTACCTCCTCGCAAGAGTTGGCTACCCGCCTGGGGCTGACCTCGGCCCAGATTCGCAAAGACCTCTCGCATTTCGGCGAATTCGGAAAGCAGGGGCTGGGCTACAACGTCGTATTCCTGATCGAGCAATTACGGCGCATCCTCAAGCTCGGCCAGTTGTGGGATGTTGTGTTGGTCGGCGCCGGTGACTTGGGTCGCGCGCTGGCCAACTACCAGGGCTTCCACGACCGCGGGTTCCGCATTCGCATGGTGTTCGACAGTAACCCCTCCAAGATCGGTCAGACCTTGGCGGGTTTTGTCATCAGCGACTCGGCCCGCGTCGTCGAACTAGTGCGGCGCGAAGGCATCCGCGTGGCCATGTTGGCCGTCCCGGCAGCGCAGGCCCAGCCTGCCACAGCGCACCTGATCGAGGCCGGGGTGCAAGCCATCCTGAACTATGCGCCGACCACGTTGATTGTGCCGCGAGGGGTTTACGTGCAGAACATCGATCCGGCGGTCCACTTGCAGCGCATGACGTATTACCTCGAACCCCCGGGGCCGCGCTAGCGGCTCGCCCTCACGAGGGCGGCAAGAAGCGCCGGAACAGCTCCACCTGCTTGAGCACGCGCTCGGCGCCCAGGGCCAGGCACGCCACAGGCTCCTCGGCCAGATAGGCGGGGACGCCGGTCACCTGGGTGAAGTATCGATCCACACCCCGCAGTAGTGACCCGCCTCCGCACAACATCATCCCGCGATCGATGATATCCGAAGTGAGTTCGGGTGGCGTACGCTCGAGCGTGGCGCGCACGCCGGACACGATTTGAGCCAGTGGGTCGGCCAGGGCTTCCTCGATATCGGCCGTGGTGACTCGCACCTTGCGCGGCAGCCCGCTCACTTGGTCGCGGCCCTGGACCTCCAGGCTGAGTTCCGTGTCGAGCGGCACGGCCGAGCCCACTTTGAGCTTCAGCTCTTCGGCCGTGGTCTCACCGATGACCAGCCCGTGCTTGTGACGCACGTAGGTGGCAATAGCTTCATCCAGCCGCTGCCCGCCGACGCGCACCGTGTTGGCGACCACGATGCCGTTGACAGAAATCACCGCGCTCTCGCTGGCGCCGCCCCCCAGGTAGACCACCATGTTGCCGGAGGGGGTGCCGATGGGCAAGCCCGCGCCGACCGCCGCGGCTAACGCCCGTTGCACCAAGATGACCTCGCGGCTGCCGGCGCGGAAGGTGGCCTCGTGGGCTGCGCGCCCTTCTACGCTGGTCACGCCGTAGGGTACGGTCACCATGGCGCGCGGCTTGAACAAGCGCACCGGCCCGCACACCTTCTGTATGAAATAGGCCAGAATGCGCTCGGTCACCTCGTAATCGGCGATGACCCCGTCGCGCAGCGGGTACATCACCTGGATACCCTCCGGCACGCGGCCGTACATGTCCTTGGCTTCTTGGCCGAGGGCGACGATCTTCTGCTCGTCGACATCGATCGCGGCCATGGTCGGTTCGCTCAACACAATCTCGCCGCCTTCGGCGATGAGCGTGTTGACCGTGCCCAGATCGATGCCCAATTCGCGGTAGAGTAGCGCCATTGTCGATTCTCAGTGAAGCTCGATTGAAGAGCGAGGCTCAGCCGGAATCCGTCTGCTGGCTGTCATCCTCGCCCGCGCCCGGACGGCGCGCGCGCCGGTAGCGGCGGACGGCGTTTAGCCGGAGCGTCGACCGGCGCAGGGCGGCCTCGACCTCGCGCATCTGGGGTTCCGACACCGCCGGTCCTTCGGCAAGAATGTGCTGCGCCCGTTCGCGCGCCGCTTCGGCGCGGGACACGTCGATCTCGTCGATGGCCTCGCCCGAGTCGGCCAGCACCGTTACCCGGTCCGGGCGGACTTCCATCACGCCGCCGGCGATGGTAAAAGCGAGTTCCTGGCCGCCCTGCCGCACGCGCAGCACCCCCAAGCTCAAGGTGGTCAGCAGCGGTGCGTGATGCGGCAGTATACCCAGCTCGCCCTCGCTGCCCGGGGCCAGGACCATATCGACTTCGCCGCTGAACAGACCACGGTCTTGGGTGACGATTTCGCACAGCATCGGTTGTCCTGCCCGCCCTCAGGCGGCGTGCAATCGCCGGGCCTTGTCCACGGCGCCCTCGATCGGGCCCACCATGTGAAAGGCAGTCTCCGGCAGTTCGTCGTGCTGTCCATCCAGAATCTCGCGGAAGCCGCGCACGGTCTCGCGCAGCGGCACGTATTCACCCTTGACGCCGGTAAACTGCTCGGCCACGAACATCGGCTGCGAGAAGAAGCGCTCGATCTTGCGTGCGCGCGAAACGGTGAGCTTATCCTGCTCGCTCAGTTCATCCACGCCCAGGATGGCGATCAGGTCCTGCAAATCCTTGTAGCGCTGCAGCACGCGCTGCACTTCGCGCGCGGTGCGGTAGTGGTCCTGGCCGACGATGCCGGGGTCGAGGATGCGCGAAGTGGAGGCCAACGGATCAACGGCCGGGAAGATACCCTTCTCCGAGATCGAACGTTCGAGAGCCACGGTCGCATCCAGGTGAGTGAAGGTGGCCACCGGGGCCGGGTCCGAATAGTCGTCGGCCGGCACGTAGACCGCCTGCATCGAGGTAATCGAGCCGCGCTTGGTGGAGGTGATGCGTTCCTGCAGTTCACCCATCTCGGTGGCCAGGGTGGGTTGATAGCCCACAGCCGAGGGCAGGCGCCCGAGGAGCGCAGAGACCTCCGAGCCCGACATGGAGAAGCGGAAGATGTTGTCGATGAAGAGCAGCACATCGCGCCCCTCATCGCGGAAGTACTCAGCCATAGTCAGCCCGGTCAGGCCCACCCGCAGGCGCACGCCGGCCGGCTCGTTCATCTGGCCGAAGACCATAACCGTATCCTTCATCACGCCCGATTCGAGCATCTCGCGGTAGAGCTGGGTGCCCTCGCGCGTGCGCTCCCCGACCCCGGCGAACACCGAGTTCCCCTTGTGCACCGTGGCGATGGAGCGGATGAGTTCCATGATGATGACCGTCTTGCCCACGCCCGCGCCGCCGAAGATGCCCGTCTTGCCGCCGCGGGTAAAGGGGGCGATGAGGTCGATCACCTTAAGCCCGGTCTCGAATACCTGGGCGGTGGTGGATTGCTCGGAGAACGGCGGCGCAGTGCGGTGAATGGGGTAAGTCATTTGCGCCTCGACCTCCCCCTTGCCGTCCACCGGCCGGCCGAGCACGTTGAACACCCGGCCGAGCGTGGCCGGCCCGACGGGCACACGAATGGGCGACCCGGTAGCCGCAACCGGCGCGCCGCGCTGCAGCCCGTCGGTGGAATCCATAGCCACCGTGCGCACCCAGTTCTCGCCCAGGTGACGTTGCACCTCGAGCACGAGCGGCGCCGCGCCCTGGCGCGGAACCTCAAGGGCATCGTAGATCGCCGGTAATTCCCCGGGAGGGAATTGCACGTCGACCACGCCGCCCTGCACCTGAACGATTCGTCCGCGGGCATTCACCATGCGCATGTCCTCCACGGTTGGGCGCGCCGCTACGGTTCATCCCAGCCATCCCCTTAGTGGCGGGCGACCAGGGCCTCGGCGCCTCCGGCGATGTCGAGCAAGTCGCCGGTGATACTCTGCTGGCGCGCCTTGTTATAGTCGAGTTGCAGGGTGGCGGTCAATTCGTGCGCGTTCTCAGTCGCGTTGCGCATCGTCACCATGCGCGCTGCGTGTTCGCTGGCCAGAGACTCCAGGATGGCCTGGAAAATCTGCAGGGCCGCGAAACGCGGCACGATTTCGTCCAACAGTTGTGTCCGCCCCGGTTCGAATATATACGCCGGCCGCGGCCCGCTGGGGTGCGCGCCCATCGTCTGCATGTGCGCACCCATTTCCTCCACGGCCAAGGGCAGCAGGCGTCGCACGACGACCTCTTGGCGGACGAGAGAGATGAAGCGGGTATAGGCCAAATAGACTTCGTCGGCCTGGCCCTTTTCGAAATCCTCCAGCGCCAAGCGGCCAATGGCCGACACATCGGCGAAGGTGGGCAACCCCGGCAGGCCGCTGAACTCGGCTGCCAAATGGGCACCGCGGCGCAACATCATGTCGCGTCCTTTGCGGCCGACCATCAGGTAGCGCACCGGTACGGCGCTCGAACGGAAGCGTGCCATAACTTCGCGCACGACGTTGACGTTGTACGCACCGGCCAGCCCGCGGTCGCCGCTGACCATGACCACCAGCACCTGGCGCACCTCAGGCCGGCGATCGAGCAGGCGGTGCAGGCGGCCGCTGCCCGGCTGACCCGCCAGGTCCTCCAGCACGCTCCACGCCTTGGTGGCATAGGCGCGCGTCGCCAGCGCGGCTTGCTGGGCGCGGCGCACCTTGCTGGCGCTGACCGCTTCCAGGGCGCGCGTGACCTGGGCGATATTTCCGACGCTGCGAATGCGCAGCCGCATCTCACGAAGGGAGGCCATCTCGACTCATCCGCCGCGCGTGGTTCGGACTATCGCTTCCACGAGAGGTTGTAAGCCTGCAGAGCTTCCTTCAACCGGGCCTCGGCGACCGGGCTGATTTCCCGTTCGCGCCCGATCGTCTCGGGCAGATCGGCATAGGCGACATCCAGGAATCGGTGCAGCCCGTCTTCCCAGGCAGCCATCTGGTCCAATGGCACCTGGTCGGCAAAGCCACGCGTGCCGGCGTAGATCACGGCCACTTGATGGCCGAGCGACATCGGCACGTACTGCGCCTGCTTGAGGATTTCCTGCAAGTGCTGGCCGCGGTTGAGCTGCTGCTGGGTGGTCTTGTCGAGGTCCGATCCGAATTGTGCGAACGCGGCCAGGTCGCGGAACTGGGCCATGTCCAGGCGCAGCATGCCAGCCACCTGTTTCATCGCGCGCGTCTGCGCCGAACCGCCCACGCGCGAAACCGAAATGCCGACGTTCACCGCCGGGCGGATGCCGGTATAGAACAGATTCGATTCGAGGTAGATTTGCCCGTCGGTGATGGAAATGACATTGGTTGGGACGTACGCCGAGACGTCGCTAAGGAGGGTTTCGATGATGGGCAGCGCGGTGAGCGATCCACCCGAGCCCTTCACTTTGGCCGCTCGATGCGCGGCGCCGTTGGGCATGGCCTTCACCGCCTCGCCCACCTCGTGCCGCGAGCGCGGCCCGCCGTAGACCGTGCCATCCACGGCATCGGTGGCGGCGGCCTCGCCCTTGAACGCCGAGGGAACGATCACGAAGCGGTCGGCCAATCGCGCGGAGCGCTCGAGCAGACGCGAGTGAAGATAGAACACGTCGCCCGGGTAGGCTTCCCGTCCTGGAGGACGCCGCAGGAGCAGCGACACCTGGCGATAGGCCCAGGCGTGCTTGGAGAGATCGTCGTACACGATGAGCGCGTCGCGCCCGGCCTCCATGAATTCTTCGCCGATGGCGCAGCCGACATAGGGGGCGATGTATTGCAGGGCAGCCGACTCATCTGCGGCGGCCATCACCACCACTGTGTGGTCCATCGCCCCGTGGCGTTCGAGGATGGCCACCGTGCGCGCCACGGAGGCTTTCTTCTGGCCGATGGCGACGTAGATGCACAGCAAGTCCTTGCCGCGCTGGTTAATGATTGTGTCGATGGCGATGGCCGTCTTGCCCGTCTGCCGGTCGCCGATGATCAACTCACGCTGGCCTCGCCCGATCGGGATCATCGAATCGATGGCTTTAAGTCCGGTCTGGACCGGGGTGTCCACGTCCTGGCGCTCGACGACCCCGTGCGCAATGCGCTCGATCGGGCGGTAGTCGGTAAATGGGATCGGGCCCTTGCTGTCGATCGGCTCGCCCAGGGCATTGATCACCCGGCCTACCAGGCCGTCGCCGACCGGCACGGAGGCAATGCGCCCGGTGCCGCGCACCTCCATACCCTCGGCGATTCCGCTGAACTCGCCCACCACGATGACCCCCACCGAGTCCTTCTCGAGGCTGAAGGCAATTCCGGTGGAGCCGTTGGCGAAGCGCACCAGTTCTTGCGAGTGGATGTCGGCTAACCCGCGCACTCGGGCAATGCCGTCGCCAGCTTCGAGGACGGTGCCCACGGCCTCGGCAACAAGCGGACCTTCAAACGCTGCAATCTGCGCCTGCAAGTCCTGTGCGATACGCTTTGCCAGATCCGACATGCTACGTCCTCCACACCGGGGCCATCCGCGGGACAAACCGTGCGGCGGCTATCTGCGCGAACCGGGCGGGACATGCGCCCGCCCGAGGCCAGGGCACGCAGATGCAGTAGGACCTTACCATCCGAGCCGTCTACGCGGTCGGTGCATCGGATTGCGTGCCACCGCCCGAATGATAACTGAGAGGATTTCTTTTGTCCAGGTCTTCACAACTAATCTATGCGATTGACCCTTGCTTCGAAGGCGCGCCGAGGATATCGAGACAGTCAACACCATTCAAGATGGAGCGAGCGCAGGCTGAGGGGGGAGCGGCGGGCGGGTGCGAGCGGGGCGAGCGCGCCAAGGCATCGATTCAACGATGGGAGAAATACTGCAGGGCCAGGCGCAAACGCGATTCGAGGTCCGTCGGCGCATCACGGGGCAACGACTGCAACGCACTTTGGGCCTCGACCAGCGTATAGCCGAGCGCGGTGAGCGCCGTCAGGATATCGGTATCGCTTTCGCCCCAGCCGCTTGGCCCGGCTTCGCCGCGGGCGGCCACCCTGTCCTTAAGGTGAAAGACTATTTTCTCGGCGGTCTTGCGCCCTACGCCGGGAATGCCTGCCAGACGTTCGGGCTGGTTAGCCCCGACAGCCTGGTGCAGCGTTTCGAGGGAGAAGTGTGAGAGCAGCGAGAGCGCCACCTTGGGCCCCACCCCGCTCACCGTGAGCAGCAGCTCGAAGAAGCTCCGCTGATCGGGGGATTCGAACCCGAATAGTGCCAGCGCATCTTCGCGCACGATGAGGCGCGTGAACAGGGCCACCGGCTGCCCCGGTTGCAGGCGGGCGGCCAGCGGCGCCGGCACGGCTACCATCAGCCCTACCCCGCCCACCTCGACCACCACGGCGTTTTCCGCGACCTGTTCGACTCGCCCACGCAGGGATGCGATCACGAGGCCTCCATCAGTTCGTTGAGGCGCGAGCTCTGCAGGTGGCAAATGGCCACGGCCAAAGCGTCGGCGGCATCATCCGGGCGCGGGATGTCGTCGAGCGCCAGGATGGTGCGGACCATCTGTTGCACCTGCCGCTTGCCGGCCGCGCCGTAGCCGGTGACGGCCTGTTTGACCTCGAGCGGGGAGTATTCTCCGACCGCCAACCCGCATTCCGAGAGCGCCAGCAGCACCACACCGCGCGCCTGGCCAACCGCCATGGCCGTCCGCACGTTCTTCTGGAAGAACAGTTTCTCCACGGCCGCGGTGGTCGGGTCGTGGAGCGCGATGAGGGCGCGCAGTTGTTCGTGCAGGCTTTGCATTCGCTGCGCCAGGGCCCACCCGGCGGGTGTGCGGACAACACCGTAGGCAACGGCGCGCGGGCCGGCTTCGGTCGTTTCGACCACCCCATAGCCGGTCGTCGCCGTTCCCGGGTCGATCCCCAAGGCGCGAGCCGGCCTGGCTACTGGCATCGTGTGGAGGGAGCGCGCTGCGCGCAGGGCCGCCTAGGCGGCCGCCTCCATGGCGGCCACCGCCTCGTCGCTGACCTGCAGATTCGAGTAGACGGTATGCACGTCGTCGAGTTCTTCGAGCGCCTCGATGACTTTCATCACGGATACGGTGTCATCGACTCCCAGGGGGATCTGCTGCTGGGGTTCCATACGCAGGGTGGCTTCATCCGGGGCGAGCTTGGCAGTGCGCAGGCGCTCGCTGATGGATTTGAAGGCCTCCACCGGCGCCGTGATTTCGATCATGTCGCTGCCGACGGAGACGTCGTCCGCCCCGGCTTCCACGGCCATCTCAAAGATGGCGTCAGAGTCTTTGCCTTCAGCCGCCATCTCGAAGTAGGCTTTGCGCGTGAATTGCCAGGCTACCGAGCCGGCTTCGCCCAGGCTGCCCCCGGCGCGGGTGAGGATGCGCCGGATTTCTGCCACGGCGCGGTTCTTGTTGTCCGTCACCACATCGATCAGCAAGGCGATGCCATGCGGCGCATAGGCTTCGTAGCTCATTTGCTCAAGCACGCCGCCTTCACGGTCTTCACCCGTGCCGCGGTGCACCGCACGCTCGATGTTGTCTTTGGGCATATTGTTGGCGCGCGCCTTGTCGATCGCCAGGCGCAGTTTGAAATTGGCGTCGACATCGCCGCCGCCCTCGCGCGCGGCCATCGCGATCTCGCGCGCCAGGCGCGTGAAGAGCTGGCCCCGCTTGGCATCTGCGGCACCTTTCTTGCGCTTGATGGTGGCCCACTTTGAATGACCAGACATGCCCGTTCTCCTTGAGGGTGCGAGGCGCGGCCCCGCCAGTTCAATCCAATGGCCACCCGGCCCTGTGCATCAGCGATCCGGAGGCGCATCGTGCGACGAGGAAGACCTCGGGGAACTCGCGTCGCCGCGGGCCGGCCCTGGGGCCTCACCGCTGCGCGAATGGGATTATACATCGGGGTCCGGCCGCACGTCCACTGTGCGGAATGAATGCGGCGCGCATGGTAAAATCGCACGCGTCGCCCCTGTAGCTCAGCGGATAGAGCGTTGCCCTCCGGAGGCAGAGACCGGTGTTCAATTCGCCGCAGGGGCGCCACCCAGAGCGGCGTCGCATGTGCGGCGCCGTTCGTTGTTTGGGGCGTCAGGCCAGATCCACCCAGGCCACCTTCTGGCTGCGCGTGACGAAGAGGGCCAGGGTGCTGCGGCCATTCAGGCCCATCACCTCGCCCGGATTGAGCAGCAGCGTGCGCCCCACACGCTCCTCGTGCGCGGTGTGGTCGTGACCGTAGCACACCAAGTCGTAATGCCCGCTTTCGGCAAGCGCCCGCGCGATATTCGGATAGTGGTTGACCGCCACCTTGAGGCCATCCAAAGTGAGTTCGGCCAGGTCGCCGTGGACGGTGACATTGCCCGCCTGGGCCGCGCGCGCGAGCAAGAGCGGCTTGTCGCCGTCGTTGTTGCCCCACACCAGGTGAATGGGTTTGCCTTGCACGCCCTGCGCCAGGCGCAGGATGGTGAACGGCGAACACACGTCGCCGCAGTGGAGTATGACATCCGCCTGGGCGAGCTGCGGCATGGCGCTGTCGAGCTTCCACACGTTGTCGTGACTGTCGCTGAGAATGGCAAGGCGCACGTGGCACCTCCTCCCCGCCGCCGGCGCGGGTCGGCGGGCGCCGCGGGCCATGCTGGGCGGATGCCGGCCCGAGCTTACCCCATTATAGGGCAAGGGGCGAACGGGCCGGCCAAAGAGAATTGGGGTGCGATTCGACAATCGCCCTCACCCGGGCTAGACTCCGCACACGCCACATTGCGGAGGCAGCCCATGCCCGGCCCACGTGTCAGTGAAATAGTCGCCCGCCTCGAAAAGGGGATGCTCAAGACACAGGAGAAGTTCGGCTCGCTGAGTGCCGAGGGCTGGCGCGCGCCGGTGTACGACGGACCGCCGCCGTGGAAAGTGCGCGACCTGGCCGCGCACTTCTATTCGGCGGAGGTCCACTTGCTGTTGATGGCGCGAGATGTGGCTGCAGGCGGGCCGGGGGTAGGGGAGGGTTTTGACTACGACGGCTTCAACGGGAAGGAACAGCTGCGCCTGGCGGGCATGGCGCCGCAGGCTGTGCTGGCCAGCCTGACCCAGGCGCGGGTGGAAACGATCGAGTTCGCGCGCGCGCTGAGCGAGGAGCAGCTCGACCTGGTGGGGCGGCACCCGGCGCTGGGGATGGTGTCGCTGGAGGTGATGCTGATCGCGATCTACGGCCACCAGTTGATGCATATGCGCGAGGCGATGGCCAGGGTAGGCTGAGGCCGCGCAACGTGCGTGCGCACCTTGGAATCCCAAGGGGCATCCTCACGGATGCCCCTTGTGCATTGCAGTGTGTGAGCGCCAGCTACTTGGCGGTTACGGTGAAGGGCAAGACCATGCCGTTCTCATAGTGCCCGGGCAGGTGGCAAGTGAGTTGGTATTCGCCGGGGGTGTCGATCGTCCATTCGAGGGTGACCGTCGCGCCGGGCTCAATGTCCTCTACCTCGGCGACGGTGCCGTTCGCTTCCAGCGGAGAGTCCACAGCGCCAGCCGGCTCCAGCACGAGCTCATGCACGATCGAGCCGGTGTTGGTGATGTTGAACTTCAATTGACCCGCAGGCACACTGATCTTGCTCATCTCGATCGTGTACTCGGTCAGCGTGACGTCGACCGAAGTGGGGCCCTTGGGGCCGCAGGCAGCGAGAGCGGTAGCCAAGACCACAAACAGCATGACTGAGGTAACAGACTTGCGCGTGAGCATATGCTTCTCCTTGGATGAATTCGCGAACTGGTTGGTAGGATCGAACGCTGCCCTCGCCGTGCTCCCGAAGCGCACGCCCGCAACCGCTGGCGACCTGCGCTTCTTTCAGGCTCGGGGCTGAGCTTGCATCAGGAGACAATATATCATAATTGCGGTCGAATTGGTGGGTTTGTCAAGTGAGTTTGTATGAATGTTTGTTCCCGTCGTCACTAGCCATGTCCCGTGGCCTGAATCGCGCGGAATCGGCCTCACTCCCAGATACCGGATTCGGCCTTCTGCGCGCCCGCCTCCCCGCTACACCTGCAGAAGTTGACGATTCGCGCTGGCCATCTGCCGCGTGGAAGAAGGGCAGACCGTGCGCGCAACAGCTACGACTGTCCATCGTATATGGAATGGATCATGCCGGCGGGGACGTTTAACAGACACAGTATATAATTCGACGCGCACCAACTCACGCAGTGGAAAGGGAGAGCATGTCTGATAGCGAGTCTCCGCGTTTGCCTGGCCCATCGCGAGGCTTCTTCCGCCAGACGGCGCTGCAGGTCAAACTTGTGTGGCGCCTATTGCGCGACCGCCGGGTGAATCCGCTGCTCAAACTCGTGCCCGTTGCCACAGTGGTGTATCTCTTCTTCCCCGACATCCTGCCCGGGCCGATCGACGATACGGCGGTTGTCCTGGGCGGGTTGTGGCTGTTTATCGAGTTGTGCCCTTCCGAGGTTGTGGCTGAGCACATGCGGGACCTCAACGCGGTCATTCCCGGCACCTGGCGCGAAGTGGACCTGCCCAAAGTAGAGGCGGCCAAACCTGCCGAACCCACTGCGGGCGCCGAGGACACATCTCCCTAGCTATTCGCAAACTTGGCTTGCAGAGTCAAACCGGCCTCGCGCCAATGCGCGAGGCCGGTTTCGTTAGCCTTCGGCAATTCACCCCCCGGCGATTGGCGGCGCCAGTTGGCCGACCAGGTCATAAGCCAGCGCCCCGGTGATGTCCACGGGCACGATCTCGCCCAGAGGCGGCTGGCCACCCTCGACCAGCACCATGCCATCGACCTCCGGCGCGTCGCGGTACGACCGCCCGACCGCCAAGTTGTCGCCCCAGCCCTCGATCAGCACCGGCAACCGCCGACCCACCCATGCCTGGTTACGCTGCAAGGAGATGCCCTGCTGCAATTCCATCAGGCGCCCGCGCCGTTCCTCTTTGACTTCGAAGGGTACATCGTCCGCCAAGCGCCCACTTTCCGTCTCGGCCTCGAACGAGTAGGTGAAGCAGCCGACGCGGTCAAAGCGCATGGCTCTCAGGAAAGCGAGCAGCGCCTCGAATTCGGTTTCGCTCTCGCCGGGATAGCCGACGATGAACGTGCTGCGCAGGGCCAGATCCGGGAGCGCGGCGCGCATCGTGTTCACCGTGGCGTGCACCCATTCCATGTTGGCCGGGCGGCGCATGCGCCTCAAGACGGCCGGGTGGGCATGCTGCAAGGGCAGGTCGAGATAGGGCAGGATATTGGAGTGGGCGGCCATGACCTCGATCAGGCGATCGGTGATCGCGCCCGGGTATGCGTACATCACGCGCAGCCAGGGCACGTCTGGCACGGCGTGCACCATGGCCTCGAGCAGCTGGGCCAAACCGTCGTGCAGCCCGAGATCGTGCCCGTAGTCAGTCGTATCCTGTGCGATAAGGATGATCTCGCGCACGCCGCGATCGCGCAGCCTACGCGCCTCGGTCACGATCGTTTCCATCGGCCGGCTGACCGCTGTACCCTTGATGAGCGGGATCGCGCAGAAGGCGCACGGCCGCCGGCATCCATCCGCGATCTTGAGATAAGCGCTGCCGACCTGAATGGAGGCGCGCAATACGCCGCGCTCATCACGCCCGACGGTATGGGCCTCGGGCGGCAAGTGATACAGCGGCGCCGGGTGGACGGAGGGTCGAAGACCCTGCACCACCTCAAGGATATCCATCCAACGGCGCGTGCCGAGAATGCCGTCCAGCCCCGGCACGTCGCGCGCCACCTGCTCGGCGTAGCGCTGGGTGAGGCAGCCGGCGGCGATCAGCTTCTGGCCGCGGCGCTTGGTGCGCGCCAGATCGCGCAAGGTGCGCAGCGACTCCTCGCGCGCCGGCCCGATGAAACCGCACGTATTGACCACGATCACATCCGCCCGAGACGGGCGGTCGGCGTGCCGGTAGCCGGCCCGTTCGAGCAACTCCGCCATGGAATCGGAATCGACGCTGTTCTTGGCGCAGCCGAGGGTCACAACGTGGTAGCGCATGGGCGCGCCCATCTAGCCTCCCGCGGGCGGGGTGGCGCTGGGCGCGGGCGTGAAGGTGGCGGTGAGGCGCGGGGTGGCGCTGGGGCGAACGGTCGGCGTGGCGGTGGGGGTGACGCTGGGTGTGGGCGTCTTCATTCCGGCCAAGGTCCACACGCGGATGATGGCCTCGCCCACCCCGCCTTGCGTGCCCTGGTCGATACTGTTGTAGATCACGCGAATGGCCGCCCCATCTCCGGCAATGACCGCGACCGACTGCGCGCCCTCGAACTCAAGGTGCTGGCCCGGTGGCAGGCGTCCGGCGAACTGCTGCTTGCCGTCAACGATCACTCTGACGTAGCTGCGGTGGACGGCTTCCAGGCGCAGCCGCACGCTGGTGTAAACGCCCCCCAAGGGGGTCGGTGCGGCAGTCACCAATTCACCGGCAGCCACGGGCAGCGGCTCGCTGGTCAGTTTGCCGCCCGCCTCGCCTGCAATGGGGGTGGCCGCCGTCTCACTCGGGGTAGGTCGGCCGAGGTTGGCGACGAACGCCCCGGTGGCCGCCGCGCCAGGACTCTCGTTGGCCAGGAAGTGCGCCAACTGCACCGCCCCCCAACCTAGCAGGCCGATCACGACGAGGCTCAACCCGGTGCTGAGGACGACATCCAGCCGCATGAAGCGCCGCCAGAGAGTGGTTCTCGAGGCGATCGGGCGCCGGGCATCGGGCGCCACGCGCGCCGATGACGGCGGGGGTTGAGGCGGCCGCGGCCGCGTTCCGCCGACGCGGGCCATAGTCTCATCGGCATCCAACCCAAGGAAGGCGGCGTAGCTGCGGATGAATCCGCGGGCCTGGGCGACCGAGGGGATCAGGCTGTGGTCGTCGGCCTCGATGCCGGCCAGGAATTTCTGGCGGATATAAGTGCGCCGCTCGACTTCCTCGAGGGTGAGGCCCAACGCCTCACGCTTCTGGCGCAGCAGGGTCCCGAGCGATTCGGACATGGGCGATGAGGGAAGGCGCGGTCGAAGCGGCCGCGCGTCTCAGGTCGCGAGCCCTCTGGCGCCAGCGAAGGGCACAGAGGCGGGCGACCGTTTGCCGCGCGGCAGATCCGATGGGCGGGCTAGCTTGCTTCGCCTTGCGGTGCAGGTTCGGGGGAGGCCGGCGCCGGAGCGGGTGCTGGCACGCCTTCCTGCTCGCCCTCGCGGTTGACGATCACCGTGATCTCCGGGATCAGATCCACCGTGAGGCGCAAAGGCACTTTATGTGTGCCGACTTCGCGCAGCGGCTGATGGGCGATGTTGCGCCGGTCGACGCGCACGCCGGTCTCGCGCTCGATGGCCGCGGCAATGTCGCCGGTGGTCACCGAACCGAACAGCTTGCCCGTCTCGCCGGCGCGGGCGACGAAGGTCAGCGTCACGCCGGTCAGGCGCTCGGCCACCGCGCCCATTTCGGTGTTGACGCGCGCGCGCTCGGCCAGGGCTGCGGTGCGGATGCGCTCCGATTGCTTGATCGCGCCGGGGGTGGCTAGCATGGCCAGGTTTTGGGGCAGGAGGAAATTGCGGCCGTAGCCGTCGGCCACCTTCTTGACTTCGCCCGCGCGGCCCAACTTGTAAACGTCTTTAAGCAGCAGTACTTTCATCGTCAAGCCCTTTCTCAATGCACGGGGCGTTCTTGCGAACGCCCTCGGATTTGGCGCGCCTGGCGCGCCTCGGCGAAGGGTACAACGCCAAGAGCATTTTACCAAACCCACCGACGCTGGTCAAAACCGGGGCGGTGGGCTGGGTTCCCTGGGCATTCGAATTCATTCGCGGTACACTTCGGCTCGATTTCATCCGGCCCCCGGTTGGAACGCGCGTCGCGCATGGCGGCCGTGCGAGCACAGCGCGCCGGCCGTCAACAACAACTCGAAGCGAGAGGGACTTTCGTCGGCGCAATCCTCGCCGCATGGGTTGTGCGAGGAGGAATGGGCGCCTGCGAGCCAAAAGCGCATGACACCCCTACCCACCCTGCGCATCGTCGCCACCGACTCGCTGCGTTTGCACGAGAACCACGACCCCGGCCGTACTCATCCGCTGGTCACGACCCTCCGCCGCGACGGCATCCTGAAGAACCCGCCGGTCATTGCGCCGCTCGACAACGGCCACCTCCACTATGTGGTGCTCGACGGCGCCAACCGGGTGAGCGCTTTCACCCTGATGGAGTACTCCCACCTGCTGGCGCAGGTCGTGGATTACGAGGGCGACGGAGTGCAACTCAGTGCCTGGAACCATCTGGTGGTGAGTCTGTCGACGCAGGCGCTGCTCACGCGCCTGCAGGGGCTGCCCGGGGTAAGCCTGCGCGAAATGTCACGCGAGGACGCCCGCCGCAGCCTGGCCGAGCAACAGTTGGTGTGCTATCTCGTCGTGCCCGAAGGCGGGGTCATGGCGGCGCTCGGTGAAACGGGCCAGGTCGAGGCCTGGGCCGCAACGTTGTGCGAGGTGGTCAACGTCTATCTGCCGCATGGAAAGATCTTCCGCACCCAGCAAGACGAATTGCGCGGTCTGGAAGGCTTCTCTTCCACCGCGGCCGCACTGGTGGTATTTCCCAACTTCCGCCCGAACCAAGTGATGGATTTGGCACGCGGGCAGGGCCGCTTGCCGGCGGGTATCACGCGCCACCTGATTTCGCCGCGTGCGCTGCGGGTGAACTATCCGCTTGAGGAACTGTCGGCCGCGTTCAGCCTCGACGAGAAGAACCTCAGACTGCAGGAATGGCTGCACCAGAGGACGGTCAGCCAGTCGGTGCGCTTCTACGGCGAGGCCACTGTGCTCTACGACGAGTAGACGCGGGGTGACCATCCCACTCTCCGGGTTGCATTGGCGCCGGGCCGCCACCCACGCGACGAGTTTCCATCCCTTGGGACGACAACTAATGAAGGAATGCCGGCGAACGCTTCGCCAAGGCATGCACCAGCTTCCTGCCGGTACTCGGGAGCGGCGCAGCTGGCCGTGGCCTGCCTGACACCGAAGGGAACGCTGCCTTGGTTTGCGGTCGAGGAAGACGCTGCGGGCGGGCGAATTCAACTACCCAAACAGCCCGTTGAAAAACGAGCTTCGCCTTCTTCCCTCCCCCGCTCCGAGGGCAGGCCCCGGAACGTCCCCCGGCGAGTTGAGGTGTCAACGCGAGCTCGTCAAGCCTGGGGAGGGGAGAGGTTTTGAAGGAGGCGGGGGCCTGCGGCCCCCGCCTCC